>Ga0194132_10002547_pt1 | contig 33887 bp, 26 predicted proteins | sample TA2KigOf80mmetaG_FD_148612 | JGI IMG/M metagenome (GOLD analysis project Ga0194132, IMG submission 148612) | Freshwater microbial communities from Lake Tanganyika, Tanzania - TA2015054 Kigoma Offshore 80m | ecosystem: Environmental > Aquatic > Freshwater > Lake | place: Tanzania: Lake... | reverse complement strand
CCAGCAGGTGTTCGTTGATAAACGCATTAAACCGGCTTACGACGATACCGAAACGATAGTTTCCCGCCCCAGTCAGGCTGCCTTCGATCACGTTGGGCATTGAAAACTCCTTTGCGGAAACCGTCCGCCAGTCTAAAGCAGACTGTCAAAACCGTCGGCCTGCGCCGGTTCTTTGATCTCGAGTAGATGGCCGAGTTTGCCGCGTTTGGTTTTGAGATAGGCTACATTGTGTTCGTTGGGAGACGTCTGAATCGGAATGCGTTCGACTACGCTCAGCCCGTACCCCTCGATCCCGATGCGTTTGGCCGGGTTGTTGGTCATGATCCGGATGGTGCTGAGACCCAAGTCGGCCAGTATCTGCGCGCCGATGCCATAGTCACGCGCATCGACCGGCAATCCCAGTGCTTCGTTTGCTTCGACCGTATCGTGCCCCTGATCCTGAAGCGCATAGGCGCGCAATTTGTTGGCAAGTCCTACCCCGCGTCCTTCCTGACGCATGTACAGCAACACCCCGCGACCTTCGTCACCGATACGCCGTAACGCCCGCTCAAGCTGTTCTCCGCAATCACACCGCATCGAACCGAATACGTCTCCGGTCAGACACTGCGAATGGACACGGACCAGCACGTTTTCGATGCCTTCCACTTCTCCCTTTACCAGTGCGGTATGATGGTCCCCGGTCAGCATGTCTTCGTAGAGATGAAGCGTAAACTCTCCCAAACGACTCGGCATCGCAGTGGAAACGATTTTTCGCACCAGCCGCTCGGTCCGTCGGCGGTATTCGATCAGATCCTTGATGGTGATGATCTTAAGTTTGTGCTCGGCCGCGATTTCGATAAGACGCGGCAAACGGGCCATCGTGCCGTCGTCGTCCAGTATTTCGCACAGCACACCCGCAGGATACAGATCGGCAAGAACGGCCAGATCCACCGTCGCTTCCGTATGGCCGGCGCGGCGCAACACCCCGCCGTCAAATGCCTGAAGAGGGAAAATGTGACCGGGTCGAGCAAGGTCTTCCGGGCGGCTTTCCGGACGGACGAAAACCTGGATGGTCTCGGCGCGGTCATGCGCGGAAATACCGGTTGTCGTCCCTTTTACGGCATCCACTGAGACGGTAAAGCGCGTACCCAGCTTGGCCGTGTTATCCGTCACCATGGCGGGAATCTGCAACTCTTCCAGCCGGTTGCGTGTGGTAGGCAGACAGATCAGCCCACGCCCGTACCGTGCCATGAAGTTGATGGCACCGGGGGTGACCTTCGCCGCCGCCATGATAAAGTCGCCTTCGTTCTCCCGGTCCTCGTCGTCTATCACAATCAGAATACGGCCGGCACGAATCTCTTCGAGCGCGTCCGGTATGGTGCAAAACCCGGACATCTAAAGTTTTTCCTTCAACCATGCTTCCGTTATGGAGGGCGTACCCGGTCCGGGAAGACGACCGGCCCTCAACAAAGACTCCACATATCTACCGATTATATCCGTTTCGATATTGACCTCGTCCCCCACCTTCCGATCTCCCAAAGTCGTGACGGAAGCGGTGTGCGGGATGATCGCTACGGCACTCAAGTTACCCGTGAGAAGGGCGATTGTCAAGCTAATTCCATCTATGGCAATCGACCCTTTCTCAATGAGATACGGCGTCAGAACCTCCGGAATTTCGATCGTATACCACAGACTGTTGCCCCGGACTTCCCGTCCGGCGATCCGCCCAACACCGTCCACATGCCCTTGCACCAGATGACCCTCGATCCGGTCCGAAAGCCGCATGGCACGCTCCAGATTTACCCGGTCTCCTACCCTGCGGTGTTTGAACGTCGTTCGCCGAACCGTCTCCGGCACGACTTCGACCGTAAACAGGTCTTGTCCACGCGAGACGACCGTCAGACAAACACCGTCTACCGCAATGCTCGCCCCTTCGCGTGTCTCGGATGCGAATGTTCTTTCCTCGATGGAAAAGACAAAACCTCCCCGATCCGGACGAACGCTCCGGATTATGCCCATTGTTTCAACGATGCCGGTAAACATGACGTGCTCCTTCTATCTCCCCCATAACCAGTGTATCGGGAGCTATGGTTTCGACGGCTACGTCGCACAACCGGATCGCGTCCGGCAGTTGTAGGATTTGCAGATCGCCTACGGCATCCAGCCCCACACCCATGACGATAGGGGCGATAAAACAGGCGATTCGATCCGCCTCCCCCGCATCGAGAAAAGCGGTGATCACCTGTGGACCGCCCTCTACGAGCAGCGCGGTGATCGGAAAAGGAAGACCGCCCAGCGTCCGTTTGAGTGCAGACAGATCGATTTTTCCTTTCTGACCCGCCGGCAGAACGAGTATTTCCGCGCCTGCATCGCGTAGCGCGGTTAGGTTTGCTTGGGGCGCGGCATCCGTCACACACACGATCGTCGGTGTGGCGTCGTCAAGCACGCGAGCGTGGGGCGGCGTGCGCCCCAGACTGTCCAGCACGATACGTCGGGGCTGGCGGCCTTCGACCTCTCGCACGGTAAGCTGTGGATCGTCGGCAAGCACCGTTCCGACACCCACCAGCACGGCATCGGATTGGCTGCGCATCCGATGCGCCCGATGGCGAGCGGTCTCGCCGGTGATCCACTTGGAATGACCGGTCCGTGTCGCCACCCGTCCGTCCAGGGTCTGCGCCCATTTGAGTGTGGTAAACGGCAACCCGGTCTGGCGATGATAGATATAGACCCGGTTTAACCGACGCGCTTCCTCTTCCATGACGCCTGTCTCCACGACGATCCCGGCGTCGAGCAGTGCTGTGATGCCCTTGCCCGCAACCCGGCGGTCCGGATCGGTCATCGCCACCACAACCCGTGCGATTCCGGCCACAAGGACCGCGTCGGTACATGGAGGCGTGCGGCCCTGATGGCAACAGGGTTCGAGAGTAACGTACAGCGTAGCCCCACGCGCCGCTTCTCCGGCCTGTCGCAGCGCGTTCGGCTCCGCGTGCGCCTCGCCGAGCCGTTCGTGAAAGCCTTCACCCACGATGCGTTCTTCGCGGACCACGACCGCGCCGACCATCGGGTTTGGACTGACCCATCCCCTTCCGTATTCGGCCAGTTCAAGCGCCCGGCGCATAAAAAACGTATCTCGATCTGAAACAGACATGTTGCACCCCGTTTGTGTTTCTCCGAGTATACCCGGCGCGCAGGACGGTGGCAACGTCGAAATTACCCGTGTCCCGATGCCGGTCATCCGCCAACTTTCGCTTGACGGTAAGCCGTTTTCCTTATAATTTGGAACGGTTTACGAGTTCTTCATCTCCCCGGAAAACCGTTATGACAGACTCGGCGGGGGCGTTTGGCATATCGCAGCCTGTACGGAAAGGAGTAGGGAATGGCTACCTTGCCAGAGGCGAAATATATCTGGTTTAACGGAAAACTCATACCCTGGCATGACGCGAAAATCCATGTGCTTTCGCATGTCGTGCATTACGGTACTAGCTTTTTCGAAGGGATGCGGTGTTATGAAACCCGGCGCGGCCCGGCCATTTTCAGACTGGGTGAACATATCGAACGGCTGTACGAGTCCTGCAAAATCTACCGCGTGGAAATTCCCTATTCGCGCGAGCAGATTCGGACGGCCATCTTGGAGACCGTCCGCGCCAACGAACTGCGGTCCTGCTATGTAAGACCGGTCGTGTATCGCGGCTACGGTCTGCTCAAGGTGGACCCTTTCGGCTGTCCGGTCGAGGTCGCCGTCGCCGCCTGGCACTGGGGTGACTATTTAGGTGACTCGGCACTCAAAGACGGAGTGGACGTATGTATCTCCTCATGGAATCGTCCGGCTCCGAATACGCATCCTACGCTTGCCAAAGTCGGCGGCAACTACATGAACGCCCAGTTGATCCGTATGGAGGCCATCGTAAACGGATACAAGGAAGGTATTGCGCTCAATGTAGACGGGCTGGTGAGCGAAGGAAGCGGTGAAAACATTTTTATCGCCAAAAACGGCGAACTCTATACCAATACCTTCTCTGCGTCTATTCTCGGCGGGATCACACGCAACAGCATCATAAAACTGGCGCAAGACCTGGGACTTACCGTGCGAGAGCAGGATATTCCGAGAGAAATGCTTTATATCGCCGACGAGGTGTTTTTTGTGGGAAGCGCCGTAGAGATTACGCCGGTGCGCTCCATAGACCGGATTCCGATAGGTTCCGGAACACGCGGGCCGATCACGGCGCAACTGCAGGAACGTTTTTTCGGTATCACCACCGGCGAGAGCGACGATGTGCACGGCTGGCTGACACACGTCTGACCTTGCGTTGCCTACGCCGTTCGGAGGTTTCAACCCGCCATGATCTCCTCCGGTATTCTGCTCAGCGCGGATCAGTTTCTTCTGGTGACGTTGCTCGTCCGCATCGGGGTGATGGCCAGCTTGGCGACCATACTGGTGCGATACCGGTTTTTTCAGCGTATTCTGCTGGCCGAAGACCGTGGGCGGCGTGAGGACTGGCAGTTTGCCGCCCTGTTTGGCGTTTTTATTGCGCTCGGTATCGGTCTTCGGCTTTTGCTGGGCTATGTCGGGGCCGATATCAGTTTGGCGGGCATTCTGTTGATCGGTCTGCTTACCGGGCCGGTCACCGGCGCAGTTGCCGGCGCAGTCATCGGTATCTTTCCCTCCCTTGGTGGAGAAATGCTTACCATCCCCATGAATGCGCTGTACGGTGTCGTGGGCGGTCTTGCCGGAAAAACGACCCCCACACGTGACGCCGTATGGAATTTTTCCCCGCTGACATGGATCAATGTATACCGGTTTCTTAAAGCCAATCTCTTCAAAACCCGTCTTTCTTGGCAAGTCGCCCTGATTTTCGCCTGTATCGCCATGGACGCAGCCGCCATTGCGGTTGGTCGCCATTTTGCCGAGCAACGTCTCCTGTTTAGCCTGCGACCCGAAGGAACGCTGGTTCTCGTTGCCATGTTCGTAAGCACCATCGCCTGTCTCGGCATTCCGCTCAAAATATGGAACTCGACACGCGTCGAAATGATGCTGGAAAAACAGGGAGCGCTGGTCGCCCGCGCTCGGTTCGATACCCTGCGTAGCCAGATCAACCCGCATTTTCTGTTCAACACGCTCAACTCCATCGCTGCCACGATCCGCTCCGATCCTGCAAAAGCCCGGCAGATTCTCGTAAAACTGTCCGGCATCCTTAGGCGTCTGCTTCACACCGAAGAGGATACGACGCCGCTACGCGACGAATTGGCGTTTATCGACGCTTATCTCGACATCGAACTGGCGCGTTTCGGACCCGAAAAACTACGTATCGACCGGCAGATAGACCCTCAGACGTTGGACGTTCAGGTGCCCAGCATGATCCTCCAGCCGCTGGTCGAAAACGCCATTCAGCATGGACTGTCACCCAAAATGGGCGGCGGTGGCATCCGCATATCCACCCGTCTTGTAAACGGGCAGGTCGTCATAGAAATAGAGGATGACGGACTTGGCATTTCCGAAGACCGCATTCCCACGGCGCTCATATCGGGTATCGGGCTGAGCAATGTAAACGAGCGGCTTCAGGTCATGTTCGGCCCGCAGTGCCGCTTGCAGTTGGACAGCCGTCCGGGCCGCGGAACCCGTGTACGGATCGACATCCCGGACCCCTCTGCCCAGGCCCTGCCCCGTACCGTTCTCGGATAAGCCCGTCACCCCTTGCCTTGCGGCGTAAAGCCATGCCCATAAAAACCGTTATCGTAGACGACGAACCGCTGGCGCTCGAAGAACTGGCCTATCAATTAAGCGCAATAGATGAAATCGTCCTTGCGGGCGAAGCGACCAACGGACCCGAAGCCATTGCGCTTATCCTTCGAACCCACCCCGATCTTGTCTTTATCGATATCCAGATGCCGGGTAAAGACGGGTTTCAGGTGGCAAAGGAAATCGCCGGCGACGCAGGGAACACGCCGCACATCGTCTTTGTCACCGCGTATAACCAATATGCGCTTAGGGCGTTTGAGGTCGATGCGGTAGACTATCTGCTCAAACCGATAGACGAAAATCTGCTTGCGAGGGCGGTCCAGCGCGTGGAAAAACGCATGGAAAACACGCCGGACATACGCGGCCAACTGGAAACGCTGTTTCGGGCGCTCGACCCAAACACGTTGACACCGCGCCGCGCCAATCGCATCGCCGTCAGAAAAGGCGCCCGTTTCGCGCTTATCGATACCCACGAAATCCTGTATGCCTGCATCGCCGAAGGCGTGGTATTTGTGGTCACCGAGGCCTTTGAGGGCATGACCGGCTATCGCACGCTCGAAGAACTGGAACTGGACCTCGACCCGCAGGTCTTCTGCCGCGTCCACCGGGGCTATATCGCCAACATCGACCGTGTGAGCGAGATCGTGCCCTGGTTTAGCGGGACCTACCGGCTTGTGATGAACGATACGCAGAAACGCGAAATCCCCCTGAGCCGCGCCCAGTCGAAAAAACTCCGCAAACTGCTCAGGTGGTAGCCTGCCTGCCCGGTCGAAAACTTCTCAAATGGCTCGCAAACGGACTTTTCTATCTCCGGATCCCGATCGTCGCGTGAAATCCGATATCGGGTGTATTCTGATGCTGACTCAGATTCTCGATCAGCCCCGTCTCGAAAACCGCCGACGATCCGATGTGAAACCTGACCCCAGCGTTGATTTCGTATGCGGTTCGGTTGAGCGGGGCAAGCGTATAGGTGGGGAACAGGCTGGTGTTGGAGAGTACCTGGGCAAGACCCGATACGCGAGATGTGGCAAGATATTCGAAACCTATCATCCAAGAAAAAATCGAACGAACGGGAAGGTCGGTTCCGAGAGACGATTTTCCGAGTAGGGTATACGCGAGATTGGCGTGGAGCGCCGCGCGTTTTCCAAGCGGCTGTGTTACCAACAGCGCCGCCTGCGTATCGACCCCGCCGCTTCCCGTCAGGCTCCCGAACCGTCCCGTAGGCCATTTGACGGTCCCGGCGACCGAAATGTCGGGCCATGGACCCTTTGAGACAAGCAGCGGGGTTTTGAGTCGCAGTGTAATATCGCCGAGATGCCAGCCCGGTGAGTGTTCGCGTGCAATCCGCAGTTTTCCGTCCTGGGCCACAAAAACGCCATAGGCATTCCGGGGCGTCTGTTCGCGCCCGCCGTTGGAAAGTCGGAACAGCTTGTGAAACCCTTCGACGGTCGCGTCGAGAAAACCACCACCCTGCCATATAAACGGCAGACCTATCCCGACCTGAAGCCGAGGCAGGATGCGCCAGTCCGCTTTCACCGTAAGATGCAGCACTTCGGCATCTACAAACGCGCGGTAAGCGCGAAGCGGGGCATCCTGATAGTAGTCGAGCGCTACGCGCGGGTCGCCCACGGGCCGGGTGACGGCATAGGTATTGCCAAAGACAAAACGGGCTGCAAAAAGAGGCTTTGCGTCGGGCAACAACCCGGCCCCTTCGGGGTGAAGGCTCAAAAACAGAAGCTTGATCGGAAACTGATCGCGAACGGAAAAAGGCCCTGAAAGACCGGAATGAGCGTAAACGGGGGAGATAAAAAACAGAAAAGAAAGTAGGAAGTAGGAAGTAGGAAGTAGGAATAAAAACTTCATCGCCTCCTTCATCTTTCCCTCCTCTTGACCTTCCGGTATCCACTCATATATTGTGTATGTTATGCAATTTGTCCGTATCACGGGGCAGAACAACGGGATGCCTGGCGTTGATGCACCGATCGGCATCCCGTTTTGTTTTCGGGTACAGGTAAAGACCCGGATCGCTCCCGCGCAAGCAAAAAGGAAATTTGGAGGTTTTCTCGCATGGAGATTTTCGGTCGTCATCTTGAAGCAAAATCTCTGATCGTCAATCCGGATGGGGAGACGTTGCGTCTTCTGGCCAGCCACGACGAACGGCGTACGGTGTTTGGCAGCCCCAGCTATGTATCCGAGGCGCGAAATCGGAGCGCCGGACGCACCTATATCGTAGAGGGTGGTGTGGAGCCGGGGGTACAACAGCAAGGGCTTTCGCTTGAACGGGCCGAGACGGTGCTCAAAGAGGTTCGCGCCTATCTCAAAGATCGCGAAGTCATTCAGGTGGACAGAACCGTGGGCGATACACCAGGCCACCGGCTGCATGGCCGTCTGTATATCACCAAACCTTATGCCCGCATCGCCTACATGTGGCATCAGTCCCTGTTTCCCGCCGCAGCCGCCGAAACACCCGACATGGTCAGCATATTCGTACCCGAATGGCCGGAACGTCTTATCTTTGTCCATCCCGGTCACAGGCTGACCTGTATCCTCGGAACCGACTATTTCGGGGAATCCAAAAAATCATTTCTGCGTATGGCGATGTATATCGCCAAGACACGCGGCGGGATCGGTCTTCATGCAGGCAGCAAGGTGCTGCGTGTGTGCCAGCCGGAGGGCGTCATCCGCGATGTGGGTTTTATCCTGTTCGGGCTGAGCGGAACCGGTAAAACGACGCTCACCGTCCACGATCACGGTCTGAGGGAGCCGGAGCGTGTCGTCATCCGGCAGGACGACGTGGTGCTGATGGATGCCCACGGCGCCTGTTATGGAACCGAACAGGGTTTTTATATCAAAACCGAAGGGCTTACCCCCAACCAGAAGGTGCTCTACGATGCCGCTGTCAGCCCAAACGCCATCTTTGAAAACGTAACCGTAGCGGAAGACGGTCTCGTGGATTTTGTAGACGACCGGCTGACGACCAACGGAAGAGGCATCATCCTGCGTACGGAAGTGGCAGGGACGGACGATTCCATCGATCTCAAACGTGCCGACAAGGTCGTGTTCATCACACGCCGCCAAGACATCGTCCCGCCGGTGGCGAGGTTGACACCCGAACAGGCCGCGACCTATTTCATGCTGGGCGAATCCATCGAAACATCCGCCGGCGACCCTACCAAAGCGGGTCAGGCCAAACGCGAAGTGGGTACCAATCCCTTTATCATCGGCTCCGAAGCCGAAGAAGGCAATCGGTTTCTGGAAATTCTTCGCGCTAATCGGGATATCGAGTGTTTTTTGCTCAATACCGGAAGCGTGGGAGAAAGGGAAGGTCGGGCCGGAGAAAAAATTACCATCGACATCTCGACCACAATCATGAAAGAAATCGCCCGAAACAGCATCAACTGGACTCCGGACCCCAACTGGGGCTATGAGGTTCCCATAGCAATTCCGGGGGTCGATCTGGATCGTTATACGCCTTCACGGCAGTTTACGCCCGCCGAGTACCGCGTGCGTATCGAAACGCTGCGACGCGAACGCCAGGCGTGGCTGGCCAATTTTCCCGGTCTCGACCCGGCGATTCGAATCGACTGACGCCCTCCAAGTATCGCGTGTCGCGTCCGGTCGTCTTTCACACGGTTTTGTAACCGCTTGGTATACCGCCCCGAAAGTCTTTCCATGGCTCGCTACGCCCTTGTACCCGCCCGTTTCTGGGACGGCCTCGCCGACGAGGCCCGGACCGGCATGGCGGTAGTGATCTCCGGAAAACGTATAGAGACCATCGCCCGGGCCGACACTCTTGCTGCCGACATCCGGCGTTTCGAGTGGCCCGACGCAACGCTGATCCCCGGTCTTATGGACGCACATGTCCACTACAGCGACGTAATGGGGCCTGCGTTTCTGGCCGCCGGCGTGACGACGATCCGGGATGTAGGAAACGATCTGGAGTGGATTCTGGCCCAACGCGAGCGTCATGCCACAGACTTGGCGGCAGGTCCGGCAATTCTGTGCTGTGGTCATCTGCTGGACGGCCCGGTCGCGCATTGGCCCCACATGGGCCGCCCCCATGCTTCTCCCGAGGCCCTGCGCGCCGCTGTACGTCATCACATCGACAGAGGGGTAAACGCTGTCAAACTCTATGCAGGTATAACACCCGATCTGATGGCGGCGGGAATCGACGAGGCGCACCGACGTCATACCTTCGTCATTGCGCATCTGGGCGCGACAAAAGCCGAAGAAGCCATACGCGCGGGTCTCGACGAATTCGAGCACCTCGACGGCTGTGGAGTGGCTTGGCGCGCGGCAACGCCGGAAGAAGACGATGCCATGATCGACCTGATGCTCGAACACCACGTTGTGATCAATCCCACGTTTGTCGTATGGGACCGGCTTGGACGTATCCTTGACCGGTCGTTTCATCACGATGAACGTCGGATATGGGCGCATCCCTGTCACCTCGCGTTGTGGGACCGCTATCTTTCCCGGTTTGGCGCGCCTGAAGCTCGATGGCGGCTTCAAGAGGTCATGGTCCATCTTAAACGATTTCTCCGACGCGCGCATCGCCGGGGGGTGACGGTGGCCCTCGGCACGGACACGCCCTTTCCCCATCTCGTGCCGGGGATGAGTGTCCACGACGAACTGTCGATGTACACGGACGCCGGTCTGTCGCCCGTAGAAGCCCTTCGCTCCGCCACGTCGGTAAATGCGAAAGTGCTGGGTATCGAAAAAAAGACCGGAACCCTGCAACCCGGTTTTTTCGCCGATATGGTCGTCATACGAGGAAACCCGCTCGATCGTATCGACGATGTCGGACAGGTGCTTTGCACCATCCGCGCCGGACGTCGTTTTACACCCGACCGGTTACTGAGAAAACTCAAAACCACCTTCGACCGGAAGCCACTCGGTGCCGTTACGCAGGATCTCCAGGACAACGTAGATGGAAAACGCCCCTCCTGAACCGATAACGGATAGGCAAGAGACTTATGCGCGTCTTGCCGAAGAACTCGACCGCCGCGCCGTCTCGCACGGCTGGCGCGGGACGCTCAAAGACTTGATCATCGCCCTTCTAGCCGCGGCGATGGCCGCTGGTATGCTTGCCGTATCCGTCGGAACGCTAAGCGCCATGACAGGGCTTATTTCCAACAGCAAACCGTTCGGATGGATTTTTTTGGGTTTTCTGATACCCATCACCCTGCTCGCTTTCTGGCTGTTTCGCCGGGATAGCCGTTTCCGACGAAAAACATACGAAGATCGCTGGAATACCATCGTGGATGCGTATCCCGATTTTTCGGCGTTTTACACACAACGCCGACATACGCGCCCGTAGGGGCGGGTTTCAAACGTGCCCGTAGGGGCGGGTTTCAAACCCGCCCAAATTACCGGGGTTTCAAACCCGCCTTTTACCCATCCCCGAAAGGATCCTATCATGACGCAAACCGAAATCGCTACGCTGGGCGGTGGCTGTTTCTGGTGCGTAGAAGCCATCTACCAACAAGTCAAAGGCGTGAAATCCGTGGTTTCCGGCTATGCCGGAGGCCGTGTGCGCAACCCCGCGTACCGCGAAGTATGCGCCGGCACGACCGGTCATGCTGAAGTGATCCAGATCGTTTTCGATCCGAGCGAAATTTCGTTCGAAGACATTCTGTACATTTTCTGGCGCACCCACGACCCCACGACGCTCAACCGCCAAGGCGCGGACATCGGAACCCAGTACCGCTCGACGATACTGTATCACGACCCGCAACAGAAGCAAATCGCCGAACGCTCGAAAAAAGAAACCGACGCCTCCGGGTTGTGGCCCGACCGGATCGTCACGGAAATCGGGCCGTTCGACGCCTTTTATCCGGCGGAAGACTATCATCAGAATTACTATCGCAACAATCCCCGCCAGCCATATTGTGTCATGGTGATCGATCCTAAGGTGCAAAAGTTCAAAAAAGCCTTTGCCCAAAAGCTGACGACATGAAATGAAAAGAATATCTCTTTTGTTTTGCCTTATCGCCGCGACCGGTACGATCGCCACCGTTTCGGTATTTCCCGTTTCTGCGATGAAGCCCGTCGTAACGCCCGATTTACCACTTACTCCGCCCGCCGCAGACGCGCGAACCGCGTCTTCCTTTGCGCGCAGCGTGGCGGCAGACAGTGCCGGTCAGGTACATGTCGTCTATGAAAACACGCAGAACGGGCGGACCTATATCCACTACCGTCACTCCCCGGATCGTGGGGTATCGTGGGGACCGGAACAGCGTCTCTCGATAGATGTAGGCATAAGCCCGTCCGTCGCGGTCGCGGGTATGCGGGTGTATGTGGCATGGGAAACAGTGACCCCAAACCCATCCGGCGTACAGCTTGCACACTCGTCCAACAGCGGCACTACATGGTCTTCTCCGATACGCATCGCCGAGGGGAGGCAACCTTGCATCGCCGTTTCGGGCGCTACGCTTCATCTTGTCGGCGCAATGGCAGGTGATTCCGAAATGCGGGTATTCTATCGCAGCTCTGTAGACGAGGGTTGTTCATGGGAGACGGAACAGGTGTTGTCCGGATCCGGAAAAGCTGCCGGAACCCCCTCTATCGCCGTTGCTGGCACGCTGATCGTCATGGCCTATGTTGATACGCCAGACGGCAACGAGGAAGAATACGTACGAATTTCCACCGATACGGGGCAGACATGGGGCAAAGAAATCCGTCTGACTAAAAATCGGCTAGGCTCCGGACCGCCTTCGGTCGCCGTCGCCGGGCAGACCGTCCATATCGCATGGGCCGACCAGAAAGCCAACGGCGACGATCTCTCCGACGCGGAAAGACAGTTGGACGAGATCATGCGTCTGATCGGTCTTTCGTTTACCAGTGAGTCGATTCGAAAAACACAGGCGGGTGTATTCGATACGGAAGCCCTGCAGGCGAGGATAGAACATAAACGGCAACAGGTGCAGGCCGCCGCGTCGATATGGGGTGCCCGAGGCGGAGACCCGCTTCAGATCGGGGCGATGCTCCGGGAAGTGGATCGGATCGTCAAGACCGCCACAAACGAATGGGATATCTACTATCGCCGATCCGAGGACGCAGGAAAAACGTGGGGAAATGAGATGCGTGTCACCGACACCCCCGGCGCATCGCGGCAGGCGTCCATCGGAGCATCGGGTGATGAGGTCCGTCTGGTATGGTCCGACGATCGTGACGGCGCACCCGCGCTCTACCACACCACATCGGTGGACGAGGGCCGCACCTGGACGCGGCCCGCCCGTGTTACCGACGCCGCAAGCGTGGCAGTAAACCCTTCGGTCGCCGTTCTGCCCCGGACCGCCCATCTGGTATGGTCCGACACCCTTAGCGGTCGCTCGCAGGTATATTTCAAACGGATGGTAAACGAGGGGGAGTAACACCGATTAAAATCCAAAATTCGATAGGGGGAGAAATCCATGCGTGTCGGTATCTTGTCTCTTATCCACGAATCCAACACCTTTATCGTAACGCCGACCACAATCGACATGTTCCGGCGCGATGCCCTGCTGACCGGCGCTCGCATGGCCGATGCGTTTCGGGGTGGGCATCATGAGATCAGCGGTTTTCTCAAAGGACTGGAAGAGACCGGTATCGAAGCGGTTGCTCTGTTTTACGCCTCCACACCGCCGTCCGGTACGATTACACGGGCGACATGCGAAGAACTGGTGCGTCTCATGATGGATGAGTTCGACCGGCACGGGCCGTTTGACGGGATGCTGACGGCCCCGCACGGAGCCAATGCGGGCGAAGGTCCGGAATATCGCGATTTGGACGGCCACTGGCTTACCCGGTTGCGCGAAAAAGCCGGCCCCGATATGCCAATCGTTTGTACCATCGACCCGCACGCCAATCTGTCCCCCCGGATGGTCACCGCCTGTAACGCGACCATCGCGTACCGCACCACACCGCATCTGGATCAAAAGGCGCGGGGTCTGGAGGCGGCCCGACTGCTGGCGAGTATGCTCCGGGGTGAGGTCCGTCCCACACAGGCCGCGGCCTTTCCATCTGTCGCCATCGGGATCGAACGGCAACTGACCTCTGCACCGCCCTGTTTGCCCCTGCACCAACGTGCCGACGCATGGCTCGAAAAACCGGGTGTGCTGTCAAACAGCATCACACTCGGTTTTCCCTACGCCGATGTCGAGGAGATAGGCTCCGCGTTTATCGCCGTGACGGACAACGATCCGGTATTGGCACGCCAAATCGTCGACGATCTGGCCGGTTATCTTGTCGAACACCGTCACGAATTTGTCGGAGAGTTTACCTCGATCGAGAAGGCAGTGGATCGAGCCGTTGCGCGTCCCGGCCCGGTATGTCTGCTGGACATGGGTGACAATGTGGGAGGTGGGTCGGCGGCGGATGGCACGCTGATCGCCCATGAGCTGTATCGCCGCAAGATAAAGGGATTTGTATGCCTCTACGATCCGGAATCCGTCCGTGCAGCTACTGAAGCCGGTGTCGGGAGTCGTTTGACGCTGGCGATGGGCGGAAAGACCGACGACCTGCACGGCCCGCCGCTGATCGCCGAGGTGCAAGTCCGAAGTCTGCACGACGGACACTTTACCGAGTCGGAAGTCCGGCATGGCGGCGGCAAAGTGTTTAACATGGGGCCGACCGCCGTGGTCGTCACCGATTCGGGATTGACCGTCAGTCTGACCTCGCTCCGGACGGTTCCCGTCAGCCTGGGTCTGATGACAAGCTGTGGGCTTTCACCCGATGATTTTCAGGTGGTGATCGCCAAAGGGGTCCATGCGCCGGTCCCGGCGTATCGCCCGGTATGCACCGAATTGATCCGCGTAGATACACCCGGTGCTACCACCGCCGATATGCGACGGTTTACCTATCGGCATCGCCGACATCCGATGTTTCCTTTCGAAGAAATTCCGTGATTTTGTGTGTACCGTCGATCTACCCATCTTTATCCCACAGGAGTCGTCATGAGCCGGATCAAACAGTCGCTTGCTTTCTGGGGTTTTGCCCGTAACGGCGTTGCGCCGGAGACCGTCATCCGCGAAGCGGGCCGCATAGGCTATCACAGCGTGGAGATGCTTCCGCAACAATACTGGGATCTCGTACGCGAACAGGGTATGCGCATCGCCGTCATCGTCGGTCACGCCTCACTGACGGACGGTTTCAACAAGCGGGAAAACCACGATCGCATAGAACAGGAACTACTTGCCAATATCGAACTGGCGTCCGCCAACGACATACCGGGGCTGATCTGTTTTTCGGGAAACCGAGAAGGCAAATCCGAGGAGGAAGGTCTCGACAATACCGTCGAGATTTTGCGGCGGGTAAGCCCTGCGGCGGAGAAATACGGGATCAATCTGTGTCTGGAATTGCTCAACAGCAAAGTGAATCACCCGCACTATCAGTGTGACTCCACGGCATGGGGCGTCAAGGTGTGTCGAGGGGTAGACTCACCGAGAGTCAAACTGCTATACGACATCTACCACATGCAGATCATGGAGGGCGATCTGATCCGGACCATCCGGGACCACATCGGAGATATCGGTCATTTCCATACCGCTGGAAATCCGGGACGCAACGATCTGGACGACGAGCAGGAGATTTATTACCCGGCGGTGATGCGGGCTATCGCGCAGACGGGCTACGACGGCTATGTAAGCCACGAGTTTCTTCCCAAAGGCGATACCATCAAAGCGCTTGAAGTCGCCTTCAGGACGTGTGACATATAGAGCGTCCGTTACCTCGGATGTTTGTCGAATTGACGGAGGAGTTGTTCCGGCGAGGCGGTTCCGGTAGTGCCAAGCTGTGTGATCGTGATCGAGGCGGTCAGATTGCCGATCAGCGCGGCCTCGTCAAGCGTCGCGCCTGCACAGATGGCGGCGGTGAGACCGGCGGTGGTGCTATCACCCGCCCCTACCGGGTCTATGGGATCCGAAACCGCCAGGGCCGGGATGTGGCGACAGCCTGCCGCGTCGAACAGCAACAGACCCTCTTCGCTCAACGTTATACACACGGGTCTTCGGGTTTGAGTAAACAACGCCCGGCCGATGCGTTCTATCTCCGCCCGATCTACCGGTCCCTCATGATCTGGCGTCAGCGCCAACGTTGCCTCGCGCCGGTTGCATTTGAGCACGACGTCCCGGAAAGCGTCGATATGCGCCCGTGAATCGACCAGTATAAAAAGCTCCGGACGTTCTCTTCCGATGGCAGCAAGCGTCTCGCGTACCCGATCCGTGATTACCCCGCAGTTGCGTTCCTTTACTTGATCCCCCACCACGATGGCCTGTACCCGTTCCACTGCCTCTCGGAGATACGCGATCACGCGATCTTCCAGATAGGTGGGCAGCGGCGATCTGTTTTTGACGTCCAACCGCTGGATTTCACGTTCTCCACCCCGTTCGCGCATCATAGCTTTGGTATAGGTGGGCGTAAAACGGTCTGTCGTGCGGATCACATAATCGGGCCGTACGCCGATCGCCTCCAGTCCCTGACCCAACTCGTAACCTTCTCCATCTTCCCCCAGAACCGTAAGCGCGTAGAGCGTTCCCACGCCGAGCGCGTGCAGGTTGGAAACGACGGTCCCCACCGCGCCTGGACTACATCGCCGTGCCACGATCTGATAGGCGTCGAGTCCGGTCTCGACCGAGGTCTCCGTCAATACCGGATCCAAAACAAGATATTTGTCGAGAAAGAAATCCCCGACGACCAGTATCGACGCGTCGGAAAATCGATCGAGCAGTGTTTTCAGCTGGTTTCGTGTCACGATTTACTCGTTTCTGAATTTTTTGTCTGCTTTGAGAAAGGGAACGGCGTTTCCGAAAAGCCTTACACCGTCGGCGTGAAGAAGCGGTTTCGCCGTATATTGGACCAAATAGCCGCCCGGAATCGGTTGGACCGGTTGGGGCCGCTTCGGTGAAAACTCAGACTGGAATACACACCGATGACCCCTGCTCCGCCTTTTATCGCCACTCCCGGTTCAGATCCGAAATAGCCGACCGGTTGGCCGGTTCGCGGATCGCGTTTGTGACGGACGCGCTCGCGTGTTCCCGCGAAGGAAAAAGGCAGAATCTGCACCGCCCCGTTGTCCGTATCCACATCGTCATTCGCGCACCAGCAAATCAGGTACGGGCGATGGTCGTGCGCGATACACCCACCGTCCTGATGCCATTCGAACGGCATGGCCATACCCGGTCCCTTTACCACAAACTGATCGTGTAGCAAAAATGCTTCGGTTCCGCGCGTCGCGCGACAGATGTCCGCCATGACGTCGCTAAACAAAAAACGCCCAAGTATCGGGTGTTTGGCATAACAGTTGGTAAACAGATACTGCCGATCTCGTCGGTTGACGCCGATGGCATCCGTTCCCCGGCGGTCCATTTCCGCGTGCAACGGTTTGACAATCTGCTCGTATACGTCGCGCAGCAAGACAAGCAATTTCTCGGAAATGGCGTCGGGAAGTACGAAATATGCTTCGTCGTGGTACTGTTGTAGCTGTTCGGGAGAGATGAGAACGGAGCACATCATGGCGATCTCCGGAAAAAGCTCGGATTTCTCCCCTCTTGTACGATACGCCAAAATACATTAAGATAGACACATTGCGTCAAGCATTTTGTCCTGGGTCATATCGCCGAACTCCAAACCTTACGATCCGGTATCGGCGTGTCTGATTCGGTCGTTTCATTCTTCAAACTCCACCTTTCGAGGACTTCATGCCAGCTTTCAAGGTAGCGTTGGTCGGTCTGGACGGTCAGAGCGTTCCGGGCTGGGTATATGAGCGTTTTGAACGGGAAGACATCGGATTTGCCGTACGCGAGTGTGTGTCGCGTGAGGAACTGGCCCAAACCGCAGGCGACGCCGACGTGGTGTGGGTATTTGGCTCGCATCGGTGTGTATACGCCGAAAATCTGGACGTTGTTCCCCGGTGCGGCGCGATCATTCGCACGGGAAGCGGCACGGACAACGTGCCTGTACCCGAAGCGACGGCGCGGGGTATTGTGGTGGCCAATACGCCCGAGGGGGTCTCGGACGCCGTCGCCGAACACACCATCGGGCTGTTGTTTGCCTGTATGCGTCAGATCGTAGCGCAGGACAAGGCCGTGCGTCGCGGCGTATGGAACCGATACGAAGCGTGGCCGGGATGGCATCTTCAGGGCCAAACGCTCGGTCTGATAGGTTTTGGGCGTATTCCACAGTTTATAAGCCGGAAATTAAAGGGGTTCGACCTTACGATACTGGCCTGCGACCCTTACGGAAATCCGGAAAAAGCCGCCGAACTTGGCGTACGGTTTACCGATCTTGACCAACTCCTTTCGGAATCAGATTATGTGTCGGTACATACGCCGCTGACCGAAGCAACCCGCCATATCATCGGTGAGCGGGCGCTCCGTCTTTTGAAGCCGACCGCCCTGCTGGTCAACACCTCGCGCGGTCCGACCGTAGACGAGACGGCGTTGGTCCGCGCGCTCAAGGAGGGCCGTATCGCGGGCGCAGGTCTCGACGTGTTCGAGACCGAACCCATCGGCTCCGACAACCCGCTTTTAAAGATGGACAACGTGGTGCTTACGCCCCATATCGCAGGATACTCGGACGAGACGACCGAAAATTCGTGGCGGCTTTCGGTGGAAACGGCGGTCGATTTTGCCCGGGGTCGCTTTCCGCGCTCGTATGTCAACCGCGAGGTAAAACCTCGTTGGCTCTTGGTGCCACGATGACCTCTCACCGTTTTGTCAAACGTGGGTCCGCGCGCCGAAGTGGTCCGGGCGCTGTCTTGGTGATCAAAACTCCTCGTACCTATCTGGATATAGACCCCCGAAGATCGGTTTTATGCGTTTTGGGTGTTGCTGGTGCATAGGCCTTCCGGTAACTGGACGCTGGGTCTGATCATGGCTGTATGCACCTGTCTGGCGTTCGGATTTTTGCCGATCGCCCTCAAGGGATTGCTTGCCACGATCGATCCCTATACAGTCACTTGGTATCGGTTTGTAATTGCAGCCGGCATTCTCGCGGCGTTTATCGTCAGACCCGGCCGAATCGCGGCGTCCCCCCTTCCGGATATTCGGTTGATTGGACAGGTGATCGTCGCGGGGGCGCTCATGTCCACCAATTATCTATTTTACGGAATCGGGCTGATGTATGTATCACCCAGTGCGGCCCAGATCGTGATTCAACTAGCGCCTATGTTTTTGTTGCTGGGAAGCTTGATCGTATATCGAGAGACGTTTTCGGCGGGGCAGTGGACAGGGTTTGGGGTGGTGGTGTCCGGGCAGCTTTTGTTTTTCACCGGAAACTGGACGATCCATTCGGAAGTCTGTCGAGCGAAACGGCGGGGGTATTGCTGATCGTGGCGGCTGCGTTTACTTGGTCGATATACGGGCTTATTCAGAAACGGCTGTTGCGGGTGTACGCTCCGGCGACGACCATTCTGATGTTCTATCTCGTCGGCGTTTTGCTGTATCTTCCGTTTGCCAGTCCGCTTCGTCTTTTAAGTTGTACCCCGCAGGAATTCTTGTTGCTGGGGGTCTGCGGATTGACTTCGCTCGTTTCTTATGTCGCGTTTGCCGAAGCGCTCAACCACTGGGAGGCGTCCCGTGTGAGCGTGGAGGCGGGGCATCCGCTCTGGCCGGAAGTCGTTTCGCCTGAATCGCTCGGTCTGGCCGGTATTGCCGGAGCGCTTTTCGTGGTTGCCGGCTCCATGCTCTCGTCGCTGCTGCGAGCTTCCTCCAAAAGAATTTGATTTTCTCCGCGTTCTGGTCGTCAGATATGCGCGCTCTACGGTTGCACCGTGGTGCTGTAGGGGAGTTCTGCTTTTCGGCGTCCGATTCCGGTGCTATCGTCTCCTACTCGTTCATCGACCGCAGAAACTCCCGGTTGGTCTTGGTGCGCGAAAGCCGCTCCAGCATGAGTTCCATCGCTTCGACCGGGCCAAGTCCGTCCAAAAATTTGCGCAGAATTTTTACCTTGTTGAGCACGTCGCCTTCGAGGAGAAGTTCGGCTTTTCGGGTAGAGGAGGTACTCAGATCGATGGCGGGGAAAATCCAACGGTTTGCCAGTTTCCGGCTGAGTTCGAGTTCCATGTTGCCGGTTCCTTTGAACTCTTCGTAAATCCCGTCGTCCATGCGGCTTCCGGTTTCGATCAGGGCGGTGGCGACGATGGTCAAGCTGCCGCCTTCTTCGATGTTGCGTGCGGCCCCGAAAAAGCGACGCGGTTTCTGAAGTGCGTTGGCGTCGATACCACCGGAGAGGATTTTGCCGCTGTGCGGGGTGACGGCGTTGTGGGCACGTGCCAGACGCGTGATGCTGTCCAGCAGAATTACCACGTCGCGTTTGTGTTCGACCAACCGTTTGGCTTTTTCCAACACCATGTCCGAGACCGCCACATGCCGCTCCGGCGGTTCGTCAAACGTGGAGGCGATCACCTCGCCTTGCACCGAACGCTCCATGTCCGTCACTTCTTCGGGGCGTTCGTCGATCAAAAGCACCATGAGCACCACTTCGGGATGGTTGTGGGTGATGGCGTTGGCGATCTCCTGCAGGAGCATCGTTTTTCCGGCTTTCGGAGGCGATACGATCAGCCCGCGTTGCCCTTTTCCGATGGGAGTCAAAAGGTCCATGACGCGCGTTGACAGCCGTGTCGGGTCGTATTCCAGCACCAGCCGTTCGATCGGGTAGATCGGCGTCAGATTGTCAAACAAGGTGCGTTCTTTGGAGTCTTCCGGGTTTTCGAAATTGACGGTATCCACGCGCAACAGCGCGAAAAAGCGTTCTCCGTCTTTAGGAGGCCGAATCTGGCCCGAAATTGTATCTCCGGTTCTCAGGTCGAAGCGTTTTACCTGCGAAGGGGCGACGTAAATATCGTCGGGGCCGTGCAAATAACTGTAGTCGGGAGATCGCAGAAATCCGCACCGGTTGTCGGGAAGCACTTCCAACACGCCTTCGCCGAAAATAACCCCTTCCTTCTCCGTTTGGGCTTGGAGTATGCCAAAGATCAACTCTTGTTTACGAAGTCCCGTATAGCCCTGTATACCGAGTTCTTGGGCGATTTTGTAGAGATCGGGCAGGGTTTGGGTTTTAAGTTCTAAAATGTGCATCGGGTGATTACCTCTTGAGAAGGCAGGTGAATGCGCTGCGCGGCGACATGCGCAACGAGGATGGATAGGGGGAATCGGGGGAACGATCAGTTTGCGTCATGAAATACGTACAGATGAGTTTGAAGGGTACACGTCGGGGCGCGTCTTTGCGCGTGCTGAGTCCGGAGTGCGACACAAGACGCTTTGGCCCTGCCAATGATTGGGGATACGACAGACCATGCGGGAGTATCATTACACCCGCATGAAGGATATCTCGACTTGGTGACCAGGAGTATGCGATGTTCCGATTGAGGAAAATAGAGGACCCGCGTAGTAAGTCTGCCTGTAAGAGCCTATCCGAAACCCACATCTGGGATAAGTTCTAAAGAGGCAACAAGGCTAATATAGCGATTGACGGATTACTGTCAAGAAATTTTTGCTCCTTTGTAGATGCAGCCATTGTTATCCGCGTGGATCCGGGCGGGGTTGCTAAAACGGAACGGGTCGATAAGGGCCAATTGCCGTTACGTCTTATCCTTTAAGCTGTCAGTCCGACGCGTGTCAGTGTGTGGGATCTACTCGTTCATCTTGGGATCGAGCGCATCCCGAAACCCGTCACCCATAAGTTGAAAACCCAGCATGGTCAGCGCGATCATGATCCCCGGAAACGTCGCAAGATGCCAATAGGAGCGGATATAGTTGGCATTTTCTCCGACCATCTGGCCCCAGCTTGGCGTAGGCGGACTGATTCCGATGCCGATAAAGCTCAGTCCCGCCTCGGTAAATATGGCGGACGGAATGCCGAGCGCGAGCGAAACGATCAACGGGGTCATACTGTTGGGCAGGACGTGAGTCAGGATGATTCGGCGGTGACTCCCCCCCATCGACCGAGCCGCGCGTACAAACTCTTTCTCCTTGAGTGACAGGACTTGTCCCCGCAGCAGACGGCATACGCCTACCCACTCCGTAACTCCGATAGCGATAAAGATGTTGAAAAGCCCCGGTCCTAAGGTAGCCATCACGAGGATGATAAACAGCAGTCCCGGAAACGCGGACATCACGTCTACAAATCGCATGATGGCGTTGTCGGTTTTACCGCCGATATAGCCGGCTATCGCGCCCAATGGCACGCCGATGGCAAAAATGATGCCTTGTACCAACACGCCGACGATCATGGAAATTTCCGCACCGTAGATGACCCGGCTAAACAGATCGCGTCCCAGTCCGTCCGTACCAAAGGGATAGCGCCACGACGGTTCTTGCCATGCCACGGCAAAATTCTGTTTGGTAAAGTGAAACGGGGCGATCCACGGGGCCAGCAGAGCGGTGTCCACGAGTATCACCACCAGCACAAGCCCGACGATGGAAAGACCGTTGCGGGAGAAACGCCGTGCGGCGTCCGCCCAGAGACCGCTGTCGTGTTTTTTGAAGTGCCAGTACGCACGCGGCCATAGCAGGGTAAACGAAGTAGCCAGCCCTACACGCAACAACTGTGCGGTCCAAGTAAAAAAGGGTGCTAGCCCGTCCCATGTAAGCGATTCGGAAAGCGTCTCCGGAGTTTCTTCCGTGCCGTAGGGATACGAACCGATCCAACCGAGAAGTAGCAAATAGTCGATCAACAAGACGCTGACACCGGTAGCGGCATAGATCGCTCTGTTTCGTGAAAGCGTGCGACACAGTGCCGCCAGCCGTCCGGTTTTTCGGTTTGCGGCAATGCGAGGCATCCGGAAGAAGAGGATGGTAAGTTCTATGGCCAAGGCCATCCGGCCCACTTCCAGGATCATGGTGTTCCAGAACCAACTCAGTACGGCCTGCAAGACCCATGAAAAACCCGCCGCCTCCATGACCGCGCCCGTTTGATCCATCCCCGTCTCCTGCCGCTACTTTTCCCTATACCGGATGCGCGGATCAGCGAGCGCATAGAGGATGTCGGTAAGCAGATAGATGACGATGATCAACGACGACCACAACAGCGCCGTCGCCATGATCATCGGATAGTCCCGCGCAAACACGCTGGTTGTGAAATATCGTCCGATGCCGGGTATGCGGAAGATGGTTTCGATAAAAAACGAGCCGGTGATCAGGCCGCCCATCATAGGCCCGGAGATGGTGAGCAACGGGATCAGCGCGTTTTTGAGGACATGGACGATGACGACGGGGAAGGCTTTCAGTCCTTTGGCGCGCGCCGTCCGCACATAGTCGGCGCGGATCACCTCGATCATATTGGACCGGGTCTGACGCGCCACTACCGCCATTGGCCCCAAGGACATGGCGATCACGGGCATGACCCAGTCTTTGGGCGAGTTCCATCCGCCTGTTTCGAACCAGTGAAGCCAGAGCGTAAACACCAGGGTAAGCCCTACGGCGATTACGAAACCAGGGGTAACGATGCTAAAAATGGCTACCAGCGAAGAAAGATAGTCGATCCATGTATTCTGGTATACGGCGGCAAGAATACCAAGCGCAAGCCCGCCGAGCATGGCGAGGACAAACGCCATCCCGCCCAGATGCACCGACACCGGCCATGCTTCGGCGATGATTTCTTGGCAGGTCCGGCTCTGGTGCTGAAAGGAGAAGCCAAAATCTCCCTGAAGCACGCTGCTTATCCACGAGACGTACTGGATGTGGAGCGGGCGGTCCAGGTTGTACTTGCGCATCAGATTGGCGCGCACTTCGGGGGTCAGCGGAATGCCGCCGGTTTCGCCCCCCGCGTCAAAGGGGCCACCCGGGACCGAGTGCATAAATCCGAATGTGATGACGGTAACGGCAAACAGGACGGGAAACATCCACAGGATACGGCGTAGGAGGTAGCGAAATCCGAGGTTGAGACCTAAAAGAAAGATCAGGCTCAGGGTCAGCAGTGCGAGTACTCTGAGCAACATGGTGTTGAGTGTTTCGGCGCCGAGAAAGGCGAGCACGACGACGAGAACACCTGCCGCTGCAGGAATCGGTTTTCGTAGATGTAGCCGGCTAAGAAGAGAGGAAACGGAGAGAAACAGAAAAAGCCATAGCACCGTCAGGATGGTTTTGAACAGACCGAGACCGGGAAAGACGGCGATAAGCGCGATCGCCGTAGCGATTCCCTGAACGGTGCGGACAAGCCCGTCCTCCATTTCTCGACGGCGACTCCAAACGGCCACGCCGAGACACAGACAAAGCCAAAGTATTCCCACGACGCCGTAAAACCACATGCGGCAAAACTCCCCAGAGCGTGTAATCGATCTTTTTGACTATAAAACGGAGGGACGCCGCTGTCAATGGTTTTGAGACGCGCGTTTTCACCGAAAAGTCGAGCTTTTACGACGAAAGTGCACCTTCACTCAGCGTGTCAACTGTTTTTACGAGAGACGGAAACCGTATATAAAAGAGAGGTTGATTTGCACCCTTTTCTGTGGTATGTTTTACCATAAATCATATATGACCCCGCCCACCGGTTCTGCGTTTTTAGATCGGCCCGACAGAGTGGGTAAGATTTGCCGTTTCGAAGTTCCGTCCATGTTTTCGGAAGGAGAGAATATGTCCCCCCGCTTTCGTGCTACCCTATCATCCGTGCTGACCGTGCTTACACTGGTTTTTCTCATCGCGCCGGCGCAGGCGGGATACACCCGGATCAACGGGTCCAATCCGGCGGATCCCCTCAATGCACATATCTATAAATTGGATAACGGTCTGCTTGTCTATCTGACGGAAAACCACGAGTCGCCCCGGTTTTACGTCGAGATCGCCGTCCGCGCCGGCAGCAAGCACGACCCCGCCGAGGCTACCGGCCTGGCCCACTACTTGGAACATCTGTTGTTCAAAGGATCTCGGAATCTCGGAACACTCGACTATGAAAAAGAAAAAGTCTATCTGGACCGCATCACGGAACTCTACGAAGAACAATATCGGGAGACGGATCCGGAAAAACGAAAGGCCATCTACGCCAAAATCAATGAGCAAACCGGGTTGGCCGCGCAGTACGCCATTCCCAACGAACTCGATCGGCTGTATAACGCCATGGGTGGCGATGCCGTCAATGCCCATACCTGGCACGAGGAAACCGTCTATCAGGTCGATCTGCCCTCCAACCGGTTGGAACAGTGGGCCGTCATCGAATCCGACCGTTTTTTAAACCCCGTGTTTCGGCTGTTTCAACCCGAACTGGAGGTAGTCTACGAAGAAAAAAACCGGACGCTCGACAACAAAGATCGACTGATCTATTATGCCGTCACGAAAAAACTGTTCAAAGTACACCCTTATGGACAACAGCCGACCATCGGAACGGTCGACCACCTCAAAAATCCCTCACTCAAGCACGTATACGACTATTACAACACCTATTACGTGCCCAACAATATGGCGATTTTTATCTCCGGAGACATCGACATAACCGCCACGATGGCTCTGATCGACAAACACTTTTCCGCGTGGCAGGCCAAACCGCTTCCCGCACCGAAAACGTGGGCCGAGCCGCCTTTACAGGGCGCCGAAAGGCTTACCATCCATTATCCCGGCGAAGAGTATGCCATGCTTTCCTTTCGTACCGTGTCGAACCGTCACCCCGACGCCGAAGCGTTGCAACTGGTTGCTATGATTCTCGACAATTCCACCGCCGGGTTGATCAATCTCAACCTCAACCAACAGCAAAAGGTCCGTCAGGCGGGAAGTTCGCCGTCACTATACAACGACAGCGGATTCCAGACACTCTGGGGCATTCCCAAACAGAGCCAGACGCTCGAAGAAGTGGAAAAGTTGCTACTCGAACAGATGGAAAAAGTCAAACGGGGTGAATTTGAGGACTGGATCATCCCGGCCATTATAAACGACTTCAAGAAAAACCGGAAGGCGGGTCTCGAATCCAACGGCAGCCGGGTATCGTCGATGCGGGCCTCCTATCTCTCGTTTGAGGAGTGGGATCATGCCGTCGCCGGTCTGGACCGTATGGCCAAGCTGACCAAAGCCGACGTCGTCAAAGTAGCCAACAAATACTTTGGGGCCGATTATGTGGCCGGCTACCGGCTCAACGGCCAGCATACGGTTCCCTCGATAGAAAAACCCGACATCGAACAAATCGACATCGACCCGACACGGGAAAGCGGCTTTGCCGCCCGCGTGATCGCCATGCCCGTCAAAGAACTCTCCCCCGTCTTTGTAGACCCGGCAAAAGACTATCAGATCAAGCCGTACGTCGAAGGGGTAAAACTCTACCATGCCAAAAACCCGCTAAACGATCTGTTTTCGCTTACCTTTACCTTTGACGTGGGACGCCGACATCAGGACAAACTGAGCGCGGCATCGCTGTTGCTTAACCGGTCGGGCACGGCCAAACTCGACGGAGAGGCGCTCAAAAAGGAGTGGTATCGGCTCGGCACCGATTTTGGCATCAACGTAGGCGACTACCAAACCTCGATCAGCATCTCCGGTCTGGACGAACAGTTCAAGCCGTCGCTGGCGCTGATGATGGACTATGTAAAAAACCCCGTGGCCGAGCAAACTACGCTTGACGAACTGATCAAGATCATTCTCGTCAACCGGGAGGATGCCAAAAAGAACTTTCAGCAGATACACCAGGCGGTCGTCCAACGAAACCGCTATGGCGCCGAATCCTCCTTTTTGCGGATGACTCCCAACGCGGAGATCGAGCGACTCACGCTTCAGGAACTGCACGGGCTGATCAAGGGACTGTTTGCCTATCAACACCGGATCGCCTATGTGGGTTCGCTCCCGGTGGACAGGGTGATCACCGCGCTCAAAACCGCCCATCTGGTGTCCGGCAAACTCAAACCACCGCCGCCACACCCGTTTCTCAAGACGCGCCAGCCACAAGAAACCGAGATTCTATTTTTTCACAAGGAAATGGCACAGGCGCAGGTTCGCATCGAATTTGGCGGACAGACGGTTTCGGAGGACCAGAATCCGGCCATTCAGTTGTACAACGATTATTTTGGCGGCGACATGTCGGCCATCGTCTTTCAGGAACTCAGAGAAGCGCGGGCTTTGGCCTATGCCGCAGATGCGCGCTATGTCACCGGGGACCGAAAAGGCGATCAGGACCTCATGGTGGGCCTCATCGGTACACAGGCGGACAAAACTTCGGATGCCGTCGGCGCTTTTATCGACCTTTTGGACAACCTGCCCGTGTCGCCCGAACGGTTTGATGCCGCGCGCGAAGCGTTACTCAACCGCTATCGCACCTCGAAAATCGGCTTCCGGAGCGTACTCGACGCCATCGGCGCATGGGAACGGCTCGAATTACCCGTCGATCCCAGAAAACGCCGATACGAGCAAATTCTTCAAGCCGATATGGATATAATGCTCAAATTTCATGCTGACCGGCTCAAGGGTCGTCCCAAGCTGATCTCGATCGTCGGAGACAAAAACAAAATCAACCTGGAAAGCCTCTCCAGATACGGCAAGGTAATCGAAGTGGGCTTGCAGGACATTTTTGTATTCTAACATGGCTCCGTCGTTCCGACAAAAGACAGGAGCCTGCTTTTTCCCCGACAGCGGTGAGCGACATGGAACTACACAGCGAAACGATAGGCGCGATCTTGGTGGCTACCTATGGGGAGCCGAGTCTGGACGCCAGTAACAACCGGGAATTTGTAGAAGGGTTTTCCGCCCTGCTGACGCCCGGCGCGCGTATCGTGCTCGATATGAGCCATCTCCGCTTTGTGGACAGTTCGGGGCTTGGCTCCATGATGCTTTGCATGAGGCGGTTGAAAGGCGCCGGGGGCGATCTCAAACTGTGTGGACTTTCCGGATCGGTCATGGCGCTGTTTGAACTCGTCCGGATGAATCGAGTCTTCGATATCTATCCGACACGTGAGGAAGCCATCCGGGTGCTTGAAACGTGAGTTTCGAAAGATACTTGCACAGCATCGATTACACAGGGGCGCGCATAGCGCCCTTTGCGTTTGGGGACGGGAGGATATGTATTCGGAAGAGGAACTGAGACGAGCCATTGAGCGTCATGCTCGGTATTCGCTGGGAAGCGCATGGAGGACGTTGTCGCCGGAAGACACCTTTATGGCCGTTTCGCTGGCGGTGCGGGACGGGCTGATCGACGGTTTGCTGGAAACCGAACGGCGTTACGAGACGACAGACGCCAAACGGCTTTATTATCTTTCGATGGAATTTCTCATGGGGCTGGCGCTCAGAAACAATTTGAGCAATCTCGGACTGTACCAATCCTGCCGTGAGGCCGTCCAAAGGCTGGGTGGCGATCTTGATGCCATCATGGAGCCGGAACGAGATCCGGGGCTTGGCAACGGCGGCTTGGGTTGGCTGGTCGCCTGTTTTCTCGATTCACTCGCCACGCTCGACATGCCCGGTTACGGGTATGGCATCCACTACGAATACGGGCTTTTTCAACAGCATATCGACAGAGGCTATCAGCGGGAAACACCCGATGATTGGCTGGAATACGGAACCCCTTGGCTTATTGCGCGTCCGTCCGAAGAGGTGCTGATTCCCGTCTATGGCCGCATCGACCACGAACAGGACCGTCACGGACAATACAATCCGATGTGGGTGGACTGGGACGTCATCATTGGTGTTCCTTCGGACATGCCGATAGCGGGCTATGGCGGGCGGACGGTCAATTTTCTCCGGCTGTACGCGGCGCGCGCGGCGCACGAGTTCGACATCGAAATCTTCAATACAGGAGACTATGCCCGCGCGGTCGAACAGAAGGTGGCGACGGAACGTATCTCCAAAGTGCTCTACCCCTCCGACGCCACCCCGGCGGGTCAGGAACTCCGGCTGATCCAAGGGTATTTCTTTGTGGCCTGCGCCATCCGCGACATTGTAAAACGCTATGAACGCACCCATACCTCCTTCGATCTCTTTCCCGACAAAGTAGCCATACAACTTAACGATACCCATCCGGCGCTGGCTGTCGCCGAACTGATGCGGTTTCTTGTGGACGAACGCGGTATCGGCTGGGAAACGGCATGGGATACGACCCGCCGCGTGATGGGCTATACCAACCATACCTTGCTACCCGAAGCGCTCGAAAAGTGGCCGGTTCCGCTCTTGGAGCGCGTGTTGCCGCGTCATTTGCAAATCATATATGAAATCGATCAGCGTTTTCTGGGACAGATCTGCGTCCACTGGCCCGGAGATGAAGATCGTCTAAAGCGGATGCCGATCATCGAGAAAGGCACTCCGGATCAGGTGCGGATGGCGCATCTTGCCATCGCAGGAAGTCATTCGGTCAATGGCGTGGCGGAATTGCATACCGAATTGATCAAGCACTATTTGGTTCCGGATTTTTTTGAGTTGTGGCCTGAACGGTTTAACAACAAGACCAACGGCGTTACCCCGCGCCGATGGTTGCTCCAAGCCAATCCGCCGCTTTCCACATTGATCTCCCGCACGCTCGGCGATAACTGGCTAACCGATTTGGACGCGCTTGCCGCGTTCGAAACCCTTGCTGAAGATAGCGGGTTTCGTCATGCGTTCGAGACCGCCAAACAAGTCAACAAAACCCATCTTGCGGACCTTGTCCGTGAGACCGTCCACGTCGGTCGATCCCGGTGCGTTTTTCGACATGCAGGTCAAACGCATCCACGAATACAAACGCCAACTGCTCAACGTCATGCACATTGTGTACCGGTATCTGAGACTTGTAGAAGACGGCGATACACCGCCGGGTCCACGCGTTTTCGTTTTTTCGGGTAAGGCCGCTCCGGGTTACTGGGCCGCCAAACAGATCATCAAGCTGATCCACAACGTCGCCCGCACGGTAAATCAAGATCCGGCGGCGCGGGCCTTCATGCAGGTGGTCTTCATGCCCGATTATCGCGTTTCGCTCGCCGAGCGGATCATTCCCGCCGCCGATCTGAGCGAACAGATTTCCACGGCGGGCAAAGAGGCCTCCGGGACGGGCAACATGAAATTTGCCATGAACGGTGCGCTAACCATTGGAACGCTCGACGGTGCCAACATAGAAATCCGTGAAGAAGTCGGACCGGAAAACATCTACATCTTCGGGTTGACCGCTCCGGAAATCCGCCAGATGAACAAAACCGGCTCGTACATCCCCCGAACCTACTTTGACCGGTATCCGCAGGTTCGCCGTGTCGTAGAGGCGCTCGATTCCAACCGGTTTTGTCCGCAGGAACCGGGGTTGTTCCGCTGGATCGTCCGTTCGCTGCTTGACGAGGGCGATCCCTATTTTCATCTGGCCGATCTGCCTTCTTATATCGACGCGAACGACCGGATCGGGCGCGATTATCTCGACCGGGACGCATGGATGCGGCGGGCGGTACTCAATGTAGCGCGCACCGGAAAGTTTTCCAGCGACCGCACGGTCCGTCAGTATGCGCAGGACATCTGGAGGTTGGACTCGTGTCCGTAATCGGCGCTATCGGCGACTCGCACCGAGACCGGCTGATGCGGCTTATCACGCCCGACTTTGCCATCCTGCGTGGCCGTCCGTTGCCCTTGGGTTCTTCGGTATGGCGGGGCGGGATCAACTTCTCCGTTTTTTCCAGACACGCGACCGCGGTGACGTTGGTGCTCTTTACGCCGGGTACCGAAGAGCCGATTGTCGAATTTCCGCTCGACCCCCGGTATCACCGGACCGGCGACGTGTGGCATGCCTTTGTCATGGGACTGGGCCCCGGCGTCGAATACGGATATCGGGTGGATGGGCCGAACGATGGGGCTTTTCACCGATTCGATCCATACCGGGTGTTGACCGATCCCTATTGCCGGGCGTTGTCGGGTCCGGCGATCTGGACTTTGCGTGACACCCCTGCCGCCCGCCATAGCCTTGTCGTCGATCAGGATTTCGATTGGGAGCTTGATCACCCGCTCAATACCCATCTTGCGGACACCATCGTCTATGAACTCCACGTACGCGGGTTTACTCTTCACCCCGACTCCGGGGCGATTCGGCCGGGTACCTTTTCCGGGGTGGTGGAGTGTATCCCCTATCTGAAAACATTGGGCATCACCGCCGTCGAACTCATGCCGGTTACGGAGTTTGACGAAAACAGCGTCCTGCGTACGAATCCTCTTACGGGCGAGCGGCTGTGCAATTTCTGGGGCTACGATCCGATTTCTTTTTTTGCGCCCAAACGCAGCTACGCTTCGGACTCCTCACCCGACGGCCCGGTGCGCGAATTCAAAAACATGGTCAAGGCGCTTCACAAAGCCGGTATAGAAGTCATTCTCGATCTTGTATTCAACCACACCGGGGAAATGGACGAAACGGGGCCTATCTTTAACCTCCGGGGGCTCGACAACTCGATCTACTATATGCTCGACCCGGTTACCGGTGCGTACGAGGATTTTTCCGGATGTGGAAATACCGTGAACTGCAATCACCCGGTGGCACGGTCGCTGATCATGGACGCACTACGCTATTGGGTGACGGAAATGCACGTGGACGGATTTCGGTTCGATCTGGCGTCCATACTGGGACGCGGCCAGGACGGAACGGTGCTTGCTAATCCGCCCTTGCTCGAACGTATTGCCGCCGAACCTGTTCTTGCCAATACCAAACTTATCGCCGAAGCGTGGGATGCGGCGGGGCTGTATCAGGTAGGGGCTTTTCCCAACTGGGGTCGATGGGCGGAATGGAACGGACGGTTTAGGGACGACGTGCGGCGGTTTGTCCGAGGCGATTTCGGGATGGTTCCGACGCTGGCTACGCGCATGGCCGGCAACTCCGATCTGTATCAAGACGGTGGTCGCGCCCCTTATCACAGCATAAATTTTATCACCAGCCATGACGGGTACACGCTGGCCGATCTGGTAGCCTATGAGAATAAACATAATCTTTCGAACGGAAAGGACGACATAGACGGCCACGACGACAATTTGAGCCGGAACTATGGCGTGGAAGGACCGACGGACAATGCTGAGATTTTGGAATTGCGCGCAAGACAGATACGCAATTTCGCCGCGATTCTGTTTCTGTCGCAAGGCGTTCCCATGTTGCTTGCGGGCGACGAAGCCGGCAGAACCCAGCAAGGCAACAACAACGCCTACTGTCAAGACAACGAAACGAGCTGGGTGGACTGGTCGCTGATCCAAAAAAATGCTGATCTGTTTCGATTTTTCAGGTTGCTGATCGCCTTTCGGAAGCGACATCCTATCCTTCGCAGCCGTTATTTTTTTGAGCCGGACGCCATCCCGACCATTACTTGGCATGGGTTTTGGCACAACACCCCAGACTGGTCGCACGGCTCGCGCTCCATCGCCCTTCGCTATCTATCGGGCGAAGCGGACGAAGACCTTTATCTGATCGTCCATGCCGAAGAAGAGGACCGGCTGTTCGAACTTCCCGTATGTTTGGGTTCCACCGGATGGCATCGGGCGATGGATACGGGACTACCATCGCCCGACGATATCACGGAAGCTGACAAAGAAGTCTATCTTCCGGATCAGCGCGTGTATCCGGTCCGTGGGCGCTCGGTTATCGCGCTTGTGGAAAAAAGGATGGCGTTCTAAAAGGCATTTACAAATTCCTTGACAGTCCGTCTTTTTCCGATTCCGTATCGACCCTGTTTCCCGCATAATCCTTACAGTTTTGCATCCTTCGCATAACCCCCGGTTTTTACATCGGACAAGCGATTTTCTCATCCTTTTCAAGAGGCGCAGGCATGTCAAACCCCGACGAGACGGAAAACAACCTCAAAATACTCCGACAGAGCTATCTTGAAGGTCTTCCCGACGAAATAAAAACGGCAGAGCAGTTGTGGGAAAAGTTGCGGGCGCGATCCGAAGACCGCGAATCGTTGGACACCTTTTACGGTCTGATACACCGGCTGAACGGTTCGGGAACGACGTTCGGTTTTCCCCGCATCAGCAAGATTGCCAGCAGTCTCGAGGCGGTACTCCGGAACATCGTGGACGGCCATGCGCCGCTTATGAGCACGCAGGTGCGTCAGATCGCCGATGAGTTGCAGACTATGAAAAAACACCTGGCGGAAATGCTGGAGCGCGAGGCGCGGCTTGCTTCACCCACCATGGGCATCGTACCGGAACAAGAGGAAGAGGCTACCGAAATTTTTCTGTTGGAGCATGCGCCGGAGGAAACGGCTGATCTCAGACAGCAACTCCGGTATTTCGGTTATGCGGTGCGGTCTTCGATGCGGATCGAAGATATTCGTCAAGGGAAAAAGCCGGAGGTGCTGATCGTCGATCTGGACAGTTTTATCGATGTACCCATGGCCTACGAGGCGCTTATGATCTTCCCGCGCTCCGGCGATACGCCGATACCCATGATTACGCTTTCCTCGTACGGAGATATGAACAGTCGGCTTCAGGCGGTGCGCGCAGGTAGCAAAGCTTTTTTTCTCAAACCTGTGGAAGCGCCCCAAGTGGTTGATACCCTTGATCGTCTTTCGCACAAACGTCCGTCCGAACCGTATCGGATTCTGATCATCGACGCTGACGAAAGGCTGGCGAACTACTATGCCAGCGCTTTGCGTCAGGCCAGCATGTTGACTCGGATTCTCCAGAATCCCTTGGAAGTGCTTACCGCGATCGACGATTTTCGCCCGGACCTTGTCATCCTCGATCTGTATATGCCGAAATGCGGCGGGTTGGAGCTTGCGGCAGTCATCCGTCAGCAGCGGGCGTATGTCAGCATTCCGCTGGTATTTTTGTCTACCGAGGCCAATCTCAACCACCACCTCGACGCGCTTCAGGTCAGCGGCGACGATTTTCTTACCAAACCGATCGCCACCCAGCAACTGGTGGCCTCACTGACGGCCCGTGTGCAGCGGGCACGGGTATTGCGTTCGTTTATGGTACGGGACAGCCTGACCGGTTTGCTCAACCACACCACGACCATGGAACAACTTTACCGCGAACATGCCGTCGCGGTGCGCCAAAAAGCGCCATTGGCGTTTGTCATGACCGACATCGACCGATTCAAATCGGTCAACGACACTTATGGTCACCCTACAGGCGACCGGGTGCTCAAAAATCTGGCGCGCTTGATCCAGCAACGACTCCGGCAGACAGACATCGTAGGACGCTATGGTGGCGAGGAGTTTGCCATCATCCTTGTCGGCGCGGACGCCGCCAACGCCGTCCGGCTGATGGACGAAATCCGCGAGCGGTTTGGACAGCTACGTCAGCAGTCAGACGATACGGAATTTTACGTGACGCTTAGTTGCGGCATCGCCTGTATC
>Ga0194132_10002545_pt1 | contig 33893 bp, 36 predicted proteins | sample TA2KigOf80mmetaG_FD_148612 | JGI IMG/M metagenome (GOLD analysis project Ga0194132, IMG submission 148612) | Freshwater microbial communities from Lake Tanganyika, Tanzania - TA2015054 Kigoma Offshore 80m | ecosystem: Environmental > Aquatic > Freshwater > Lake | place: Tanzania: Lake... | reverse complement strand
AAGTCCGACAAGTTTGCGCTCAGGTATTGAGCGACGCAACGAACATCCCAGTTGTTTACTCGAAGAGCACTTGTCGTTCATTGTGCGAACCAGGGAACTACGATACGTGCGAAGCGGGACATGAAATCGTTAGACCGACGTACAACAGACCATAGAAACACCGCGAAAGTTTTAAGCGCCTCTCTTGGTAAAGGGCAAAGCAGTGGGTGTTTCAGGCCACAAATTGTTCTAGGTAAATATTCCTATCCGTGGAGAGACACGAGTTTCGAAGCCTCTCCCTGTTTCCACAATTGATTCGTCAGTAGTTTTCTCCGCTGTAAAAGTCTCCCAGCCCCTCTTTTCTTCCATCGCCGGAGTCTTTTATTTTCAGGTGGCTCATTACGCTTTACATAGCGATAAATCTTCTTTTTGATAAAAATAGCAGACATCTTTAGATCCAACTATTTGACAAATAGACTGAAGTGGCGACTAGTTTTTAAAAATAATATCCCATTCAGTTCCACCGGGGAGATCTCGAAGTTCAATCCCTTGACTGAGTAATTCGTTTCGAATGGCATCGCTCAATGCAAAGTCTTTTTTAGCTCTGGCTTCTGTTCTTTGAGAAATTTTCATCTCAATGTCTTGGCTTTCAATTCCTCTTTCCGAAAGAACCGAAAGTCTTAGTTGAGTAAGAAAGTCTTTTGGATTCTCACCAAAAATATTTAATACTTGCGACAATTTTTTAAAAGAATCGACGAATCGACCTGCGATGGCTTGAGTATGGGCAGTAGGCTTAAATCCTTTTTTGTCTATGTAGCTATTGAGAGAGCGGACATACTCGAAAACTAAACCGATGACCTTAGCGGTATTAAGATCCTCGTCCATAGCCTCTTTCCATTTAGCGTCAAACTCCAACCCAAATTGAAGGATCTTTTCCTCTTCGGGTGAGGATTTCCCCGAATTGGAATTAGAAGATTGAGAAGCCGATTCCGCTTTACCCAGAGCACTATAAAATCTATGCAAAGCCGATTGAACTTCTCTTACATGTTGCTCTGAGTAGTCGATGGTGGAACGATAATGACCGGATAATAAAAAATATCTTAAAACTTCACCGGAATATTTCTTGATGAAGTCTCGAGTGAGCATGATGTTACCTAGCGACTTTGACATTTTTTCCGCATTGAAGGTTAACATGTTGGAGTGCAACCAATACTTGGCAAAAGTTTTGAGAGAAAAGGCTTCAGATTGAGCAATCTCATTTTCATGGTGCGGGTGGATGAGATCCATCCCACCGCCATGGATATCAAAACTTGCACCCAAATACTTCATCGACATAGCGGAACATTCGATATGCCATCCCGGGCGCCCTTTTCCCCAAGGGCTATCCCAAGCCGGTTCATTTGTATTCTTTTGAGGTTTCCACAAACTAAAATCTAGAGGGTCCTGTTTTTTTTCATCGGTTTGAACTCTGGCCCCCGAAATCAGATCATCGATATTTTTTCCTGAGAGTTTTCCGTAGTCTTTAAATTTCCGTACAGAGAAAAAAACCTCCCCATCATTTGCAATATAAGCTGAACCATTGGCGACTAAACCTTCAATTAGAGTAATGATTTCTTGAATGTGATCAGTCACTTTAGGAGCCACTTTGGGAGGATTTACCCTCAATGCTTTCATGTCCTCTATAAAAGCAGTAATGTATCTCTCGGAAACTGTAAGTGAATCGGTCTTTTCTTCATTAGCTTTGACGATAATTTTGTCATCCACATCGGTGAAGTTCATGACACGTTCCACTTGGTAACCACTGAATTTTAGGTACCGTTCGACGACATCGTAAAAAACAAAAACCCTAGCATTCCCAATATGAACGTAGTTATAAACCGTAGGGCCGCAAACATACATTCGAACCTTCAGAGGATTGAGTGGAACGAAAGGTTCTTTTTTATTGCTTAAGCTGTTAGTGAGAACGAGTGCCATTCTTAGGAGTTTCTTTGAGAGTTACAATAACTTGGGCTGCAAGAGCACTTCTAGCACCGATAGGACCTAGCCCTTCCATGGTTTTAGCTTTAACGCTGACATTAGCCAATTCGGTTCCCAGGAGTTGGGCCATGTGAGCGCGAATCGAATCTCTATGAGGACCGATTTTGGGCTCTTCTAAAAAGACATTGGAGTCGACGTGGTGAATTTCGTAGCCCATTTCTTTTATTTTTTGAGTTACAGCTTTTACAAACTCGGAACTTTCTCGGTCTTGGTTTTTGGGGTCGTTATCGGGAAACCACTGGCCTATGTCACCCAAAGCAAGAGCGCCTAAACAGGCGTCGACCAGTGCATGTAAAAGCACATCTCCATCCGAGTGAGCTTGGATGGAAAAATAACAAGGAAGTTTGATGCCCCCTAAGACAATAGCACTGGGTTTGATTGTCGGTATTAAACGGTGAATGTCGTAGCCGATTCCGGTGCGCATGTTTTTGCCCTCTTGGCTTCCGCCAACACTCCGTGAAGTGTCTCTAGTTCAAAATCATAGGTGAGTTTGATATTTCGAACATCACCGTTAAAGACGCCTACAGGAATGCCATAATACTCGCAAAGAGAGGCATCGTCTGTAAAATTTAACTCTTTTAAGTCTTTAATACGGTCCATCAAAGATCTTATTAAAGTGAATTCAAATATCTGAGGGGTTTGGACTCGATGGACAAGAGACCGATCCACAGTTTCTACGACTTGTTGGTCTTTTACCTTTTTTAGTGTGTCCACTACCGGAATAACGGGAACCCAAGCGCCATAAGCTCTGTCGTACAGGCTATTTTTAATCTGTCCTGCTAGCTCTTGCGATATATACGGGCGACACGCATCATGTATTAGAACTCGAGTGGGGCTAGGTTGAGTTTCTTCTAAAGCCGCCAGAGCGAGTCGAGAGGAGTCCTGTCTTCTCTCGCCCCCTGCAATGACCCGTATTTTAATCTGATGAGGGTTTCGAACATATTTAGCTATCAGATCTTGAGTTGTTCTGATGTGAGACATAGGGGAGGTCATGATCACTTGCCTAAAGATCCCCATATCCAAAAATGATTGAAGGCAGTGGATGAAAACAGGGACCCCGCTTATCAAGTGGAATTGCTTTGGGAGTTCAGTATTGGTTCTTTGGGAGGTTTCTGCAAACCGAGTTCCCAAACCGCCACCTAATAAAATAGCGTCAACTGTTATCATTAGGTTCCAAATATAGATTCGAGCTCTTTTTCTACATCAGACTCTTGAATGTTTTGCGCTAAGGACAGCTCTTTTACTAACAAGGTTTTTGCTTGATCTAAAAGTTTTCTTTCCCCGAAAGACAAATCCTTATCGTGCTTAAGAAGAAATAAAGCTCTTAAGACGACAGCTATTTCATGGACCTGACCTGTGTGAATTTTTTCCATGTATTCACGATATCTTCGGTTCCATGTTTGATGGTCAATAGCTGAGGTTTCTTTCTTGCGAAGGATTTCATAAACTTTGTCGACCTCTTTTTTTCGAATAATGGGTCGCAATCTTTGAGCGGAATTATCCGTAGGCACAAATACTTTTTTAGGGGCACCGTTATCCTGGATTTCAAGGATGTAAAACCGTTGTTTCTGACCAGGACTAAACTCTCTTTCCTCAATCCCACGAACGATTCCTACCCCATGGGATAAATGAACTGCATTATCACCGACTTTGAATTGATACATTTGGTTTTTCCTTATTACTGCGCTTTGGCGAATCAGCTTATAACACAATTGTGAGTTCCTTGCACCACAAAACCTGTATACTTAGTTGTGGCTTGATGGGGGTGATAGCTATTTACACCATTAAAATCAATAACTTATCAACTTAACGCAAACGCTAAAATCTTGGTTTGACCTTGCTTGGGGTCTTACATATAGTCCGGCCGGGGTTTTCTTTTTTAAATGGATAGTTTCCCTCTATGACTTCAAAAAATAATTTGCCTCAGTTGTTACTGGTTTCTACATCCCCTAGACGCCGTCAGATTTTGGAGAGTTTAAATCTCCCTTTTAAAACGATCCAACCCATAGGTGATGAAGCGGTCGCTGAAGCTTTGAATGTCGAGTCCGTCACGATGAACAATTCGTTACTCAAGGCGAAGAGTGCCTTGGTTCACGCTCAAAATGAAACAGATATTTTGATTGGTTCTGATACCCTTGTGGTTTTGGGCCAGCAGGTCATGGGCAAGCCCCTCAATAAAGATGAGGCCATCGAAATGTTAAGTCGTTTGTCCGGGCAGTGGCATAGAGTGATTACTGGTTTAGCGCTTGTTTCGAGAAAATACGGTGAGCTCAAAGCCTTTGAGTCTTCACAGATTAAATTTCGTAAATTGACCAAAGAAGAGATAGATTCTTATGTGGCCACGAAAGAACCCTACGACAAAGCTGGAAGTTATGCCGTCCAGGGCTTAGGAGCTCTCCTAATTGAGAAAATCGAGGGCTCGTATACTAACGTTATGGGTTTTCCGGTTGAGAAATTTTTAATGGAACTTAATCGATTTACACAAATTTCTTTGCAAGAATGGTTTTCTTAAAATGCCTTCCGTTACTGAAAATTTAAATCTCATTAAAGATCAGATCTCTTTAGTTTCTAAAGGGCGAGATATTCAAATTGTAGCGGTTACCAAACACCAACCCATCGAGAAGGTTAAAGAAGCCATTAATGCCGGTGTGACTCGGTTGGCTGTGAATTATGCTCAAGAGGGGGATGAGCTCAGACTTCAAATTGATAGCGAAGAGATCGAGTGGCATTTCATCGGGTATATTCAGAGCAGAAAGGTTAAATATTTAACCGATTATCAGTACATTCATAGTCTTGATCGTTTAGAGGTTGCCGAGGATCTCAACCATCGCTTAGAAAAGTTAAATAAGGCTATTTATGTGCTGGTTGAAGTGAATATTGGCCGAGAGACTCAAAAGAGTGGCGTTCTACCCGAGAGACTCGAGGATTTTCTTGATAGAGTTTCCGCCCTGGCCAATTTAAAAATCCTCGGTTTGATGGTTATGCCACCAATGTTACATCCTGTTGAAGACAGAAGAGTTTATTTTAAAGAAATGGCACAGCTCTATCAGAAATTTAAACCTCAATACCACTTCGAGGTTCTCTCTATGGGGACTAGCGACGATTATCTTCTAGCTATTCAAGAAGGTTCTACCATGGTGCGTCTTGGAACTTGTCTCTTTGGTCGGCGTTCTTTTTAAACTCTAAATACTTTATGATATATTTTCTCTGTTCGATAAATAGAGCGGAGGCTCTTTTTAAGCATTAGGAGAATCTTTATGGAACATAAAAACTTGGAATCCTTGTCGGAAAAAATTTCACCAACTGAAATTAAAAATAAAGAATTTAAAAAAGTCATGTTGGGATATTCTCCAGAGGAGGTCGTAGAGTTTTTAGATCTAACGGCAAAAGCGTGGATTCAGGTTCAAAAAAAAGAAAAGGAATTGATTCAAAAAAACGATTCCCTGAGTACTGAAATTTCTCATTGGAGACAGAGAGAATCTGAAATTTCAAAAATTAAAGAGAATGCGATTAAAGAAGCGGAAACTATTATTCAAGCAGCTTCTCAAGAAGCGGAAACACTCTTCAAACAGGTTGAAGAAAAAGCTCAAGATATACGACAAAAGACGGAAGAGTGGTTGGCCGAAGTGATTAATCAGGTAGAAGAGACAGAACGGAGAAAGAATAGTTTTATCTCGGCATTTAAGTCGGCCCTGGATAGTCATTACGAGATTATTAAAAACGATCAACAAGCTTCGGAGCCTTTAAGTCGCCGATTGGATACTTTTTTAAAATCGGTGATGCAGAGTTCTTCAACTCATTAGACAGCCAAGAGTCTTTTCTAACGATCCAAGATATTTACAGCTTCTGTTTTGATCCAGCCCCGCATGGGCTTTAAAACTTCACTGTTGTCTGAGTTATTGTGGCCCAATTCTAGTAGAGTGCCTGGAGGTAGAGAGGCTAGAGGTGAGGCTTTACCCGATTTATCTAACTGGTATAGAGATGCAACTTCGGTTGATTTTACAACTGCGATAGCGCCTCCAGATAGCTCAAGCAAGAGCAAAAAGAAGGCTGGAATTAACATCAGACATCCGGAGACTAAAAATACCTTCCGTAAGGTTGCATGATTTCTTCGACAGACAAAGTAAAATATGATGCCCCAAAATCCTAAGCTAGCCATAGTTAAGCTAATCCATTTAGGAAATAAAAATTTTAGTTTAAAGAAAAGTTTTGAGGGAAGGTTATCAGGGATTCCAATCTCTCGTTGAGTTTCTACTAAAAGATTTAATGTAAAGATTCGTTTAAATAAGGATTGTCTAAGGCGAAGGCTTTTAAGAAGAGAAGATACGCTTGTCGCATGTTCTTTTAAATCCCAAGAACAGACGCCATAGTTAAAATAAGCTTGCGGCGAGTAAATACCTTTGTCCTCTTGCATTGAAATCCAAGTTTTCAGTGCTAAACAGGCTCGTTGAGGATCATTTTTAACAAAGGCATCTTGAGAATCTTCCCAGAGATTAACAGGATTTGAAGAGGCTTCGACTGTGCCGAGGGACAAAAAAAGACACACGAAACCCAACCATGCTGTGCCTCGAGAAAAAACTAAAAGAGGGGTAAGCATCTTAGCAATCCTAATTAAGAGTGTTGAGTTGGCAATCTTAGTAACGGACTTCGTATTTTTCCTCAAGCACTTGAACCAAGAGACGAAGCTCATTTAACCGATCTTCGAGTTCTTTATTTCGATTCTCTAGAAGTTTAATCCGCTCACTTTTTTCATGAAGGGCATGCTCGTAAGCATCCGTAACCATGTGAAAAGCTGCGTCGTCTTGTTCAAACCGAACAATACTCTCTCGCTTCTCTTCGTGAGTGGTGAGCCTCGGCATTCTCACTATCTCTTGATGATTTCGATTCGAAATCGAAATGGGAGTTGCTTTAGGTGTTGGTTCAACTGGTTGCATCGTCTGTTCTTTTTTTGCAAAAAGAATCAGATATTTTCCCTTTTCAAGACGATAGGATATGCTGTTGCTCTTAATCTTCCGGCGAATTGTGCTGAGCGACATTCCACTTTTCACTGAGTATTCAGTGATAGGAAGCCAATAGCCGTTACCCTCATTGCACGTTTCCGAAACATGCTGTGACATGAGAGCTCCTTCCCTTAATTTTAATTATAACCTAGAGAGGACTGCCTGGAAATATGATAAAATGGGACATATCAGCAGCATTCTTGGCGAAATCGTTCGCACACCGTTTCAATTTTTTTCAATCTATGACTAAGACTATTATTAAATATGTTTTAATCGTATGCGCTGTGTTGTACTTGGGTCAGATAGAAATAAAGGATAGAAGTCTCGGATCGTATTTTGTTACGGGAACCAAGGGGCTTATGACTTGGACCTTTACTGAATTAGCTCAACACCCATGGGTAGCTAAAGTTGCCAACACTAAAAGTCTTTCAAAGTGGTTCCCCTTCGGAGAGGCGCAGAAGAAAAATTCCTTTTTAAATGAAGCTAGAATTACGACAAGCACTTCCCTTGAGGAAGATTCTGTCAGTGAAGAAGAATTAAATGATAATGAAGTGGATGAAACCGCAATCGAGAATGAGTCGCAATTGGAAGATTCGACCATGATGTCAATTATGGAGTGAGAAAATATGAAACCTAATGATTTTGTAAATCGCAGAAGAGAATATCGACTTCCGTATTTTGAAAAAGTTATCTTTAGTGATGGTAACAAACATCTTACGGCTCATGCGCTCAACATCAGCCGAGGCGGTATCTTTTTAACTACCCTAGATGCTTTTCCTATAGACACGAATGGCCAACTGGCCTTTGTGTTATCTAGTCATTCGCGAAGCTTATGTATCAAAACACGAGTTGCCCATATTGTTTTTGACAAGCAACGAGGCGAGGTTGAATGCGGTATGGGAGTACAATTTTTGGATCCAACTCAAGCACAACTTAATTTAATAAATCTACATATTTTTACTGATCAGAATAATTATCTCGAACTTCGAGAGTTGCTCAATTCAGAAAAACTAGATTGGGTTGGTATTAATAAATTGAGAAGTCGGCTTCCTGGACTAGAACGATATGATCTTTTAGGGTTAAGATATCGAGTGAACCGGATCTGCACACTCTTTGATCCATTAAGTCTTTCAAGTCCCTCGACAGCGGCTTAAACAAATTCTTTTTTAAGAAATCTATAATTGATCAAAAACACAGTAACTTATTATCTTCCCCAGCGGGTTGCTAAGCAGATGTTGTCACTGCCAAGACAATTCTTTATGCCATGAAAAAATATCACTTCAGATTTTAATAGCAGTCACTAGTTTAAGTGAAAAAAACTAATTAAGCACAAGGAGTAAGGTGTTTAATCTTTTGACGGGTGCATAGTAAAAAATAAAGACACCCCACTTCCATAAATTACTGAATCTACGGACTAATTTGAGCCTGGGCGTTGTGTATTAGTTGAAAGTGTCGAATTGTCTTTTTTCTTTTCATAAAAAGTCTTTTGAGTGAAGACCTCTTGAACACCGAATGTTTTCGAAGCATTAGTTAAATCAAATAAAACTGGATCCTGTTTTGCAGATAACTTTGCTTGGAAAGGTTTCGGATTGAGAGAATTATATGAAGGGGAACAGGTTCAATATGATGCGAAAGTTGTGGTTGATGGCATTGGTGTTGACTTTAGCGCTTTCTCTTACCAGTTGCGCGAAAAGAAAAGCCTTTAATTTAAGTGCAGCTTACGGTTATTCCCAGTGCGATGGTAATAACTGGTCTTTTGATGTTTATTTATTTAGATCTCAGACCCAAACAGGAGCTTTTGACTTAGTAATCATGCCTGTATCAATTGATACTCAGGGAGATATTGCTTCTGTAACTATCGGAAATTCACAGTTAGGCTACAAACAATTGGTCAATCAAGTGGTTTTAAACGATGGGCAAGAGATTAATGCCGGTATGCTTTCTTCTGCCGATTTGATCAATTATCCCATTTTAGCAATAACTGCGTTTGACCCCACAACGAACTTTGTCTCTTCATCCCCCGGAAAATCTTCGTACTGTTACTTACCTAATCCTGGAGATGGTGTCTCTCAAAATCAGTTTCAGTATTATCAGCCTTAAACTTTAAGCCGTAGGTTCCTTGGGGAGAATTTTTAACCCAAGTTCTAGTAACTGTTTAGAATCTACAACAGATGGAGCTTCACTCATTAAGCAAGTTGCTTTTTGAGTTTTTGGAAAAGCTATCACATCCCGAATGGCATCCGTTCCTGCTAGTAGCATAGCGATTCGATCGACTCCCAGAGCAATTCCTCCATGGGGTGGGGTTCCGTATTTTAAAGCATTTAGGAAAAATCCGAATTTGATCTTTGCCTCTTCGGGGCCTATCCCAAGAACTTCAAACATTCTGGCTTGTACTTGAGGGTCATAAATTCGTAAACTTCCTCCACCGATTTCAAAACCGTTCCAAACTAAATCATAGGCACAGGCTCTTACCGAAGCCAGACTTGTTCGATCATTTTTTTCTAAAAAAACTTTAAGATCTTCTGGATGCGGACGAGTGAAGGGATGGTGGGCAGCATAAAATCTCTCATCATCCTCATTAAACTCTAACAAAGGAAAATCGGTAACCCACAAGAACGCATTCTTTGATTCATCGGTATATCCCAATTTTTTGCCATACTCTAATCGCAGAGCACTTAAAGCATTATTAACGATAGTATCCTTCCCGCACATTAGAAACAACATAGCCCCTTGTTTGAAAGGGAGCTTGCTTTCGATTTCGCTCTTTAAACCTTCATCAAAAAATTTAGCCTGAGGAGACTGCCAATCTCCCGGGGTTTTAATACGAATCCAGGTGATTCCTTTGGCTCCATAAGGAGAGACTTTTTTCAACAACCCATCAAGTTCGCTTCGAGAAAGGGGTTCCTTTTCCTCGAAACAAAGCCCTTTTAAGATCCCACCGGAACTTAAAGCCGCTTGATACACTTGAAAACTGCTTCGCTTACCTTGTTCGGTTAATTCAATAAGTTTAAGAGAGTTTCTTAAGTCCGGTTTGTCACTCCCATAACTATCCATCGCTTCCTTGTACTTGAGTCTTCGAAAAGGTACTGAGACCTCTTTGTCTAGGACCTCACGCATTACCTTTTGCATTAGGCGTTCGTGGACGTCTTGAATTTCAGATTCATCGACAAAAGACATTTCAACGTCAATTTGAGTGAATTCCGGTTGGCGGTCGGCTCTAAGATCTTCGTCTCGAAAACAACGAGCGATCTGAACGTAACGATCGATTCCACCAATCATACAAAGTTGTTTTAAAGTTTGAGGAGATTGAGGTAGGGCATAAAAAAGACCAGGATGAACTCGACTTGGAACTAAGTAGTCTCTTGCACCTTCTGGAGTACTTTTATAAAGAATCGGAGTTTCAATTTCCCAAAATTTGTTTTGATAATAAAACTCTCTTGCAGATTTTAAAAACTCATGTCGAATCCTGAGATTATTTTGTAGTTTAGTTTTTCTTAACTCTAAATAACGATAACTTAGTCTGAGGCTCTCATCCACTTCACCGGCACTGGGGCTGTCATCATGAAGCGAGAAAGGTAATTGGCTGGCTTTGTTCAGTAACTCTAACTTAGAAACAAGGACCTCTACTTCGCCTGTGGGGAGGTTTTTGTTCTCCATACCTTGCGGGCGCCTTCTCACTTTTCCAGAAACTGCGATAACAAACTCCTGGCGTAAAGTTCCAGCAATCTCCATTGGGGAGCTTTCAGGATCAAAAACAACTTGGGCGATACCCTCTCTATCTCTAAGATCAATAAAGACAACCCCGCCGTGATCTCGCCAGCGATCAACCCACCCACAAAGGGTTACCTCTTTTCCATCTAGTGAATGATTGAGTTGTCCACAATAGTGAGTTCTTTTAAGGTGCATGAGTCGCCCTCCGCAAAAGCTCAGACTCTAAAGAAGTTATAGATAAAGTTTCCTGAGTTCCTGATTTCATATTTTTTAAAAGAGCAGAACCGCTTTTCAATTCCTCATCTCCAATCATGAGCGAGAAGTCAGCATTAAGTCTATTGGCCTGTTTTAAAAGCCATTTTAATCCCTTGGTCTTTTCATAGGAAATTTCACACCAAACACCTTGTCGTTTGAGTTTAAGACTTAAGGGAAAAAGGAGTTCGAAAGCTTTATCTCCTAGTGGGGAGAAGAAGAATGAAGGGGTCTGAATCGTTTGAGGTAGTCGTTTTGTCTCTTGTAGAGCAATCATGAGTCGCTCCATTCCAAGACCAAACCCAACTGCCGGGAAAGGGGCTTTACCAAATCGAGAGGAAAGGCCATCGTATCTTCCACCACCGCCTAACGCATCTTGAGCTCCTAGAAGTTCTGAGGTGAATTCAAAGGCGGTTCGAGTGTAATAATCAAGACCTCGAACAATATAAGGATCCTCTTCAAATTTAACCTGTGCCATGGTTAAGCAAGTTTTCACTCTCTCATGATGGGTTTTGCAAGAAGAACAAATACAACTTAGAATAAGCGGAGCCGTTTTGGCAATAGCTCGACAGCTTTCTCTCTTGCAATCAAGTATTCTCATAGGTGATCGTTCGAATCTCTTTTGGCATTGTTCGCACAATTCGTTGAGCTTTGGTTGAAAAAAATCTTTGAGTTTATCTTTGTAGGGAGGCCTACACTCAATGCATCCGACACTGTTGATGCGGACTCGGTATTCGGTAACTTCAAAACTTTTGTAAATTTGGTCTAAGACTGTAATGAGTTCTGCATCGGCTTCGGGAGAAGCATCATTGATTAGCTCCGCTCCGAATTGATGAAATTGCCTCAGTCGTCCTTTCTGTGGGCGCTCATGGCGAAACATCGGCAAGTAATAATAATATCTTCCAGGTTGACCGGTGCTATGGAGATTGTGCTCTAACACCGCTCTCATGAAAGAGGCTGTGCCTTCGGGACGTAAGACATACGTTTCCGAGTCGGTAATGATTTGGTACATCTGTTTTTCAACAATATCGGTCTCATCCCCAACCGTTCCGCTAAAAACCTCAATTTTTTCTAAAGCGGGGGTTCTAATTTCAGAATATCCGAAAGAATGAAAAACTTTTTTTATTTTGCTTTCTACGTAGTGCCAATGCTCAAGCTCTACTCCAAAGAGGTCATTCATTCCTCGAACACTTTTAATTTCCAAAATGCCTCCTTATTTAACGTTTCACCATATCACTTAAGGCATCTGATGAAAACACTGATACCTGCTCCCTTTGAATGGGCTTTTAAAAGAGTTTGATAATTCAGCTCATCGTCAAACGGCCAATAAATTCCGCGCCTTAAACCAACTTCATGGCCGTTTGAACCTCTTAAAAAGCCCATTCAAAGGGAGTAGGTATGATAAAAACAATTGAGGACGTCAAAACTGTCCAAATTTTTGCCAGGTTTGAGTGAAAAGATGACATAGAGCTAAGTGGGCAATTTGTTTTGGGTCCTAAGCTTTTAATCTTGGATGAATTCCTATTGTCTACTCTCTTCACAGTTTAGCCTTTAATAAGCCTAAAATTCGAGCCCAAATCTCGGCATCAGGAGTGCATCTTTCTAGGAATTAGAGTTCACAACTATGATCTGGACAACTACAAATCGAAGTCTCTTCTTATTTTTGTGCGGGGCCTTAGTACTTGTAACGGCTAGATGCGGCCGCCTTGTCACCGAATGCGGGGGCCTACCCCTAAACAGTGAAAGACTTTCTGTGATTTCAAATGCTGCGTTTGAGTCTAATTCCAAAGCTTATCTCATTATCCCGAATCCCTTGGACGCTACCGGCAATTTCTCAGTTCAATCCTTAGATTCCTCTTTGGGAAGCTTTCTCGACCCCTTTTCCCTTATTGGCCTTAATACGAGCAACTTTTTGGAAAACTCTTTTTTGAAGGTTAGAATTAAATCCAGATCTGACGGCTATGAGCAATTGGCCACTCCGAACAGTCAAGGTGAGTTTAGATTTTCGGTTCCGGATATCCACTATGGCGAGTCGATGGCTTACCATAGCGTCACTGCGATTCAGGCCTATGTCGAGGAGCTAGGATTTCAGACCGACCGCACTAGACCCCTCTTCGTTATGGTCAGGGCTCAAGGTTCTACTTCAGACCCTAGTGATGTTAATGCATTTTACGATCATCATCATTTTAATCCTGAGCTCCCCAGAGAACTTAGGTTATTCGGAGAGACTCCACATGCGCCTCGCCAAGACAGAGATATCTATTGGCATGAATTCGGGCATTATTTTTTAGAGAGTATTACTTTAGGAAGAGGGATTGATAATGCAGGTGATTTGGGCTCTGTCTTTTCTGAAGGGGCGGCGATTCACGAGTGTTTAGCCGATTACACTGCTGAAAGCTTATCCGGCCGTGGTTATATAGGTCGTTGGACTGCGAAAAACTTTCCCAATGAATTTCCGAGTGGAGCCCCTTTGCGATCGGCAGAAGACAAGTCTGATAGTTTTGATCGCTATAACAAAGTTAGTCAGTTTGAATCTACTGGAGCAAATCTTGATAGATATCGTCTGGCCGAGTGGTGCTCTCGGGTTTTATGGGATATTCGATCGCAAATGGTAAGTGAAAACAGCGATGAGGGAAGGTTTTACGCAGACCGAGCTATTTTTGGTGCAGCTTCTCTTCTTAAAAAAGACACCTCGATAAGCGATCTAAAGAAGGCCCTTTTAGCGGCCGACGAGGAGTTGAATTGTGGAATTCATACACGGTCGATAACAAGTGCCTTTATTAGTCGGGGTTATCCCTCCGAAATTCCTCAGATCTCAAAACCATTAAATCTCCGAGCGAGTTTGGTTTGGCTAAATGATCAACCCGGTCAATTCTCCCTTAGTTTTGTAATCTCTAATCCTAATGGGGAATCTGCAAAAAATGTTCAATTAATTTTAGAATCCGCGGATGATCGTATTACAACGGTTATTCCAACACAGGGATATGGCGATTTAGGTGCCAATAGAAGCATCACTGTCGGACAAACTGGAGCTCTTCCTTTGGACTATTCAGTTAAGGGGTCAGTTGATACGACACAAAACTATCGAGGAGCTAGGTTTTTAATCAGAGTTAAAATCGAAAATGGCCCTGAAACCGTATTACAGGGGGCCCTATGAAGAAGCGTTTAGCTGGGCTCGGATTGCTAGCTATAGTTCTTATGGTTAGTTTGATGGTTTTTAGAAGACAAAATTTCGCTGTAAATGTTTCTGGTAGTAAGAATTTCAATGCTAGAGAAACTCTTTACAAGTTATCTTTGAGTGACAAACTCAAAAGGCCGAATATTAATTTTGGCAATTCAGAGAATGGGGATTTTAAAGCCCTCCGACTTACCCAACAATTTATTTTGGAAAATTTAGATCGTTTTCCAATTCAACAGCATCACCGTCTTAGAGGGGAGACACTAAAGTCACCTTTAGGAACTTTAGTGAGTTATAAAGTCTATCAAGACGGGGTACCTATCGTGGGAATCCAATTAGATTTTAGAGTGAATTCTAGAAATCAAGTTCTTGAACTTTTTAATGGGTATCAACCAGTGGTTCAAATGAAAGTTGAGCCTGACAAGTGGATGACGATTGAACAGGTCGCTGCTTTGCAAAGTTCAAGCTTTAAGAAAGTCGAGTCCGATTCCAAAACTTTAACCAAACCCAATATCATCTGGGTTGAGTCAGGTTCCGATCGGGCCCATTGGGGTTATGTTTTAAAAGTGGTAGACCTTTTACAGAAAAAGAAAGCTCCCGAGCAAGCTATTTTTAGCGCGATTACGGGCCAATTACTTGCTCGAGAAGTTTCCAGAGGTGAATTTAATCGACTGCCCCGGCCTTAATTTCTTAAAGCGAGAGCGTCTTTCGGAATTTCATTGGGTGTTGAGTTTCTATCAGTGAACACTCTAACGTGAACCGATTCCCTTACAATTTGTTCTGCAGGGGTTCCCTGCTCAGATTGAAGACCGGCATCTGTGTGGCAAATATAACCTCTGTTGAATTGACTTAATTGGTCCACAGAAAATTCACATGGTGAGATCGTTTCACCGGATCTTAAAATTTTAATGGTAAATCGAGTTGAGTCACTTTGAACAAATGCCCAGGGGATTTCAAAGGTTCGATTAATTTCTTGGCTTTGACCATTGCTGATTGGCCATCTATGTCCACCTTCAGGTAAAGTGACCTTAGAACCGTTTGGAAAAGAAAGTTCAATGCGTGCATTGAAGATCTTATTTGAAGTTTTTCCAGAGTTTTCTAAGTTGTACTTCTGAACGGTTAAGAAAGTTCTAAAGGGTTTAATTTCCTTTATGACCAGGGTTACCGGCTCTTGGGTTGGCTCTTCAGCATGCACAGAAAAGCTCGCTCCCCCGATTGCTATTAGACCCATTATCAGTGTTGCCATCGACATAGTTTCTCCTCTCAATTAGGTTGCTCTATTTTGGTTTTTGAAAACTCGTTGTAATCCTTTGTGAAGTAACACTTAGCCACTGAGTACCCCAAAAACCGGGTTGATTCTTTGGCTTACGACCGGACACTGGGAACGGGCTCAGTTGACTGATACGAAAACGTTGTATGGTTGGAGGTTGGCTAGCGTAATTAACTTTCATGAAGTCGCTAGCAAAAGGAGTAGATTGAGTTGCCTTGAATAGGGCAACCTGATCGGTACTTTTTAGGGTAATGCCAAGAAGATTGATCTGGTATTGAAAGACAAAGGCTCGAGGTGGTTCGTAATTGTTAGGAGTAGTTTCTAGCGAGATCACCATCCTGCCTAACCTTTGGTTGATTCCACCCGTGCCTTGATATCTCGATAGAGCCGTAGTTTTTGTCCTTCCTTCTTGCCTTGAGAGAGTTGAGGTTTGTCCTTGTTCCCCTGGGGTAAACATGTAATCAAAAATTTGTTCCTCAACGACGGTGAAATTGGCTCTTCCTAAGAGGTTTTGGGCCATTATCTTAAAAGAGTTCTGAGCTACGCTCCCAATGAGAAGTGAGTTGCCGGGTAAGCTCTCTTCCATAAATTTGAAAGAGTTCTGGGCTGGAGAGTTTGTGGGGGGCGTGGATTCGGCAGAAGGGGATGAACCGGCTTGTGACGGCTCGTTTTTCTTTGAACAAGACGACATTAGAGCCATGGACAGGATGCTTATGACTAATGCAGAAACTAGCTTCTTAAAGATATCAAAACTAAAGATATTGTGATGACTTGATAACAAGTAAATCCCCCAAAACCATTGATCCTGGCCGACACTTTCGCGTCCGAAATTTCTTTAAAGCAATCGGTGTTCCAGCCTGTTTCTAGCGTGAACAGATGCAGAACAATCAATCAGAGAGACAATTTTTGGTAAATTTTTCGGCCTTTTTGGGTAACGGGGCCCAAAAAAGGCATCACTCCAACTCACGGCAAGCACAGGACACCTTGGTATGTTTGTTGAATGGTGGTGTTTCGCTAAATTTGGGGGGAGATTTCATGCGACCTGAAGCATCACAAGTTGAAACAAAAAAGAGGCGAAACAACAGAATAGGTAAAGTCCAACTATGGAGCTTAGTGCTTCGATATGGGGTCAGCTCTTTAAAGCTTATCCTCTTAGGAACTGTTACTTTCTTGTTATCGACCGGAACCGCCTATGGAGCGGAGGTTTCACGTAATCTCTCTTCATTAAGATTTCCCTTAGTAGAAACCGAACGGTCTGTTGACGACATTTTAGAATCTTATCCAGTTTATTTGAAGTTTGTAATAGAAGTGGGTAAAGATACCGACCGAACTAGAACGTCTCAGCTTGTGAAAACTTTTGAATCATTAAAGAGGAAGACTCCAAAGGGGGCTGCACTTTTTCTCAAAGGCCTTAGAACTGAAATGATCCACAAAGTAGATTTGATGGGTTCGGACCCAAGAAGTTTGACAACCTCAAGTCCGGAGCTTCGTCGATGGGTCTCTAAATATTTAGCTGAGTGGGTTCGAGAAGCTGATGAACATCTTTTTAGAGCTTACAGTGCCTCTAAGCCTGAGCTAGCCCTGGCAGAGTAACTACTCACGAGATTTGAGTTCCGTATATTTTTTAGCGTTACCCTTTGATAATTTCACAGGGTAACGTTTGGCATTTTGCTTAAGTTTATCCATCATTGATTTTTCTAAATCGACTTCAAGTCGATCGGCAATTCTTAGGGTGTAGTATAAGATATCAGCAAGTTCATGACGAATCTGGGTTGCTTTTTTGGGGTCCTTCATGACATCGAAAGACTCTTCCGCGGTTAACCATTGAAAAATTTCAACTAGTTCACCAGCCTCTCCGACTAAGGCCATGCTTAAATTTTTGGGGGTATGGAAAATATCCCACTCTCTTTCTTTAACAAACTGACGTTGAAGTTTAAGAAGCTTATTGATGTCAAAGTTGTATTTTTGAGCCATAGCCCAATCTATGAATTGTTTTACGACTTGGCAATGACCGCTTGCTTGTTAAGATAAAGTTAATTAACGTCAAAAAACTTTGAAAGTTACTCTTTTACACAATGCTAAATTTCCGGTGACCGGTTATGGTGGAACCGAGAGATTAGTTGGGTGGTTGGCTAAAGGACTTTCCGAACTCGGTTTGGAAGTTGTTTTGGCCTGCGATCCTGCGAGCTCTTGTCCTTACGCTAGAGTTATTCCGTACGATGAGGAAAAAAACTTAGAGCTTGATAGCGATATTCTTCACTTTTTTAATACCCCCATTGAAATTCCCCAAAAGCCCCATTTGGTGACGATAGGTGGAAATGGAAAAGTCGGTGAAAACTATTCGATTAATACTGTTTTTGTTAGCCAAAACCATGCCTTTCGGCATGGGGCGAAGGCCTTCGTTTATAACGGTCTAGATCCGGATGAGTACTTGTTTGAAACTAAAAAATTACCGTACTTAACTTTTTTAGCAAAAGCCTCATGGGCTGTAAAAAATGTGAAAGGGGCTGTCCGAGTAGCTAGGGCGACTCAGCGGGAACTTTACATTATGGGGGGGAATCGATGGTTGCTAAATGGCCGGCGGGGAATCCACTGGGAAGGAATGGTCGATGGACAAGTAAAAGCCCAACGACTTTCCCAATCGGCAGGGCTCATCTTTCCGGTTCTTTGGAATGAGCCTTTTGGCATTGCGGTTATCGAAGCCTTAGTCAGTGGAACTCCCGTTATTTCGACCCCGTTTGGATCCTTGTCGGAATTGGTTCATCCCGAAGTCGGACGGATTTGTTTATCTTACTCAGAAATGGAAGAGGCAGTAGGGCAACTACAGAGCATTAAACCCGAACATTGCAGAGACTGGGCTTTGTCGAAGTTCCACTATCGAAAAATGGCCGAAAAGTATGTTGGTTATTATGAAAAGCTCCTCAAAGGAGAGACGCTAAACAAAATTCTCCCTATGGTTACTGCGCCGACAGGGCAGCTTTTGGAATTCTCTTGATTTTGACTAGTGAAGTTCTTGGATGGTTTCGGTCCAGGTTTGTCCTGAAAAAGTAAAATACTCGAGTTCAGACAATTCAAACATTTTAGTGGTTTCATTATAGACTTGGCATTTTGGAACTGGACCTGCATACAAATGAACACTGATCGCAGGTTTTCTAGAAGCGTTAACAATAGAATGAAGTCCTAAGCTATCATCGATATAAACGGGATTACCACCAGCTTTTAATGTTTGGGCACGTCCAGCTGGTTTTAATGTGTATTTTTTCCCTGGAATAATGGGTCCTATAGGTTCGTAATTTTTAAAGGTTAGGCTTCCTAACTCTAAAAGCATCCAGCAGCGTTGATCATTGTGGTCGTGAATAGCCGTTCTTTGTTCTGGAAGCCAAGTTAAAACCAGGAGTTCAAAAAACTCACTTTTAGCAATGAGATTTCTGCCGTAAGTCTCTTCCCTAAAGAAGGTATAGGGAAGAAATTCCTCATGATCTATTACGTGGCTTTTTAGGTATTTATCGACGATATCTGTTTTAAATGTCTCGGCTGTTTGTTGATTAAGAAAACCGAGAAATTCATTAAGTGACGTTGGCTTCATGAAGTAATAAAACGATAGCACAGTCCGCTTTAAAAAAACAATCCCGAGTTCTTCAAAGTTTAGAAGGGGTAACGCTATGTGCTATGGCCTTTCCCATTGAGTCCTTAAGTTGCTAAATCTCTAATTTTGGAATAGCTTGTCCTCAACTTAAACCCTTCAGCTTAAGGAGAATCCATGGCAGGTTTTACAAAAGAGCGTGGTTATAACAAACAACTTTTAGTCCTCCCTTTTGATCATAGAGCTTCTTTCCAAGAAAAGATGTTTGGAATCAAGGGCACACCCACTGCGGAACAAACCGAAGAGATAAGTTCTTATAAAGAGATAATCTATGAAGGTTTTGAAAAAGCAGTAAAGAGTGGGTTACCCCAAGATATCATGGGTGTTTTAGTGGATGAGCAATTTGGGGAGAAGGTAATAAAAAGAGCAAAAGCTGCCGGGTTTACTGTCTGTGTTTGTGTTGAGAAAAGCGGACAGGATGAATTTGATTTTGAATATCCAAATTACCAAGAGCATATCGAACGATTTCAGCCAGAAATAGTGAAAGTGCTAGTGAGATACAATCCTGAAGGGGACCGACAACTAAACGAAAGACAAGCTCAAAAATTAGCCGAGTTGTCTCGTTACTTGGATAAAGCCAATCGGAAATATATGTTTGAGTTATTGGTTCCGGCCACCCAAGAGCAACTAAATCGTTGCGGAGGAGATAAAGCCGCCTACGACTTGAACGTTCGTCCTAATTTAATGGTTAGAGCCATTCAAGAGCTTCAAAAGCATGGCGTGGAAGCTGATATTTGGAAGTTGGAAGGGCTTGATAAGCGTGAGGATTTCGAAAGAGTCTGTTCCTCAGCCCGAGCCGGCGGACGAACCCACGTGGGATGTATCGTTTTAGGTCGAGGTGAAAACGAAGCTAAGGTACGGGATTGGCTAAAAGTTGGGGCGAATGTCAAAGGGGTCATTGGATTTGCAGTTGGTCGAACCGTTTTTTGGGAGCCCCTGAAATTATATCGAGAGAAAAAATGTACCCGTGAAGAGGCTTCTCAAAGAATGGCTACAACTTATGGAAGCCTATGTAAGTTGTGGTTAGAAGAGAGAGCTTAAAGACCGATACTTTTTAAAAAGGCCTTATTACTGGGTTCTCTTTTTAGAAACCCGGTAATAAGGGCTAAAGGCTCTTGTTCTCCACCTGACTTTAAAATCCAGTCGGCATACTCGTTACCGACTTTCGGATTTAACAATCCTTCGGATTCAAATCTTGTGAACATGTCTTGAGCAAACACTTTAGACCACATGTATCCGTAATATCCCGAATCATAGCCGCCCATTAGATGTCCAAAACTAGATTGAGGTTGTGTTCCAGATTGGATGGGAATCAGCATAATTTCATTCATTCGTTGAGCGTAAATTTGACTAGAATTTACTTTGTCCGAAGTGTGGTAATCGAGATCAATAGTTCCGAAAGCCAGTTGTCGGAGAGTCTGAATGCCTACGTTGAGGAGTTTGGCTTGAATCATTTTTTCAATGAGTTCATCAGGGAGTTTTTGACTGGGATTTGAGTAATGGCCAGAAAGTTTCTGTAGGGTCTCCTTTTTCCAAACCCAGTTTTCTAACATTTGAGAAGGGGCCTCAACGAAATCTGTTTTTACATTGGTCCCTGAAAAAGTAGCGTATTTGGCCCGAGTCAATGTTTGGTGCATGATGTGCCCAAATTCATGAAAAAGAGTTTCAACTTCACTGTGAGGAAGTAATGAGGGGTTCTCCGGAGTTGGAGGGTTAAAATTGGCCACAATTGAGGATACCGGGAGCTCGTAGAGCCCATCTTCTTTTTCAAAACCACTAAGCAAAGTAAAAGCTGCTGCATGACCGTATTTTCCTGGCCGAGGAAAAAGATCCATATAAAAGTAAGCCACCGTTTGTTTGTGTTTTTCAATTCGATATTTTTTTACTGAGGGGTGCCATATTTCAGTAGATATTTCCTCGACAAATTTAATATCAAAAAGGGTTTGATATATTTCAAACATTCCTTTTAAAACAACATCGATTGGAAAATACTCTTTGATTAACTGTGGATCGATATCATATTTGGTTTTTCTTATGATGTTTTCATAGTAACGCCAGTCCCAAGCAAAGATTTCTGATTCCTGAGGCCCCAGCTCTTTTCTTTTCTCTGTTAACATCTCATCGAGTTCAATTTTAGCTTTAGGTCTTAACTTTAAAACTAAATTAGCAAGAAACTCTTTGACCTGAGTTGGGGTTTTAGCCATTCGTCGCTCCAGCACATATTCTGCGTGATTAGCGTACCCCAATAGACGTGAAAGCTCGCTTCGAAGTTGAATGGCTTCTTCTAGGAGAGATCGGTTGGCATCTCCTCCACGGCTATTGAATAGAAATTCATATTTTTTTCTAGCTTCTGTATTTTGCGCATTTTGCATGAAGGGATAGTAATGGGGATAAGACATGGTGAGCTTATATTTCCCCGTGGGGCTCTTTTCCAACGATTCGATATAGCTTTGAGGAAGTCCTTTGAGGTCTTCGAGAGATAATTCAAGGCTTGTTGTATCATTGACTAATATTGTGGCAAATTCCGATTCTATAGCTACCAGTCTTTTTTTCTTTTGAATAAAGATTTTACGGCTTTCTTCAGTGAGCTCTAACCCGTTTCGTTTAAATGAAATCAGGTATTCGTCAAAGAGTCTAAGTTCTTTTTCCTGAAGAACCCCTAATTGTTTTTCTGCTGCCTTAAATGCAGAAAACAGATCTTTTCGTGTGTAGATTTCTACAAAGAACTGTTGAACTTTATTTTCGCATTGGTCTGCCGCTTCTCTTACTTCTCCAGAAGATGAAACGTATTTCAAAAAGAGAATTGGGTTGAGTTGATTTCCAAATAGGCTTGTCGCCCTTTCAAGTGACAATGCGGTTGTTTGAAAATTTGCCTCTTGAACTTTAATTTTTGCTATTTTGTCGATTTGATCTTTTAGCCTAGCTATTTCGGTATCACAGATTAATAAAATAGCTTCGGGGGAATAATCAAACTTTAATGAGGCGATATGGCCTGATTTAAGATTTGACCCTGTTGTGAAAGCTGACATAAGAACTCCTATCCCGAAAAGGTATCGGATTTTCATCGATGGTTCCCTTTTAGATTCTAGTGTAAAGTTTCCAAGTAGCGTTCTACATCAATAGCTGCCTGACATCCGAAGGCTGCTGCAGTAATTGCCTGGCGATAGATTGTGTCTTGGACATCCCCGGCTGCAAAGACTCCCGGTCGACTTGTAACTGTGGTCGGTCGTTTAGGAAGAACGACATATCCCTTGGGATCCAATTCGACTTGTCCTTTTAAGAAGCTGGTATTGGGCTCGTGTCCAATGGCGACGAAGAACCCTTCACAAGGAACCTCCTGGATTGCACCGGTTTTGATATTTTTCAAACGAGCCCCTGTCACAGCATCCTCTCCTAATACCTCCAACACTTCCGTGTCCCAAATGAAATTAATTTTAGGATTTTTTAAGGCCCGTTCTTGCATGATTTTTGAGGCTCTTAAATTGTCTTTTCGGTGAACCACTGTGACTTGAGAGGCAAAGCGAGTTAGGAAGGTAGCCTCTTCCATGGCAGAATCTCCCCCTCCGACAACGATCAGTCTTGCTCCTTTAAAGAACGCCCCATCGCAGGTAGCACAACTTGATACCCCTTTACCTAAAAGACGACTTTCTGACTCTAAACCTAACCATTTGGTTGCAGCCCCGGTTGCAATAATCACAGCCTTGGCCTGAATCTCTTCATTTTCAATATAGACTTTGAGCGGAAATGAGGAAAAATCGACGCGAGTTGCATTTTTTGAGATAAAGCGGGTTCCAAATCTCTCGGCTTGTTTTCTAAAGTTGGCCATAAGCTCGGGGCCCATCATCCCTTCAGGAAAACCCGGAAAGTTTTCAACATCGCTTGTGAGCATCAAAAGTCCGCCAGACTGGTAACCTTCAATACAAAGAGGAGATATATTGGCTCTGGCCGCATAAATTCCGGCTGTGTAACCTGCAGGACCCGATCCGATTATTACCAAGTTTTCGATTGCCATAGAGATTCTCCTTCTTCGATGGTTAAATTCATCGTAATGAGGAAATGATAGGAATTCAACCAGGAGTCGAGGATAAAATGTCTTTAAGCGAGGATTCTAAGGGGCGAAAGTGGGTGTTTGGAATTAATTGACCCAATTTTTTTGTGTCGACCTTAAGACCCTTGAAGGGGTTGGGATGATTTTCTTTGCTAACGATTTTTACTTTCAGCTGTTCTATCTCTAAGGCCTTCTCAATTAACTCTTTTACCTGCGTCTGTTGGTCGGTAGCCACATTAAAAATTTCGAACCGTGAAGGCAGATTTACTTCAAATAATCGCGGAAAGAGTTGAGTGGCATCTCTCACATCGGTAAATTGACGGGAGCTATCCACCGGGCCTACTTCCAAAGTTGTTTCGGAGGTTTGTTTTAGCTTTTTGATTTTATGGCATATGTCGGATGTGACAAAACCTGAGGCTTGTTTGGGGCCAATGCAACTGTAAAGGCGTGCGACTATGCCTCGAAGTTGTGGGTTTCTTAAAGTAAAAGTTTTTAAAGTTTCTTCAGCTAGAAGCTTTGTGAATCCGTACGGTCCTTCCGGTTTCAATTCAGAGCGCTCGTTGACCGTTTCTAATTGGTTTCCATAAACGTGAACTGAACTGGCTAAGAAAAAATCACAAGAAGTTTTTAATTTTACAACAGCATCCAAAAGAATTTGGGTCGAGAGGGTATTTTGAAAAAAATACTCTTTGAAAGTAATTTTGTCGGAGACTTTTGCAATCCCAGCCAGATGGTAAATCCTTTGAGGTTTAATTCGTTGAACCATTTCGTGGACTTGGGCTTCTTGAGTGAGGTCCACAAGTTCCTGGCAGTTTAACTCTACCGAAGGATTGAGGGCGCAGCTATGGATAGTAGAGTTCGGCTCAGCTCTTTTTAAGTGAACGACCAAGTAGCGACCTAAAAAGCCAGTGGCTCCTGTAACTAATGTAACCATAGAATCGCAAATATAGCTTATTCAACCTAAGGTTACAAAGTGGTAACTGGTGCATGTTAAGGTGTGATTCACGGAGTCAAGAACGTGACTTTTTTTGAGGGGGAGAGTAGGCTTGAACCAAACGATAAGCGGAGAAGTGGTTTATGAAGTTACTAGTAGCAGGGGGATGCGGTTTTATTGGCTCCCATTTCATTGAATATTTTCTTAAAACTTACCCAAAAGCGCACATCACTAATTTGGATTGCTTAACCTATGCCGCACATCCTGATATGCCGGCGCATTTGGCTCGATTAGATCCCAATCGTTATTGCTTTGTTCCTAAAGACATTAGCGATCCCATGCTGAAATCCTGGGTAAAAGAATTTAAGTTTGATGCTATTGTTAATTTTGCAGCTGAGACTCATGTCGACAGAAGTATTCTTGATCCCGATTCTTTCGTTCGGACTAATGTCATGGGGGTTCAAAACCTTCTTGCAGTGGCTCGGGAAGGGGGAAATATTCGATTTGTTCATGTTTCTACCGATGAAGTTTATGGATCTTTAAAACCTACCGATGCTCCGAGTGTTGAGGCCTCTGCCTTGGATCCTAACTCACCCTATGCGGCCTCCAAAGCTGCTGCGGACCTTATAGCTTTAGCTAGCTCTAGAACGTATAAACAACCAGTGCTTATCACCCGATGTACTAATAATTATGGACCTTATCAGTTTCCTGAAAAGTTATTGCCGCTTTTAATTGCAAATGCTCTTGAGAATAAATCTGTCCCTGTTTATGGGGACGGCCTTCAAGTCAGGGATTGGATTTATGTGGTAGACCATTGTCGGGGAATAGATGCCGTCTTGCAAAAAGGTAAGTCGGGTGAAGTTTACAACATCAGCGCTTGCGGAGAAGCACCCAATATTACCGTTATCAAAAAAGTATTAGATCTTCTGGGTAAGCCTCATTCGCTGATTTCATTTGTCGGAGACAGGCCGGCCCATGATAGACGCTACGGTCTTGATTCCACAAAAATACGAACTGAGCTGGGATGGAAACCTTTGGTGTCTTTTGAAGAGGGGCTGAAAACAACAGTCGATTGGTATCTTCAAAATGTCGAGTGGTGGAAAAAGGTTCGAGGAAGTGATTATCAAAAGTATTACCAAGCTAATTATGATCAGAAATTTGTCGTAAAAAACGCTAACAAGTCTGAGGTGAATTCATGAAAGGTGTTATTTTGGCTGGGGGAACCGGCTCTAGACTTTTTCCACTGACTAAAGTCACGAATAAGCATTTGTTGCCGGTAGGCAAAAAACCGATGATTCTCCATCCAGTTGAAAAGTTGATTCAAGCTGGAATCAAGGAAATTATCGTCGTAACCGGCGTAGAGCATATGGGAGATGTGGTAACTTTATTAGGGTCAGGGAAAGATTATGGTTGTGAATTTAGCTACAAAGTTCAAGATCAGGCGGGCGGTATCGCACAAGCTTTGGATTTGACTGAAAGTTTTTGTCGAGGGTCCAAGATTTGTGTGATTCTTGGAGATAATATTTTTGAAGATGGGTTAGATAAATTTGCCCAGTCTTTTCACGAACAGGGAAAAGGAGCTAAGGTTTTGCTCAAAGAGGTGAGCGACCCTCATAGATTCGGAGTCGCAGAGCTTAAAGGCAATCAGATTGTGAGTATTGAAGAAAAGCCTAAGAAGCCTAAAAGTTCTTTTGCTGTAACCGGGATCTATTTTTATGATGCCCAGGTTTTTGATGTTATTAAAACTCTTAAACCTAGCGGTCGGGGAGAGCTTGAAATTACGGATGTGAATAATTTCTATATTCGTCAGGGCACAATGACCTGTGACATGTTTCAAGGCCATTGGACCGATGCAGGGACCTTTGAGTCTTTATACCTAGCTAATCAGTTAATGAAAACTTTCTAGTTTTAAGATGACTGTTAAGTGTCTTTCAGCTCCGATTTTGGTAACGGGTTCTCGCGGTATGTTGGGGCGCGAGCTTGTCGAGGCTTTTTGTACTAGATGGGGAGCTAAAAGTGTCATTGGCCTTGATTCTTCAGGTCTTGATATTACGCAACCCTTAAAAGTTTTAGAGTGTTTTAAAAATCAGTCGATATCTTTTTTGGTTAATTGTGCGGCTTATACGGATGTGGATAAAGCAGAAACGGAACGGGAGAGGGCTTTAGCAGTTAATGCCGTGGGGCCTAAAGTTCTTTCGAATGTCGCTAGTTCGTTTGGGGTTCCGATCATTCATTTTTCGACCGATTATGTTTTTAGTGGAAGTAAGGTAGAGCCTTTAACTGAAGAGGATATTCCTTCTCCCCCGAAACCTAATTATTATGGTGAAACTAAACTGTTAGGGGAACGGGCTGTGCTTGAACAGAGTTCAAATATCGTTCTAAGAGTTCAGTGGTTATACGGTAAAAGCAAAGAAAGATTCTCTCACTTAAAGGACAGGTCGGAATTTTATCCCTTTGATGACCAGTGGGGAGCCCCTACTTGGTGTCGAGATGTGAGTCAGGTGGTTTGTGATTTAATCGAAAAGAAGGCCAAGGGGTTGTTTCATTTTGCTTATGATGATTTTGCGACCTGGTACGATGTTTATCAATTTGTTTGCAATGAAATGGGATATTCTACTCAATTAATTCCTAAAAAGATTGCCGAACTTAATCTCCCGGCTAAACGGCCTCGGTATGGAATGATGTCTAACAAAAAGTTGTTGAGGGAATTGGGGCGAGAAAGCATGGGAAGTTGGAAAATAGCTCTTCGTGAGTTTTTAAGGACACTCTGATATGGCAAATTCATCCAATTTGACAACTGATGTTGTTGTGATTGGGGCCGGAGTAGTTGGGCTGGCCGTAGCCAATCAGTTAAGCGAGCGATGTCGAGTCGTTATTATCGAGAAAAATCTTAAATTTGGTCAGGAAGCATCGTCGAGAAATAGTGAAGTTATTCACAGTGGTATTTATTACCCGATTGATTCTAGTAAAACAAAATTATGTCTTAGGGGGCGAGAACTAGCTTACGACTTTTGCAGTCGTAATAAAGTTCCTCACGTAAAGTGCGGAAAGTATGTGGTAGCGATTCATGCAGAAGAGGAAAACTACCTTCTTAACTTGAGAGAACATGCTAAGGGTGTGGGAGTAGATTGCAAATGGATTTCCTCGAGCGAGTTGAATTTGAGAGAGCCCTTGATTAGGGCTCAAGCAGCTTTGTTTTTCCCGGAATCAGGGATTTTAGATTCTCATCAGTTAATGTCACGGCTTGAAGATCATTTAATTAAGCAAGAAGCTATTATTGCTTATGGTCATAAAGTGATTGACGGAGAATTTATGGGAGATGGATGGTCTTTGAAGTATTTAACTACCGATGGTCGGATTGAGGAGCTTAATTGTAAGTTTGTTGTAAATTGTGGTGGATTCGGTAGTGCCGGGCTCTATAACCTGTTATTAGGGGGAGAGAGGTTTGAACACCGGATTTGTTGTGGTCGTTATTTCAATTTAAATTCAAAATATCAAAATAAGTTTTCAAGTTTGGTCTATCCGGTTCCTAACGTAGATGGTTTGGGGATTCACGTGACCAGAGACCTAGACGGGATGGTTCGTTTGGGACCAGATGTTGAGTGGTCGAATTTTTCTGGTTATCAAAACATCGAAAAAGCCCTTCAAGTGGATTGGGATAGTTTGCAGTTGAAGTTTTTTGATTTCGTTAAAGAATATGTTCCGTCTCTTATTGTCGAGGACCTGAGTCCTGGATTTGTTGGAGTACGACCGAAGTTGTTCGACTCGGGCCGGGCCCAAAAGGATTTTGTGATTGAAAAGAGTAAGAATTCTTTTCACCTTCTGGGGATAGAGTCGCCGGGACTGACGGCTTCGTTGGCGATTGCTGAAGAAATTGTGAAGTTTCTTTCGTAAACTTCTAAAGGTTTAAAATTCGATAATATTTTGCTTTTTTAGATTGTGAGGATTTGAACATAAACAATTCACAATTGAGAGATTGTAGATTTTATTGACGGGCCTATACTTAAGAGAGACTAGGGTGGTCTGTTTATGAAATTAGTTCAGTTCAGATTGAGATTTCCGATTTATTTCTTCTCAGTTTTTTTATTGAGTCAGTGTGGCAAGTTGGATACTCCGATTAGTTCAGGAGGGGCAAGTATTCCTGGAAATCCGGTAGAGTCTACTGTTTTTTCAGTGAGTGTGGGAACGATTTGGGAGACTGATACTACCAACACAGCGGAAAATCATGGTGAATGTAGTGTTACTTCTTCTCCGACGACTCCTTCGGAGCCTTGTACTATTTCAGTCCCTGAAGCGAAACTCTACTATGGAAAATTGCAAATTAAGGCCACAGTTAATGATAAAGCAAAATGTGCCTTATTTACTTTTTTCCCTTATTATTATAAAATGTCGACCGAACCGAACTTCAGACCTATAGGAGCGAATAGTAATTTCACGGCCATAGATTGTTCTGTCGCAAATACTCCGGCAGGTTGTTTCTCTGGGCCTGCTACTAAAATAGCTCCTTCGTTTCCTATAAATACAGGGGTGTATTATCTGCCTGCTGCTAATCCTGATTTAACTTGGACAATTGATTCTGCTAATTCAATTAGGCAGACTGCGAATTACAATCCAGGTCTAAAGTGGGTCGCCAATAATTTAAAAGATAGGGGGACTGACCAAACAGATATTTACATAGGGGGATCGATGGTTGATTACACATTTTCGTGTTATGACATCTACAATGATTTGTATCGTAATCTCACAATTACAATCCAACCCGATGAAGGCCCACTTGGTTACTTTCATTCCCACTGGAACCCCCCCTAATCGGATTAGCATGAATAAAACGGAAGTAAAACAGGGACGGAGCTTGATCTAGTGGTAAAACAGAGTAAAACAGGGACGGAGCTTGATATGGCCAAGTTATTTGTTTTTTTAGGTTCCTGCCCGATATTCTTTTCTTTAAAGGACGGTTCTTTTTAAATTAAATTATTAGCTCAGGGAGATTGTATCGTTTTAATGGGTTGCTTTCTTGTTTAGAGATGACTTTCTTTTGCAAGCTAAAATTTGAGCGTGGGTATCCCTCCTATATGGGATTGAAAGGAAGAGTCTGTATTGTTTTTATCTAATCAGAAGTAGCCTTAGAAATCCGCCATCGAGATACTTTTTGCTGGTGATCCTTTACCCAGTGCTCATTTCCTAGAAATAATTTCAATAAAAAAGGTTGTTTAAATCTGCCAAATTCCTTCAAATATCTTGCGAATAACTTTCGATAATTTTTTTGTCTTTCAGCATTGGTCTTTCCCAGTTTTAGGTACCAATTCGGCAACTTAATATGTTTCATCCAATCGGCTTTTTTCCCAAAAGCGTACAAACTGTGTGTCGACCATTCATAGTTTCTTGCATCTTTTGTTATGTTTGCCCTAATCGGATTAGCATGAATATAAAGAACTGCTTTGATCTCGTGAGATTCATCTTCTATCAACGTGGTTTTTGGTCTGTCTTCTGCCACTTTGCCACTACGACTATTCTTTTTATTAAAGTACATTCCATATCTTCCGTGGTGTCTTCGCATATGATTTGAGAATTTCTGTTGAGACTGAATATGAAATATTTCGTGAGTGTGGTTACTCATCAGACAAAGCGCTTGAAGATCACCTCCAACTTTTGAGTTGTTTTTATCAAAGTCATCATTGAGGAATTCTAAATACTTAAGTTTGTCTTCGGCTTGTCCTAAATTCCATTCTTTATTATGGCCACGCCAAATTTTATGGACCGAATGATTGGATAAAACTGTTATTGAGCGAGGAACTCTAGCCATGAGGAGACTTTTATTCCATTCTCCCCACTTAAAGCCAGTTATTTAGGGTCGCGTGATATTTGATTAAAAATCTAATGTCTCGCCACCAGCTCCGTCCCTCGTAAACAAAATTATTGAGTCTTTCGGAAGATGATGACTTGAAATTTTGTGGATTCGGTGTCTCTGGAACACAACCCACCCAGAAACTGCTTTGTTTGGCTTGCCGAGTAATGACTAATAATCTCTGGTTTATTCAATTCGCACTCTTCAAAACTATTAAACTTATCAATTGATGGTTTGTAACTAAAACTAGGTTCACCAACGGAACCAATATTCAACTCGTATTCTCCAAACTCTGGTCCACCACAAAATACGGTGAATGGAGCGTTATCTAAACTTGCAAACCATCCTTTAACCTCTTGAGCTTGTTGAGTGCAAATTTCCAACTTTCCAACTTTAGTTACGTAATCTAGTTCGAAGTCTATTCGATTTTCAGAAAAGTAATGGATCGACCCTTGGGACATAACAAACTGGGGGTGTAAAACTAGGGCAGCTAAGAAAGCTCCTTGCTTTTCAATAGCCAATTTAAGACCGTTAAAGATTTCTTGTAAGGTGATCTCTTTTGGTGGAGTAAAAACGAGAAACCCACCAAGCCTAGGTTGTATCGAACTTTTTCCGATAGCAGTGACAATGACTTCCCAAGCCTTTGCTGCGTTCCCCTCCTCAGTCTTGCGGCAATAACCAAATATTGATTTTAATCCAGTAGCCTGTTCGAACAGAGAAATCTGTTTTGGTAATTCGAATTTACATTCCTCAAATAGTTTGTGTCTTCCTTTTAGGTAAATTCCCGCCATTTGGTAGTCTGTGCTCGTAAAGACTAGCTTTTCTGTCGACTCATAATCGATAGAAAAATCATAGCCGGTTTCATTCTCTTTCTCACATTCCACATGTAAAACTTTTGTTTTTGTTCCTGCTTCAAATTGTTGTGCAACTGTTTTTGCTTGAAGATGACAGCTCCTTTCTTCTTTAGGGAAACCCTTAAGCGAATAAGTAAATACATCGCCGAACGCAAAAACTGAGGAGAATACAAAGAGCCCAAAAACAATAGTTTTAATTTTATTCATAGAACATATATACCGAGCTAAGTAATCATTGGCTACAGGTCTTTGATAACGCGGCTGGTTATTTGCTTTTCGTTCGATCATATTCAATCGGGATAAATTTTGGTATTCTTTTCGAATTGTTGAACTTTCTAAGGAGATATCGATGAAATTTACTTTGATCTTTGTTGTCCTATTCTGGAATTCACTTCTAAAAGCCGAGGGAACGGGTCAGGGTGATGCGGAATTTATGCGTTTTATGCAGGCTAAGGCGGAACAAGCCCAGAAAGAGGAAGAGTTTAAAAATCCCAAAACTCCCGAAATGCCAGGCGATCGAGCAGTTATGGGCGATAGAAAAGCCCTTATCAAATTATTTGTTTACTCCGATTTTCAGTGTCCTTATTGCAAACGCGGATACGAGACCGTGGAAGAGCTTAAGAAAAAATATGGCTCAAAACTAGTTGTGATGTTCAAACATTTACCTTTGCCCTTTCACCCCATGGCTAAGCCCGCTGCACAACGTTTTGAAGCCATAGCTTTGCAAAGTACTAAAAAGGCCTACGCATTTCACGACGAAATTTTTAAAGATCAGGAAGGATTAAGTAGAGGAGAAGAATTTCTTGATGAAAAAGTTAAAAAAGTCGGTGCCAATGTGGCTAAAGTTAAAAAAGACATGACCTCGGCTAAAGTGCAAAAAAGAATCGAGGCAGACCAAGCAGAAGCGCAGAAATATGGAATTCAAGGAACTCCCGGATTTGTTGTTGCTGGGATTACCGTCAAAGGAGCCTATCCTCTTCAAACCTTTGAGGAGATTATTGGGCAGCGGTTTGGAGATCAATTGAATAAGAAGTAATTGAAAATCTTAAGGCGGTTAGTGGCCGCAGATTATTAATGAACTGCGGCCTTATTCATTAAAAATCTTACTCTATCAAGGGCCTCGTCTATCTCCTTTTCATTATTGTAGATGTGAGCGGAGAAGATCCCATACCAACCTGAGCCAAGTTCGTAAAAGTGTAATTGAATCTTTACCAGTTCCAGCAGTTTCTGAGCAAGTTTAGCTCCGATCTTTTGAAACCTCTGAGGTACTCGAAATATGGTCATGGGGGCATTAAGGTCGGGATCAGGCGATATTACAGCTGGTATGGACAAAATTCGGTTTAATTGGTCTTGAAAGTATTGGTTAAGTTCTAATATTCTTCTTTGAATTTGTTCTGGACCTTGTTGGTTCCAAAAGGCTAGTAGCTCCTTGATAGCTAAAAAAGGAGAAAAATCTCTACAGCCTACTAGTTGAAATTTCTCTTGAAAGCGACTGCCTTTTCCAAACTGTGATATTGGCCCTGAAGATTCAAATGTATTCCAACCTGCCATAAGCGGTTTTAATTTTGAGTGGTTTGCAGGATTTACCCAGCCAAATCCGGTGCCTTTAGGCCCCAGCATCCACTTGTAAAGACTGCAGCCATAAAAATCGATCGACTGAAATTGAGAGAAATCAATCGGTAAAGCTCCAGGTGCATAGGCACCATCGATGGCCAGGGTAATTCCTAAGGATTTGGTAATTTTGCTTAAATTAAGAATAGGTATCTGTAATCCTAAGCCAGCTACCACATGACTTAATACCAGGAGACGCGTTCGTGGCGAGAGTTGAGATTCGATATGTTTGATTAAATATTGCTGACTTAATTTCTTTAAGGCTACTGAGTTTTGGGGCATTTTTAGAACTCTAAGGGAAAGTTTCTCTTGTTCCGCTTTGAAACGACAAATATTAAAAACCGAGCCGTACTCCAGTTCCCCGACCAAAATTTCATCTCGAGGCTCTAGAGGGTAGCCTAGAATGAAAGCATTTAGAGCCTCTGTGACATTGGGCCTTAAGAAAATATCGGTCGGTTGTGCATTAAAAAATTGGGCTAAAAGGGACTGAGTCTCCCAAAGCTCCGTCCCCACAATTTTCAGTCCTAAAGAGGGATTCATTTCAAACTTCCGTCGATGAGTCTCGATGGCCTCATTTACTGAATTCGGACAAAACGAAAGGTTAGCCGAATTAAAGTAGAGTAAGTTATTTGGAATTGAAAATAAGGATTTCACCACTAGGTTATCTCTCAAAAATTCTTGTTAAGACAATGTAAAAAAGTTAAAAATTCCAAAGTTGTTAATTGCAAAATATAAATAAGAGAGTAAAAAGAAAAACAAATAATCGTTAAAACCCAGCTTGGGTCTGGTTTTACAAGGAGAATAACGGATGGAGCAAAACTACCGCGGGTGGCCCCACTTAATGTGTTCGGGGTTTGATTGTGATAAAAAAGCATTGATGTCTTTCGACACAGTTTATTCTTTTTTAAAGACACTACCAGATAAGATTGGAATGCAGAGAATGGGACTTCCCATTGTTTACAAAGTTCGCCCGGAAGATCATCCCGATATCGGTATTACTGGAACTGTGATTATTGCTACCAGCCACATCAGTATCCACACTTTCCCCAGAGGTCAAAAAGACGGCAAGCCAAAACCCAGAGGGATTCAGCGTCGTATTTTTAAACCTTTTTTCACTTTTGATTGTTATAGCTGTAAGGATTTTGATCCCGATCTGATTTACAACGAGCTCAAAAAAGCCTTCAAGCCCAAAACGATTGAAACTGCCCTAGTCTATCGACTCAGAGAGGATGAAGAGTTACTAGAAGTAGAAGACTACTAAGTTAAACTTTCAAGGGTTTTTCTTTAGAGAAGAGGTTATCGCTTCGATAATCTCTTTTTCGTTTTTAAGGGCATCTAAAGCTCTTTCAATAGTCGAGTCATCGAAATCATCAATATTTAAATAAACCACATCCTTAAATAAGGTTTTTAATTCATCAATGGGTTTAATTTGTCCTTTTACAAATCTGTCTTGTAAATAAATTTTAATAGGAGACTCAATTGGGGATAAGACCAAAGCTCTTAAGGTAATGAGAAGCAGGGTTTGCTCTGT
>Ga0194132_10002544_pt1 | contig 33894 bp, 29 predicted proteins | sample TA2KigOf80mmetaG_FD_148612 | JGI IMG/M metagenome (GOLD analysis project Ga0194132, IMG submission 148612) | Freshwater microbial communities from Lake Tanganyika, Tanzania - TA2015054 Kigoma Offshore 80m | ecosystem: Environmental > Aquatic > Freshwater > Lake | place: Tanzania: Lake... | reverse complement strand
GGCGGAGCCGCAGGTCCAACGTCTCGGCCGTGAACGTATCGTGCTCGACCTGCCCGGCATGCAGGACCCGGCACGCGCGAAGGAAATCATCAACAAGTTCGCCAATCTTGAGTTCCGGCTGGCAGCATTGCCGAATGACCGGCCATCGCAGATCGAAAGCTACGAGTACGAAGGTCTGCCCACCGAGGTACAGCTGCGCAACATTGTCACCGGTGACGATGTCATCAATGCCATCCAGGACTATGACCCGGAGACGAGCCAGCCGCAGGTGTCCATTACGCTGGATGCGGACGGTGGCGAGAAGATGCACGACGTCACCAAGGATCACATCGGTGACCGGATGGCGATCATCTTCATTGCACAGCAGCCGCGCGAACGCAGGATCAAACAGGAAGACGGCACAGAGACCGTTGAGTTCTACAGCGAGACGAAACGGCGCCTGATCAACGTGGCCACTGTGCAGGCAGCACTGGGGTTCCGCTTCCGCATTACCGGGCTCGAGTTCCAGGAAGCGCGTGACCTCGCGCTCCTGCTGCGTGCCGGTTCACTGGCAGCGCCGATGTACATCGTTGAGGAGCGCACCATTGGCGCCAGCCTCGGCGAAGAGAACATTGATCGCGGCATCAACGCGATGATCGCCAGCCTCCTGCTCACGGCCGTGTTCATGGCGTTCAAGTTCAAGGGGTTTGGTCTGACCACCAATGTGGCTTTGGTGTCCAACATCATTCTCATGACGGCGATCATGTCGATGCTCGGTGCAACCCTGACGATGCCCGGTATTGCCGGTATGGTGCTGACCATCGGTATGGCGGTTGACGCCAACATACTGATTAATACGCGCATCCGTGAGGAGTTCAAGGTACGGCCGCCACAACAGGCCATTCAGGCCGGTTTTGATCGCGCGCTCATTACGATTCTTGATTCGAACATCACCACGTTCTTCGTGGGCATCATTCTGTTCTCCATAGGCAGTGGCCCAGTGAAAGGATTTGCAGTGGTGCTCTGCGTCGGCATCGTCACCTCGGTGTTCACTGCGGTACTCGTTGGCCAGGCGCTCATCAACTTCTTCTATGGTGGGCGAGATCTGACCAAGGTGCGGGTATGAGCGCTGTTCACCCTGATATCCGTTACCCATTCATGTCGCTCCGGGGACCGTTGCTTATCGCGTCGGCAACGCTGGTTCTAATTTCCCTTCTGTCACTGGTATTCAAAGGACTCAACTTCGGTCTCGATTTCACCGGTGGGACGCTGGTCGAGGTGACGTTCGATCAACCGATTGACCCGGAGGGTGTCCGCGTTCGCCTTGCTGCGAGTGACTACGAAGAAGCGGTGGTGCAACACTTTGGCACGGACCGTGAACTCGCCATCCGCGTGCCCACCCGCGGCGAGGGTGATCAGAGGAAGGTGGGTGACGAAGTATTCAAGGTCATCAAACAGGAACATCCGGATGCCCTGTTGCGACAGTCGAGTTTTGTCGGCGCCGCTGTGGGTGACGAGCTCGCTGAAGACGGCGGCCTGGCGCTCTTTGCATCGCTGATCGTCATCCTGATCTACGTCATGTTCCGGTTCACACGGCAATTCGCGGTAGGCGCCGTGCTGGCACTCTTCCATGACGTGATCATCGTACTCGGCGCGTTTTCGTTGTTCGGTTGGACCTTCGATCTGCCGACACTTGCCGCGATACTGGCAGTTATTGGTTATTCGATCAATGACACCATCGTTATCGCTGACCGGATCCGCGAGAACATCATTGGCCTGCGGCGCATGGAGATCATTGATGTGATCGATGTGTCTACCAACCAGGTCCTCGACAGAACATTGCTCACCTCAGGCACGACGATGATCTCGGTCCTGGCGCTGCTGTTTTTCGGTGGCGACATGGTACGGGGATTTTCGGTCGCGTTAACCATCGGCATCGTCGTCGGTACGTACTCATCGATCTACGTGGCGGCGGCGATTGCAGTCGCCATGAAGATACGCCGTGAAGACCTGCTCCCGCCGGAAAAGGAAGCCGAGGTTCTGGAAGAAGAGCGACCCTGACAGTTGCCGGGAAGGCCGGGTCAGGCGATCTCCGGAACGAGGCTTGGGCGCACCGCCTGAATCAGCGCACGGAACGCCTTCGGATTGGAGGCAATGATGTTGCCAGTGCGAAAGAAGGTATCGCCGCCGCGCCAGTCGCCGACAAATCCACCGGCCTCACGCACCAGCAGCGTTCCTGCAGCGATGTCCCACGGCGACAGCCCCAGTTCAAAAAAACCATCCACGCGGCCGCTCGCCACATAGGCGAGATCCAGAGCGGCAGACCCGAGTCGACGGACACCACGACACTGCGCAGTCAGGTCTTTTAGCGTCGCAATATACGGGTCCAGATGTTTGCCGATGGTGGCGGGTGGAATACCGGTGCTGAGCACCAGTTCTTCGATCTTGATGCGGGTGCTGACCCGGATCCTGCGGCCATTGAGCTGGGCACCACCCCCACGGGTGGCGGTGAACTCTTCGTTGCGCAGCGGATCGTAGATCACCGCATGTTCGAACTGGTTGCCGCGCAATACACCGATGGAGACGCAGAAGTGCGGGATGCCCTGCAGGTAATTGAGGGTGCCATCGAGGGGGTCGATCACCCAGGTGTACTGCCCCTGGTGACCTGCCGACGCTTCATTTGCCGTGACGATCTGGCCACCTTCTTCGCCGAGAATGCCGTGATCGGGGTAGGCCTTGCGGATCACTTCCACGATAGCCGCTTCAGCTTCGCGATCGACATTGCTGACGAAGTCGTTACGGCTCTTTTCTTCGACATCGAGACTCGGCATCCGCTCCATGAACTGGACCATGATCTGGCCGGCTTTACGGGCGGCGCGCAGCGCCATGTTTACGTGGGGATGCATGAGGTGGTGTCTGTTCAGGTGTATGTAGGAGGCGAGGGGCGGTATGGTAATGGACCGCATACCGGAGCAGAAGCCACGTGAATGAAGTTTCACCCGCTACAGCTGATGACCGGATGCTTGATCGCATCCGTATCGTACTGGTTGAGACCAGCCACCCCGGCAACATCGGTGCTGCAGCCCGAGCAATGAAAACCATGGGGCTCACCGACTTTGTTCTGGTGCGGCCGAAACGTTTTCCTGACCCACAATCCTTCTGGCGGGCTGCGGGCGGAGCCGATGTGCTGACCGGTGTACGGGTCGTCGAGTCGTTGACCGAAGCCACAGCTGATTGTCATTGGGTGGTGGCGACGAGTGCGCGCCTGCGGCGTATTCCGTGGCCGGTGATGTCTCCACGGGAGTTTTCCGAAGCGGCGCACGCGAGAGTCGGACAGCGCATCGCCGTGCTCTTCGGGCGGGAAGACAAGGGCCTCAACAATGAAGAACTGCAGCGATGCCAGTGCCATGTGGAGATCCCCGGCAATCCCGAATACCCGGTTCTCAATCTGGCCATGGCGGTGCAGGTGGTGGCCTACGAGCTGTACCAGCGATCGATTGGATTGCCAGAGCCTCTGGTGTGGGACCGGCCGCCTGCTACGGTTCAGGAATTCGAAGGCTTTCTGGCCCACCTTGAATCAGTGCTGGTCAACAGCCACTTCATCAACCCGGACAATCCGGGCCAAACCCTGAATCGTCTGCGCAGGCTTTTCTCGCGGGTTGATCTCGATAACACTGAGGTGGCAATCCTCCGGGGGGTTCTTACGCAGCTTGATCCCGGCAACAGCGGTAAGCCCCTGAAAGCGCCTTGATATTGTCGTCCGGGCTGCGGTCGATGAAACGAAACCCGGGATCGACTACGACGCGCACGGGCTTGCCCGTAACAGGAATCTTCGGCGTGTTCGCGCCGGATTTGATCGGGTACCGCGCCTGATGCAAGGGTTCCGGCAGAACGTTTTCCGGCAGTGGTTCCGTTTCCTCTGGCAGCAGCGCGATATCCACCCATTCATCCATTGGCGTCTCGGTTTCAGTCCCTTTGCCGTCGGCATAGAGTTTTTGCGCGGAGAGGGTGAGATTCAGCGTTCTTGTGTCGCCTAGGCCTTCAGTTGTGGCCTCGACGATCCGGATGTCATGCAGGGTGCTCCGTTCAAAGAGGTCGGCAACCCAGGGTTTGAACTCTTGCGGTGTTTCGGCGACGAAACAGTCATACAGATCACGGGAAGTCGGAAAAGGCGGCGGTTGATATGCGAACGGCTCGAGGAACTTTCGCAGTCCCTGGTTGACCGCTTCTTCGCTGATGGTTTGCCGCAGCGCGTACATCGCCACGGAACCTTTCCGGTAGTGCAGGTAGGGTTGATTCTCTGTCAGGAGGAGCGGCAGTTCCTCGATGAGTTCGCCACCACGGGAAGACAGGTAGTTGTCGAGTTCGAACTTGATGAAGCGTCGCATCGGTGCCACGCCAAACTTCTTCTCCATCACCATAAGCGCCGAGTACTGGGCTAGTGTTTCGACGATGACCGTGGCGCCCTGCATGTTCGCACTGGCAACCTGGTGCCCCCACCACTGGTGTGCCATCTCGTGTGCCGTGACATAGAAGGGCAGATCGATGGTTTCTGGATCTTCGACGTTGGAGATGAAGCCGATGCCCTCAGAAAACGGAATCGTGTTTGGGAAAGACTGGGCGAAGGTGGCGTAGCGGGGGAACTCGAGAATCCGGAACTGACGGTACTTATACGGCGAAAACTCGCGGGTGAAATAGTCCAGCGATGCCGTGGTACTGCGCAACATCGTCGGTACGTTGAAGGAGTGTTTGGGGTCGTGGTAGATGGCGATGTTCACATCATTCCAGCGGTCCTCGACGACTTCGTAACGCGCGGAGCTGAATGAAAAGAACGGCCAGATCGGCTGATCCATTCGATAGCTGAAATAGCGTCGGCCATTTTCCTGCCACTCTTTTTGCAGATAGCCAGGCGCGATGGCGATCTGGTCAGGGCTGGTGCTGACGGTTACGTCGAAGCCTGCACGGGTGGAGACGCCGAACTGGCTGATGGTGAACCAGTCCGGATCACCGAGTTTCGGCATGCGTTGTAGAGGGTCGAGCCTCTGTTCGCGTCGTTTGTTGTTGTCCTGCAGTTCACGGTTGGGCTCGTAGCCGAGTACGGGAAAGACCTCCGTACTGTCGATGAAGGTACCGTTGGCAGCGATGCGGCTGTTGGGTCTTGAGTTGACGAAACCCGGGTTGTTCCAGCGGAGTTTCCACGTGAGAGTTCCCTCGCCTTCGGGTAGAACCGCCAGGGTAAAGCGGAACCGGTAGTGGCCCGCGACCGGATCACTGTCTTCAAGCTCCGCACCGGTCACTTCGAGAACATCAACGTCCAGCTCCGGATTTAGCGTCACCACCATCTCGTCGACGGCTTTGCCGGTGAGGTTGGCCAGCTGCGCTGTTCCTTGCGATTCAAGGGATCGCTGCTCCGGATGGATATCAACCTGTGCTTTCACATCCGTTACATCGAGTGAACGCAGTTTCTCCAGCGATTTATAGATTTTCTCATAACTCGCCTGGCGCGCTTCGAGGTCATCTTCCGTGAGGTATTCGTTGAGTACGTTGGTGTTGTAGTAGATGCAGCTTCCGGTTGTAGCCATGGCCAGTGCTACGACTACTGCAGCAGCAACCACAGGACGAGACAAGTTATTGCGGACGACGCCAAGTTGTTCCCGGAACGAGAACACATAGCCCCGGCGGTTGAGCAGATGAGCGGCGATCAGAAGCAGCACGCAGAAGAAAGCCCAGTACAGCGTGCACCAGAAGAGTGGCGCAACAAAGTGGCTATAGCCGTGCATGTCGGAGTGTTCTGCTGACGGTACGGAGAAGAGATAGAGATTGTGTTCGTACCCGAAACTCTCAAGCGCGGAGAGACCCAGGAAAACGGCAATCATCGCCAACATGCCGGTCCAGCGGTTGCCGGCAAACACGGCGAGCGCGACGGCCAGCATCGCCATCAAGACGAAAATAAGCGCGGAGACCAGGAAGAGACCCTTCAGGTAGAGAAGAGGCTCGATGCCGGTAAATCCCAGCAGCATCTGGATCACCATGCCGGCGAGCATCACCACCAGCAGCAGCATGGCGACAATGACCCAGAGTGCGACGACCTTGGCGAGGATCAGCGCTCCACTCGCGGCCGGTGTGACATCCAGCAGATCGGCGACGCGCGCGGTACGTTCGCGATAGACGAGTTCACCGGGGTAATACACCACGATGATAAGGACGAAGAATAGAAAGCCCTCCTCGATGGCGGTGAGGATAAGGCCGGTAACGGGCCATGCGCCGGTGTCGTAGGGCTGCGCGGTACTGCCAAAGATCACACGGATGACGTTGACGACGCCCATGGCGAGGATGACCCAGAAGGGTGCGCTGCGCAGTACCCCGCGAATGTCCATCCGCAACTGCGAACCAAACTGGCTGATCACGGAATGGGAAATTGAAGTGGATGCAGGCCGCGAAACCCTGTCGTTGGGTGTTGCGGCGATCGCGAGCTTCTTGCGCCGTGCCGGTTTCTGCAATGAGAAACGGAACAGGCGAATGGCAGTGATCAAAAGAACTGCTCCGATGCCGATCCAGATGAGACGGTTGGCGAGCAATGAGCCCATGGGCAACACTTCATTACGTTCAGCCACCATGGCGTATCGGAACGCTTCACCGATGGCTGCGCCGCCAAACGGATCGACGTACACCACCCACGACAGGTCGTCCGGGCCGGTAAACGCGCCGAGTGCAATATAGGCCGCAAGAAACGCCATCGCCGCACCGTAGGCTGCAGCCATCGAGCGGGTTGTTGCGGCGACGCAGAAGAGCGCCGCGCAGGTGAAAAATTAGTTGGGGACGATGATGGCTGCTGCGGTAAAGAACCACACCGCAGGATTGAAGGCGCCGATCCGTTCGGAGTCGAGCTAGGGCATGAAGGTTCCGGTGAGTGTGCCAAGGAGTGCGGCGATGCCGACTGCTGCGGCAAAGGTGAAGCTGCCAAAGGTTCGCCCGATCGCAAATGCGGCGGGAGTGACTGCCGTGGAGTAGAGCACCTCGGCGGTACGCAGCTCGTGGTCCCGGGTGATGGCGGTCGCCACGAAGACGATGGCTGGAAACATGCCGATGATGCTGAAGACCAGGTGGGTCTGGATGATGGCGAAAACGGAATTGAGATTGAGCGCAGCATCGCGGCCGCCAATCTGTAAGGCATTCGATGCCATGCCGAGAAAGGTCATCAGAAAAAAGACCCCGGCGACGATCAGAAAGAGGGGCCCGCTGTACTGATATTGGCACTCGAAGCGAAAGACGTCGATCATGCTGCTTATTTCAGGCAAACCTCCGCTCAGGCAGCTATGGCGTCATTCAGCCCGGTATCGATACCCGCTTTCTCCAGGGTGGCGAGGTAAACATCCTCGAGCCCCGGTTGCACCGGTTCCGGCCCGGCTGGCTGCTGGTCCTCCAGGATGTGGGCTTCGAGTGCGCCGGCGCGGTTGCGGGTTGACAGCACGTGATGACGCGCGGCGAGTCCGGATAATTCTTCGCGTTTGATCTTCAAGTGCCAGAGCCGCCCCTCAAGTGACTCGATCAGCACTTCCGGCCCTCCTTCGGCGAGCACGCGGCCTTTGCAGAGGATGGCCATGCGAGGGCAGAGATCAGCCACGTCTGCGACGATGCGGGTGGACAGCAACACCATCTGCTCCTCGCTGAACTGGCTGAGCAGGTTCTGGAAGCGACGGCGCTCCACCGGATCTAGTCCGGCGGTGGGTTCATCGACAATTATCAGGCGAGGTTCACCCATCAGAGCCTGCGCAATACCGAAACGCTGGCGCATCCCGCCGGAGAAGGTATCGATGTTCTGTTTGCGCACCTCCCACAGGTTGGTTCGGGTCAGCAGATGTTCGATCAACGGTTTGCGTTCACCCGCAGGGATGTCCTTGAGTACTGCGAGATGAGCGAGCATGACTTCAGGGCTGGTGCGGGGGTAGGCACCAAACTCCTGTGGCAGATAGCCGAGTCGACCCCGAAGCCACTCAGGCTGCGCGAGGACATCCGTACCATCCAGTTCGATGGAGCCCGCGTCGGGAGTTTGCAGTGTTGCCGGGGTGCGCATCAGTGTGGACTTGCCGGCACCGTTGGGTCCAAGCAACCCATACATGTCGGGTGGAATATGCAGGGCAACCTCGGACAGCGCGGTAATGCCTCCGGGGTAGATCTTGGAGAGATTGCGGATCGAGAGCATGGCGTTGGTGATCCCCTGTTTGAGGCGGTTTGGGTTGGGTCGGCGTGCGCTCAAGATGCACGAGGGCCATAAAGCGTCGCAAGCCTGGTGCGCGCGGGGATCGCGGGTCTGCTCAGTTTGAAAAGTAGACCGTTTTAGTCGGCTATCGCATACTCCGGGCGTTCATTGGCACAACCCAACGCGTAACCCACTGATGCGCCTGATCTTATGCGCCTGATGCCATGCGATTAAAGCCATGCGTTTAACAACGAAGGGCCGCTATGCGGTGACCGCGATGCTCGACCTTGCGCTGCATGGCGAAAGCGGGCCGGTCAGTGTGGCCGATGTGGCGGAGCGACAGGGCATCCCGGGAGCCTATCTCGAACAGATCTTCGCGCGGCTACGGCGCGCGGGCTGCATCGATAGCGTGCGAGGGCCGGGGGGCGGTTATGTGCTCAGTCTTGGTCTTGAAGCCGTGTCGATCTCCAACATCCTTGTCGCCGTGGGCGAAGGCGTGGATGCGACCCGTTGCCATGGCGCCGCGGACTGCCAGGAAGGTACACAGTGTATGACCCACGATCTCTGGTCAGAACTTTCCGACCAGATCGATGACTTCCTCCGCAACATTTCACTCGCAAGCCTGGTGGACCGGGTCGCAGACCGGCGCCGGGAAGCGGGACTTGCGCGCATCGCCAGTGGTGGTCAGCGACTTGCCGACCTCATTCAAGCCACCAACCTCTGAGCACCTGTTATGCAGTCGGGAAAGTGGCCACGTTTGTGAGCGGCTCTGATAGGGCTCTGATAGGAAAGATGGCATGAGAAATCCGGTCTATCTCGATTATGCGGCGACCACGCCGGTGGACCGGGATGTTGCGAAGGCCATGGCCGCCTGTCTCGACATCGACGGCAACTTCGGCAATCCCGCCTCACGTTCACATGTGTATGGCTGGAATGCGGAGGAGGCGGTAGAAATCGCACGAGCGCAACTCGCGATGCTCATCGGCGCCGATGCACGCGAAGTCATCTGGACATCCGGGGCCACCGAATCCAACAACCTTGCCCTCAAGGGGGTCGCCCGCAGCGCAACCCGTCGCCACATCGTGACGAGTCCCATCGAACACAAGGCCGTGGTGGACACGTGCAAGTTTCTGGAGACCGAGGGGTTCGAGATCACCTGGCTCACGCCGTCGGCGGATGGCATCACCCGTCCGGAGTCCCTGCGTACGGCGCTGCGTCCTGACACGCTGATCGCATCGATCATGCATGCGAACAATGAACTCGGCGTGGTCAATGACATCGCTGCACTTGGTGCGATCTGTCGAGCGAACGGCACGCTGTTTCACACGGATGCGGCGCAAAGCATCGGCAAGGTGATGATCGACGTCCGTACCATGCCGGTGGATCTGATTTCCATCTCCGCCCACAAGATCTATGGGCCCAAAGGCGCAGGCGCGCTGTATGTTCGACGTGAACCGCCGGTTCGCCTCTCCCCGCTCCTGCACGGTGGCGGGCATGAGTTCGGCATGCGCTCCGGAACGCTCGCCACGCACCAGATCCTAGGGCTTGGTCTCGCGGCGGAATTCATGCGCGAGCGAATGGTCGAAGAAAATGAGCGCATCCTCGGTCTTCGCAATCGTCTGCTCGCCCACCTTCGCCAGTTGCCAGGAACGGTACTGCACGGCGGTGATGCGCCGCGATTACCGGGCATCGTCAATGTGGGATTTGCGGGTGTAGATGGCGAAACCCTGCTCAACGCCCTCGATGATGTCGCCGTGTCCTCCGGCTCCGCCTGCACCTCGGCCAGTGTGGAGCCATCCTTTGTTCTGCGTGGCATCGGCGTTCCGGATGACCTCGCCCATGCATCCATCCGCTTCAGTGTGGGTCGTTATACGACTACTGAAGAAATCGACTATGCGGCGCGACGTGTCACTGAGGTGGTCACCGCGCTCAGGTCCCCCCATGACGCCATCGACACAAACTGATCCGCGAACTGTTCTCCGGCAAAAAGTGCTGGACGCTCTTTCGGGGCGACAGGATAATGCTCGGCCCGAAATGAGTCATATCCCGTAACCCACTGATTATCAAGGATCGGAGTCCTCGGACGTAACATCGTCCTGACACGATCTCCGGAGTCCGACTGGCACCCGCCGGTTATTCGCTTAAATCCGGAAGCCTGTGATCCGTGACCGGATCAACCGACTTGGATGCAGCCTGGAGTCTTTTCAAATGAGCGTTGAACGTACGTTGTCCATCGTCAAGCCCGATGCCGTGGCAAGAAATGTCATCGGTGAGATTTATTCCCGTTTTGAAAAAGGCGGCCTTCGCATCGTTGCAGCGCGCATGTTGCGGCTGACCGAAGCCCAGGTTCGCGGCTTCTACGCCGAACATGAAGGCAAAAAATTCTTCCCGGCGCTTTGCGACTACATGCGCTCTGGTCCGGTCGTGGTTCAGGTCCTCGAAGGGGAAAACGCCATTGCCGTGAATCGCAAGCTCATGGGCGCAACCAACCCGGCGGACGCCGAACCCGGCACCATCCGCGCGGACTTTGCCCAATCGATCGATGCCAACGCCGTACATGGCTCTGATTCCCCGGCGTCCGCAGCACGCGAGATCGCCTACTTCTTCAAGCCCGAAGACCTCTGTTCCCGCACCTGATCGGCACCTGAGTGACTGTCATGACGACCGACGCCTCCAGCTTCTTCTCCTGGTCCAGGGACAAGCTGGAGGCTTGGTTCGTTGCTGCCGGGCACCAGAAGTTTAGTGCGCGGCAGTTGATGAAGTGGGTCTACCACCAGGGATTGACTGACGTTCAGGGCATGACCGATCTGTCGCGTGCGCAACGTGACTGGTTGTCCGCGACGATGCACTTCAAGCTTCCGGAAGTGGTGACGGTTGCCCGATCCACCGACGGTACAATCAAGTGGGTAGTGCGTGTCACCAACGGCAACTGCGTTGAAACAGTGCTGATTCCTGATAAGGGACGCAACACCCTCTGTGTGTCTTCCCAGGTCGGTTGCATGCTCGACTGCACGTTCTGCGCCACTGGCAAACAGGGTTTCAACGGCAATCTGTCCGTGGACGACATCATCGGCCAGGTGCTCATAGCCAACAGCGAGCTCGCACAACGGGGCGAAGCCGTGACCAATGTCGTCTTCATGGGCATGGGCGAACCCTTGCTCAATTTCGACAACGTGCTCGATGCGACGTCGCTGCTCATGGACGACCTGGCTTTTGGGATATCGAAGCGCCGGGTTACGGTCAGCACCGCCGGTCTCGTTACGGGTATCCGGGCGCTCGCCAAAGCCACCGACGTTTCGCTGGCGATTTCGCTGCATGCGCCACGCAATGAACTGCGTGACACCCTGGTACCGCTCAATCGCAAGTACCCAATCGAAGTACTGATGGACGCCTGCCGGGAATATCTCGATGTGCTTGGTGAAAAACGCAGCCTGACGATGGAGTACACGCTGATCGATGGCGTCAACGACTCCCCCCGCGAAGCCCGTGAACTTGCTGGCCTGTTGCGGGACGTGCGCTGCAAGGTCAACCTTATCCCGTTCAACCCCTTTCCAGGATCAGGATTCAGGCGGCCTTCGATGGACAACGTACGGCACTTCCAGACCTATATGCTAAAAGCGGGCTATGCGACGATGCTTCGTACCACGCGGGGTGATGACATTGCTGCAGCATGTGGCCAGCTGGTGGGGCAAGTGACCGACCGCACCCGACGGCAGGAGCGGTACCGCAATCGTGATGCCGCAGAAGCGAATCGTCTGGCCGTCCAGGAGCGGCGATGAGCGGGATTAAGTACCGGACGCTGTTGCGGAATCTGCGCATTACGTTTGCTGCCTTCTCAACGTGCCTTGCGGCCAGCCTCCTCCTGTCTGCCTGTGTAACGGAGAGCAGCGGCGGACTGCCGAAACCCGCACCAAAGGCTGAACGCGCCGAAGCACAGCTCGCTGTCGCGCGGGGCTATATCGGAGCGGCCAGCTGGACCAACGCGAAACGGTCGCTCGACAAGGCCATCGCCCTGGATGCGTCCTTGCCCGAAGCGTATGTGCTCTACGCTGTGGCGTTCGAGGCCGAGGGCGAACTGGAACTGGCCGAAGCCAACTATCGCAAAGCGCTGCGTCTCGCTGCAGCGGATCCACAGGCACTTTCCAACTATGGCAATTTTCTGCAGCGTCGCGGTCGTCACGACGATGCAGCGGTGCAACTTGGCAAGGTGGTGAAAAATACTGAGTACCGCGCGCGTCCCGAGGCTTATGAAGCGCTTGGCCTCACTGAGATTGCGCGGGGACGAACCGAAGAGGTGGCGGCTGCTTTCGAACGCGCCTTGTCGCTGAACGACCGGCTGGCGCCGAGTGAACTCGAACTCTCGTGGATAGCGTTTGACCGGAACGATCTTCCGAATGCCGTCAGACGATGCGAGCGTTATCGCGTGATAGGCAAACCCACCGCACGCAGTCTTTGTCTTGGCATGAAGATCGGGGGCTCCGTCGGCAACTCAGATCAGGTGGCAAGCAATGCGCTCGCGCTCAAGAACCTGTTCCCCAACTCGCGCGAAGCGAAATCATGTCAGGTGCAGAGCCAGTAGCTGCACCGGAATCACCGGGACGCATCCTGCGCAGTGCGCGGCAAGCGAGCGGCTTGTCGACGCGGGAAATCGCGGCAGCGCTGAATCTGCTCGAGTCCGTCGTGATCGCCATCGAAGAAGACGATACGCCACGGCAGCCGGAAGCCGTCTTCATGCGTGGTTACGTTCGCAACTACGCACGTTTGCTGAAACTTGATCCAGAGCCTCTCGTAGGGGCCATTGGTGCTTCCCGGCAACCAGCCCCGGTGGAGCCTGTGCAGGCGATTTCGGAATCCCCGCGCTGGATCTGGCCCGCTGCCGCGGTGGGTGCTGCCCTCGCTGTGCTTGTAGGTGTGGTGATCCACTTGCTGCAACCCGGTGAGATGAGAGGCAGTAGCGGGCTCGTGAACCCACCCGCAGAAACATCGAGCGGCGACGTACCGGATGTCGAGAACACCGATCCGCCGCCGATTCCGGAAGATGTGGCCGACTCGCCCAATCTGGAAAAACCCGCAGACCCGCAGGATGCACTGATCGAAGTGGAGAATGACGACGGGCCGGAGTCCACGGCCGATCCCGCTGTAACTGCAGATCCTGTTGATCCTGCTACCACCGGTTCGACGGATAGTGCGGAGATTCCGTCCGCCGCCTCCGCCGAACCGGTTGCAGGAGAGATCGGCGCGGATTCATTGCCCACTGTGGAGGGACTGCCAACCGGCGTGATCCGCAAGCGCATGAACCCGGGTAAAGGCGATACCATCCGGCTGAGTTTTACGGCGGACTGCTGGGTGCGTGTGAAGGACACCACGGGCCGCAGGGTCTTCAGTGACGTGGGGCGAAGAGGTGTCAAGTTCGAACTCACCGGCGGTGGTCCGTTCGATGTACTGCTCGGTTTTGCGCCAGCGGCCACTCTTGAGTGGAACGGCGAGGCGATTGCGCTTCAGCCGCATATGCGAAACAACGTCGCAATACTCCTGCTTGATCGAGCGGCAGAGGGTGTCGCTGACAAGGTTGTGAACGGCCAGGAATCCTGAAGATGTTGCAGACCGTTCGTGGCATGCGGGTGGTGTTACCCGCAGAAAACCGTCGTTTCCGGTTCGTTGAAAATGCAGTACGCCGGGTTCTGCATCAGTACGCTTATGAAGAAGTACAGCTGCCACTGATCGAGGCCACCGAACTCTTCAGCCGTGGTGTCGGTGAGGCCACCGATATCGTCGAAAAAGAAATGTATGTCATGCAGGATCGCGATGGCGACAGCCTCGCGCTGCGACCTGAAGGCACTGCCGGCTGTGTGCGCGCATTGGAAGAAGCGGGGTTGCTCTACAACCAGGTGCAGCGGGTCTTTTATACCGGCCCCATGTTTCGATACGAGCGGCCACAGAAAGGCCGTTACCGGCAGTTCACGCAAATCGGTGCGGAGGCCTTCGGTTTTGCAGGGCCGGACGTGGATGCCGAACTGCTCGACCTGACGGCACGCTGCTGGCGCGAGCTTGGGGTGGCTGACCACATCACGCTGGAGCTGAATACACTAGGTTCGCGCGAAAGCCGCCTTGCCTTTCGCGAGGCGCTGGTGAATTTTCTCTCGCCACACAAGGCTGAGCTCGATGCCGACAGCCAGCGGCGCCTCACCACCAACCCGATGCGCATCCTCGACAGCAAAGTCCCGAAGACCCGGGATATCCTGGCCGGCGCACCCGAACTGCCACAGTTTGTGGACCATGAAAGTCGCGTCCACTTTGACGGGTTGCAGCAGCTGCTCTCGGATCTTGGAATTCCTTTTTTGCAGAACCCGGCCCTGGTGCGAGGGCTCGACTATTACACCCATACGGTGTTCGAGTGGGTGACGGATCGGCTGGGTGCACAGGGCACGGTATGTGCCGGTGGGCGTTATGACGGGCTGGTTGAAACGCTGGGCGGCCGTGCCACACCGGCGGCCGGATTTGGCATGGGTCTTGAGCGCGTGATGCTTTTGCATGAGGTCCTCTACCCGGATGCGCTGGCCGTCGAACAGAGTGCGGATCTTTACCTCTGCATCCAGGATCCGTCTCTCCAGGAAGCCACTGCGCGCATTGCCAATCAGCTGCGCGACGGATTGCCGACGCTCCGGGTCCGTTCGGGTCTCGGCGCCGGCAAACTCAAGGCGCAATTCAAAAAAGCCGACGCCAGCGGTGCCCGCTGGGCGGTAGTGATCGGGGTGGATGAGATGGCCCGTGGGACGGTAACGGTCAAACCGCTGCGTGCCGGTGACGGTGAACAATTGGAGTTGACTGTTCCCGCCCTGATCGAGCATGTTGCGCGCGCGTCAGGCCTCGCCCCCGTTTCCGCTTCCGGATCGACAGGGGTCCGGGCCAGATCCAACCATCCGCTGAATCGCAACACCTGAAGTCGAAGGAAGCCAAGCGTGTCTGAGTACTTGAGCGAAGAAGAACAACTGGAACAGCTGCGCTCGTTCTGGAAGACGTGGGGCTTGTGGCTGGTCGCTGCGGTCGTCCTGACGATTGGCGGTTACGGCGGCTGGGTCTGGTATGGGGATTATTCCCGCACTCAGGAGGAAGCTGCAGGCGCGCTGTATCAGAACTGGCTCGATGCCGGAGAGGACAAGGACAAGGCGGCTGCCGCGCTCAAGTCAATAGAAGTCGAAGCCGGCGGCAGTTCCTACCACGCCTTTGTGCTGCTCAAGCAGGCCGCTGACGCTGTACAGGCAGGCAAGCTGGAAGACGCTGAGCAGGCGCTGCGACAGATCGTCGACAAGAGTGAAGAGCCATTGTTGCGCAGCCTCGCGAGCATTCGTCTGGCTGCCGTATTGCAGGGGCTCGACAAGGGCGGTGAAGCACTCAAGCTGCTCGACCGGGTGACCGGCGCGGGCTTCAAAGCAGCTGCTCTCGAAATGAAGGGCGATATCCACATGGCGCGGGATGAACCCGCCGATGCGCACAAGGCCTACAAGGTGGCGCTCGATGCGCTGAAGGAAGGGCATAAGGACTCGTTGCTCGAAGCCAAGGTCGCCAATGCCGCCCCGGTACCTGGCGCTGCTGAGAAATCCGCGACCAACGAGCCCGCAGAAGTAAAACAAGCGGAAGAAAAAGAAGAGACAGCGCAGGTAGCGCAGCCCGAAGCACAGATCGCGGCAGAGGGCGACGGCGGTGATGGTTCAGCTTCGGATCAGGCGACAGGCGATACGGTCAGTGAATCTGCCGCCAGCCCTGCCGCACAAAATGACAACGGTGAACAACTGAATGAATAAGTCCCGTCGTCTCATGCAGCCGGGATTGCGTCTGCTGACCCTCTCGGCGCTGCTCTTTTCTGCTGGATGTTCCTGGTTCTCGTGGTTGCCCTGGGTGGGGGATGACGAGGACAAGGATCCGCTGGAGCCGGCGGAGCTGGTCAAATTCAAGGAAGAAGTCGAGATCGATACCGAGTGGAAGCGAGGAATCGGTGACGGTCTTGGTCGCAAATACCTGCGCCTGCGTCCGCTCGTGCTGGCGGATCGGGTCTATGCGGCGGATGGTTATGGCTATGTGGCGGCGTTTGATCGTTACAGCGGCAAAAAAGTCTGGGACAAGCGCGTCGATACGGTCCAGCGGGGTGTGTTGTCCAGCCTGAATTTCTTTGACCGGCGCGACCGCAGTTTTGTCGGCGGCCTTGGTACGGGTGCGGGCATGGTGTTTGTCGGCACAACCACGGGTTTGGTGGTCGCACTTTCCGCTGCCGATGGTGAAGAACGCTGGCGCACCAACGTTCAGGGCGAGGTGCTCGCTGCATCCACGGCGGAAGAAGGGCTGGTGTTCACGCAGACCATCGATGGCCGTCTGATTGCGCTGAAGGAAGATAGCGGCGAGCAGGTATGGAGTTTTCGTAACCCGGTACCGGTGTTGACGCTGCGCGGTACGTCCTCGCCGGTCTACTCCGCAGGCGCGGTGATCACCGGTTTTGCCAGTGGCAAGGTCAGCGCCATTCGTGCCTCCAACGGTGAACCGGTGTGGGAGCAGCGGGTGATGCTGCCGGAAGGACGTTCCGAACTGGAACGGATCGTTGATGTGGACGGCATGCCGCTCATTTCCACCGGCAACGTTTACGTCGCTTCTTTCCAGGGGCGCGTGAAAGCGCTGCGGCAACGGGACGGTTCACAGATCTGGGAGCGGGAAATCTCCTCGTTTCTGGATCTGACTGAAGGTTACAGCCAGGTTTATGTGGTGGCTGAAGATGATGTGATCACCGCCTTTGACCGCGACACTGGTGAAATCGCCTGGACGCAGGAAGGTCTGAAGCATCGCAAGCTGACACCACCCCTCGCGTTCTCCAACTATCTGCTCGTGGGTGATGATGATGGCTATCTGCACATCCTTGCGCAGAGTGACGGGCGCTTCATCGGCCGCCGCAAGCTCGACGGCAAGGGTCTGCGCAGTGGCATGACCGTTGCCGACAGCACCGTCTATGTTCTGGGTAACTCCGGCAAGCTGAGCGCGATCACCATCGAGGAAGGCTGATGCCGAGGCTGACGCCGATCCTCGCCCTCGTGGGCCGCCCCAACGTCGGCAAGTCCACACTTTTCAATCGGCTGACACGCCGGCGCGATGCGCTGGTGGCCGATGTACCTGGTCTTACACGCGACCGGCGTTATGGTCGCGCCAGTCTTGATGGTGTGGAAGTCACGCTGATCGATACCGGTGGCCTCTTCGGTGAAGAAACCCTCGCCGCAGCGCTGTCCGCGCAGACCTTCCGCGCGGTGGAAGAAGCGGACCTCGTTCTCTTTGTGCTCGACGCGCGCGCCGGTCTCAGTACGTTTGATGCGGATATTGCCGATACGTTGCGCAAGCGGGGTTCGCGTATCGTTGGTGTGCTCAACAAGACCGATGGGCTCGACGCTGAAGCGGTTGCAGCGGAGTTTTCTGAACTCGGTATCGGCGACCTCGAACAGATCTCTGCCTCACACGGCCATGGCATGGCGAATCTGCGTGAGCGCCTGCTCGGCGAGCTTGATGTGGAACCGGTCGAAGACGCTGAGGAACCCGCAGAAAATCCACACGCGAATGCCATTCGCGTCGCGATCATCGGCCGACCGAATGTCGGCAAGTCGACGCTCATCAATCGCCTGCTGGGTGAAGAACGCCAGGTCGTCGCCGACATGCCGGGTACGACGATGGATACCATCGACATTCCTTTCGAGCGCGATGGCGTGAACCATGTGCTGATCGATACTGCGGGCGTGCGGCGCAAAGGGCGCGTCGACGGTGTGGCCGAAAAGTTCTCGGTGGTGAAGTCGCTCGAAGCCATCAGCCGCGCCCACGTCGTCATCCTGGTGATGGATGCAACCGAAGGTGTGGTCGATCAGGATCTGCACGTTTTGCAATACGCCACCGAAGCCGGGGCGGGACTCATCATCGCCGTGAACAAGTGGGACGGTCTCAGCGCCGATGCTCGGGATCGAACGCTGGTGACACTGGATCGGCGTCTCGAATTCATCCCGTGGGTGGATGTGCATCGCATCTCTGCCCTGCATGGCACCGGGGTCGGCAAGCTCTGGGACGCCGTACGGGCGGTACACCGGGCGGGCAGCTTCGATGTGTCTACCGCTTTGTTGAACCGGATTCTTGAAGGGCTCGTGCAGGCCCATCAACCGCCGACGGTGCGAGGGCGCGCCGTCAGGATCAAGATGGCTTCGCGTCAAGGTGGCCATCCGCCCACAGTGGTGATTCACGGCAACCAGGTGGAATCGTTGCCGGCGAGTTATGTCCGCTACCTTGAGAACGGGTTTCGCAAGGCACTGTCGCTGGTGGGTACCCCGGTGCGCCTGATCTTTCGCTCACCAGAAAATCCGTTTGCCGGCCGGCGCAATGTGCTTACGCCGCGGCAGCTCCGCGCCCGGGAGCGGATCCGCCGCCACCGCCGCTAACCGGATCCGTTCACACGGGCTTTTTTCCAGCCATCCCTGCCACTGTGGCGATGCACCGCATCAACAGCCGCAAAACCGGGTTGTGTACCCGGATCGACCCCGCATCCACGGTGTGGATGAAGAGCGCGACGCGCGCCAGATCAGGTTGAATGATGGCCCGCTCGAATCGGCCACCGTGTTCAACCCTGCAACTGACCCGTGCCGTTTTTGACGGGTTCCAGAAGGTGTGCGGATCGTTTGGCGTCAAGGTGAGCCTGTCCCCCGCCTTGCAGTGATGAATCCGGCCAATGACCTTGATCATGAGTTCGCCTTGCAGGATCTCGAAGGTCTCGTTGTGCTCTTCGTGGGTGTGTATCGGTGGCCCTTTCACAACGGGATCGAGTTCGAAATCGAAGACGAACGGGCCGCCGTCGAGCCCGGAGCGGATGCAGGTGATCGTTTCACCTTTGCCGGGTATGAGCGTTTCGCCGCTGCGCATGGTCACTTCTCCCGGGCTGATGCCCGACTGCTTGCCGCTTTGGGCCGGTTCAAGGTGTGGAGTTTTTCGAGCGTTATCTGCACCAGCCATTGCACATGGCGGATCGATTCTGCCTGCGAATAACCGCAGTCCCGCAGGTAGATCCAGCCGGCGGCAGACAGGTTGACCCGCAGGCTCGCCGCTGCGCTGTTGAGAACTTCGCGTGTGATACGCGGAAAGCCTGTGATCAGAAGACGCAGCAGTGCATCGCGATTCTCGCGGCGTGTGCGTTTCAGGAGAGGTGCGGCCCAAGGCGTTCCCGCCAGCACCCGGTTCAACTGTTCGTGCGCCGCAAAACCCTGGAAAAGATCGGCCACGTAGGCCGGCAAGGCTGTTACTGACTCGCACAACGGGGTGCCAACACGCTGCCGCAGGAGGGGGATCACCGCGTTATGCAGTACTTCCAGATTGGGGAAGTGGCGATAGATGGTCCGTTCCGCGATCTCGGCGCGGGCAGCCACGCCCCGCATCGTCGGTTCCATGCCACTTTCAATCTCAATGATCGCCGCCTCAAGGATGCGAGCGACCGCCAGAGAACCCTGAGCATCCCGCAACGACTCAGTCGTTCGTCTTCTTTTCGATGTCATACTGTCTGCCATTAGTGCAGATTAAATGACATCTGAAATCAGCGTCAAGTTCAAAACATGACAGTTGCGGGCGGTATGGCGGGCAGGCATCTACTTACCGGAACTGAAGATCCGGATGGCCTCGTCCGGTTCCACCCGGTAGCCGTTGAGGCTCACCGACCAGTGCAGGTGGGGACCCGTGGCGCGACCGGTCGCGCCCACCTTGCCAAGGATGTCGCCGGCGTTGATCTTCTGGCCGTCCAGCACATCGATAGTGCTGAGGTGGCAGACCATGGTGATGAACCCTTGGCTGTGGTCGACGAAAACAGAATTGCCGTTGAAGTAGAAGTTACCCGTCAGCACAACGGTGCCGGCGGCGGGGGACGGGACGGGCGTTCCTGTTGGCGCGGCGATGTCGAGGCCGGAGTGCGGATTGCGGGGTTCACCGTTGAAGACACGCCGAAAGCCGAATGGGCTCGAGATTCTTCCCTGCAGCGGTTTGTCGAAGGCTGTGGGCGGGGGGCCTGGCGTAAAGCTCATGTACACCGCTTCCATGCGTTTCGCTTCCGCCTCGATGCGTTTCAGCGCCTTCGGATCGGGATTTACCATCTTCTGATTGGCGATCTGCAGGCGCTGTTCCGGATACGTTTTCGACTCGACCGCAAACACAAAATCGCGCGCCGCTTGCGAAGCACCTGATGCGCCATTGAACACGAGCGTGTGACTGCCTGGCTTGATGTCGAGACCGATGCCGATGACGGCCGTCTGGCCCCGTATCAGCACCCGACGCCCGCCAAAAGTGGCGCCACTGAATCCACTCGGCAGAGGCACGGTCAGGATGCCGCCAGGTACGACACCGGCCCTTGCCGAAGTTGGCGCGATGGCCAGGAGGCCGGCGAGAACTGAAAGAACGAACAGCACAACGACGTTTTGCATTGTGAGGAGATCAGGCATCGGGCGTCGCCGATTCAACGGTCAATCCCGCAGAGCCATCCGACAGACGGGCGGCAACGGTCTGGCCTTTCGCAAGGGCAGCAACCCGGGTGATGGCGCGTCCTGATGTGTCGGTGAGGATCGTATAACCCCGCGCCACGGTGTTCAGCGGGCTGAGGGCGTTGAGCGTGCGTTCAAGACTGATGACTCGGGTGCCGGCGTTCTGCAGCCGCAGGCGCATTCGACCCTGCAGACGTTCCCGGAGAAGAAACAGCCGTTCGCGGGCGGTACGGATACGCCCTTCGGGACGAAGATGCCGCAGCGACTGGTCAAGTGAAAGAAGATCCCGCCGCGCCGCGCCGAACCGGTGGCGCATCGCCAGCTCTGCGCGGTGCTGCAGGTCATCGGCGCGCTGCATCCTCTGTTGCAGCTGCGTCAGCGGGCTCACCAGGCGTGCGGTCAGAAGTTGCACCCGTTGCCTGTGGTTTTGCAGCATTCGCCGCATCACAGTTTCCAGCTGCAGGAGGCGCAGCTCGAGTTCGCGATAAAGTTCCTGGCGGTGTGGCGTCGCCAGTTCCGCGGCAGCTGAAGGGGTTGGCGCACGAACGTCAGCGATGTGATCCGTGATTGCTGTGTCGATTTCATGGCCGATTGCCGAAATCGTCGGCACAGGACAGGCAGCGAGCGCGCGCGCGATGCTCTCCAGATTGAAAGCCCAGAGATCCTCCAGCGAGCCACCCCCGCGCGTGATGATCACCAAGTCCACAGCAAGTGCCGGGACTTTCTGCAACGCTTCGAGGATTTGAGTTTCGGCCCCATCTCCCTGCACGGCAACGTCGAGGACGATGACTTCGATGAGCGGGTAACGCCGCCGCCACACCGACAGGATGTCCTGCAACGCCGCGCCAGATGCGGATGTGATGACTGCGACCCGTTTCGGCAATCGCGGCAGTGGACGTTTACGAGAACTGTCCGTCAGCCCTTCCGCCGCGAGTGTCTTAAGCAACTCGTCGTAGGCCCGGCGCAGTGCGCCTTCACCGGCTTCTTCGATGTGTTCGGCAATGATCTGGAAGTCGCTGCGGGCTTCGTACAACGTGACCTTGCCACGTACTAGAACCTGCATCCCTTCGCGCGGTTTGAGCCGCATGAGGCGATTGCGGTTGACGAACATGGCGGCGCGGATCTGGGCGCCATCATCTTTCAGGGTGAAATACCAGTGACCGGATCCGGGCACACGGAAGTTTGAAAGTTCGCCTTCGATCCAGACCGCGCCAAAACCATCCTCGATCATCAGCCGTGCCCGCCGCGCCAACTGTGTGGGCGTGTGGATACGCCGGGTTTCGGCAGGTCCGGCGGGACTGGCGAAGAGATTTGGAGGTTCACGTGTTGGCATGGCCGCATCTTACTGGATGTGGTGACCGCGGCGGGTGGCCAGATGAGTTGACTCCGCACTCGCTGCCGCATTCACTGCACACCAATCGAAGTGTCACGGCAGAAATCACATGTTGAAGGTCAAACAACTCGGCCGGGCAGCCGGTGTTCGTGTATCGGAGCTGTGCCTCGGAACCATGAACTTCGGCGTGCCGGGAAAAGGCCATCAGGGTGACTGGACGCTTGGCATCGACGACGCGGGCCCGATCTTCAAAGCGGCGATGGATCATGGGCTCTTCTACTTCGACACCGCGGATGTGTACGGCGTTGGCGCCACGGAAGAAGTGGTCGGACGCATACTTCTGGAGACGTTTCGGCGCGAGGACTACGTGCTCGCCACCAAGATCGCCATGCCGATGGGACGGGGCGCCAATCTCGGTGGTCTTTCTCGCAAGCATGTCCGTGAAGGCATCGATGCGGGATTAAAGCGGCTCGGACACGATTACGTCGATCACCTGGTCATTCACCGCCATCCGCACGGTGTTCCCGGACATGCGGCGGTACCGATCGAAGAAACCCAGGAAGCGCTGCACGACGCAGTGAAAGCGGGCAAGGTGCTGTATCTCGGCGCCTCATCGATGTTCGCGTGGCAGTTCGTCGAGCTGCAGCTCACAGCCCGCCTGAACGGCTTTACACCATTCGTTTCCATGCAGAATCACTACAACCTGGTGTATCGCGAAGAAGAGCGGGAGATGAATCCCTATTGCGAAAGTCATGGCATCGCGCTCACGCCGTGGTCACCGCTGGCGCGTGGCATCCTGACGGGCGCGTACAGGGGTGGCTTTGGTTCGGGTACAACCACCCGCTCGCAGGGTATGGACCGCAAGCGCACCGAATCACTTTATCGGGGTGCACACACGTTCGAGATAGCGGATCGGGTTGCGGAGCTGGCGGAACGTCGCGGAGTCAAGCCGGCGCAGATTGCGCTCGCGTGGCTGCTCGCCAAACCAGGCATCACATGTCCGATCGTCGGCGTGTCGAAACTCACCCAGCTCGATGAACTGGTGGCAGCAACGCAGCTGTCGCTAGATACGGAGGAAATCCGTTTTCTCGAAGAGCTCTATGTGCCGACCGAGAACCTGCTCTCGATCGGATCGTCCTGAGTGTATTGGCGGCCATGAGCTGAAAGGGCGCCGTCATATGGCGCCCCGGAGAGCAGCCGTCAGGTATCACTCCACCGTCTGGTTGAGCCGCTCAACAGCCTTGAGATAGTCCTCCATGAACTCGAACATCGCCGTGCGAGCGCTCTGGATGCTGTTCATGAGGCCCACACCCTGGCCCACGAAATAGGTTGAAAGCTGTTTGGCGCCTTCATGGCCGCCTTCGGCGAGTTTGTTCACTTTGGTGAGTGCGGGTTCGGCCACCCGGGACTGCAGCGGCATCGGCAGTGGCGACGGTGCGTTTTCATCCTCCCACGCATCCGTCCATGCAGAGCGCAGCTGTCGCGAGTACTTGCCGGTACGGGCTTTGGAGCGCACGGTCTGGCGCGATGACGCCTGCATGTACTTTTCTTTGATGATCTGCGGGGTTTCCGCCTCGATGGTAGTGAGCCACATGGAGGCGGTCCAACAGCCTGCCGCACCCATGGCCATGGCGGCGGCCATCTGCCGGCCGGTGACGATGCCTCCAGCGGCTAATACCGGCGTGCCGTACTTTTCAACCGCCATGCAGACCTCTGGCACGAGAACCATGGTCGACACCTCGCCGCAATGACCACCGGCTTCCGTACCAGCGGCAACGATGATGTCCACGCCGGCTTCAGCCTGTTTGATTGCATGCTCCTTGGCACCGACGAGTGCAGCGGTGGCGACACCGTTCTTCCTGCCCATCTCGATCATGTAGCGGGGCGGCACGCCGAGGGCGTTAACGATGAGTTTGATGGGATGGGAGAAGGCGATATCGATGATTTTGGCCGCTCGGCCAGCGGTCAGGAATCCACCGGCGCCACCGCGTCGATTCAGATAAACGTCCCCTGAGTCGATGCTATGACGGGCGAGAATGTTGCTGGCGTAGGCCCGGTGTTCGTCCGGGATCATGGCTTCGAGTTCCTGGCCGGTAACGTTGTCGTCATTCACCGCCATACTGGTGGGTGCGATCAGATCGACGCCGTAAGGTTTGCCGCCGATGCGTTCATCGATCCACTTAAGGTCGATTTCCAGGGTTTCCGGTGAATGACCGGCGGCACCGAGTACACCCATACCGCCGGCCTTGGACACCTCGACGACCACGTCGCGACAGTGTGTGAAGGCCAAAAGCGGGAACTCGATTCCCAGCAGATCGCAGATTTTCGATTTCATCGTCCCACCCCTTCTTTCCTTATGAACGGGAGTATACCCGTCGGCAAGTGTGCTTAGCGCTTGTCGTAATATGCTGATAAGTACAAATTTATACGCATCAACACGCGGGTAGCCGGTGAAATCGGGCTATGACGATTATCATCCGCATATCGCGTCAGATTTACCCGTAACCCAAAGGACCATCCATTGGCTCTGCCCGCCGCGCTCTACCGCAACCGTGTTGATTCATCCGGCAAAGAAACCTTCTGGGACACCTCGAGTGTCCATGCGCTTTCGGGTGGGGATGCCCAGTCGTTGCGTTCGACTGAAAGGCTGTTGGAAAAGGCCGGTCTGTTTCCCGAAACGCTCAAGCTGGAAGACGTCCGGGATGAACACGGCAAGGCGCCAACCGCGCTGGTGCGGCACCACCTGGAGGGTGAAGCCAAACGCAAGCGCTGGCACAGCGTAATTGTCCAGCGGGTCGATGTGCCCGGTCACGGCATCCTGCTGTTCGCCAACGATGGCCGTATGGCGCGCCGCTGGGTCTGGCTTGTTGACCATTCGCTGGCTGAGTTGAAAGCGGGGACGGCTCGCCTCGCTGAGGTTAAGAGCGGTGGCAAGACGCTGCTCGTATGGCCGCATGGCGCCGTTACGGCGCAGTATCGTGAACTCGCAACCGAACTCAGGGCACACGACTACACAACGGACGAGGGTGGCCGCGTGCGGGTCGCCACCAACGCCTACTACCCACCGCCACCGGATGTCACCCATGGCGCCCGCCGGGTGCGATCACTCGATTCCACCGTGACGCATCTGGATCGTCTTGAAGCGGAGTCGATCCACATCATGCGGGAAGTGGTGAGCCAGGCGGAAAATCCGGTGATGCTGTATTCGGTCGGCAAAGACAGCGGGGTGATGTTGCATCTCGCACGCAAGTCGTTCTGGCCGAGCCCTCCGCCGTTCCCGCTGTTGCACGTGGATACGCGCTGGAAGTTCCAGGAGATGTACCTGTTCCGCGATGCCATGGCGAAAGAGATGGGCATGGAACTGTTGGTGCACATCAATCCGGAAGGGATCGAGAAAGATGTCAATCCTTTCGATCATGGTAGCGCCCTGCACACCGACATCATGAAAACCGTCGGACTCAAACAGGCGCTCGACCATTACCGCTTTGATGTCGCGTTTGGTGGTGCCCGACGTGATGAGGAAAAAAGCCGGGCGAAGGAACGCGTCTTCTCGTTCCGCAATGCATCGCACAGCTGGGATCCGAAGAACCAACGGCCGGAGCTCTGGAACCTCTACAACGGTTACAAACAGAAGGGCGAGAGCATCCGCGTGTTCCCGCTTTCCAACTGGACTGAACTGGATATCTGGCAATACGTCTGGCGCGAGCAGATTCCGATCGTGCCGCTGTATTTTGCGGCGGAACGCCCGGTGATCCAGCGTGATGGCATGTTGCTGATGATCGATGATGACCGTATGCGGATACTTCCCGGAGAGAAGATCGAGATGCGCCGTGTGAGGTTTCGCACACTCGGCTGTTATCCCCTCACCGGCGCATTCGAGTCCGACGCGGCGGATCTGTCTTCCATCGTGCTCGAGCTCTTGCATAGTCGGACCAGCGAACGCCAGGGGCGCGCCATTGATACCGACTCTTCCGCATCGATGGAAAAGAAAAAGCGCGAGGGCTATTTTTGATGAGCACCCCACTCAACACCGTGGAGCCCACCGATTCTGACCTCAAGGTAGAGGCGTACATCAAGGAGCAGGCCGAACTGGATCTGCTGCGTTTCATCACCTGCGGCAGCGTCGACGATGGCAAGAGCACGCTGATCGGTCGCATGCTCTACGAAGCGCAGATGATCTTTGAAGACCAGGTTGCAACGCTGCGAAATGACTCCCGCAAACAGGGTACGCAGGGTGGAGATATCGACTACGCACTGCTGGTGGATGGTCTTGCAGCCGAGCGGGAGCAGGGGATCACCATCGATGTGGCCTACCGCTTCTTCAACACCGAGAAGCGTAAGTTCATCGTTGCCGACACTCCCGGCCATGAGCAGTACACCCGGAACATGGTGACCGGCGCGTCAACGGCGGATGTTGCGGTCATTCTCATCGACGCGCGCCAGGGTGTATTGGTGCAGACCAGACGCCATTCGTTCATCACCTCGATGCTCGGTATCCGTCATGTGGTACTCGCCGTTAACAAGATGGATCTGGTTGGCTACGAAGAGCAGACCTTTGATGGCATCGTCGAGGACTATCTGAAGTTCGCCGAGAAGTTGCAGTTCGAAACGATCACGCCGATTCCTCTGTCTGCCCTCAAAGGTGACAACGTGATCGCGCGCTCATCGCACATGTCCTGGTACAAGGGACCAACGTTGATGGGCTATCTGGAAACGGTGAAGGTCAGGACCTCTCAGGTTGAACATCCGTTCCGTTTTCCGGTGCAGTGGGTCAATCGTCCGCACCTGGATTTCCGTGGCTTTACCGGAACCGTCACCGCCGGTGTGATCAGACCCGGCGACAGGGTCCGGGTCCTTCCCGCCGGTACAGAAGCGGTGGTGAATGAGATTGTCCTGTACGAAGACAGACTGAGCCGTGCAGAAGCAGGCCAGGCGGTCACCATCACTCTCGACCGCGAAGTGGATGCATCGCGGGGTGATGTTCTGGTTGCCGCCGATGCGCCGGCAGGAGTGTCTGACCAGTTTGATTCGTCCATCGTGTGGATGGATCAGGAGCATGGGTTTGTCAGCCGGTCCTACTGGCTCATGATTGGTACGGCACGGGTGAACGCCACGATCACCGAGATCAAGTTCAAGTACAACATCAATACCCTCGAAGAGCTGCATACCCGTGATCTGTCACTCAATGATATCGGCCGTGTGACGCTCGCCTTCGACAAGCCGTTGCCGTTTGAAGCCTATCGTGACTGCGCAGGCATGGGTGCCTTCGTGTTGATTGACCGCTTCAGCAACCACACGGTTGCGGCGGGCATGATCAACTTTGCGCTCAGAAGAGCAGCCAATGTACACCGCCATGCACTCACCATCGATCGTGCCGCACGGGAACGGCTGAATGGCCACCAGGCGAAGGTGTTTTGGTTTACTGGTCTTTCCGGGTCAGGCAAATCAACCATTACCAATGCAGTGGAGCAGGCACTTTATGCGCGCGGTATCCGCACCTACCTGCTCGACGGTGACAACGTGCGGCATGGCCTCAACCGTGACCTCGGCTTTACCGATGCCGATCGTGTGGAGAACATCCGTCGTGTCGCAGAAGTCAGTCGTTTGATGGTCGACGCCGGGCTCGTCGTCATCACGTCGTTCATCTCGCCGTTTCGCTCCGAGCGTGACATGGCCCGGTCGTTGTTCGATGCAGGCCAGTTCGTCGAGGTCTTCCTCGACGTGCCCCTGGAAGTGGCGGAAGCGCGGGATCCAAAGGGCCTCTACAAGAAGGCCCGCCGGGGCGAACTGCCGCATTTCACCGGCATCGACAGCCCGTACGAGCCGCCGGCGAAACCGGAGCTCGTGCTGCGCTCCCATGAAATGACGGTGGCGGCGTGTGTCGAAGCGGTGCTCAAGCTGTTGTAGATGAAGGTCGAACGCCGAGCGCGCGCGCTTCGAGTTCCTTGCGGATCTCGGCGTGGCGCGCCTCGGTGATGGGATAACCGATCATCAGTGCGGCGGCGCCGAGGTAGAACACCGAAGGCAGTGTCGAGAACAGGAAGCGCAGACCGAAGAGCTCTTCTTCGGTGTTTTCCTTGCCTGCATCAAAACCGACTGCAGCCAGCCCGAACGTGGCAATGGCCGCGCCGACGGATGCCACCATCTTCTGCACGAACGACCAGCTCGAGAAGAAAAACGCGGCGCGGTTCTCACCACTCATCAGCGTATCGAGATCGATCACATCGGCTTTCATGGAGTTGGGTAACGCCGAGCTGAAACCTCCCGCGGCCACGCCGGTGACGATCGTGATGGGCAGCATGTACCAGAAGTCACCGGGACCAAGCAGCATGTAGAACGGATGTGCGCAGGCGATCAGCACGAAAGACGCCATGTAGGTCGGGTGTTTGCCGAAGAGGGTGGAGAGCTTCACCCAGACCGGAATACTGAGCAGATTGGCGATGTAGAAGAATGCCAGCATGTAGATGGCTTTTTCTTCGGCATGCAGAACATCCGCAATGAAGAAGATGTAGAGCGGTGTCGTGATGCTGAGCCCGATCGAACCGACGGTGAAGGCGCTCGCCAGACGGAGGAAAGGGCCGTTTTTTGTCATCAGCTTCAGGCCTTTCAGCATCGGCACCGTCGAGGTCACCTGAACGGCGGCATCCGGTGTGCCCCACAGGGTTACCGCGACGCAGATGGGCATCAGGATCAACATCGTATAACCGACGATCTCGAGCACCGCTGCGCTGCCGCCGATGGCAAAGACCGCCAGTGCGATGGCCGGTATCGCCTGGGCAAGAAATGAGCCGGCGACACCCGCCATGGATCTCGCACCGGTAACCCGTGAACGTTCGTTGTACTCCGGTGACAGTTCCGATCCCCAGGCGTAGTAGGGGATCAGCATCATCGTCGTGCCGAGGGAGAGCAGCATGGACCAGAACAGCAGGTGTCCCCAGCCGGCATCTTCAGGGGGCATGAAGAGCTGGAAGATGCCAGCCATCATGAAAGGGATCGAAAGCAGGATCCAGGGGCGCCGCCGGCCCCAGCGGGATCGTGTGTGATCGCTGATGTAGCCCATCAGCGGATCGGTAATCACGTCGAAGATCCGCGAGACCAGCAGCACCGTGCCGATGGTGGCGAGCGGCAGTCCGACTTCCGCGTTGTAGAAACGCGGCAGGAAAACGATGATCGGGAAAATCGACATCGCCACCGGTACATCGACCAGCGCATAACAGAACAACGTGGAGTTCCTGAGCCTCTGCATGATCCCTCCCATCCCCTGACCCCGGAGCATACACGGCCGGTACAGCGTTAGGTTAACATCCGGGCCATGAACGCCACCGCCAGGGGTTACCACCCCATCGCACCGGAGGTCCTTGCCGACCCGAGCGGCAGCTACAGCTGGTTGCTCGAAGAGCAGCCGGTGTACCTCGAGGAACGGTTCGATCCGCCGTTCTACGTCCTGAGCCGGTATGCGGATGTGAACGCAGCGCTGCGCGACATCGAAGTCTTTTCCAGCGAGTTCGGCCAAGGCCCGCGGTTTACACCACCCCGAGGCATGTTGTCAGACCCGCCACAACACACGTTTTTCCGCAGCCTGGTACAACAGGCCTTCAAACCCGCGTCCATCGAAGCGATGCGCCCGCGGGTGACGACGCTCGCTCACGAATTGATCGATACGCTGCCGGCGCAAGGCGACTGGGACCTGCATGAGGACTTCGCCTTTCCGCTCCCGGTGATCGTGATCTCCGGCATGCTTGGCGTGCCGGATGAAGACCGGCATCTCTTCAAGCGCTGGTCGGATGCATCCGTTGAAGCCATGGGTGCAGAAGATCCGACACGTTTTGCAGCGGACCTCATGGCGCTGAACCACTATCTGCTGGAGGCGATTCGTGAACATCGAAAGCACCAGGAACGGGACAACCTGATCGCGACGCTGGTACGTGCCCGCGACGGTGATCGGGGATTGTCCGATGAAGAGATCCAGGGTGTGTTGTCCCAGCTGCTGGTGGGTGGCAACGAAACCACGACATCAGCCATCACCAACCTGGTGTGGCGTCTGCTGGAGCGGCCGGCCCTTTGGGACCGCGTGGTGCGTGATCCGTCCTGTCACGAAGGTGCGCTCGAAGAGAGTCTGCGTTTTGATCCTCCAGTGCTGGCGCTGTACCGCAACCTCACCCGTGACATGACGATGCACGGTGTGACCATGAAGAAAGGCAGCAAGATCATGATGTATTACGCTGCCGCCAATCGCGATCCGCGGGTCTGGAGTCAGCCGGATACCTTTGATATTGATCGCACGGGGCGACACATGTCCTTTGGTCTCGGTGTGCACTTCTGCCTCGGTGCACAACTCGCGAGGCTGGAATCACTGTGTGCACTCGAGGCACTCGTGAAACGTTTTCCGAAGCTTCAGCTCCTTGGGCCGGGCGAACGGATTCCGCCGTTTTTCCTCTGGGGCCGCAAACGCCTGCCGGTACGCAATGGAGAAGAACGATGATCGTGGGCATTCACCACGTGGCTATCGGGGTCACCGATCTTGATGCTGCGATTGCCTTTTATGGTGGCGTACTCGGTTTCGAGACCGTGCAGAGCGGGGACTGGGATCGTTCCCACCCGCTGGCAGACCGGGCTGTGGGGCTGAAGGACACTTCCGCACGGATGGCAATGCTCAAGGCTCCGAATGTCTACGTCGAGCTGTGGGAATACCGCAATCCCGAACCCCGCGATCTCCGCTCCCGTCCGTGCGATCTCGGTTACCCCCATTTTGCCCTGCAGGTGACCGACATCGCGGCGGAGTATGATCGTCTCAGCAAAGCCGGGATGATGTTTGTTGCCGAGGAGCCGGTGAATTTCGGGACCAGCTCCGCGGTGTACGGCAAAGATCCGTTCGGCAACATTATCGAGATCTATGAAATCCGCGATCCGGCGATCGCACAGCTTCAAGTGAAATGAATGGGTGAACTGACATGAATGACGCCGTCTCACTAGTTGACTACAACACGCTGCTCCATCCCTATGCCGCGTACAAACATCTGCGTGACACGGCGCCGGTCAAATTCGAGCCGCTCCTGTCCGCCTACGTCGTCACCCGCTATGACCTCGTGCGCGAAGCCATTCGCGACACACAAACGTACTCAAGTGAATACGACGGGTTCCTCGCCAAGTCGCAGGAGATCGCGTTTGCCAATGCGCCGCCTGATGTGCAGCAACGATTGATTGATGTCAATAAGGCGATGACGCCGATCCCGCCGACCATGCTCACCCTCGATGAACCGAAACACACCCAGTATCGTTCGCTGGTCAGCAAGCTCTTCACGGTTTCGGAAGTGAAGAAGGCGGAAAACATGGTGCAAGCCGTGATCGATGCAAAGCTCGGCAATCTGACCTCGAAGAAGCAGGCAGATTTCGTCACCGAGTTCGGCTTTCCGGTGCCACTGCGCATCATTGGCGACCGGCTCGGAATCCCCGAAGAAGACCGGACTTTTTTTGATGTAGCGGCAACTGCGGCGGCTTCTGCGCTGCGCCTGTCACCGCTTACGCCGCAGCAGCTGGTTGAACGGGCAGAGACCGCGCTGAATCTGCAGAAGCTTTTGATTCGCCTCGTTGAAGAGCGCCGCCGCGAGCCCCGCGAAGACATGATCAGCATCCTCGCCAACAGCAAACTCGAGGGGCTGGACCGTCATCTGACGCACGGGGAAGCGCTCAGCATCCTGAACCAGTTCCTTGTGGCCGGTCACGAAACCACCACCAGCACGTTTGGCTGGGGCATGTTGCTCCTCTGCCGCAATCCGCAGTTGCAGGATGAGATTCGTGGGGACGCCAAGCTCATCCGCACCTTTGTCGAGGAAGCGCTGCGTCTTGAATCACCGGTTCAAGGGTTGCCACGTCTCGTCACTCGGGAAAGCACGCTCGGCGACACGAAACTAAAAGCCGGTGACATGATCATGCTGCGTTATGGTGCGGCCAACCGGGATGAGCGGCAGTTCGAAGCACCTGATGAGGTAGATGTGCATCGCGAGAAGGCCGGCATGCAGCTCGCGTTTGGGTCAGGCGTTCATTTCTGCATTGGAGCGCCGTTGGCGCGGCAGGAACTAAACCTGGGGTTCCTCGCCATTCTCGACCGGCTGAAGAACATACGGCTCACTGAAGGTCACCCGGCTCCGGAGGCGGAGCCGAGTTTCATCCTGAGGAACCTCCCGCACCTGCAGATCAGTTACGAAGTGCGCTAACGCGCTGGTTTTTGAGGAGTCTGTTAGGCCGTTTTACCAATGTACTCATCCATATTGGCGTGTTTGAGCGCCAGGGTCTTGGCGTTCTCCAGGTCATAGTGCATGCGTGACACGATCCGCTGCGCGTAGAGACCACCGCCCGCCTGGATGTTGGTTACGGTACTCCAGCCGCCGAGCGCATCTGCAGTGGTGTCGCGGATGGCGTGGAACAGCTTGGTGCGATAAAGGCCATCGATGTCCTGCCGCGTGCCCATGTACTTACGGATGAGGTGACCGGACTCAGGGTTTTCGAGATCCGCAATAGAGGGGGCGGTGAGTACCGAGCCGCCGGCGATGTCGTGCAGGTGGCGCACCATAAGCGCGTAGTTGGCTGCGCCGTGGTATTTACCAACGTTGGTGTACAGCTCGTCGGGGAACGCCGCACTGTCTGAGGTGATCTTGCAGTTCTCGATCGCTGCTTCAAGGGAAGCGCGAATGAGGGTGGCGTTGATCATCATCTCCGAGATCTTCTCGCGGATGTGCGCGGTCTTCTCCAGACCATTGGCTTCAGAGATCAGCTGCGCAAAACCGACAAGACGGTCATAACCCGTGGCCATGCTGGCGAGGCCGCCGAGGCGTTCCCAGAGACCGAGGCTGTGCGCGAAGATCGCGGCCAGTTCCGGCGGGCCATCGAGGAAGACACGCTCTTTCGGCACAAAGACGTCATCAAAAATCACAAATCCTTCCGGCGTGTGGAATCGGCCGGATACCGGGAAATCCCGCTTATCTTCGTGGCGTGGATAGTAGGTGGTGTTGACGATCTTCACGCCTTTTGCATTCACCGGAACCATGCAAGCGACGGCATAGTCATCCTCTCCGACCTTCATGCTCTTGGTCGGAATCGTCATCAACTCATGGCCCATGCTGGCGGCGGAGATGTGCAGCTTGGCACCGCGGATCACGATACCTTCCGGGCCGCGCTTGACGACGCGCACATAGGCATCGGGGTCATCCTGTTTGGAAGGTGAGCGGCTGCGATCCCCTTTAGCATCGGTGATGCACTGCGTGATCCGCAGATCCTTGCGCTGGGCGTCCTTGACGTAGGCGCGGATGCGAGCTGCGTTCTCCGGCAGCTGCGTCTCGATTTTGTCCGCGGCGGTCAGCAGCGTCATGATCGAGGCATAGGTGACATGTGTCAGCAGGTCTACAGTTTCGTGGAGCTCCACCTGTTCGCGCAGTTCGTGGGCGTTGCTCGGCACCTTCATGAAGTCGCCGACTGAATCTGCACCCGGTTTGTAAAAACGGTCGTAACCCGACGCGGCGGAGTCGACGGTGACCTTCAGGATCGGATCGGTGGCAACGTTCGGCACACGCTCTCCCTGGAAATAGGTCTCGCGACCGTCATCGAGGGATTTGCGGTACTGGTCTCCTGTCATCATGTTGTAGTTCTCCCCTGTGATACCTCATGAATATCCTGATTCTGGGCAACGGGACTGTAGTGCGCAACTGCATGGCGGGGGTAGAGAGCCCGGGCGGTCTCATCGCATCCAGGGAGAACGGATTTTTACTGTCATGCTGGAGCAGTGTTCGGGATCCGCCCACAGATACCTAGCGCAAGGGCAGGATTGTGAAATCTGGGGTGGCCTGCTCGATCACTGCCTT
>Ga0194132_10002533_pt1 | contig 34036 bp, 38 predicted proteins | sample TA2KigOf80mmetaG_FD_148612 | JGI IMG/M metagenome (GOLD analysis project Ga0194132, IMG submission 148612) | Freshwater microbial communities from Lake Tanganyika, Tanzania - TA2015054 Kigoma Offshore 80m | ecosystem: Environmental > Aquatic > Freshwater > Lake | place: Tanzania: Lake... | reverse complement strand
TTCGTGCGAGCCTTGCCGTGCAGTGAGTACTGCCAGCGGTATGCGCTTTCTATGAGTCGGCTTGTTTGCAGTCGTCCGCTGAAGGCTACTTCTCCAGCGCGAGCTGAGCGCCTTTGATCGCACCGGCGTAAATTCCGGTAGCGACTTTGATCGCGTCAGCCTCCGGCGCGCCACGCGCTTCGAATGTACCGACCCAGTCGACGGTACTGGTGCTGTCGCCGTTGTCGTTGATGTTGACACTCGCGGAGTAGTTCGAGAACGGCAGCGGGCAGTCATCGTTCAATATCGTGTAGGCGAAGGTGCGGGTCTTTGCATCATGTACGTCCAGCCGCTCGATGACCTTGCCACCACCCATGCCGATGGTGCGCACCATGCCGACGCCTTCACCTTCGTAGTGAAAAGACTCAATGGGGCCTCCCACTTTAATAGCGGCGAAGTTGCTAAGTACCTTCCAGACCGCATCAGCGGGGGCTTTGACCATCTTGGTGACCTGAGCTGTGGACATATTTCTGCCTTGTTTGGATTTGATCAGGGGTCGAGATCCAGTGTCGAAGGCGAATATAAGGAAAGTATGGTTGGCCATACAACACCTTGCGAAACCGGCGTTCGAAAAGGTGTAGTTATACGTATTAGCCGAATCGGACTGGTCGGAATCCGTGGATTTGCAGTAGATTATGGGTCGAACTCGCATACTCCCTTCAGGGGTGCCCATCAAGGTAGACGTGATGTCCAGTGACAGTCTTGCTGCAGCGCAGACCACCCGCGTGCCGACCACCGAAGAACTCGGTTTTGACCCGGACCGGCTGCGTGAAAAATATCGCTTCGAGCGTGACCGAAGGTTGCGCGCTGATGGTAACGAGCAGTATCAGGAAGTCGTGGGTGACTTCGCGCGTTATCTGGACGATCCCTATTCAGGGCCGGTGAAGCCCCGTGCCGCATTGCACGACGAAGTTGATGTGTTGATCGTGGGCGGTGGCTTCGGCGGATTGATCTGCGGTGCACGGTTGCGACAGATCGGTATCGAACGTATTCGCATCATTGAAGAAGCGGGTGATGTGGGCGGTACGTGGTACTGGAACCGTTATCCCGGCGCTGCGTGTGATACCGAGGCCTATATCTATCTCCCGCTCTGTGAAGAGCTCGGTTATGTACCGCGGACGAAGTACGCGTTCGCACCTGAAATCCTCGAACACGCGGGTCGCATTGCGCGTCATTTCGATCTGCATACCGGCGCTTGCTTCCACACCCATGTCACCGGATTGCGGTGGGATGACGTTTCGATGCGATGGCACATCACCACCAATCGTGGTGATGACATGCGTGCACGGTTTGTGATCATGTCCAACGGGCCGCTCAATCGGCCGAAGTTGCCGGGCATTCCCGGAATACGTGAGTACAAAGGGCACACCTTTCATACCAGTCGGTGGGATTACGACTACACAGGTGGTTCGTCGGAAGGTGGTTTGCACAAACTCGCCGACAAGCGCGTAGGCATCATCGGCACCGGCGCTACGGCAGTTCAATGCGTTCCACACCTCGGTGCCGGGGCCAAAGAACTCTATGTCTTCCAGCGAACGCCTTCTTCCGTGGACGTTCGCGACAACCGCAAAACCGATCCAGCCTGGGCTGCGTCACTTGAGCCGGGTTGGCAACGGGAGCGCATGGAGAACTTCAACACCCTCACTTCCGGTGGTGTGGTTGAAAAGGACCTCATTCAGGACGGCTGGACCGAGATCATCCGCAACCTCGTTTCAATGGCGAAGTTCCGTGGCACCGGCGTCGACTGGGCTGATGTCCCGAAGCTCATGGAAATTGCTGACTTCCAGAAGATGAACCAGATCCGTGCGCGGGTGGATGCAGTGGTGAAGGACAAAGCCACGGCGGATGCGTTGAAACCGTGGTATCGGCAGTTCTGCAAGCGACCGTGTTTCCACGATGACTACTTGCCGACGTTCAATCGCCCGAACGTCCATCTGATCGATACGGCGGGCCTCGGTATTGATCGAATCACCGCGACCGGCGTGGTGGCCAACGGCATTGAATATCCGATCGACTGCATCGTCTTTGCCACTGGCTTCGAAGTTGGAACGGCCTGGACTCGACGGGCAGGTTATGACGTGCAGGGTCGAGACCGACAAAAACTCGGTGACAAGTGGGCCGACGGGATCCGGACGCTGCATGGCTATATGACCCATGGTTTTCCGAACCTCTTCATCGTCGGCAATTCACAGTCCGCCGGAACCACCAACTTCCCGCATGCGATGGACGAGTCGGCGCGGCATTTTCAGTACCTCATACAGAAGTGTTTGCAGGAAGACATCCGCTGCATCGAGCCCGACAAAGATGCCGAAGATGCCTGGGTGGAACACATCATCAGCATCTCGCGCTTCAATGAAGCATTCCTCAGTGATTGCACCCCGGGGTACTACAACAACGAAGGCAAACCCAATCGCCGCAGCATCCAGAATGGCGCCTATGGCAAAGGGCCGAATCCGTTTTTTAGGATCACCAAGGCGTGGCGGGAGGCTGAGGAGATGGAGGGGATGGTTCGGCGCTAACCCCTTGGACAAGCGGCGCGCATATTCACCGCGCCGAGATCGCCCGGTTTCAACTTTTCGACATGGAGACCTCATGCAGGCAACTGCATACAAGTGCGGGTTTGGTCTCGCATTTGTTCTTGGAGACCGGAAGCGGGCAACCCCTTTGTTGATGCGTTAACGCGCCCGGGTTGCCGACTCCCAGAGTCCATCTTCTTTCCACCATTCACTCGACCCGGTGCGATGGCCTCCACTGCATACGGGATAACTTGTGTCACTGCTCTCTGTTCAAGGTCTCTCTTTTCAGGCCGGTACTAAGTCGCTTTTTGAAGGTCTTACCTTTCACCTCGATCCAGGTGACAGAATCGGTCTGGTCGGTCACAACGGTTCAGGCAAGTCCACGCTGCTGAAACTGATCACCGGTGAACTGCAACCGGATGCAGGCCGGATCATCCGCCAGCAGGGACTCAAGGTCGGTCTTGTCGAACAGTTTCTGCCTGCGGCGCTGGAAGTATCAGGTGCGCTCGATGCCGTGATCGATTCTCTCGACGCGAATCGTCGACTTGTTGAAGCTTGGCGAGCAGAGAGCCTGCTGGATGCCCTGGGTTTTTCTGAGGATTCATGGCACTCCCCGCTGAACCACTTGAGTGGAGGACAGAAGAACCTGGTGCTGTTCGCGCGTGCGATTCTCCAGGATCCGGAACTCCTGTTGCTCGATGAATCAGGCAACCACATGGATTCGGAGGCGATGGTTCACCTCAAGCGTTACCTCACGGAAGGAAACGTGCCCGCCTTTCTGATGATCTCCCATGACCGTGATCTGCTCGACGATGCCACGGACAAGACCTTGTGGCTGCGTGATCTGCGTTGTTATCACTTCGCTTCTCCCTGCTCACAGGCGCGGCTCGCACTGGAAGCTGAAGACGAAGCTGCGCTGCGTGCCCGCACGGCGGAAGAAAAGGAGATCGCACGACTTAAGGCGAGCGCCAAACGGCTCTTGACCTGAGGGCGTATTCACGACAACGAGAAGTTTGTCCGGCGGGCAAAGTCCATGGAGAAACGGATTGACCACCTCGAAGCCGAAGTCACGTTTGTGACCGAAGGCTCCGGGCTTTCCCTCTCGGTGGACGCGGAATGGTTGCAGGTTAAGCAGGTATTTATCCTCGATCACGTGGATGTGTCGACACCAGATAACCGGCATCTCTTTGACGTTGACGAACTTGTTTTCAGGCCAGGTGATCGTGTGGCTCTGCTTGGCCTCAATGGCTCCGGCAAGTCGAGCCTGATTCGTACGATGCTCGAAGCCCAGAGACGGGATACCGGCAATCAGTCGAACATCCGCTTCAACCCCAATGTGCGCATCGGCTATTTCGACCAGGAATTGACGGCGTTTGAAGCCAATGAAGGAACATATGCCTGGGTTCGTGCGCGGGTGGAGCGAAGCGAAGAGACCATCAAACGAGCGTTGATTCACTTGGGCTTTCCGTGGATCGAGCGGGACCGCTCCGTGCGTGTCCTCAGTGGTGGTGAGCGGGCACGACTGACTTTGCTCACGTTTCAGCTCAATCAGCCGAATCTTCTCATCATGGACGAGCCCACCAACCACATCGACCTGCAGGGGAAAGAGGAGCTGGAAGCGGATCTGGTGCAACCCGGTTTATCGTTGCTGTTCACGAGTCATGACCGACGTTTCATTGAAACGGTTGCAACCCGGTTCTGGTGGATTCATCGGGGAAAGCTGATCGAGATTTCCGATGCCGACCAATACTTTTCTTCGCTTGATGATTCTGCCGGGCCGCAGACGCTCCAACGGGACACATCACCCTGGGTCGCTGCAGCAGAATCCAGGCCGGCGGGTGAAGACGCTGCGCTGGAAAGACTCATTGAAGTTGAGCGGTTGCTGGCTGAGGACCACAAGCGACCGGCGCGGTTTCAGAAGCCCGAGCGTCAAAAGGTATGGGCCGAAGAGCTGAAGCAGTTGCGGTTGAAACTCGGGTTGGACTGAATGCCGGCACTGTATCGAGAAGCCATTATGCGATGCGCTAGGCATGTCGCATCCAAGGCTGCTAGGCTCAGTGCCGTATTGGATGGGGGAAGGAACGATTAATGGCGGAACAATCCTCTCCGGCTGCATCAGCGGCTGACAAGCCGACGTTTGGCGTAACAGAGCAGAAGACGACAGGTTATGCGTGGTACGCGCTGATCGTCCTCTTCATCGTTTACGTGTTCAATTTCATTGACCGTTCGATCGTCAACATCCTCGCTGAGTCGATCAAGAAAGATCTGGGACTGTACGACTGGCAGATCGGGCTTTTGGGCGCAGGTCTGCCATTCGCGATCTTCTATACGGTCCTCGGTATCCCGATAGCCCGGATGGCTGATCGCCGCAATCGCCGCAATATCCTCGCGATCTGTCTGGCCTTGTGGAGTGGAGCGACGGCACTGTGTGGTCTTGCCGGCAACTTCTGGCAGCTGCTTGCCGCGCGCATCGGTGTGGCGGTAGGGGAAGCCGGTGGCAGCCCACCGTCTCACTCGATGATCTCTGACTATTTTGCACAGGATCGGCGGGCAACGGCGTTGGGTATCTATGCCCTCGGTATTCCAGTCGGCACGATGCTGGGGTTCCTCTTCGGCGGCTGGCTGACGGAAAACTTCAGCTGGCGCGAAGCGTTCATCATCGTTGGCTTGCCGGGTATCGCGATGGCGGTATTTGTTCGATTCGGGTTGCGCGAGCCCGTTCGCAGTCACTCCCAGCTCGCGGTTGAAGCGAAGAAGGAAGAGCCGCCCATCATGGAAGTGTTCGCGGCGCTGTGGAGCCGGCGCAGCTTCCGTTACATGGCGCTCGGTGGCGCGCTGCATGCGCTTGTTGGTTATGGCGTCGGTCCTTTCGTGCCGATGATGTTCCAGCGGGTCCACGAAATGAGCCCGTCCGATATCGGGCTGGTGCTGTTTTACCTCGGATTCGCCGGGATTCTGGGAACGACCTCTGGTGGCTACTTCGCCGACAAACTCGGCAAGAACGATGTTCGCTGGTATGTCTGGCTGCCGGGTATTGCCACGCTCGTCAGCGTGCCGTTTTCTACAACGATGTACCTGTTGCCGGATCCGATCCTGGCATTCTGGATCGGTGCGATACCAGGATTTCTCGGCGCCTATTACCTCGGGCCGACGTTTGCACTGGCGCAGGGCATGGTTGGGCCGAGGATGCGGGCGCTGACGGCGTCGATCCTGCTCTTCATCCTCAATCTCATCAGCATGGGTCTTGGTCCGCTCATCGTCGGTGCTACCTCAGACTGGCTCAACGCCAACACCGACCTTGGCGTCCGGTCGATCCAGTGGGCCCTCGTCAGCGTGTTGATCTTCAATGTGCTGTCTACGGTGTTCTATCTGATGGCGGCAAAAGACCTGAAGTCAGATCTCTCTCGGGCGCATGAACTGAGCTGATCGCCGCCTGCAAGCCTTGGCCCGGTAGACGTTCGTTTCTGTCTGGAACGACGCGCTGCGGAAATTTTTTCTCTGCATGTAACTTTTTCGACCTCTCCCGCGTATCTGCTGTCCCAATCAATGAGGACAGTGACCATGGATCAGTTGTTTCGCAAAATCCGGAAAACTGCAGTTGTAGCCGCCGGTTGTCTATTATCGCTCTCGGTTGCCACGGCATCAGCCACGGAGCCAGGCATTCAATACCGTGTGACCATCACCAACATCACCAAAGGCCAGACTTTCACCCCTCAGCTGATGGTGACGCATCGTGACCAGGTGGCGCTCTTTACCTCCGGGCAGGCGGCTTCAGCCGGGTTGGAAATACTCGCAGAAGACGGCAACCCGGCGACGCTCGCTGCTGAGGTGCAGCAAAGAGTCGGATCGACAGTAACGATTCCCGGCCTGTTGGCTCCGGGTCGTTCAGTGTCGACGGTTGTGAGCCCGCGATGGGGTCAAACCCACCTCAGCATTGCCGCGAAGTTGATCCCCACCAACGACGCGTTTATGGCGGTGAACACGGTCCGGTTGCCTGTGGCAGGGCAGAAGATCGTGAGAGCAGTGGCCTATGACGCGGGTACGGAAGCTAATGATCAAAACTGCTGGAATATCCCGGGGCCCCGCTGCGGTGGAGTCGGCCATTCACCAGGCTCGAACCCGGGCGAGGAAGGTTTCGTTCATGTGAGCAACGGTTTCCACGATCTGGCGCCTGATGTTGGCGGCGATGTGCTTTCACCTTTTGTTGACGACTGGCGGAACCCTGTAGCCGTGATACGAGTCCAAAGGATTCACTGACCCTCCTCCGATGCAGCGCATCGGAATTAAACCGGGTCAGCCTTGAACGGCACCGGCCCGGTTTCAGGAGGGAATGGTATTGTCGAGGTACGAATCCGACGAAGAGCGCTGGAAAGCACTCATGATCAAGGCGCAGGGAGGAGACGAGTCCGCGTATCGGCAGTTGCTGCATGAGCTGGCGACAGTCACACGTGCGTTCCTGATTGCCCGATTCGGCTTTTTGAGTTGATCGAGGATGTGGTACAGGAGTCGTTGTTGGCGTTGCATCGTGCCCGTCAGACTTTCCGTCCTGACGGACCTTTTCGTGCCTGGTATTTCGCGATTGTGCAAAATCGATGTATCGACAGTTTGCGAGCTCGCAAAAAACAGGACGCATACCATGAACATGCGGCCCTGGAACCTTCTGATCCCGGCCTGACGGAACTGGATGCCTCAATCTATACCGGTCAACTCCTGTCCCGTTTGCAGCCCACCTATCCGGAAGCGTTCAATCTCACGCGCTTGCAAGGACGAAGCATTGCGGAGTCTGCGCAACACATTGGCATCAGCGAAGTCACCCTGCGGGTACGGGTTTCCCGAGCGATCAAGATGGTGAAGCGAATGTTGCAGGAGGACATGGCATGAATCCTCCTCGCACAGAACAGTTGATTGAGTCGCTGGCCAGCGATTTGCGCCGCTGGCGCGTCGTTTTGTCACCGCTAACAGTAACGCTGCTCTGGTTTTCGGTAAGTTTTTTGTGGGTGGCGGGCTGTTTGTTCTTGCTCGGGCCCTACCGTGACGAGTGGTTTGCCCAGACGCTTCAACACCCTCGGCTCCTGCTGGAACTGCTTGCCGGGCTGGGCGCCAGTTTTGCGATGGCGCTGTGGGGATTTCTTCGCTCGATACGGGGTACCCAAGCTCGCCTTGGCATCGTTGCAGCATTTGTATTGGCGGGTGTGTTCGTTGGCAGCGTTGGTGCCGGGCTATTGGGTCATCCCGCAGTGGAACCCAGCATGGCGGGCAAACGTGAGACGTGTATCTGGGAGGCGCTGCTGATATCACTTCCGCCGCTCATTGGCGCGATAGGACTGATTCGACGCCGCTTTCCGCTACAGCCCCTGCAGGCCGCCGCGCCACTGGCGGGTGCCACCATGGTTTTGCCCGCGACACTCATGCATGTGGCGTGTATGTGCGACCCGGTGCACATCTTTCTGAGCCACATACTACCTGCGATGGCAGCGACGGTCGTCGCCACGGTGGTCGTTCTCGCGGCCAATCTGATCACCCCAGAGCATCCGGTGCCGACGCCGGATCACCAGAAATAGAGCGCGCCGCGTATCCGCGTGTTGAGGGTTGTCAGAGGCGGTAAAGGTCTGCGCGGTCCAGGCTGTTTTGGACGATGCGGATGCTCGCCGCATCCACCATCACGCCATCCACGTTGATGGCGCCAAGCCCTTTGGCCAGCGCTTCGTCATAGGCAGCCTTCTGCTTGCGGGCTGAGGCGATGGCTTCGGGTGAGGGTGAGAAGATCGCCTGCGCCAGTTCCACCTGGCTCGGATGTATCGCCCATTTGCCGACCATGCCAAGGATGAAGGCGCGCTCGGCTTCTTTGCGATACCCGTCCGGATTGCGAAAGTTTGCGTAGGGACCGTCCACCGGATCAATCCTGTTGGCTCGGCACGCAATAGTCATCTTGTACCTGGGGTAGTGCCAGAGATCAGGCGGGTAGCCACCGGTGCTGCCGACTTCTCCAAGTTGCATCTGCTGGCTCGCGGAATAGTCGCCCATACCGAAGATCAGGCATTCGAGTCGATCACTCGCGGCCGCGATTTCTTCCACGTGCATCATGCCCTCGACTTCTTCGATCAGGCACTCGATGCCGATACGGCGTTTGAGTTTGAGTTTCTTTTCCAGCTGATCGAGCAGAAGGTGTACGAATTGCACATCCGCGGCCTTCTTCGCCTTGGTGAGCATGATGGTATCGAGTCTTGCGCCCGCACCGGTGACCACTTCGATGATGTCGTCATGACACCACTCGGTTTCCACATCATTGATGCGCACACAGACTGTACGTGGTCGCCAGGTATGGCGGTTGATCGCTTCGACGATCATGCCGCGTGCTCCGGGCTTTGCGGATGGTGCAACCGCGTCCTCGAGATCGAGGAACACATGATCGAGTTCGAGGTCAGCCACCTTGGCCATCATCTTTTCGCTCGAACCCGGTACGGAGAGCTGGCATCTACGGGCGCGTTTCGGTTGTGCAGACATGTTCAGTGATCCTTCGACAGATAGTTGTTCAACGGATGCGACGGCGGATGAGAACCTTGCGTTCTCCCTCGAAGACGGTCTGATCTTTCTGGTTCACACCCCAGTGCCTGAAATGAACGACACCCGCATCGGCGCGATCCGCTGATGCGCTCTTGTTCAGCACTTCAGTGAAGGCATAGAGCGTATCGCCATGAAAAATCAGCCTCTTCAGACGAATCTTGTCGAGCATGAGTTCGGCAAAGGCGTTTTCACCGGTGTCCTGCATGGTGAGGCCGATCACGATGGCGATCGTCACACCACCAAACACCACTCGTTCGGTCCAACCCCGTCCTCCAACCCCGGCCTTCTTCATCAGATCATCATTGAAATGACCCTCTGCGGTATTGAGCACCTGCAGGGTGATACCAACATTGTCCTGTTCAGTAACAGTCTTGCCACGCGCATGTTGATACACATCGCCGACGGCAAAATCCTCGAACCAGTTGTCTATTCCTGTGAGGCTCATGCGCGGGCACTCCGCTCGGGGTTGCGGCGGCGAACGAGGTTGGTGCGGTGATAGTCCAGCACCTTTTCACCTCGCTAGTTGAATCCTTCTGTATGCCACGTGACGATGCCAAGCGCTGCTTGGTCTTTGGATTCACGTGAGCTCACCACCGTACTTTTTGCGGTGGGTGTATCGCCCACATAAACGGCCTTGAGAAACTCGCAGTTGTCCACACCGAGAAACGGGCCACCGCCTTCAGAAAGGTCTTCAACCGTCAGTCCGAAGACGGTGTTGAACACGAGAAGCGGGTTAACCACGGTACGTGGGTGACCTTGTGACTGGGCGTAAACCGTATTGAAGTAGAGCGGACAGAACGACAGTGTCTGTGTCGTGAAGGCCGCATTGTCGCCATCGGTAATTGTGCGGCCCCAGTGGTGTTCGAATACCCGCCCTTCAGTGAAATCCTCGAAGCGGTTGCCTTTGGCCCAGTGTCGGGCCCGTGCCTTGAAGTCCGGTTCGCTCATAGAGCCCCCTTGATCTGCGTGCCATCCAGCAGCGCAAAGAGTGGTGCCGGATTGTCGACGGTTTCGAAGTCCTGACACAGCCGTACCAGTTGACGGGCGCGGTCCGCGCCGAGCACCGGGTCAACGAGTGCGTGGAATTTGCTGATCAGGCGTGTCCACTACAGATCCAGATCCGTCATCGGGATGCCGACGTTGCAGTCCTCTTCCAGCCACTCGCCTCTGACATTGAGTCGTACGCGTGACTCCGCGCGGGGCGAATCCCAGGCGTTAACTGTGATTCGATCACGCAACGCTGTGAGCTCACGCCGCGTCGTAAGATCGTCGGTGTATGCATCGATACCCGAGGTGTGCTCTCCGGCCATGGCCATTGCGGCGGTGAAACGCAGGCTGAATTTGGCTTCAAGGCCGGTGTGCGGATTCAAGATGTTGCAGACGCCGAAGTGGCCTTCATTGACAGTGATCTCTACTGCGTCGATATCCGTTGCGGCGAGCTGATGCCGCTGCATAAGGGTCTTGGTCGCTTCGATGCTGGAGCGGGTCATGTAACAAGCGGCGCGATACTTGAAGCAGATTCCCGGTGCATAGGCCGGGGCGTTGAGTGCTTTGTCATAACGATCCGGATCAAAAGTATCCGAGAGCGTAAGACCGAGACTCTGTGCGGTTTCGATCATGTCGCTGCGACTCGTGAAACCGCGTTTGGCGAGGCGCGCGGCAGACAGACCGTTCATTGCAGCGTTGCCCGCATGCAGTGGTTTCGCCATCGTGCCGAACTGTGATTTGAGGCCACTGGCGCGGGTTGCAGCGATGCCGAGTGCGCGTGACGTATCGGCTTCGTTCAGACCATAGAGTACCGATGCCGCAGCTGCAGCACCGAGGCTGCCGAGTGTGCCGACGGCATGAAAGCCGCGGGCGTAATGGGAAGGCCCCAGTGCCTTGCCGAGGATGCATTCGGTGTCCACCCCGGCGCTGAACGCGGCCAACATCTGCGCGCCGCTGAGGCGGCCGGCCTCACCCAGCGCCAGAATTACAGGTGCAACCGGAACTGTGGGATGGCCCGTCATGTCCATGTGTACGTCGTCGTAGTCATGGGCATGTCCGGCGGCGCCATTCACCAATGCCGCCTGATCAAGGTTCACCTTGCCGGGTTCCAGCACGATGCTCGCCAGCGGTGCACCACCGGCTTGACGCACATCAGCCAGCAGGATGCGGCTCAAGGGTTCGCGCATGCCGGCGATTGTCACGCCGATGAAATCGAGGAGGCACTGTTTGGCAACCGTCACCGCGGCAGGTGAGAGCGAGTCAAAGCGGGTAGACGCGATACGTTCTGCCAGGCGGCTGGTTGTCCCTGCGCCCATCTACTACCTTCCCGGATACTGGACCGTACTCAGCAGGGATAATAACCACATCAAGTCTTGTCGTGGATTGGTTATGGCGCTGAATTTCCTGGCCACGAGTGATCGCTTGTTCACGCCGGACTCACCGGTCATGATCGGGTGATTCTGCTTTCGTGTGTAGACCCATGAACACCGCGTACTGCTCAGAACTGTCGAAGCTCGCCGGCGATGGCGTCGCGGGTACGGCGGATACCGTGGATGTCTGGCTGATGGTCGAGTACCGGGGTGCGTGGCAACCGCGGGTTGTGGACGAACGGCCCCTCGATGGCGAATTTCTGCACTGGATGAATGCGTTCGCCGATTCCGCGAAAGCCGATGGGAAGCGGATTCGCTGGCAGTTCATCAAGCAACAAAACTCCTACGCAACCCGCCTTTTCATTGTTGAGAACGGCGTGATGCGACGTCGGGTTGCAGCGGATCACCGATCGCTCATCGATGCGAACGACGAACCCGTGTCAGACCGACTCTATTTTGTATGCACCCATGGCCTGCGGGATCGTTGTTGTTCGGAATTCGGATTGCCAGTTTACCGGGCATTGCGTGAAGTAGTAGGTGATCGCGTATGGCAAACTACACATCTCGGTGGGCATCGTTATGCACCCAACGTCCTGGTTGCTCCTGATGCTGTGATGTACGGTCGAGTGAGTACCGACCGGATCGAGGAGTTTCTCGCCGAAGCCGAAACGGGGCAAATGGTGAAGACGTATGCACGTGGACGCACATGTTATGAGCCGGCGGTGCAGGCCGCAGAAATTCTTGCGGCGGAGCATTCTCCTTTGATCAGCACGGCTCAGGCGGCAGACGGATCCTGGTTGGTTCGCTTCAAGAATCAGACCGTCTGCGTCCAGGCGCGCGAGACCATGGGCATTGCGAGTTGTGGCGATACAAAGCAGAAGGCAGCCATCACCTGGAGCCTCGTGAACTGACTCTGTTGGATCATGATCCTTTTGATACGAGAGTTTTTTCGAAACTGAGAGGGGAGAACACATATGCGTGAAAACACTTCGCTTGCCGCCTGGCGGCGCAAGGAACAAACCATCGGACTGTGGCTTTCGCTGGCCAATACGTATTCAGCGGAAGCAACCTCACAGCTCGGATTCGACTGGGTCTGTGTGGATCTGCAGCACGGCATGATCGACTACCAGGATCTGACCTACATGCTGCCGGCGATTTCGAACAGCAAGGCCACACCCATCGTGCGGGTACCGTGGAACGAACCCTACGAAATCATGAAGGTACTCGATGCCGGTGCAATGGGTGTGATCATTCCCATGGTGAATAACCGCGAGGAAGCACAACAGGCCGTAATGTCCTGCCGATATCCGCCCAAGGGTTTCCGCTCGTTTGGTCCGATCCGTGGTGCGCTCTATGGCGGCAAAGGTTACGCCCAGGAAGCGAACGACCAGATCGCCTGCATCGCCATGATCGAAACCAAGGAGGGGATCGAGAAGATGGAGGAGATCATCACCACGCCCGGCCTCGACGGGGTGTACATCGGTCCTTCCGATCTCGCCCTTGCCATCGGTCTGCCACCCAACGGGGACAACCGCATTCCGGAACACCGGGCCGTGGTGCAACGCATCCTCGACACCTGCCGCAAACACGGCGTGGCGGCGGGCATTCACACATCAAGCCTGGAGTACACGCAGGAGTATCTGCGACTTGGGTTCCACTTTGTGACACTCGGCAGCGAATCTCAGTGGATGACCCAAGGGGCTGCGGCGGCGTTGTCCAAGGCCCGTGGTACGCAGCAGGAAAAGAGGGAAAACACCGGGTATTGATCCGCACTCCCGGACTTGCGCAATCATGGCTCCGGAGACTGGCCCCAGGTATCGAGGAAGGTGATGCTGCGGGCCGGTTGCCGCTCGGCTTTTTTGAGCACGGCGCCTTTCATGTAACCAACAGGCAACATCACGAGATTGATGGTGTTTTCCGGCATGCCGAGAATGGTTGCCACTTCCTCCTGACGTGACGCCAACAAGCTGGTCCACGTCGAGCCGATGTGCCGCGCGCGCAGGGCCAGCATCAGCGACCAGGCCGCAGGCAGGATCGAACCGAAGTAACCGATCTGTTGGCCCAGTGCCATGCCAGAGGGTGGGGCTGACGCGCAGACGAAGATCATCGCCGGAATCTCATGCAGCCTGCTGACCAGCGCCTGCTGTGTCGACTTGATGGTGACGCCGCGCAGCTTGGAGAACTCGTCCAGTACCGCGCCGTAGAGGGTCGAAAGGCGGGCCTTGCGTTCCGGCTCCGTGACGATCACGAAACGCCAGCCCTCGCCAATCGTGCCTGTGGGCGCCTGAGCGGCGATATCGATGCAGTCCAGCAACTCCCGCATGTCGAGTGGCCGATCAAAATCGAGATTGCGACGGATCGACCGGGCGGTGGAAAGCACCCAGTCGACGCTCGGCAAATGCAGTTCATTCAGTGGATTCGACATGTGATTACCCTAACCGACTGCCGATCCGCCCGGAAGCTTTGATATGGATCGCTGGCCTGCGGTGGTTACCTGCCTTGCCAACGTCGACATCAAGCGCATAGGCTTCTGTCCGGGGTGGAGGAGACGGAATGATGCTCAGGATCAGGGGATGTCTTTTGTTTCCCTCTCTGGCGTTTGCCGGCGGTTTTGCCGGCGCCAGCGATGCGGGAAACATCGGCTGGCCGAATTATGGCAGTGCGGCCGGAGGGGGCCACTTCAGTGCCGCCGAGCAGATCAACCGCGAAAACGTGCATCGACTGAAACGCGCGTGGACCCATCGATCCGGTGACTTCCGTACCGGCACCGTCCGGGGTGTGGAGGGGTTTGATGGGGGCGACAGCAGCCAATCTGCAAGTGCATTCATCGGCACGCCGATTCTGGTGAACGATACGCTCTATTACTGCACGCCTTTCAATCGGGTCTTTGCGCTCGACCCGCTCACTGGTGCAGAGCGTTGGGTATTCGATCCTAAGGTCGACATGAGCCAGCAGTCGCTCACCAATTGCCGCGCGGTCAGCAGCAGGGTCGACAGTACATCACCCGATGCGGTGTGTGGACATCGCATCTATCTGGGCACGCTGGACGCGCGGCTGATTGCGCTTGATGGTAAGACCGGGAAGAAGTGCCCAGACTTCGGTATCGACGGGGAGCTCGACATCAGCCAGGGCCTCGCCGAATTCAATCCGGGTGAATACAACCTCACTTCTCCGGCCGCGGTTCTCGGTGACACGCTGATCATCGGGTCACGCATTGTCGACAGCCTGCGTAAGGGCATTCCCGGGGGTGTGGTGCGCGGAATCGATGCCCGCACCGGAGCGCTCAAGTGGGCGTGGAACCCGGTACCGCCTGGACGTGCTGACAAGGATGATGAGGGGGTGTTCGTCAATGACACCACCAACGTGTGGTCGGTGATCTCCGTGGATCCCGCGCGAAACCTTGTGATCGTGCCCACCGGTAATTCATCGCCGGACTACTACGGTGGCGATCGGGGTGGTGATCTGGACTATTACTCAAGTTCAGTGGTAGCCCTCGATGGCGCCACGGGCCAGGTGGTCTGGCACTATCAGACCGTGCACCACGACATTTGGGATTTCGACATTCCCGCACAGCCGACGCTGGTAGATCTCACCATCGACGGCAAGACCCGGCCCGCGGTGGTGCAGGTCACCAAGATGGGGCTGACCTTTGTCCTCGATCGGGAAACCGGCGAACCACTGTTTCCAGTCGAGGAGCATGAGGTGCCGCAGACCGGCGGCGCGCCTGGGGAATATCTTGCACCGACGCAACCGTTTCCTCTGAAACCACCGCCGCTGCATCAACTCGGGATCAGCCCTGATGACGCATGGGGCTTCACCTTCTGGGATGAAGGCGTGTGCCGCGAACAGCTGGAGTCGATGGACACCGGGCCCATCTACACGCCGATCTCGACACGTGGTGTGGTGCTCTATCCATCGAACATCGGTGGCCAGAACTGGGGCGCTCCCGCGGTAGACCCGGTGCGCAACTACATGATCACCAACACCAAACACGTCGGGATGGTCGTGAAGCTGGTGCCTCGGGCGGAATGTGAAGGGCTCAACGGCTTTCCGCAGGAGGGCTCGCCCTATTGTGTGAGCATGCGACCGTTCCTCTCGCCTCTCGGTGCGCCGTGTACTAAACCACCGTGGGCCACCTTGTCAGCCATCGATCTGAACAGCGGCGAGCTCGTGTGGACGGTTCCACTCGGCACGCTGAAACACCAGGCACCATGGCCATTCTCCCTCTTGCCCGGTGGTGTCGAGATGGGTGGTCCGATGGTGACGGCTTCAGGTCTGGTTTTTATCGCTGCGTCAGGTGATCGCCACATGCGGGCTTTTGACTTGAACGACGGCAAGGAACTCTGGGCAGATGAGATGCCGACTTCGGGCAACGCGGTGCCGATGTCGTATCAGGTCAACGGCAAACAGTTCGTCGTGATCGCCGCGGGCGGACACTTCACCTCCATGTCGCCGGCAGGTGACTGGCTGATTGCCTACGCATTGGAAGAATCACCATGAGCAGACACCCGACCTATCCGCATGTTTTCAGTCCGCTTAAGGTCGGTGGAGTTACGATCCCCAATCGCATCTGCCGTTCCGCTCACGGCACGCTGTTGTCGGGAGAGGCCGCAATTGCCTATCACGAAGCCCGTGCCGCGGGTGGTGTGGGCATGATCACCCTCGAAGCGACCGGCGTGCACCGGCTTGTCGCGACGCAGATTCCGTTGTGGTCTGACGACGTGACCCCCTACTACCGGGAGATGAGCCGGCGAATCCATAACCATGGCACAGTGCTGTTCCAGCAGATCTACCACGCCGGCGCGAGTTATGGCGCGCGGGGTCAACAGAACTGGGGGGCGAGTGCGATTCCGAACTATCAGCAAGGTGTCGTGCCCTTCGAAATGACACAGGCGCAGATCGACGAAGTGGTCGAGGCGTTTGCCAGGGCGGCGCGACGTTGTCGCGACGGTGGGCTTGATGGTGTGGATGTGCATGCATCAAGTGGTTATCTGATCCATGAGTTTCTGTCACCGGCGCTCAATCAGCGCAGTGACGGGTATGGCGGTTCGCTGGAGAATCGCATGCGTTTCCTGCTGGAGATTCTCGAAGCAGTTCGTGCCGAAGTGAATGATCCGGCCTTTGTGGTGGGTGTTCGCCTGCCTAACGAGGATTTTACGCCGGGCGGACTGACTCCGGACCAGGTGGCGGAGATTGCGGCGCGGCTCGACCCGATCGTTGACTATGTATCCCTGCACATGGGTTCCTACTGGCGGTTTCACACCCTGATCGCGCCGACCGACGATCCACTCGGGGCGGAGATGTCCGCCAACGCGCCCATCACGCGCCGGGTAACCAAACCTACCATCGTGGTTGGCCGTATCAATACTGTGGATCACGCGGAAGCCATCATCCGTGCAGGCGACGCGGACATGGTGTCCATGGTTCGGGCAATGCTTGCGGATCCTGAACTGGTGAACAAGGCGAAGCGTGGTGAGGAGCACCGCATCCGGCCGTGCATTGGCACCAACATCGGCTGTGTCGGCCAGATCATGAGTGGACATCCGCTGTCGTGTGTGGTCAACCCCGCAGCTGCCCGAGAAAGGCTCATTGCCTTTGAGCCGGCAGACAAAGCAGAACGACAGAAGAAGGTGCTGATCGTGGGTGGTGGGCCAGCGGGTCTCGAAGCCGCAAGAACTGCGGCAAAGCGCGGCCATCAGGTGATCCTGCATGAAGCGGGGCAGCGGCTCGGTGGCCAGGTCGCCATCGCAGCGTCAGCACCGCGAAGGGCGGACGTCGGTGCCATCGTTTCGTTCCTGATTGATGAAGTGCAATCCCTCGGTGTTGAAGTACACCTCAACAGCTGGGTGGATGCGGACACTATTGCGGCAACCGACCCGGATGAAGTGATCATCGCCACCGGTACGACTCCCCGCCACGACGGCTTTCAGGTATCGACGCCGAACCAGCCCATTCCGGGCTTTGACCGAAAGCACGTGTTTAATGCCTGGCAGCTGTTCGGTCACGGAGAACCGGTGAAAATCCAAGGGCCCGCCGTAGTGTTCGATGACACCGGCTCCTTTGAAGCTATCTCCGCGTGTGATGCTTTGTTGAAAGCCGGTGTGCACGTGACAATGGTTTCACGCTATGAAGGTATTGGTGGAACCGTTCCGTTCCCGCCCGTGACGGTTGAAGCATCGCGGGAACGGCTCATGTCATCGGACTTCGACTTTTTTGGTGGCCACTATCTGCGCCGGATCGATGCGGAAGAGGTCGAAATCGGTGTGTTGTTCACGCCGCGTGTGCGCCGTATCACTGCAAAAACGGTGGTGGTGGTGACGTTCAACCAACCGAACCGGGATCTGGTCACGGCGCTCAACCCGGGCAATCGCTACCAGGTACACCTCATCGGCGATGTCCAAGGACGGACCGGCATCATGAATGCCATCCACGGAGGTGCCGAGGTGGCGCGTAGAATATAGGCGCAATCCTGTATTGTTCGCGCCACAGATCGATATCGTCAGGCCTCAGCGGCATGGATGGTGTATCCGCCATCCACTGTGAGAGTTGAGCCGGTGACGAACGATGCTTCATAGGAACAAAGCCACAGCACCGCCTTGGTAACTTCCGACAGCTGACCGAAACGTTTGATCGGGTGTTTAGCCATCATCTGTTTTTCAAGCGGAGGGTGGGCCTTCATTCCGGCTTCGAGCATCTCGGTGTAAATCACGCCCGGTGCGATGGCATTGATGCGGATGTTGTCGGCAGCATGGTCCAGTGCAGCGGCCTTGGTGAGACCGATAATGCCGTGTTTGGTCGCCACGTACCCGACACCACCCGGTGTACTGACGAGTCCGGCCACGGACGACATGTTGACGATGGCGCCACCGCCTCGTTTTTTCATTTCCGGCAGCTCAAACCGCATGCAGTAGAACATCGAAGATAGATTGCTGGCGACAACTTCATTCCAGGCAGTGATGTCGTAGTCACTGCACTTGGACCATGCGTCGCCAGAGATACCAGCGACGTTGTAGGCGATATCCAGCCCGCCGAAGGTGCTTGTCGCCGTCTCGACCACACGCTGCGCATCTTCTGGCCGGCTGACGTCTGCGGCGACAAAGATGCCTTCACCACCCGCTGCTCGCATGCGGGCCAGTGTGTCTTCACCTGCATCAGTTCGGCGACCGGTGACGACTACTTTCGCACCAGCAGCAGCGAACGCGATTGCTGCGTCCCGGCCGAGGCCTGAGGTGGCGCCGGTCACCAGGACGATCTTGCTGTCGAATCGGACGGGCACGATGGTTCTCCTTTATTTTCAATCTGGCCAGTTATGAAGCAGAGAAGTTTTGAAGCAGAGCAGGGTCGGGTGTCAGGGATTGCCCGGGAACGAATGCGCTACTTCGGCCAGAGGTGCCCAGGACGGCGCCGATGCAGTCCAGCAGCTCATGACGGGCACAAACCGGTTGGGGTCATCCAGTGTGGTGCACTTGATAAACACCTGGCTTGGGTTCATTTCGGCGCGGGTGAAGAGCGGCGTTCCGCACTGCGGGTAGAACTGACGGGTGACCTTGCGGCCACTGTCTGCCGTGACGGTGAAATCGCGTACTTCACCGATGAGCAGTCTGAAGTCTCCCCGCTCGACGGCGAGTACGGTGGTCATGGGCGAGCCGGTCGCCTTTTGACATTGGCGGCAATAACAGTCGCCCACAAAGCCTGGTTCGGCCGCAAAGCCGTAACGCACCGCGCCACAAAGGCAGCCACCTTCGACCCATTCCCCCGCCATCTCAGCCACCATTCGCTTGAAGCCCCGAAGCATACGAACAGGCGCGACGCCGTTCACGCGGCATGCAAAAAAAGCTTTTCGGTGCTCATTTGAAGAACTACGGTTATAACTTTATAACCAAAAATCCAGAAGAGAAATCAGCCCGGACACACCTCGCAAACCCTAGGGTCCTACAGAGAACGGATCATCATGAGCGCATTGCTGTTGGTCTGACCCGGCACCATCGCAATCGGCTTGAGTCTCGGTCTGCTCGGTTCGGGCGGTTCAACCCTTACGGTCCCGGTGCTGGTCTATCTGGCGGGACAGGACAAAAAAGTCGCAATCGCTGGATCGCTGGCAATCGTTGGGTTGATTGCACTGGCCGCGGTGCTGCCTTACCTGTGGCGAGGGCTGGTGGATTGGCGCAGTGTCGTCTTCTTCGGTGTTCCGGGCATGGTGGGCACCTACGCTGGTGCCTGGGGCTCGGCTTTCGTTTCCGGCACGGTGTAGTTGGTCGGGTTTGCACTGGTGATGTTGCTGGCGGCGGGATTCATGCTGCGCCCGACATCATAGGCTTGCGACGGACAGAAGACCGCGTGAAGCCGTCTGGAAGATCGTCGCTGAAGGGCTCGTGGTCGGCATCGTTAAAGGTTTTGTCGGTGTCGGTGGCGGCTTCCTCGTCGTACCCGCGCTGGTGTTGCTTGGTGGGCTCAGCATGCAGCAGGCGGTGCCAACGAGCCTCCTGATCATTGCCCTCAAGTCCTTCACGGGATTCTGGAAATACACGGAAGTCATCGCTACGGAAGAGCTGACACTCGACCCGATGATCATCCTTGGTGTTGCCTCCATCGGCATCATCGGTTCATGGTTGGGCAGCACTCTCGCATTCAGGCTCCCGCAAGCAACACTCAAGCAGATCTTCGGTGTATTCCTAATGGTCATGGGCGGGTTCATTCTGGTCCAATCGTCCCCGGAATTGGTCGCAGGCTGATTGGTCGCCTGCGCGAGTGCCGGGAGCCTGCGATGCGGATACTTCACTTCGGGAAATTCTTCAGCCTCGTCATCGTTCTTAAGCTATTCGCCTGCCAGTCGATGATGGTAGGCCCTCCCAGTGGTCCTATGCTCGCGGCGGAAACGTTGCAAGTGAGTCCTCGGGTAGTGCTGGCTGGCAAGCTGAACGACTCCGCCATGCCCGCGCTTAAGGCGGCGAATGCGCTGGTGATCGATCTCAGACACACTCCGGAGGGAGCAGACGATGAGGCCCGCCTGATGGCGACGAACGGCATCACGTGGATCAATCTGCCCCAAGGTCGTGAAACGCCCATGGCTCGCGATGTTCAGTACCTAGACGACATCCTGAACGCCTGGCCAGGCCGGAATGTCGTCGTGCACTGCGCCACCGGTAACCGTGCCGGAAAACTATGGGCCAGCTGGCGGATGTCGCGGGGTGAGACGCTCGAGGCCCCAACGGCGGAAGTAGCACCTATCGTGACCATGCCGGCGATCAAGGCAGCGATTGATGCGCCGGGGTCTGTTCAATAATGGAAGATTTGGAACGCCTACTCGCGAATAATGGATTCGCTCGAAGAATTTCCCAATTTTTCAACATGCTGTGACCTAAATCGTATAACCGACTCAAGCCGCTCCTCTAGTCTAGCCACTACCCGCCAACGCCGGTCACGGACATGACCCTTCAGGTAACGCCGATTTTCTGTTCGGCAGAAAAGTGTTTTTCCTGCCTTGCTGCGGACTCCCGCACGCAGTGTTGCGCCGTGATCAACCCGCTTCCAGGGACAGTGGATGCGGTCAACGCAGCGGTCGCAGCGGGCAGCCTGATCTTTGAGTGGATACTGGCGACCGGCTCAGACCACAAAGGGCGCGCTGCAGCGGCGCGCCTCACCGCGGATCACATCTGCGCACGCACAGCTGGGCCTGAAGGGGCGGGTTTCCGGGTTGACCTGGACGATGACCATTGTGTGCGGCTCGGCCACCTGCACGGCCGGGTGGCGCTGAATGGCGATCATGCCAGTTACATCTTCGACGGGCGGATCTTTGCCGGTTGCCCGGTGTCTGCCCACTCAACCGTTGGCCGCGAAGACCCGCTCAATCGGTTGTCCGATGACTGTACGGTGCTGCTACACCACCCCGTGGATGAGTCAGAACCGCGCGAGACCTGCCAGCGCACGCTGGGCGAGCTTCGCAGCTCGCCACCAATCGTCATCTGATCCCACACGACAAGGTTCCGGCGCCAGCCAACGACGGGCTTCAGGGGTGGGATTTCACCCAGTCTCGGGCCCAGCTTCTTGCATCAGCGGATGCCAGCCAGCGGATCGCGTTGTGAATCAGCCGTCGATAATCCGGGCTGTCATATGCAAGCGGGCTGTCGCCGACGTCCGATGTCACCACCGGACAGCTATGCACCGCATTGGCCCAGACCAGCAGGTCACTGCCCGGCGCGTGTTTCCAGCTTTCTTTCTCCGCAGCTGGCGCCAGTGGTGGTGGTGTGAAGTTCTCCATGACAAACCGGTAATCGCCACGCATCAGCGGCAGCACCCGTTGTTCGTAGTCTGCTGTCTTGAGATATAGCTCATCCGCCAGGAAAAAGCCGCCTTCGAGCCCCTCCAGTACAGGATGTGCACGCTGAGGGACGAGCCGGATATTGGCACTTGGTAGCGGTCCATGACCGCCCCGGTAGCCGGAACCCGGTACGACTTTGCCATCGAGAGTGCCCTGCGAAAGCATGAATGAAGAGCCTGTCATCTTTCGCCACAGCGGCCATGTGGGCCACGATACGGTGGCGTGATTGACGAAGAGCAGGCCCTTGCCGGTGGTTACCAACGCCTCCACGGCGCGGCGATAACCTTCTGGTGGCACACCGGTATTGTTGGCGCCGTCATGCAGAAGCCCCACGCCCGGGATGCCGCTCATGTCGTAGAAGAACACGACGTCATACCGGTCGACGCTACCGGGTTGCAGTACAACCTGTGCGGCGGGTTGTTGTACCAGCGTCGCGTCGATGTCCTCAATCGAATCGAGCATCGCCAGGAAGGAATCGTGGTTATAGGCGTGTCCTTTACTGACCACGAGTACGCGGATTTTGTCTGCCATCGTTGTTCCCCTTGTCCCGTTATCGATTGGTAGTATCGCCAACTCATCACATGTTCAGAAAGGGGAGAATGACGTGAGCAATGAAGGCAGTAACCAACAGCTTTTCCTGGCCCGCATACCGCATGGAGTATCGGGGCCACAGGATTTTGAGGTGCGTGAAGCACCGATTCCCGTACTCAAAGCGAATGAACTGCTGATTGAAACCCACTATGTCGGGATCGATGCGGCGCTGCGCCTGATCACCCGCGACAGTGATGAGTTCCTGTTTCGTGTCCGCCCCGGTGACGTGGTGCGGGGTTCAGTTGCGGGACGGATCATTGAGTCCAACAACCCTGCTTGGCGCGTGGGCGAATATGTCAACGGTTCACTGGGCGTGCAGCGCTATGCCATCAGTGATGGCAGCGGACTTGAACGCTGCGATATCAATCAGGCGCCTCTTGGCGCCTGGCTGGGTGGCTTCGGTGTTTCCGGGCTTACGGCCTATTTCGCTGTGTTCGATGCCTGCAGACCCCAGCCTGGTCAAACCGTCCTGATCAATGGTGCGGCCGGAGCCGTCGGTTCGATGGCCGGGCAGTTTGCCAAACTGGCCGGTGCCCGGGTTATCGGCATCGCAGGAGGCCCTGAGAAGTGCGCGTGGCTGATCAATCAACTGGAGTATGACGTCGCGATCGACTACCGGCGACCGGACTGGTTTGCGCATCTCAAGGAAGCCGCGCCGGACCGGATCGACATCATCTTCGACAACGTTGGTGGCGAGATCATGGATCAGAGTCTCAAGCTCATCGGCATGAATGGCATCGTTTTGATGTGTGGGTCGACTTCTCAGTATGCGGCCGAAGAGATGAAAGGGCCGGCCAATTACATCTGGCTAGGTACGATGCGGGCGCGATTGCAGGGATTTGTCGTCTTTGACTATGCACACCGCTATGCCGAAGCACGCAAGCGCATGGCAAGCTGGATCAAGAGTGGCAGGATCAAGATTCCCCAACATGTCGAAGCAGGGGATGTAGGCGATTTTGGTGCGGTGTTCGAGAAGCTCTATCGTGGCGTGAATCGCGGCAAGATGTTGCTGAAGCTACCCGCCGCTGGCGCGTGATTCCTCTTTGCTGACAAAAACCTCATGTGGCAGCCACAAAGGCAGAACGTAGCCCGCCTTTGTGACCGGAGCGTGTCTGTCGGTTCAGAGCGCCTGATTCACTGCGGAAATCACCGTCGCGATGATGATGAAAGCGACTGTGACTGCAACGATGCCGGTGCTGATCGTTTTGACGGGGTCTTCAAGCCACATGTTCGCTCTCCTTCGTGAGCTTCGGTTGATGAGACGATTAAACGTCGGAGGCGGAAGGAGAGCGATACGGGATATCCGAACTGCAATGTGACGGTTTACGCTTAGCCGCCGAAGAATCGACGCGGGTTGTCGACGAAGAGATTTTGAATCTGCACGTCACTTGCACCCATCGACTGGAGTTGCGGAATCACCTGGCGGTGCATGTACAGCCAGCCATCGGGATTGCTCCGCTGAAAGTCGTGCTTTTCCGGCAGCGTGCCATCCGCTTGTTCGTTGTGGATGTGCAGGCAGATACAGTCGTGGGAAGGACAGAGTCGATCGCCATAGCCGAGTTTCATCAATGCGTACAACGTGTTCGTTCGCTGCTTCGGACTGACGAGCCTTCCAGGATAGCGGTCGAGGCCGAGATAACATCCCTGATCGAGAATCCACTGCAGGTACTCGAGATCAGTGGTGTCGTTGGAGTGATCGATCTTCACGCGGGTGAGATCAACCCCTTCTTCACGAAAGATCTGGATCTGGCGGCGGGCTAGCTGCCCCGTGGGGTACGAGTGCACCATGATGCGAAGCCCGGTCTTGACGTGCGCGCGCGCAACAGCACGGGCCATGGTTTCGAGTGGTGCGGTGACACCCTCGAAGTCGGCAGCGCACTTGAGAATTCCAGCTCGCACGCCGGTTCCGCGAAAACCCTCTTCGATATCGCGAACAAACTCGCGCGCCATCTGATTTACACCGACGCCCCACATGAACCTGGGCACGTCGAGCCACCAGCCGGTGACATTCACGAGGTTTACGCCGCTTTTGGCAGATACTCTTGCCAGGAGCTCAGGCTCCCGCCCGAGATCGAATGTGGTGGCGTCAACCATGGTCTGGATGCCGTGCGCTTTCGATTCCTTCAGCGCATTGATGGCCCGTGTTTCCGGATCAGGTCCGAGCAGTGCCGGGTAACTCTTCATCAGCCCGCTTGCGCTGATGAGAACGTGTTCGTGCATCAGCGTGAATCCAAGCTGATTGACATCGACTGGTCCCGTAACCGTCATGACACTCGGCATTCCTTCCCCCGGCGGATTCCAATAACGGGAGGCTAACAGAGCGTTGATCCGGCGGCACGGGAGGATTCGGCCAGCAGTTGCATCAACCGGGCTAGATCACGCCCGCGCGAATTCCCAGCTCTCGTCGCGCGAGCAGCCAGAGGCCTGCCTGCTGCAGCACAGTCGAGAGCAATACTGCAAAGGCAGTTCCGGTTGTTCCGGCGGCGAGCGTAAGCACCGTACAGAGCAGCACGTTGAGGAGGCCGCAGCCGCCAATAATCACGAGCGCAGCCCGTTCGCGCCCTGACATCATCATGAGGGTAATGAGGGAATCGCTGACGGCCATGATCAGCTGCGCCAGCAACAGTATGCCGAGCACGCCCGAAGCCTGTTCGAATTCGTCCCCGAAGAGGCCAAGAATCAGATCGCTGAGCAGCCACATCAGGCCACCGGTCGCGCACACGAACACAGTGGCAAGGCGCGCGCCATACCGGAGCAGCCGTTCGGCTTCTTTTTCACCGCCGTTGCCCTGCAGGAGAGGGGGCAACAACGGAGCGATGATCAGGTTGACGGCAATGACGCCAAAACCGGCGAGTGCGGCAATACGCTGAGCCGCGGCGTAGTGGGCTGTAGCAACCGAGTCGAGGATTGAACCTACCACCATGATATCTATGGTTTGTGTGCCCATGAGACAGATGGCGATGAGAAAAAAGTGGTTGGCGGTCCGTGTCCACTGATGCTGATCGTCAGTCCGTACTGGTACCCCCTCTTCGCCGCAGAACCACGCATATCCCGCCATCAGGCCGACGGCGACCAAGGTTGCGAAGAAAGACAGCACCAGAAGCGTGGTCACGAGGGGCTCGATGCCCGAGGGGGCCAGCACCACGAGCAGGCCGATGATGATGACCGGCCGCACGATTTCGTTCGGCAGGAATGCTGCCAGGTTGCGCTGATGCGCCCGCAGCCGCGCCAGGTAGATCCACAGCAGGGTCAGAACCGGAATGAAAAAACTCAGTGCTACCAGGAGTGATGCGCCGGGTCGTCCGAGGACAAACTGCATCATCGCTGCGACGCCGAGTAGTAGCAGCATCAGCAGCCCGCATGGTAGATCGTACGGTTTAGTGACCAATCCTCCAGACGGCGTTCACGGCCCGCGTGCCCGATCAAATCAGGCAAAAAGCGAACCAGGGTTTCGTCCGTACCAGACCGGGTGAAAACCAGCAGGATGGCCAACAAGGCAAAACAATACATGTAGTCGCCATAGGCCTCGGCCCCGGCGATGCGTGAGATGAGCACCGGGCGAGAAAGGCGAGTCCCAAGCCGAACACGCAGATAATCACCGAGAGGCTCGCTCCGCGCAGCAGGAGGTCCGAAAGATTGCCAGTCAGGCTGATGTTGGCAGGCATAGTGCCGAAGCAGGGTAGTCGTGGTGGAGACCGGCTTCAGCCACTACACGCTGCCGGCTGTGTGAACCGGTGACAGCTTTGCCGCTATTCGCTGAAACAGCCGGTTTCAGGCCCAGTTCCAAAGCGACGTGACAGACGTTCGGCCAGCGCTGTCGAGCATCGAACAGTCCGTATTCCATGAGCGCCCTCAGCGCGATAAAACAGCGTACTCTCGTGCGCCAAACGGGATCGATCTGACGCGCAGAACGGTCCGGTCTTATAAGTGCTATCAGGTCGGCTGTCCGCCCGCCACATCGATGAACTGCCCGGTGATCCACTGAGCTGCCGGTGACGCAAAAAACACTGCGGCGGCGGCGCAGTCTTCCGGAGTGCCCGTACGACCGAGAGGGATGACCTTGTCGAAGGCGGCATGTGCCTGTTCATCGGAGATGTGCATGGTTTCTTTCAGCATGTCGGTGACGATGATGCCGGGTGCGATGCAGTTGACGGTGATCCGCTTCGGCGCGAGCTCCACCGCCAGTGTGCGTGTCATGGAGATCATGCCCATGTTGGCGGCGGAGTAGACACCGAATCCCGGTGACGGTTTGTGCGCGGCAATGGAGATGATGTTGATGATCCGGCCACCACTCTTCATGCGTTTGGCTGCTTGTTGTGAACCCCACCACTTGGTTTTCATGTTGAGATGTAGTTGTTCGTCGAACTTCTCCATGGAGATGTCTGGCAGGGCATACACTTTTCGATCAAGGTTGCCGCCGGCGTTGTTGACCATGATATCGAGACGGCCTAATTCAGCCACGACGCGATCGAGGGCAGCAGGAATTGAGGTCCAGTCCAGGACGTCGGCGGAAAGTCCCATGCTGCGGCGACCTTTGGCGCGGATTTCGGCAGCGACTTCATCCACGTCCGCCTGACGACGGGCGATGACGACGACATCGGCACCACAATCTGCCAATCCATGCGCAATGCCGCGGCCAATCCCGCGACCACTGCCCGTTACAACGGCCACCTGTCCGTCGAGACGGAATTGTTCGTGCATACCCATACGTTTTCTCTCGAGTTCTTGAGGTTTTTCGTGACTTGAACGGTCTGTTCAATCCGTCATCCGCAAATGTGCGGCTTTGCGTGGTGGCAAGCCAATGGGATGACCGACCCAAGCGCCGATGTTCTCGCCGGTGCGGCCATCGCGCATCAGGTCGATCATCTGGCCGGCGATGGCATCGGGCGACATGACAGTGGCCGCCATGTCGGGCGGCAGCTGTTTATCCGGAAAGAGCCCACGCAGCATTGGTGAATCCGTCGCGCCCATGCACATGCCGTTGACGCGGATGTTGTGCTTGGCGAGTGATTTTGCCCACGCATCAGTAAAGCCGTTCAGCGCCCACTTCGAAGCGGCGTAGAGATCGGTGTCGGGTGGATTGGTGCCGTCGCTGCGGGCAGGAAGCACGTAGTAGGTGGAGATATTGATAATGTCACCACCGCCGGACTTGATTATGTGGGGAACTGCGGCGCGGGAGAGCAGCATCACGCCTTTGAAGTTGGTATCCATGATCTCGTCCCAGTCTGCAACCGCCTGTTCCCAGGAACTCGTTACTGGCGTTTTCTTCCACTTGCCGGCGTTGTTCACGACAACATGAATGCCGCCAAGCGAAGCAGCGGTTGCAATGACTTTTTCCACGTCCAGGCGTTTGGAAACATCGGCGATTAAGGGTTTGATGTTTTTGTTGCCGTTGAAGGCGCTGTTGATCGCGGCCTGAGTGTCAAACGCGACGACCCTCGCGCCTTCTTTCGCGAGACGTTCCGCGAATGACTTGCCGAGCCCCTGCGCGGCGCCGCTGACGATCGCGACTTTGTTTTCAAGCGTTCCCATGATGTTCCCCTCAGGCGCCTGTGGTAGCCACGGATTCGGGCAGGATGTACTTCAAGCTCCGTGGTGGTTCGAGTTTTACCGGTCGACCCACGCAGAAGTTCATGTTCTCCGCCGTTCGGCCCTGCGGCCCTTCCTTCAGCAGATCAATCAGTGCCTGTGCATTGTCTTCGGCCCGCATCCAGCTCGCTTCTTCCTCTTTGGAGGGGTTGAAGTTGTGGAAGGACCGCAGCATGTATGAATCGGTAGCGCCCATGCAGAAGCCGTTGACACGGATGTTGTGTGGCCGCAGCGCCTTGGCCCATGCGAACAGGAATCCGTTGAGGCCCCACTTGCCGGCGTCGTAGAGATCCATCATTTCGCCACCACCGGTTGGCCTCGGCGGGCCCTGGAAACCCGGATTCGGTTTATTCCACGGACAGGTCGCCAGGTTCGGGCAAACGTTGTGGGGCGTGCCACACGTCACATGGTGGTCTGTAGCCACGTTGACGATCTCACCGCCCTTGCCCTGCGCAATCATGATGGGGATGACAGCGCGGCCGAAGAGATATTCGCCTTTCATGTTGGTGCCAACGATCTTCTCGTAATCCGCGAGTGATTTGTCGAGATCATCCTCGGCGCCACTTGCACCCCAGATACCCGCGTTGTTGATGAGTATATCGATGCTGCCAAAGACCGACTGAGTGGTATCGACGACCCTGCGCACATCCGCGGGGTTGGCAACGTCGCCATGGAAAGCGAGGACCTTCACGCCGTGCCGGGCGAGCTGAGAAGGGACTTTCGCAACATCTTCACGGATGTCGATGACAGCGATGTTCACGCCTTCGCCAGCGAGGGCCGCTGCATAGGCATTACCCAATCCAACAGCAGCGCCTGTAACGATGGCGTTTTTGCCTTTGAGCGACGTCTTTGTTGTCATGGTTCAGTCCTCCACGATGATGGCCGAGGCGGGGCAGATCGCCGCCGCTTCTTTGGCATGCTTGATGAGCTCCGGGGTGTTCAGCTCACGCGCCAGGATTTCCGGATCACCACTCTGGCTGAAGCGAAAGAGCTCGGGGTGGTTGTAATAACACTCACCTGCCCGCAGACAGATATTGAGGTCGATACGGACTTTCATTCAACCTCCTATCACTAGCGGGTTAACCAGAGTTCCTGAGGGGCGCGAAAACCACCTGAATCAATGGACGGTGACGTGATGCCCGGATGTACTGCGTCGCGTGGCTGCGGGCGACCCAGCGCTTCGAGCAGATGCGTACAGGCGATCTGCGATTCCTGGCGTGCCATCGCATAACCCATGCAGAAATGCTGGCCAATGCCAAACCCGAGATGCCCTGGTTTGGAGTCCTTGTAACGGCCGGAGCGGTTTTCCCGACCCATGTGCAGATCTTCGCGGAATACATCGAAGGTATCCGGATTCTTGAACACCCTTTCGTCGCGATTGCCGGCGCCGAGATAGAGGATCACACCGGCACGCTCGGGGATGACACGGCCGTGCATCTCGACTTCGCGCGTGGTGTAACGGAACTGCATGTGAACCACCGCGTCGTAACGCATCATCTCGGTGAACACGTTTTGCCAAAGGTCCGGATCCTTGGCGACGGCATCCAGCTGATCCGGACGCGTATAGGTCATGTGATACCACATGTTGGCGATGGCCTTGTCGGTCGTATCGCCCCCTGCGGCAAGCAACAGCGCGACGAAGCCCTTTATTTCTTCCGGCGTCATTCGGCTGCCCGCCAGTTCCGCGTTGCAGATTCGCGACAGCAGGTCTTCGCCATCCTTGCCGGTTCGCTCGGCAATGAGCGGGTCTAGGTATTCCCACATCTGGTTGCGTGCCCGGATGCCTCGCATCAGGTGTTCGCCACCAAAGCCGAGTCCGGCAATGAGCGCCTGGTACCACTCCACAAACATGTCCTCGTCCTTGCGCGGCAGGCCCAGCATGTTGGAGATCACCCGGATCGGTACCTGGCTGGAGAATTCCCTGATCAGCTCGAAGCTCTTCTTGTCTTTGAAGCGGTCTATCACCTCGTCGCTGATCTGGTGGATCATCGGAATGAAATCATCGAGCTTCTGGCCAACAAACTGGCCGGCGACGATGTTGCGCAAACGGCGGTGTTCGTCGCTGTTGCCGTATTCAAGGATGTTAGGCCCAAAGACGTGGTTGGTGCCGAACTTGTAGGGACCATCGGGTTTGTACATGGCCCGGTCAAAGCTCTGGTTGTCCTGGAAGCAGGCATCCACATCCCAGTACCGGCTCACTGCCCAACGGTTGTGGAAGCGGTCATGAAAAATCGGATGGTGATCGCGTAGACGTTTGTAGAGATCAAACGGGTTTTTCTGGAAATTGGGTCCGTCGAACTCGCGTGGATCGATCTCGTTTGGCAGACCGGGTTTTGCAGCAGCTTCAGCCATGTTGATTCCCCCTCTCTGACTGTTCTGATTCTTGTTGCTGACGCGGAGCCTCTACAGGCTCCTTATTGGCTAGTACGCGACAGGTAGCTGCCAGCACGTAAATACTTCACCGATCCGCAGGCAGCGCATGGTGGGTACAAAGCCTGGCTCGAGTGCGATCCCAGGCAACTTCTGCGCCAGAGTCCAGCTGGCGGTGACGGCAGTATCCCGGGTGAGCGCATACAGTGAACGTGGCCTGTCTTCCGGTACAGCGGGATGCCGGGTGGGCCTGCCCATGCCAAAGGCGATTCCCTGCGGCAAACCGTCAGCGCGATAGTGTCCGCGCGCTTCGCGGTGGCAGATGTCGCGTCGATCGGCGATAAACTGGTCCGAATCGTTGAAAATTCGCGGGTCGCGATTGGCGGCAAGTGCCGATACTCGGAGCAGCCCGCCTTCCGGAATCAGCTTGCCGAATCTTTCCACCTCGTGGCGGGCAAATCGTTCCGACGTAATCACCGGTGGTGAATGCCGCATGGCTTCGAGATAGGCGATCTTCATCGCCAGACGATCCGACTTGACGACATGTAGCGCCCCCGGCTGCGACAGGAGGTTCATCCACAGGTTGCCAAGAGCGCCATGCAGGGTTTCGTGATCCGCTTCGAGCAACGTGGTGACCACATCGGCAGCTGTGCCACCGAGGCCGGCGATGGCTGCCAGCACGCTGGTATCGCTGTTCCCGACCTGTCGCAGTTTCGGTTCGAAGTACTGCAGCAGTTCCAGCAGCGCGCCTTTACCCGTTTCCTGCGCGGTGGGATGCCACAACACACCACGCTGTGCGCGACGGTAACGGATCGCGAAAGGGGCGAGCTCGGTATCGGGGACTTCGAACATCCTGCCGAGCAGCAGGATCGGCAGCTGTGCCGCAAAGTCCCGGGCAAGATCGGTTACACCCTTGCGAAAACCCTCGATCAGACGTTGTGTATCGGTCTCCGCGAACGCATCCATGGCCTTCGACCAGGCCCACAGCACCGGCAGCTCTTCACGAAGATCGCGGCCAAAACCTTCGATGCCGTAGTACCAGAGTTTGCTGCGGTTTTCGAAGTTGGCCTCGTCGGTGAAAATCGAAGTGACATCGTCGTAACGCGTGATCCAGTAACAGTTGTTGATCCAGTCGCGATAACACGGATAGTTCTCGCGCAGGATGGCCAGCAGCGGATACGGATCAGCGGCGTATTCGGCGGATGCCAGCTGTGCGCCGTTGATCTTCTCCGTGGATTCACCGACACGTTCGCGTTGGTGAACCTCGTAGGAGCGCCAGCCGGTACCACCATGGTTGAAGCGCGGAATGGCAACACCGTTATCACCGATCACTACGTCATCGGTTGCCGGAGCATCTCCTGTTGTCACCGGAGCATTCATTCGCGGTCGTACTCCAGCCAGAGTTGAGGCACCCGCACGATGCCGATGGGTGCAAGAGAAACGCCGTCAATATCCTTGGGCATGCGCTCGGTACACAGACGGATGTTCTTCAACGTTCTTTGCAGGATCCGCGAGCCTTCAACGGCTTCCTGGTGGGAGATCCACGCGCCGGGACAAAGGTGTGGACCGACACCAAATGCCATGTGCGAGCAGCGACCTTCTTTCATGAAACCGGACCGCAGCAACTTTCCGGAATAGAGGTCGTCACGGAAGATGTCGAACTTCTCCGGATCCTTGAACACCCGGTCATCGTGGTTGGCGGAGAAGTCGACCATCTGCATCAGGGAACCGGCCGGGACGTGCATGCCGTGCATGTTCACATCGAACGTATTGTGGCGCGGTTGGCCGCCGATGGGAGATGAGTTGCGCAGCGTTTCGTGAAAGGCACGATCCCATGTTTCATCGGGGTTGGCACAGAGCGCAGCGAACTGATCCGGATGCTGCAAGAGCAGATACCACATATTGATGATCGCGCCGCGTGTGGTCTCACCACCCGCAGCGACCACCAGTGCGATGTTCGAGGTGATCTCTTCCGTCGATAGATAGTCACCGTCGACTTTCGTTTCGCAGAGCTTGGTGATGATGTCCTTGCCGATGATCTTGCCGTCTTCATCCTTGAGGAAAGACGGCTTGCGGCGACGTTCTTCAACGAGGTCCTGCACATAGTCTTCCAGGGACTGTCGCGCTTCGAGGCCCTGTTTGTGGGTCAGTGAGCCACCGAGCCCCGACATCATGGAGTTGTACCAGTAGTAGAACTGCTTTTGAGCTTCGCTCGGAAAACCGAGCACTTCGCAGACGACCCGCACCGGGAATTCATTGGCGAAAGCCATGCCGAGTTCAACGATGCGCTTCTTGCCCTCGTCGATCACCCAGGGGGTATCGGTCTGGTTGTCCCAGTCGCGGATCATGTCGCGTGCGAGCCGCTGGATCGATGGCACCCGCAGGTCGAGACTGCGACCGACAAGGTGCTGGCCGTAGAGATTGCGTCGCCGGCGGTGTTCGATGCCGGAGAGTTCCAGCTGGGTGTTGCCGAGAACCCCTGACGAGCTGCCTTTGGGGATCGTATTGAAGCCCTCGTCGTCAAAATAGCAGCGCCAGACGTCCTCATAGCGGGTGATGTAGTAGGTGTTATGCAGCTTGTCGTGATACACCGGGTAGTGATCCCGGAGGATGCGGTAATACGGATAAGGGTTCCGGAAGAACTCCCGTGAGCTGAAGATCCGCGGATCGAAAAGCGGCTTGCCGCGGGTGTCGTGACCCATGTCGACCGTCTGGCCGACCGGCATCAGCGGAAAAGTGATCGTGCCGCCCGGATCGGTGGAATGGACTTCGGCATCAAGTTCGTTCGCGTAGTCTCGCAAAACGTCCATGGGTGCTCCTCGGATTGACAAAGAGTATCTGGCCGTAAGCTAACCCGCAGAGCGCCGGGCTGCCAAGTAGGCGGAAGGAAGTAGCCTAAAGGAAGTAGTGTATGGGGAGTGGCGTTTACGAAACCGTGGGTTGCGAGGAGCGTAGATCCGCCGCGCTGAATTTGCCCGTGCGAGTTGGCAAGACGGCGGGCTTTGGTTTACGTTTTGATCATTGTTCCACCGCGTGAGGAAACGATGACCTTTGTCATCACCAATGCCTGCATCGATGTCAAAGACGCTTCCTGCGTTGAAGTGTGCCCGGTTGACTGCATTTACCAGGAAGATGACGACCGCATGTGCTTCGTACATCCAACAGACTGTATCGATTGTGCTGCGTGTGAATCGGCGTGCCCGGTGGGCGCGATCTTTGCCGACCGGAACGTGCCCAAGGAAGTGAGCCACTTTACGGCGCTGAACGCGTTGTATTTCAAGGACAAGACCGCGGCGCGAGCCGAAGTTGACCGCCTGGCATCGAGCGGCCAGTCGGTTACCTGACCCGGTTTCATTGACAGCGTTTATTACAGGCGCCGGTTCCCCGGAACCAGTAGCCTGAACCCATATCATCTCGGAGGGGTGTTCACACGTATGACGCAGCTGCTCCTCGTTTTACTTTTTGGATTGTTCCTGGTTGCGCCACCCGGGCGTGGCAATGACATGCAGTCGCTCTACAACGCCCGCTGCGGGAGTTGTCATGACGGCAGCGTGCCGAAAGCGCCGCACCAGGTGAAGTTCCAGCTGATCGGTGCCGATGCGATCTATGCATCGCTCACCACCGGCCTGATGCAGCCGAATGCAACCGGCATTGACGACAAGACGCTGCGCGCGCTCGCAGACTTTCTTGGC
>Ga0194132_10002532_pt1 | contig 34037 bp, 33 predicted proteins | sample TA2KigOf80mmetaG_FD_148612 | JGI IMG/M metagenome (GOLD analysis project Ga0194132, IMG submission 148612) | Freshwater microbial communities from Lake Tanganyika, Tanzania - TA2015054 Kigoma Offshore 80m | ecosystem: Environmental > Aquatic > Freshwater > Lake | place: Tanzania: Lake... | reverse complement strand
CGTCGCCGGGGCGGCCGCGCCGGCGGCGGCCGTCGCCGCCGCCTTGACCGCGACCGACACCCGGGTGGTCACCCGCACGGCGATCGTGGTCGCCGCCCACGTCGACGCGATCCGGGGCACCGAGGTCGCCGAGGTCGACGTGCTCGCCGCCGACGAGAAGGCCGCGGACCGCCCGGAGGAGGCGCTGCACGCCCAGCTCCGACTCCGTTCGCTGTGGTTCCGGAACGCGCTCCGCGCGGCCGTCGCGCTCATGATCGCGGTGGCCATCGTGCTCGAGGGCGTGGGCAGCGGACACGGGTTCTGGGTGGCCCTCGGCGCGTTCACGGTGCTGCGCGCCGACTTCGGCACGGTGAAGCGCTCGGCCCGCACCACGGTGGTGGGCACGGCCATCGGCTTCGCCCTCTCGAGCCTCGTGGTGCTGTGGGGGGAGCACAGGGAGATCGTGGTCTGGGTGGCCTTGGCCGCCGGCCTGTTCCTCGCCGCGTACGGCAGCCGCTTCCGGCCGGAGGTGGGATCGGCCGCGTTCACCGTCCTCGTCGTGTCGATGTACACGCTCACCGAGCCGGCGGGCCTGCGCACGGGTGAGGTCCGCCTGCTCAACGTGACCATCGGCGCGACGGTGACGCTGCTCGTCACCTTCGTGCTGTGGCCTCGCGCCGGACGGGCGCCGGCACAGGTCGTCGCCGAGGTGGTCGCCGGCGCGCGCCGGTCCCTGGCCGATGCCGTCGCCCGGCGCCCGGTCGGCGAGCCCTATGCGCTCGTGACCGATCTCGATCGGGTCCTCGACGTCGTGACCACCTCGGCGCCCCAGGCGTTCAGCGACCGGGAGCGCGCCCGGATCATGCTCACCGTCGCGTTCACCACCAACGTCGCGGAGTTCCTCGGTCACCCCCGGTCGAGCGCGCCGGTGCCGCTCGCCCGGGCGACCCGCCTCCCTGCCGCCTGGGCGGCGGTGGTCGACGACGCCGACCGGATCGACGGTGCGCTCGCGTCACTGGTCGCCCGGCTCGAGGGGCGCCCGGCCCCACCCCTGCCCCCTCCACCCGACGCCGTGGTCGGGATGGTCACGCAGGCCCTCACCGAGGGCGAGGTCGACGACGCCGAGGCGCTCTCGGCCGCGGTCCGGACCGCGGCGGTGCTCCGCCGGGTCCACGAGTTCGCCGCGGCCCCCGTGGGGACCCGGCTCACCCGGGTCCGGGCCGGGAGCCCGCCGGATCAGCCCACCCGCACCGGCACCTCGGAGTAGCCGGCGACGTTCGACATGTTGACCCGGGCACACCGGGCCTCGTCGACCTCGTAGCGGGGGAAGCGGCGCGCCCACTCCTCGATCGCCATGCGGCTCTCCAGACGGGCCAGCGCCGCACCGAGGCACGAGTGGATGCCGTGACCGAGCCCGAGGGTCAGCCCGATCGGCCGGTCGATGTCGAACACGTCGGGCCGCTCGTACTCCCGCTCGTCGCGGTTGGCGGCGCCGGTGATCAGGAACACCGGCTGGCCGGCCGGCAGCGTGACGCCGTGCCACTCGGAGTCCTGGTGCGAGAACCGGCCCTGGTACTGCGACGGCGCCCAGTAGCGCAGCGTCTCCTCGACCGCCGCCGGCGACCGGCCCGGGTCGTCGAGCAGCTTCTGCCACTCACCGGGGTTGCGGTGGAAGAGGACGACGGCGCTCCCCACCAGCTTCGTGACGGTCTCGGCGCCGGCGGCGGCGAGCAGCGTCGAGAAGCCGGCGATCTCCTCGTCGGTGAGCCGGTGCCGCGAGCCGTCGTCGAGCTCGACCTCGACCTCGATCAGCTGGGAGATCATGTCGTCGGACGGGTGGGCCCGCTTGTCGCGGATCAGCTCGATGAAGTACAGGACGTGCTCGAGCGCGGCGTGCAGCCCCTCCTGCGTGGGCTTGGGATCGTCGGGGCGCCGCAGCAGCATCAGGTCGGTCCAGTGGCGGATCTGCTGCCGGTCGGCCTTGGGCACCCCGAGGATCGCGGAGATCACCTCGATCGGGAACGGCGCCGCGAAGTCGAGCACCGCGTCGAACTCCGGCTCGCCGATCACGTCGTCGAGGAGGCCGGTGATGATCTCGTGCGCGATCGGCTCCATCCGGGTGATCGCGCGAGGGGTGAAGGCGCGACTCACGAGCCGGCGCATCCGATCGTGGGCGGGCGGGTCCATCACGATGATGCTCTGACCCTTCGACTTGTTCTCCGGGTCGGTGAGCTGGTCGAGCGTGAGCCCGTGCTCGCTCGAGAACGTCCGCCAATCGCGGTGCGCGGCGGCGACGTCCTCGAACCGCGACAGCGCCCAGAAGCCGAAGTGCTCGTTGTGGTAGCAGGGCGCCTCGTCGCGCAGCCAGCGGTAGGTCGCGTACGGGTCGTCGAAGAAGTCGTCGGACAGCGGGTTGAACTCCACCACTCCCCCTCGGTTCGCCGGCCTGCGGGCGGTCCAGGCCGCGGCCGCACCGTATCGCGTGCTACACAACTGCGGTGGAGCGACCGCTGGAGGGCAAGGTGGCGCTGGTCACCGGCGCGAGCCGGGGGATCGGCAAGGGCATCGCGATGGAGCTCGGAGCCGCCGGGGCGACCGTCTACGTGACGGGCCGCACCGTGACCCCGGGTGAGCACCCGCTGCCCGGGACCGTCGGCGAGACCGCGGCCGAGATCGATGCGCTCGGCGGGCGCGGCGTCGCCGTCGCCTGCGACCACCACGTCGACGGGCAGGTGGAGGCCGTCTTCGACCAGGTCCAGCGCGAGGCCGGACGCCTCGACGTACTGGTCAACAACGTGTTCTCCTCGCCGGCCATGGTGCCGTGGCTGGGCCGGCCGTTCTGGGACCTCCCGATCGAGGCCTGGGACGAGACCATCGACATCGGCGTGCGGTCGCACTACGTGGCCTCGCGCTTCGCCGCCCCGCTGCTGTTCGCGACCGGGCGCGGGCTGATCGTCAACGTGTCGTCGTCGGGGGCGATCCAGCACGCCCACAACGTGCCCTACGGGGTGGGCAAGGCCGCCCTCGACAAGATGACGGCCGACACCGCCCACGACCTCGCCGACCACGGGGTCGCCGTGGTGTCGGTGTGGCCCGGGCTCGTCCGCACCGAGCTGGTGTCGATGGGCGCCCACGAGACCGACGACGGACGCCTCGTGATCGGACTGCCCGGTGAGGGCGAGTTCGACCTGTCGAGCGCCGAGTCCCCCCGCTTCACCGGGCGGGCCGTCGTCGCCCTGGCGTCCGACCCCGCCGTGATGACCCGCACCGGCCGGGCGTTCCCGGTGGCCGACCTCGCAGCCGACTACGGCTTCACCGACGTCGACGGCCGTGCCGCCGGCGTGCAGATCCGCCCCGAGCCTGGCGCCGACGCCGGACCCGGCTCCGGATGACCGCGCCGGCCGAGGCCGACCCGCCCGACGCCGACGCACCCGACGAGTCGGACGAGACCGCCGAGACGACCGACGGGGCGCGTCGCGCCACCACCACCTCGCGCTTCGGGACCTCGAAGCGCGAGAGCCACGACGCGTCGGAGTTCTACGACCGGTTCCCCGCCCCCAAGATCCTCGACGACCAGGCCGTCGCCGACGCGGGCGCCGTGAAGGACTCCGTGCTCCTCGGCGACTCGCGCGACCTTTCGGCGATCCCCGACGGCTCGATCGCGCTGGTCGTCACCTCCCCGCCGTACTTCGCCGGCAAGGAGTACGAGACCACGCTCGGTGAGGGCCACGTCCCCGCGTCCTACGTCGAGTACCTCGAGATGCTGCGCGACGTGTTCGCCGAGTGCTGGCGCGTGCTCGAGCCCGGTGGCCGCATCGCCGTCAACGTCGCGAACCTCGGGCGCAAGCCGTACCGGTCGCTGGCCGGTGACATCGTCACGATCCTCCAGGACGACCTCGGATACCTGCTGCGCGGCGAGATCGTGTGGATCAAGGGCGCGGGGCTCAACAGCTCGTGTGCGTGGGGCTCCTACGCGTCGGCATCGAACCCCGTGCTGCGCGACGTGACCGAGCGGATCATCGTGGCCTCGAAGGGCCGTTTCGGCCGCGCGCTCACGAAGCGCCAGCGGGAGGCCAGGGGGCTCCCGTTCGAGGACACGATCTCGCCCGACGAGTTCCGCGAGCTCACGATCGACACGTGGCGCTTCGCTCCGGAGTCGGCCCGCAGGGTCGGTCATCCGGCCCCGTTCCCGGTGGAGCTGCCGCGCCGGTGCATCGAGCTGTTCACGTTCAAGGGCGACACCGTCCTCGACCCCTTCGGCGGCGTCGCGACCGTTGCGGTCGCCGCCCTCCAGACCGGGCGGCACTTCGTGTGCATCGATGCCGACCCCGAGTACGTCGAGAAGGCCCGGGCCCGCGTGGAGGCCACCCGTGCCGACCGCCTGACCGCACCAACGACCGACCGACCGACCCAGGAGTCCGCATGAGCTTCCGCGCCCTCGTCCTCGACCAGATCGACGACGCGCTCAACGCCACCGTCCAGGTGCTCGACGACGATGCCCTGCCCGACGCCGACGTCACGGTCGACGTCGAGTGGTCGTCGCTGAACTACAAGGACGGGATGGTCCTCGGCGGGGTCGGTCGCCTCGTGCGGACCTTCCCGCACGTCCCCGGCGTCGACCTCGCGGGCACGGTCGTGACGTCCGACTCCGACCGCTTCGCCCCGGGCGACCGTGTGGTCTGCACCGGGTTCTTCGTCGGCGAGCGGTGGTGGGGCGGCTACGCACAGCGGGCCCGGGTCAAGTCGGAGTGGCTGGTGAAGGTGCCCGACTCGCTCACGACGCGCCAGACGATGGAGATCGGGACCGCCGGGCTCACGGCGATGCTGTGCGTCGACGCGCTGGAGCGCGACGGCGTGCGCCCCGACTCCGGGCCCGTGCTCTGCACCGGCGCCGCCGGCGGCGTCGGCACCTACGCGGTGCATCTGCTGGCGAAGCTCGGATACGAGGTGACGGCGTCGACCGGGCGGCCCGAGACGGAGTCGTATCTGCGCGAGATCGGCGCCGCCCAGGTGATCGGCCGCGACGAGATCGGGGCGCCGCCCGAGAAGCCGCTGCTGTCGGAGCGGTGGGCCGGCTGCGTCGACGCGGTGGGGGGCGCGACGCTCGCCCACGTGTGCGCCGAGATGCGCTACGGCGGCTCGGTCGCCGCCTGCGGCAACACCGCCGGCAACGACGTGCCGACGTCGGTGCTGCCGTTCATCCTGCGCAGCGTGCGTCTGCTCGGGGTCGACTCCGTGAGCGTGCCGGCCGAGCGGCGGGCGCCGCAGTGGCAGCGGCTCGGGGAGCTGTGCGATCCGGCGTTCTTCGGCGCGGCCACCACCGTCGCCGGCCTCGACGACCTCCCCGCCGCCGGCGCGCAGATCCTCGCCGGGCAGGTGCGCGGCCGGGTCCTCGTCGACACGGCGCGCTGAGCAGGCGCGCGATGGCCGACTCCGTGCACCGGCCGCCGGCCGTCGGCCACGCCATCATCGCCCTCCACGACCCGGTGCGCGGGCGCGAGGCGGCGTTCAACGCGTGGTACGAGGCCGACCACATGCTGGCGGCCGGGACGATGGCACCTTGGACGATCGGCGGGATGCGCTGGGTCGCCGACCGCGACCTGAAGGCGTTGCGCTACCCGGCCGACGGTCCGTTCGGCCCGGCCACGCGCGGGTCGTTCATGATGCTGTTCTGGATCCAGCGCGACCGGTTGGCCGAGCAGCAGGCCTGGGTCACCGAGGCGATGGCCGACATCGCCGTGCAGGACCGCAACTTCGCCGACCGCGAGGCCGTCACCGCGACCACCTACGACTTCTCGCGCTCGGTGTCACGCGAGACCGACGGCGTGCCACCGGTGCTCGCGCTCGCCCACCACTTCCCCGGCGCGGTGCTGCTCGTGGTCGAGCGGACCGCCGACGGCTCGGTCGCCGCGCTCGGCGACTGGCTCCTGGACACCTACCTCGCCCCGAGACTCGCTGGGTCGCCGGTCGCGTTGGTCACGGCGTTCGCCCCCCGCCCGAAGGAGGCCTGGTGGCCGGCCGCCTACCCCGAGGTGGAGGGGGTCGGCGAGCGCCTGTTCGTCGTCTGCTTCACCGACACCGACCCCCGGGAGTGCTGGGCCACCCACTTCGCCCCGCTGGGCGACGCGCTCGCCGCCTCGGGCACCGGCCGCGTGCTGCTCGCCGCCCCCTTCGTCCCCGCCCCCGTCGGCCGCACCACTACCCCCGAGTCCCTCTGGTGATGCGTCCCCCGCCGACGCCAGGCGTCGGTCTGCGGACGCACCGTCCGACGATGCGTCGCTGAGCGACACCAGGCCCCGGGACACCCCGGGTTCGTGGCCGCTCCCGGCGCGTCCGGTCTAGGTTGCGCGCATGACGGACTCCGCATCACCCCTCTCGGGTCTCGGCGCCATCGGCATCATCGGCGTCGGTCGCATGGGCGCCGGGATGTGGCGCTGCCTCCGCGCTGCCGGCACCACGGCCCGGGTGTTCGACGCGCACGCCCCGGCGACCGACGCACTCGCCGCCGACGGCGCGCCGGTCGCGCCGTCGGCCCACGAGCTCCTCGCCGGCGCCGACGTCGTGCTCGTGTCGCTGCCGACGTCACCGGACGTGCAGACGGTGATCGGCGACGCCCTCGACGCGCTCCGTCCCGCGACGGTCGTGATCGACACCACCTCCGGAGAGCCGGCCGTGAGCCGGGCCATCGCCGCCACGGTGCAGTCCGCGTCCAGCGCCTACCTCGATGCCGGCATCAGCGGCGGGCCCCCGGGCGCGCTCGCCGGGACCCTCAAGATCATGGTCGGGGGCGACGAAGCGGCGTTCTCCCGGGTCCAGCCGCTCCTCGACGTGCTCGGCGCCCAGGTCTGGCACTGCGGTGGTCCCGGCACCGGGCACGCGATGAAGACGGCGCTCAACCTCTCCAACCAGGGCAAGATGCTGCTCGAGATCGAGGCGCTGCTCCTGTGCGGCCGCGCCGGCCTCGACCCCCGGCAGGTGGCCGAGGTGCTCGAGCTGCGCACGTGGAGCCACTTCCTCCTGGGTGACGACGGCCGCCGCCCGTTCGGCTTCGCGGTCGACCTCGCCGTGAAGGACTGGGGCGTCGCCACGGGCGTGGCGACCGAGCACAAGGTCCCGATGCCGATCGCCGCGGCCTGCGCCCAGGTGATGCGGGCCGCCCGGGCCGAGGCCGGCTCCGATGCCGACCTGATCGACGTGGTGCGGGTGATGGAGCGCTGGGCCGAGTACGACCTCGACGCCGGTCTCGGTCGCTGACCACCGATCACCCGTGACCGTCGCGACACACCGGGTGGGGCGGCCGATCCCTCCACCCGGGGTGTCGTCGCTCTACCGTATGTGCGTCCAGCGCCTCGTCCGGTCGTCGGGAGCACCCATGCGCCGCCACCGCCTCCTCCATCTCGTCGCCGCCACGCTCATGGCCCTGACCGTCGTGCTGCCCGCGACCCTGGCCGGAGCGCAGACGACGACCACCACGGTGGCGCCGCCGACCACCACCACGCCGACCACGGTCCCCGTCACCACGCCGGCCTCGACCGTCTCGCCGGGCACCCAGCCGGCGACCGCCACCACGGTTGCGCCCGTCGGCACCACCGTTCCGATCACGCCCGCTACCGCCGACGACGACGGCGGCAGCAGCATCCCGTGGATCCCGATCGCCGTCGGCGTCCTCGTGATCGCGGCGCTCGCGGTGATCATCGCGATCGTCTCGCGCCAGCGCGGCGCCACCCGCCAGCTGGTCGCCGACTGGAAGCGGCAGGCTGCCGACGCCACGGCCGAGGCGGGGGCCACCGCTCGCCTGCTCTCGCAGGGGACGCCCCCGAGCGGCCAGATCGCCCAGCAGCTCCTCACGTCGCTGCGCGCGTTCGAGGACCTGGAGCAGTCGGCACCCGACGACGCGACCGCCGACACCGCGGAGCAGGCCCGGCGGGCGCTGCAGACGCTGGGTCTCGCGATCGACAGCGACTACCGCCTGCGGCGCACGCCCGACGTCGACCCGCGCCAGGTCGCCCGCTCCCAGGAGTCGGTGCAGAACACCGCAAGCGAGACCGACCGCACCCTGCGCAGCGTCTACCGCAGCTTCACGGGCGCCGAGTAGGCGCTCGGGTCGGCGTCAGGCCGACTGGGTCATGAAGGTCTGCAGGTCGAAGTAGTCGCGCCATGCGGCGATCTTCCCGTCGCGCAGCTCGAACACCCCGGCGACGGGCAGCGAGATCACCTTGCCGCCCATGTCGAAGCGGTCGGTGCGCTCGGTGAAGACGACGTCTCCCGACGGATCCGAGAAGATGTGGTGGACCTCGAACTCGATGGCGTCGGCCGGCGGCACGAACATCTCGACGACGGCGCGGATCGCGTCGGTCCCCACGGCCGGCTCGATCGGGATGTTGTGGTACACGGCGTCGGCGTGGAAGTAGGCGAGGATGGCGTCGACGTCACGGGCCTTCCACGCGTCGCAGAACTCACGGACCAGCGCTTCGTTGTTCGACATGGGCGGAATCTAACCCAGAGCACGCAGGGTGGTGGCGGGCGGGGCGGCGGGCTCCTCCAGCCGGCCGTCGACGTGGCGGGCGAAGCGCCCTCGGGTGCGGTCGTGCACGGGGTCGTCGTCGGGCCAGGGCCAGCCCCCGAACCCGGTGCGCTGGTAGTCGCCGATCGCCTGCTGGATCTCCGCGCGGGTGTTCATGACGAACGGGCCGTACTGCGCGACCGGCTCGCCGATCGGCCGCCCCTGGAGCACCATCACCTCCACTCCGTCGGCGGAGGAGAGGTCGAGGACCGCGTCGGACCGGACGCGCGCGCCGTGGCCGGGCTCGACGACGTGGTCGCCGATGCGTAGCGAGGCGCCCGCGAACACGTAGAGCGTGCGCACGGTCTCGGGGAAGCGGGCGCGTGGCATCGACCAGGCAGCGCCCGCGGCCAGGGTCACGTGCCAGATCGCCACGTCGTGGTCGGGGTGCGTCGCCCACGAGTGCGGGGGAGGTGACGGCGGGACCGCGCCGGCGAGCGCCCCGGCGATCAGCGTGACCTCCACCCCGTCGGCGGGGTGCACGCGGGGCACGTCCTCGTCCCACAGCATCGTGAAGTAGGGGGCCGTGAGCTTGTCGGCTGCGGGCAGGTTGAGCCAGATCTGGAACAGCTCGGTGGTGTTGGTGCCCGTCCGGTCGAACAGCGGGAACATCTCCGAGTGCACCACCCCCTCCCCCGCGGTCATCCACTGCACGTCGCCGCGACCGAAGCGGGCCGCCGCCCCCAACGAGTCGGAGTGGTCGATGTAGCCCTGGCGGGCGTACGTGACCGTCTCGAACCCCCGGTGCGGGTGCTGGGGGAAGCCCGGCACCACCCGCCCGTGGTACATCCGCCAGCCGTCGATCCCGGCGAAGTCCATCCCGAGGTCCCGCCCCTCGAGCGACGCGTCGGGACCCATCCGCTCGTCGGCGGCGGGATACGCGTCGAGGTGGTGAACGCAGAACAGGAACGGGTCGATCGTCGGCCAGGGAGTACCCAGCGGCGTCACCTCGAGCACCGGGTCGGCGGCGGTCGAGGGCCTCGGTTCACTCGGGCTCATGGTCGGGTGCTCCTGTCTCGCCGGCGGTGTCGGACGACTCCACGAACGGGGTCGCGCCGTGCGCGTCGTACTCGCGACCCTCGGCCACGGCCCGGGCCTGCGCAGTCTCGTACTGGTACTCGCTGATGCCCCCCGGCTCCCAGGGTCCGACCGAGCCGGCGGCGAGCGCCTTCCCCGACTTCGCCACGATGCCGAACTCCGCGCGGAGCTCGTCGACCGGGCGGTCGGCGAGGGCGAGCCAGTCGACCGCGAGGAAGTCGACGTCGGGTGCGCCGTCACGGCCGTGGCTCAGCGCCCCACGCCGCAACGCGTCGGCGACCCGTTGAGCGACCCCGTCCTGCGAGAGCTGTCCGGGGAACGCCTCGAACAGCCCGGCGCCCGCTCGGAGGTAGCCCGTTTCGAACAGCGAGAGCACCATCGCGAACAGGGAGAAGGCGCGGGGATCGTCGTTGGCGCGGGAGATGAAGGCGAACACCTCGAGCTCCGACTCGACCCGCGACCCGTAGTCGGCGAGCACGTGCACCCAGTCGTGCTGGGCGAGCAGGGGTGGGGCCGAACCGGGCAGGCCGGGGAACACGAACCCGCGCGCTTCGTAGAACTCGAAGATCGCCCGACCGATCGTCCCGTCGGGCAGGTCGCCGAGCGCCTGCCAGCGGGCTGCGAGCGCGGGTTCGTCGACGCACTCCTGCCACGCCGATTGGAGCGCGCCGGAGGTGTGCAGCGACGCCGCCCGCTCCGGAGCCCAGTCGGCGGTGTAGCCGTTGCGCTCGAAGTCGAAGGCGGCGAGCCCGAGGCTCCCGGCGGCGAACCGCCGGGCGACCGTGAGCATGCCGTCGTCGACCGACATCTCCCGGGCGAACTCCTCGACCCGCTGCGCGACCTCGGGAGGCAGCGGCCGCAACACCAGTGCGCCCATGATCATGGACTGGACCAACCGGCTGCGGAACGCCGCGTCTCGGCGGGCGAGACCCTCGGCGTAAGCGCCCGGACTGATCGGCACGAGCTCCGCCGAGTGCACGGCCACGCCCGTCATCGCCTCGATCGTGGCATCGAAGAGCATCTGCTGGAGGTCGGTGAGCCCACCCGGCGGCGTGATCGCGGAGATGATCCCGCGCGCGATCAGCTCGACCTCGGGCGAGTCGGGCGGACGCAGGTTGACGTCGCGGTCGGACGGCAGGGGCACCGGCATCGTCCACGACGGTACCCGTGCGTCCGGGCCAGGTTTTCCCGACGCGGCGTCACCGAGCGGTCCCGGGAGGGCCAGGCTGCGGGCACCGGCGGCCCACCCGGTGGACGAGACCAGCTCGCGCCGACGGGTCGGCTACTCGCCGAGTGTCCCCGGCTCCTCACCCTCCACTGACCCGCCGGGCTCGTCGACCGATGCGGCCGGGCTGTCGCCACCGGGTGTGGGCCCGGCACCGTCGGCGGCGAACGCCGGAGCGTCGGTGCGGTCCATCCCGACGTTCTCGCGTGCGCCGAGCAGGGCCCGCGCCGACGGGCCGCGGGCGAAGTAGACCGACAGCGCGGCGTAGACGAGCAGGCACAGATACGGGCTCACGAAGGCGAGCGGGATGGTGAGCCCGTAGACGACCGGGCTCACCAGGGAGAACTTCAGTGACCGCCGCAGCTGCCCCTCGGTGACGGAGTCGATCGTGTGCTCGGGGTGTCGGGCGAGGTGCCACCACATCCCCATGAAGAGGAGTCCGATCACCGTCATGGTGAGGCTGTAGAGCGCGGTCGCCCACGACGCGTCGATCCCTCCCTCGCCGAGGAAGTCCGCCAGCACCGACGTCGGCCACGGGATGAAGCCGACGACCATCAAGAGCCCGAGGTTCAAGAACAGCAGCGGGCGGTCGACCGACGAGATCCGCTCGAACATCGCATGATGGGCCACCCAGATCAGCCCGATCACGGTGAACGAGAACAGGTAGGCGAGCATCGACGGCCACTCGTCGACCACGGCGTCGAACACGCTCTCCCCTCGGCCGGGCTGCAGCTGGCCGAGGTCGAGGACGAGGAGCGTCGCGGCGATCGCGATGACGCCGTCACTGAGCGCCTCGAGTCGCTGGGTGGTCAGGCTCGGTTGCACGGGGGCGGGGGTCACGACGTGATCATCGCGTGCGCGCCCTCGTCGGTGCAGGCCCGGCCGGTGAACGCTCGATGACGCCCGGCCCCGCTCAGCCGTCGAACTCGTCGACCACGTCGGGGTGGGCGGGAGCCACGTGGGCGCGCCGGGCCGCCCGGCCGAGCATGTGACTCGAGGCCGGGATGGACCAGAACTGGAAGGCCAGCGCGACGACGAGCCTTGTGGTCATCGAGCCGAACGGCACCTGCAGCATCGCGCCGAACAGCGTGAGCGCGATGCCGAGCGTGGCGGGCTTCGTGGCCACGTGGATACGGCCGTAGACGTCGCCCATCCGGAAGAGGCCGATCGCGGCGATGAACGTGAACGCCGTGCCCGTCAGGAGCGCGGCCGCGGCGACCACATCGAGGACGGTGTCCATCACTCCTCCTCCCCCGTGACCGTGTTGCCCCGACGCTCCACGAACCGGGCCACCGTGATCGTGCCGATGAACGCGAGCACCGAGATCAGCAGGGTGAGATCGACGATGTCGGCCTGGCCGGTGATGACGATGGCGACGGCCAGTCCGTTGAGCGCGACCGACATCATCGTGTCGAGCCCCAGTGAGCGGTCGACGAGCCCGCGGGCGCGCAGCACGAACACGACCACGAGCAGGAACGAGATCCCCAACACGCTCATGCACACCGTCGTCACCACGGTCACGACCCGGCTCCTTCCCGCGTGCCGGGTCCCCGTCGTGGCTCGATCGCGCGGAGGACCTGGTCCTCGAGCGCGTGCACGGAGGCTCGCACCTCGGCCGCAGAGCTGTCGCCCAGGGCGTGGACGATGAGGCGCTCGGGCTCGTGGCGCACATCGAGGGTGAGCGTCCCGGGAGTGAGGGTGATGAGGTCGGCGACCACGGTGCCCACCAGCTCCGAGTCGGTGCTCAGCGACACCCGGACCACCTTCGTCTCGAGCCGCGCCGGGGTGGGGCGGATGACGGCGCGGGCGACCGTGATGCTCGACCGCACGAGCTGGACGGCCAGCTCGCCGATGAGCACGACACACCCCCACAGCGAGAGCCGGTGCCGGGTCGTCGGGCCGCGCCGCGGGAACAGCACGGTCACGGCCACCGCGACCACGATCCCGCCCACCACGTTCGCGGCCGTGAGCTCGCCGAACAGGAGAACCCACACGATCACGATGCCCACGGCCCCGGTCACCCGGTTCATCGGGACGGTCATCGGCTCCCCTCCTTCCCGTAGTCCTGCGTCGAAACGAGCTGCGACGCCGTGCGCTCGCAGAAGTCCCAGATCGGCCCGGCCGCGATCGCGATCGCGAGACACGCGGCCACCGTCACGGCGGTCACCCCGCCCATGACCCGGTGGTGGCGGACCAGGCCGACCCGCCCGCGTGGATGCGGCTGCGGGTCGCCCCAGAAGACCCCGGTCCAGATCTTGACCATCGACACCAGCGTCAGCAGCGATGCGAGCAGCGCCACGCCCACGATCACCCAGTCGGCGCCGGAGAAGCCGGCCTCGATGATCCCGACCTTGGCGACGAACCCGGAGAACGGCGGGATCCCGGCCAGGCTCAGCGCCGGGATCAGGAACAGCACCGCGAAGAGCCCCGACCGGCGGGCCAGCCCGCCCACGCGGTCGAGCGCCGAGGTCCCGGTGTCGTTCTCGACGATCCCCTCGACCAGGAACAGGGCGGTCTTCGTGGGGATCTGGTGGATGACGAAGAACACCGTGGCGGCGAGCGCGGCAACCCCGCCGAGCGCGAGACCGGCGACCATGTACCCGATCTGGCTGACGATGTGGAAGCTCAGGATCCGCTTCATGTCGACCTGCGCGAGGGCGCCGAGGCCGCCGATGACCATCGTGATCCCGGCGATCACGAGCAGCAGCGTGCGCTGGCCGCCGGGGAACAGCAGTGTCTCGGTGCGGATCATCGCGTACACGCCGACCTTCGTCAGCAGCCCCGCGAACACGGCCGACACCGGGCTCAGCGCGGCCGGGTAGCTGTCGGGCAGCCAGGAGAACAGCGGGAACACCGCCGCCTTCAGTCCGAACGCGAGCAGCAGCATCATGTTGAGGCCGATGGCCACGCCCACGGGCAGCCCGGCGATGCGCTCGGGCAGCACCGACATCGAGAGGGTCCCGGTCGCGGCGAACGTGAGGCCCACCGCGAGGAACAGCAGCAGCGACTCGACCACGTTGATCACCACGTAGGTGGTGCCGGCCCGGATCTGCGCGTCGTTGCCCTCCATCGTGATGAGCACGTAGCTGGCCATCAGCAGGATCTCGAACGCGACGAACAGGTTGAAGAGGTCGCCGGCGAGGAACGCGGCCGAGATCCCGGCCGAGAGCACGAGGTACGCGGGCACGTACCAGGGGGACCTCGCGTCGACGCCCTCCTGGCCGAGCGCGTAGATGAGGACCGCGAACAACATCGCTGCCCCGAGGACGAGCATGATCGCCGCCAGCCGATCGGCCACCATCGAGATCGCGATCCGCCCGGGCCAGCCGCCCAGGTTCGCGCGCAGTGTGCCGTCGTGGTCGACCTCGATCAGGATCACGACCGCCATCGCGAGGGTGAGCCCGATGGTCACGACCGCGATCACCCACTGCAGCCGGCGCCAACGACCGAAGATCACCGCCAGCGCGGCCGCGCCCAGGGGCAGCGCCACCATGAGGGGGAGCAGGGCGCTCACCCCCGCGTTCCCTTCCGGGCGCGCTCCTCGGCCGCGAGGCGGCGGTCCTCGATGTCGTCTTCCACCTGGTCGTTGCCGTCGATCGTCCACGACCGGTAGGCGACGGCCAGCAGGAACGTGATGACGGCGAGCCCGATCACGATCGAGGTGAGCACCAGCGCCTGGGGCACAGGGTCGTTGAAGGGGCCGTCGCGCCCGATGATCGGCGCCTCGGCCGGCGGGCCCCCAGCGGCCAGGACCAGCAGGTTCGCCGCGTTGGCGAAGAGCCCGAGGCCGAGCACCACGCGGGTCAGCGTGTGCTGGAGGATGAGCCAGGTCCCGACCGACGCGAGCACGCCGACGAGCAGGGCGACGACGACGCTCATCCGGACACCCCCTCCCGGCTCGGGTCGCCGGGTGCGCCCTCCAGTGCGGAGCCGGACGCACCCGCGTCGTCGGAAGGCTCCCGGACGAACGCCGCGAGGGCCGAGAGCACCACGCCGGTGACGAGGACCATCACGCCGAGGTCGAACAGCGCCGAGCTGACGAGCTTCACCTCGCCGATGACCGGCGGGTGCACCTTCCAGATCGCCGACTCGAGCAGCGTTCCACCGAAGAGCAGCGGTGTGACCGCCACGGCGACGGCGATCCCGAGGCCGACGCCGACGAGGAGCAGGGGCGAGGCCCGCCGCGGGCTGAACGACCGCCGCCCCTCGGCGAGGTACCCGAGGACGACCGCGGCGGCGAGGATCAGCCCGCCCGCGAACCCCCCGCCCGGAGCGTTGTGGCCCCGGGCCGCGACGTACACGGCGACGACGGCCAGCATGGGCGCGAGCCCGCGTGACGTCGTGGACAGGACGATCGAGCGGAACCGCCGGCGTGCATCGCGGTCGGCCGAGTCGAGCGCCTCGGGATCGGACAGGTCGATCCCGTCGAGGAGCCGCTTGCGGCGCTGCTCCCGCCGGGCGACGCCCACGAGGTTGACCACCCCGATCGCGGCCACACCGAGCACGGTGATCTCCCCCAGCGTGTCGAAGCCCCGGAAGTCGACCAGGGTCACGTTGACGACGTTCTTCCCGCCCGCCTCGTCGAGGGAGCGCTCGACGTAGTCGGACCCGGCGCTCGGTGCCTCGCGCCCCGCGGTGACGGCGAGCGCGAACACGGTGACCATCACCCCCACGGCGACGGACAGGCCGATCCGCAGCGCCTTGGGCGCCCAGCTCGGGGGAGGGCGGAAGCGGTCGGGCAGGTGCTGGAGCACCAGGAAGAACATGACGATGATGAGCGTCTCGACGAGGAACTGGGTGACCGCGAGGTCGGGGGCGCCGTAGGCGAGGAACAGCAGCGCGAGGCCGTAGCCCGATCCGCCCACGAGCAGCGCGCTCGTGAAGCGCCGGCGGGCCCCGATCACGGCGAGGGCGAGCGCGCCGGTCGCGATCGCGAGCACGATCTCCACGCCCGAGTCGGCGAAGGGCAGGTCGGTCCAGTCGGGGAAGCCCTTGGCCGCCCCGTACCCCAGCCCGGCGAGGAGCGTCAGCAGGATCACCCCGAGGTACACCGGAAGCGATCCGCTCTGGACCACACCGGTCACCCGGCGCGCTCCGCGCATCAGCCCGTCGAAGCACCACGCGTAGACCCGGGTGGCCGCGACCGGGCGGGGGTCGCGGCCGCGCGACCGCCGTCGCAGCACCTCGGCGGTCGCCGCACCCACGACCCACGTCGCGACCGAGATCCCGAGCGCGGGACCGAGACCCGGCCACAGCACGAGGTGCTTGTCGGCCGACTTCGGATCGAGCGAGCCGGCCACCTCGGCGATCACCTCGCCCACGCGTGCCGCGGCGAGACCGAACAGGACCGAGAGGGCGGCGAGCACCGCCGGCGACACTAGGAACGTCGGGCGGGGATGGTGCACCCGCGCCGGATCGATCGGCGCCGGCTCCATCCTGACGCCGGTTGCGGTCGACGTCGCCACCCCACGGAGGAAGACCCCGTCGAAGATCCGTACCGAGTAGGCGACGGTGAGCACGCTGCCGAGGACCACGGCGACGAGCGCCACCGTCCCGGCCCCCATCCCCTCGAGCTCGAGCAGGCCGTGGAGGCCCGCTTCCTTGGCGACGAAGCCGAAGGTCGGGATGACCGCGGCCATCGACAGCGCGGCGAGCCCACCGATGACGGCGAGGCCCGGGAGGAGCCGGCCCAGCCCGGCCAGCCGGCGCATGTCCCGGGTGTTGGTCTGATGGTCGACGATGCCGACGACGAGGAACAGCGCCGCCTTGAACAGGGCGTGGGCGAGGATCATCGCCGTGCCCGCGTAGGTCAGCTCGGGCTCCCCGATGCCCACCAAGATCACGAGCAGACCGAGCTGGCTCACCGTGCCGTGCGCGAGCGCGAGCTTCGCGTCCTGCTCCCGGAGGGCCCGGAAGCCACCGAGCAGCAGCGACGCCGCCCCGGCGCCCACGACGAGGGGGCGCCACGGACCCACCGTCGCGAAGGCGGGAGCGAGGCGGGCGATCAGCACGATGCCCGCCTTCACCATGGTGGCCGAGTGCAGGTAGGCGCTGACCGGCGTCGGTGCCGCCATCGCCCCCGGCAGCCAGAAGTGGAACGGGAACTGCGCCGACTTGGCGAACGCACCCGTGAGCACCAGCACGAGCGCGACGGTCGTGATCGTGCCATCGGGCGGGTTCGCGATCAGTCCCGAGAGGGTGGTGGTCCCCGACTGCTGCCCGAGCAGCACCAGGCCGGCCAGGAGGGCGAGCCCACCCAGCCCCGTCACCAGCAGCGCCCGCTGGGCCGCGGCCCGGGCGGCCACCCGGCGGTCGTCGATCCCGATGAGCAGGAACGACGTGACCGATGTGAGCTCCCAGAAGAGGAACAGCGTGAAGAAGCCGTTGGCGAGCACCAGGCCGAGCATCGAGGCCCCGAAGGCCAGCAGGAGGCCGGCGATCCGGCCGACGTCGGGACGCGACGCGCCACCGTGGTGGCCGCGGAAGTACGCGCTCGAGTAGGTGAAGACGAGCAGCCCGATGCCCGACACGATCACGGCCATGAAGAGCCCGAAGCCGTCGACCCGGAACGCGAGGGTGAGGCCGAGGTCGCCGACCCAGGTCAGCGACTCCTGGTCGACCTCGCCGTCGAGGATCCCCGGCGCTCCCGCGAGCAGGACCGCGAGGACCCCCGCCATGGTGAGCGCCGCCACCCAGAAGGCCCCGCGTCCGACCCGACCGCCGGGCGCGAGCACGGCGGCGGCGACAACGAACGGAACGATGACCAAGAGCAGGATCGGCACGCGCGACGAACCCCTTCTGAAGGCGGGACCACGGATGCCGACCAGACTTCCCGGCTCACCTGATTCGAGGTTACGTAAGCACCTGTCCTGATTGTTCGCGCTACGTGAACAGCAGGTTACGTGGTGCGCCGCTCCGGGGCCACGCCTGCCGGGGTGACCCCCTCAGGCGAGGAGCGAACGCAGGAGCGCCCGGGTCCGGGCGGCGTCGTCCTCGGTGAACGCGATCTCGAGTGCGGCGAAGTCGGTCGCCCCGGCCGCGGCGAAGGCCTCGATCCCGGTGCGCACGGTGTCCTCGTCGCCGACCAATGACACCGCCGCGGGTCCGCTCGCGCCTTCGAGGTCCATCACCCGCTGGTACGACGGGAGGTCGTTGTAGTTGGCGAGCACGCCGTCGATGAGGGCGCGCATGCCGTCGGGGTCGTCGGTCACCGCCACGGGGACGCTGGCGACGACGCGGGGCGCCGGACGCCCGGCCGCCTCGGCCGCGGCCCGCAGCGGCGGCGCGATGTCGGCCTCGATCACCCTGGGTCCGCTCAGCCACAAGATGGTGCCGTCGGCCCGCCCGCCCGCGAGCGCGAGCATGCGCGGGCCCATCGCCGCCAGCACGACCGACGGCGTGGCCACTCCGGCCGGCGCCCCCATCGACTCGGCCGTCCCCGACCAGATCTCGCCCCGCGCGTCGACCCGGCGGTCGGCGAGCGCCGGCAACAGCACGGAGAGGTACTCGTCCATGTGGCGGGCGGGCCGGGAGAACGGCACGTGGAGCGAGGCCTCGACCGTCGACTTGTGGGCGAGTCCGAGCCCGAGGGTGAAGCGGCCCCCGCTCAGGTCGGAGGCGGTGAGCGACTGCGCGGCGAGCATGAGCGGGTGCCGAGGCCAGGTGGGCACGACCGCGGTGCCGAGCTCGATCGACGAGGTCCGCGTGCCGATCACCCCGAGCACCGTGATCGCGTCGGGTGCGACGAGCTGGGCGAGCCAGTACGACGAGAATCCGTCGGCCTCGGCCGCGACCGCGTGGTCGACGATGGCGGCCGCCGGCTGCCCGAGGGCGATGAGTCCTGATCCGTTGATCCCGATGCGCATGGCCCCAGTCTGACCGCTCCCGTGCGATCATGCGCCCGTGACCCTGGACACCGACCTCACCGGACGGGTCGTCGTCGTGACCGGCGCCTCTCGGGGCATCGGACGCGGCCTGGCTCGCCACCTCGCCGGGCGCGGGGCCCGGCTGGTGGTGACGGGCCGGAAGCAGCACCGCCTCGACAGCCTCGCCCAGGAGCTCGACGGGCTCGGCGCCGACTTCCTGCCTCTCTCGTTCGACGTCGCCGACCGCGAGGCCTGTCGTGCGATGGCCGACGCGACCGTGGCCCGCTTCGGGCGCATCGACGGTCTGGTCGCCAACGCGCAGACGTTCCGCTCCGTGACCCCGCTGGCCGAGGTGGGGGAGGCCGACATGGACCTCCTGTTCGACACCGGCCCCAAGGGCACGCTCTGGCTGATGCAGGCGGTGTACCCGCACATGAAGGCGCAGGGCCGCGGGCGCATCGTCACCTTCGGTTCCAACGCCGGGCTGACCGGTGGCGCGGGCTACGGGCCGTACTCGTCATCGAAGGAGGCGATCCGCGGGCTCACCCGCGTGGCGGCACGAGAGTGGGGGGCCGACGGCATCACCGTCAACTGCGTGTGCCCCGTGTCGGCGGGTCACCGGGCCCCACCCGACGACGACCCGCAGCGCAAGGCCCTGTGGGAGCGCACCTACGCGAACCAGCCGATCCCCCGCGACGGCGATGCCGAGACCGACATCGCGCCGGTCGTCGCGTTCTTGCTGTCCGACGCGTCGCAGTACATGACCGGTCAGACCGTGATGGCCGACGGCGGCGCCGTCATGCTCCACTGACGTTCTGGCGTCCCCGGCGCATCACATCGATGCCCTGGGGACGCCAAAACGTCGGCGAGGCGGGTCAGCGGGCGGTGACGGTGTCGGTGTCGCGGCCCGAGCGCAGCACCGTGCCCGGCGTGGCCCCGGTGGCCACGCCGTCGCGCACGGTCTCGACCCCGTTGACGAGGACGCGGTGCACCCCGGTCGATCCGGCGACGAGCCGGACGGCCCCATCGGGCAGGTCGGTCACGAGGCGAGCAGGCTCCGCCCCCACGGTGTCCGGGTCGAGCACCACCAGGTCGGCGTGGGCACCCTCGGTCACCACACCCCGGTCGCGGAGGCCGAACAGCGCGGCCGGCTTCCCGGTGAACGCGTGCACCGCCTGCTCGAGCGGCATGAAGCGACGCCCCCGGAGGCAGTCGGCGAGGAACTGGGTGGGGTACGCGCCTCCGCACATGCGGTCGAGGTGGGCACCGGCGTCCGAGCCGGCGAGCAGGACGTCTTCGTCGTGCCACACGCTCGCCCGCAGGGCCCACGTGGCGTCGTCGTCGCCGGCCGGCGGCGGCCACAGCACGGTGCGCAGGTCGTCGGCGAGCACGATGTCGACCAGCGTGTCGAACGGGTCGGCGCCCCGCTCGCGGGCGATGTCGCCCACGAGCCGCCCGCTGAGCCCCGAGTTGGCCGGGCTGTGCGTGTCGCCGATCCGGTAGCCCGCGAAGTTGCCGAGCACCCGGAACATGCCGGCGGCCTCGCTGTTGGCGGCGGCCTCGAGTCGCCGGCGGGTGTCGGGGTCGCCAAGCGCCCGCACGCGCGCTCCGAGCGCGAGGGCCATGGTGTCGCGCCACCCCGGGATGAGGAACAGCGCGCAGTACGTGCCGAAGCTCATCGTCATCGGCACGAGCGTGGGCATCAGCAGCGCGACGATCCGGCCGCCGTGCGCCCGTGCGTGCGTCGACAGCGCCAGCTGCTGGGCGACCTTGTCGGGGTACGCGGCGTCGGGGACGAGCAGGTTCCAGTTGAGGACCCGGTTCGCCATCGCCGACATGCGGGTGAGGTGCTCGACCTCGGCGTCGGTCCAGCCCGTGCTGCCGCCGTCGAAGATGCCCGCGAGCGTGGTGCCGGGGTGACGACCCACGACCGCGCACAGCGCCAGGTGCTCCTCGAACGTCGCGCCGCGCGCGGGGATCGGGTCGCCGTCGCCGTCCATGTGGGCGGTGGAGATGTCGGTGGAGAAGCCGAGCGCGCCCGCGGCCAGCGCGTCGGCGAGCGCGACCTCGAGCCGGGCGAGCCCGTCGGCGTCGGCGGCCGTCACGTTGGCGTCGGGCCCGAGCACGTACCGGCGCAGCGCCGAGTGCCCGGCGAGGAACGCGGCGTTGACGCCGATGCGGCCCTCCAGCGCGTCGAGGTACTCGCCGAACGTCTCCCACGACCACGGCACGCCGGTCTCGAGGGCGCCCAGGGGCATCCCCTCCACGCGCGCCATCATGCGCCGGGTGTAGTCGGCGTCGTCGGCGTGCAGCGGCGCGAGCGCGAACGAGCAGTTGCCCCCGATCACCGTGGTCACCCCGTGCACGTTCGAGGGCGACGCCGCGGCGTCCCAGAACAGCTGGGCGTCGTAGTGGGTGTGCGGGTCGACGAAGCCCGGGCATACCACGAGCCCGTCGGCCGCGATGGTCTCGCGTGCCGGCTCGTCGAGCCGGCCGAGCGCGACGACCCTGCCGTCGCGGATGCCGACGTCGGCGGACCGACCGGGTGCGCCGGTGCCGTCCACGACGGTGGCGCCGTCGATGCGGGTGTCGAGCACGGTCCCCTCCCGTGGCCCGTTCCGACCGGACCTCGGCCCGCACCCTATTGGAGCCCGGAGCGATAGCGTGCCGCCATGACGGATGCAGTGGCGGGGTGGGCGGCGCGGGGTGAGCACCGGGAGCTCGCCGGACACCGGGTCTTCACCATGGTGGCCCCCGCCGCCGGACCCGAGACCGCCGAGCCCCTGCTCGTGCTCCACGGCTTCCCCACGTCGTCGTACGACTACGCAGCGGTGCTCGACGGCCTGCGCGGCAACCGCCGGGTGCTGCTCTTCGACATGCTCGGCTACGGGCTGTCCGACAAGCCCGACGTGGCGTACACGATGGCCCTGCAGGCCGACATCGCGCAGGCGTTCGTCGCCGCCCTGGGGGTCGACGATGTCGCCCTTCTCAGCCACGACATGGGCAACACGGTCGGCGGCGAGCTCCTCGCCCGCCACCTCGACGGCGACTGGGACGTGCGCGTCACCCGCCGCGTGGTCACCAACGGCAGCATCTACATCGAGATGGCCCAGCTCACCGCGGGCCAGGAGATGCTGCTCGCGCTGCCCGACGCGGTGCTCGAACCCGCCCTCGCCCCCGACGAGGCCGCGCTGGCGGACGCGCTGGCGGCCACGTTCAGCCCCCACACCGCGGTTGCCGACGCCGAGCTGCGGGCCCACGCGGCGATGATCTGCCACGGCGACGGCAACCGCGTGCTGGCGCGGCTCATCCGCTACATCGAGGAGCGCCGCCGCAGCCAGGGCCGCTTCACCGGCGCCATCGAGTCGCACCCGGCGCCCCTGGGAGTGGTCTGGGGGCTCGACGACCCGATCGCGGTCGCGCCCATGGCCCAGCGCCTCCAGGAGGCGCGCCCCGACGCCGCAGTCGTGCACCTCGACCGCGTCGGGCACTACCCGATGGTGGAGTCGCCGGCCCGCTTCCTCGGGGCGGTCCTGCCGATGCTCGACGAGGCGATCTGATCGCCGACCTGCGTCAGAAGTCGGTGCGGTACAGCTCGTCGTAGTCGTGGTACTCGGGCTCGCCGATGCAGTGCGCCAGCATCGCCGCCGAGGTCGCCTGGGTCTCGGGCCGCTCGTTGTTGCGGGCGGCCTCGTCGGCCGCCGACACGTCGGGATCCACCACGCCGAAGTCGGCGACGATGAGGTAGCGGCCGGGTTCCTCGCGGTCGGCGAGGAGCCGGATCCCCATGTACCCCATGATGTCGGCGGAGGCCTGGTCGACGTCCCACTGCTCGAGCAGCTCGATCAAGGGCGTCGGGTCCTCGCACCGGATCGCGATGGTCTGGCTGAAGTTGTGGTTCCTCATTGCGCGGCTCCCCTTCGGGCGGCGACGGCCTGCTGCTGGATCTCCGACATCCCCGCCAGGTCGAAGAGGCCCACCGAGCCGGCCTCCAGCGCGTGCTCGCCCTTGGGCGGGACCGCGAAGTGCGCGCGCAGATCCTCGACCGGGCGGTCGGCGACGGCGTAGTAGTCGACCTCGAACAGGTCGAGGTTGTTGGCCCGGCACACCTCCTTGCCACGGCGGATGGCATCGGCGACCCGCCGGTGCATGCCCGGCGCCTGGATCACGCGCTCGCGCACGTCCCGGTCGAAGAAGCCCGTGGTCGGGATGTAGCCGGTCTCGAACAGGCCGGTGAGCGTCGCGAGCCAGGCGAAGCCCTTGGGGTCGGGGTCGGCCCGCCCGATGAACGAGAACACCTCGAGCTCGCCGCGGAGGTTCGTGCCGTAGTCGGCGAGGACGTGCACGAAGTCGTGCTGGGCGAGGTAGCGCGGCGCCCCGCCGGGACCGCCGGGCAGCTCGAAGCCCCGGGCGTCGTACATGTCCCACGCCTGGAACCCGAGCGTGTCGGGCGGGAGCCCGGCGAAGCCGCGCCAGGTGGCCTCGAGCTCCGGGTCGAGCTCCGCGGGGGCGAACGGGGCCGCCGCCGGGTCGAGCGACCCCCGGCCCGGCCCGGGGCTGACCTCGCCCTCACCGCCGCCCTGCAGATGGGCGGCGAACCCGTTGCGCTGGAGGTCCTTGTAGGCGAGCCCGAACGCGCCCTGCGCGTATCGACGGGCGAGCCGCACGAAGTCGTCCTTCACGCCGAGCGCCTCCGCGTAGAGGTGCACCCGGTGGGCCACGACCGTGGGGATGGGCCGGAGGACCAGCTCGGCCAGGACCATGTGGTGCACGATCCGCTGCCGGTAGTCGAGGTCGCGACGCGCGAGCACCTCGGCGAGCTCCTCCGGTCCGAGCGGTTCGAGCGATCGGTAGTCGACGTCGACGCCGGTCAGCGCGCTCGCGATCGCCTCGAGCAGGTCGGCCTGGACGTCGGTGAGGCCCTCCTCGGGAGCGACCGCGGTGGCGATCCCGCGCGCGACGAGGCGGACTTCGGTGCGCTCCTGATCTTCACCGCTCCGGATCACGTCGGGATCCACGCAGACGGGTCCTTTCGGTCATGGTCCCCCGGTCCGCGCATGCTATTCCGCTCGCCCGGCCACTCCCCGAGCGCGCCGCTCAGGCCCGGACGGTGACCACGAGCGCCGCCGTCCGCCCCTCCACGTCGGCCGAGCCGAACCGGTCCTCCAGCCGACGCGCCGTCTCACGGATCGCGTGGGCGAGGGCGTCATCGCCCCGGCGGACGATCTCGTCGCGCAGGGGGGTCCCGGCGCACACCGCCCGGGCGACGTCCTCCGGCGACGCAGCGCGAGCCCGACGCTCGACCCGCTCGATCTCGGGCCGGGCGGTGAACCCCGCGGCGGCGAGGTCGGCCGCGATCACGTCGGGCTCGAAGTAGCCGTACGGGGTGCGGGTGAGGAACTCGGGCGGGTCGTCGGGGAAGATCTCGGCGACGGCGTCGGCGACCGCCGCGCAGAGCTCGTTGCGGTCGATGCAGTCCCAGACGGTGCAGAGGTACGTGCCCCCCGGACGGAGCACCCGACGGGCCTGGGCGAACGCGACGTCGTGCGGCGAGAAGAACATCGCGCCGAAGCCGCACACCACCGCGTCGAAGCTCGCGTCGGCGTACGGGAGGTCGAGGGCGTCGGCCACCTCCCAGGTGACCGGCCGGGCCGTCCCGACCGCCTGTGCCCGCTCCAGCATCCCCGCGACGAGATCCGTCGCCGTGATCGGCACGTCGGCGGGCAGCGCGGCGGCCAGCCCCCGCGTGACCACGCCGGTGCCGGCCGCGACCTCGAGCACCGCGTCGGGGGCGACCGCGACCGTCCGCGCGACGAGGTCGTCGACGTAGCCCTCGAACACGAGGGGGACCAGTTCCGCGTCGTACACCTCGAACAACGAAGGGATCACCGCGTGCGCGGCGCCCACCTCGGGGGACCAACTGCCCATCCCCGCATTCTGGCGCATCGCGGAACCGGGCTCAGGACCTACGGCCCTGGACTCCCCGCCCGGAATCGTCGAGGCTCCGACTGTGCGACCCACGAGGATCGACTCCCGAATCCCCCGGGGCGCGCCGACCCGCGGGGTGCGGATCAAGGTGCACCCCGGCCTCTGCGAGGGCTGGGGCAACGAGCCGGCGGCCGACGACGCCCCGGGGGACGGGTGAGCGCGCCCGGCGAGGCCCACACCCGCGCACCGTTGCGCACCGTCGCCCTGCCGACCGAGCACGGAGGCTGGGGTCTGAGCGCCGAGCCCGGGCTGCTCGGGCTGCTCCTCGTGCCGAGCGTCGCCGGGGCCTGCCTGGCCGTGGCCGCGGTGCTCGCATTCGTCGCCCGCACACCGCTGCGGTTCGTGCTCGTCGACCGCCACCGGGGGCGGTCGCTGCCCCGCACCGCCCTGGCCCGGAAGGTGCTCCTCGCGGAGACCGTCGTGCTGGTCGCCCTCGTCGCGACCGCGGTGGTCACCGCCGACGGCGCGTTCTGGTGGCCCGCTGTCGTGGCGGCCCCGCTCGTGGGACTCGAGCTCTGGTTCGACACCCGCTCCCGCAGCCGCCGGCTGCTGCCCGAGCTCGCGGGCGCCGTCGGGGTGAGCGCGGTCGCGGCGATGATCGTCCTCGCGGGTGGTCACGGGTCGGCCGAGGCGACCAGTGCCTGGCTCGTGCTCGCCGCCCGGGCGATCACCGCGATCCCCCACGTGCGCGCCCAGATCCTCCGGATGCACGGCCGGCCCGTGGCCGCCTCCACCCTCGTCGCCGCCGACGCATGCAGCGTCGTCGCCGCCGCGGCGGCGGTCCTGCTCGAGCCCTCGATGCTGGCCGGTGCGATTGCCGTGCTCGTCGTGATCGGGTTCGAGCGACTCACCGACCGATCGGTCGCGCCCCCGACGGTGATCGGAATACGCCAGATGCTGCTCGGGCTGATGGTCGTCGTCGTGACCGCGCTGGGCGTGCACCTCGCCTGAGCCATGGGCCGAGCACCGGCCGTTCGAGCTGATCCTGCGCCGGCGGTGACGGGGCCCGCGGTCGACCACGCCTCGGCGCTGCTGACGGTCGAGGAACCCGCGATTCGACCATGATTCCCCCATGGCCGGGGTCCCCATCCCCGGGGTGCGGTGATGACCGCAGCCCGCATCGTCGCCCCGTTCGTCGCCCGGAGGGCCACCCGGACGCGGGCGGCCACGGGTGCGGCGCTGGTGCTGGCGTTGACGGGCCTGCTGCCCATTGCCACGGCCGCCGGGACGGCGGCGGGGACGCTCCCCACCGACTGGTGCGCGCCCGAGCCGTCGAGCACCGACCGCCCCGACACCGTCGCCGGCCACCAGATCCACGTGGTCTACGCCCACCCGGCCGACGCCCCCGACCGGACCACCACCTTGGCACCGCGCATCGTGCGCGACCTCGGCGGGGTGGACGCCTGGTGGCGCGGCCAGGACCCCGGGAGGACCCCGCGCTTCGACCTCGCCGCGTTCGCCGACTGCGACTCGCCCCTCGGCGCGCTCGACCTGACCACCCTGGCGCTCCCCGGCCCGTCGACGGCGTACGCGAACCCCGACGCCACACTCGCGGCGTCGGTGCGCACCGAGCTGCAGCGGGTCCTCGGCCCCAAGGCCGGCACCGTGTACCTCGTCTACCTCGATGCACCCGTCGGGCCGTTCCACGACCAGGTCGTGTGCGGGCTGGCCGCCGCGAACACTGCCTTCGTCTTCCTCCAGCAGTCCCCCGGCTGCTCGCCCGGCGGCGGCCTCGGCGCGGGCGACGGCTGGCCGGCCAGCACTGCCGCCCACGAGCTCACCCACCTGTTCACCAACGGCCCCCTCACCGGCGCGCCGCACGCGTGCCCCGACGACGACGGGCACATCTGCGAGCCAGGGTCGGGCGACCTCCTCGACACCGCCTCGCCGCGGACCTCCCCGTTCCTCTCCGACATGGTCCTCGATCCCGGACGCGACGACTACTACGGGCACGGGATCCCCGGACGCATCGACGTCCGAGCTTCGGAGTACCTCGCGCGGCTCGACGCGCCCCAGCAGCCGGTGACCGTCGCGGTCACACCCGACGGGGGTGGCCGGGTGACGTCGGCCGGTCCCGGCATCGCCTGCCCGCCGGCGTGCAGCATCCCGTTCGACGGCGACACCACCGTGCGGCTCGTCGCCACCGCGGCCGACGGCTACGTGTTCCGGGGGTGGAGCGGCTCGTGCAGCGGTCCCGCCACGCAATGCGCGGTGGTCGCCGACTCCGCGCTCGACGTGACCGCAACCTTCGAGGCGCTCGTGGCCTACCGGGTCCGGGTGGTGGGCTCGGGCCGGATCACCACCCTGACCGACGCCTGCGATGCACGCTGCACGTGGGACGCACCGGCCCGGACCACCGTCGACCTGCACGCCGAGCCCGAACGCGGTGCGCGCTTCGCGGGCTGGTCGGGCGCGTGTGCCGGCGAGCGGGCGCGCTGCCGCGTTCGGATCGGCAAGGCGGTCCGGGTCGTCGCGACCTTCGAGCGGCGCTGATCGCCCACCGGCTGGACGGAGGCCGCCCCGGTGCCCGAACATGACCGGATGACTGCGGGCGACGAGACGCGACCCACCGGTCCGTTGGCGTGGGTGAAGGTCGTCGACCTCACCGATCTCCGGGGCGCGCTCTGCGCGCGGATCCTCGCCGACTTCGGTGCTCAGGTGATCCGGGTCGCACCGACCGATGTGCCCGACTCGTTGACCGACCGCTACCGCAACGCGGGGAAGCACCCCATGGTCGTCGCCGACGCCGACCCGTCGGCACCGGAGCGGCTCGACGGGCTGCTCGCCGCCGCCGACGTGGTGGTCACCAACCTCCACCCCGCCACCGAGGATCTCCGGGCGCTCGACGCCGACGCGCTCGCCGCGACCCACCCGCACCTCGTCGTGGTGGCCCTCGCCGATCTCGGCCGCACCGGCCCCCGGTCGGACTGGCGCCTCGAGTCGCTCCCCGCGCTCGCGGCGTCGGGGGCGCTGTGGGCGTCGGGCTTCCCCGACCTTCCGCCCTGCAACGCGCCCGGCCACCTCGCCCACGACTGCGCGTCGGTCTACGGGGCGATCGGCGCGGTGGCGGCCGTGCTCGACCGTGAGCGCGCCGGCGGTCGCGGTCAGGTGGTCGAGGTGAGCGTGCAGGAAGCCGCGCTCGCCGCGACGATCCCCTGGTCGATCGTCATGCAGGACCACCGGGAGATCAACCCGCTGCTGCCGTTCGACGGGCGGCGCAACGCCGAGGGTGCGTACTGGGTGCTCCCCGCGGCCGACGGCTGGGTGCGGGTGGTCGTGGGCTCCCCCCGCCAGTGGGCGGGCTTCAAGACGCTGATGGGCGACCCCGACATCTTCGAGGACGACCAGTGGAAGAACCCCCAGTTCCGCGTGGCCAACGCCGACGTGATCCGCCTGGTCGCCCAGGACCGTCTCACCGACCGCACCCGCGCGGAGCTGGTCGAGGAGGCGCAGGGGCTCGGCGCGACGGTCGGGGTGCTGCACCGGCCGAGCGAGTTCGTCGCGCACCCGCAGACCCGCCACCGCGGGTTCTTCACGGAGTCGGGCGGGCCCGGGCTCGACGGACTGCCCTGTGCGACCCAGCCGGTGCGGCTCGACCGGACCCGGCCCACCGTCCGGCCGTCGGGGGCGGGTCCCGACGGCTTCGCCCCCACCGACCGTCGCTCCGGCCCGATCCTGGGCGCCGGCCGCGCGCTCCTGCTCGACGGTGTGCGGGTGGTGGAGTTCGGCGTGGCCGCGGTCGTGCCCGAGCTCTGCGGGGTCCTCTCGGAGCTCGGAGCCGACGTCATCAAGATCGAGTCGATGGCCAACCCCGACGTGCTGCGCATGGGCAGCGGTCGCCGCGAGATGGTCGACAAGAGCTTCGCCTTCAACGCGGAATGCCGCGGTCGCCGCAGCGTCTTCCTCGACCTCACCACCGAGCGGGGTCGAGAGCTCGCGCTGGCGCTGTGCGCGACGGCAGACGTGGTGGCCGAGAACCAGCGCGGCGGCGCGCTCGAACGACGTGGCCTCGGCTACGAGGCCGTGCGCACCGTCAACCCGCAGGTGCTCTACGTGTCCTCGCAGGGTTACGGACGCGGCGGACCGCTCGGCGAGATGCCCGCCTACGGGCCCCTGAACGCCGGCTTCAGCGGCGTGCACCTGCTGTGGAACCACCCCGACGCGCCGTATCCGTGCGGGACTTCGATGAACCACCCCGATCACGTGGCCGGAAAGCTGCTCGCAGTGGGCGTGCTCGCGGCGCTGCACGAGCGGGCGGTCACCGGGGAGGGTCGGTGGATGGAGGTCGCTCAGACCGAGGCCGCGGCGTACTTCATCGGCGAGCGGTACCTCGAGGCCGCGGCGACCGGCGTGGACCCACTCCCCCTCGGAAACACGCATCCCACCATGGCGCCGCACGGTGTGTACCCCGCGGCGGGCGACGACCAGTGGGTCGCCGTCGCGGTGGCCGACGACGCCGCGTGGACGCGCCTGTGCCGCGCGCTCGACTGGCCCGACGACCCGGCGCTCGCCACCGCCGCCCTGCGGGTGGAGGCCGGCGCCGCGCTCGACGCCCGGGTCGCCGCGTGGACCGCCGGCCGCACCAAGGAAGCCACGGCCGAGACGCTGCAAGCCCACGGCGTGTCGGCCATGCCGGTGATGGGCCCCCTCGACCACATCGACGACCCCCACCTCCTCGCCCGCAACGCGATCGTGACGGTGCACCACCCCGAGGTGGGTCCCGAGCGGCACATCGCCAACCCGGTGCGGTTCTCGGCGCTCCCCCAGCGCACCGCCCCCGCCGCGCCGTGCATGGGTGCCGACACCGAGGACGTCCTGACCTCGGTCCTCGGCCTCACCGCCGCGGAGGTCGCGGAGCTGGTCGAGACGGGCGTCTGCCGCTGACGGAGGAACCTCCGTCGCCAGACCGCTCGGCACACCGCTCGGGGCCGGCGCACCGGCCGCCATGGTGGCCCTCCGGTCGCGATCACCATCCCCTCGCCCGACCCAGGGCGGCGGCAGGCTGGGCGAGTGGCCGGACCGGACCCATTGACCCTCGCCGTGCGCGAGTTCGCGACGTGGTGCGACCTCGTCTGTCGCCTCCACCGCTTCGCGCCGACAGGCGATGCGCAGCTGTGGTGGTCGGCGCGCCGCACGCCCGATCTCGTCCCCGACGCGGTCACGCTCACACCCGACCTCCCCGTGCTCGACGTGCTCGGCCGCATCCACGACGCACCCGGCGCGTCGGTCATCGACTCGTTCGCCGCCCTCGACCTCGCCGACCAGGGCTGGACGGTCGCCGCCGCGGAGCGTTGGATCGCCCGGCCCCCGGCCGAGGGAGCCGACCCCGACCGGACGGCGGGGTTCACCGTCGTGCGGGAGCGGTTCGTGTTCACCACGTGGGCCCGGGCGTGGGGTGGCCCCGAGGGCGCGCTGCCCGTCGGGCTCCGCCGGGCCTCCGGCGTCGCGGTGCTCGGACGGGGACGCGATGGCGCCTTCGTCGACGGTGGGATCGTCCACCGCACGGCGATCGGCGGGGCCCCGGTGGCCGGCCTGTGGCACGCGTTCGGTGCCTGGGCCGACGTTGCCGCGGCGGCCGCGGCCCGGCATCCCGACGCCTGGCTCGTGAGCACTGCCAGCGGGTCCGGGGTCGACACCGCGCTCGGGGCCGGCTTCGCCGACGTCGGACCCGTGCGGGTCTGGCACCGCACGTCCACGCCGGCCTGACCCCACCGGCCGTCGCCCGATGGGAACCGCGCGGGCGCGGCCCGCGGATCAGGCCGGCGCGCGGACAGTGTCGATCGGGTGCAGGTCGCGGAGGTCGTCGACCCGCTCCTCGCCGAAGGGCTGCGACAGTCACGTGGGATTTCGATGCGTGCGGAGGCTGCCGGCCGATTGAGTGGACGGTCCGCTCGCGGGGTGCACCCCGCCATAGCGGTCCGCCCAGGGCCCGGCGTTCGCGTATCGACAACGGGTGGGCGCTGAGGGACTCGAACCCCCGACCCCCTCCTTGTAAGGGAGGTGCTCTAGCCAACTGAGCCAAGCGCCCGGGGCGACGAGGTTAGACGGCACCGGCGCGCGCGGGTTCGACGCGGCTGTGGTCGCCACGGCCATCACGGCAGGGGCTCGGACGGTTCCGGGAGCGGGTCGTCCCGGACGCGCCCGTCTACGCGGCCCGAGGCGCCTCGACCTCGGTCTCGGCGACCGGCGGGAGGCGCAGGGCCCAGACGCTCCCGGCGACGAGCGCCATCACGCAGGCCATCTGGGCCACCCACCACAGGCCCCACGCGTGGTGACCGCTCGTGGGACAGGCCACCGAGAACGCGGTCATGACCATCGCGCCGACGAGCGATGCGACCAGGCCCCAACGCCGGCGGGTGGCGAGACCCACGAGCATGCCGAGGAACAGCACGTTCATGCCGTAGCCGAGGGCGACCGCCCATGAAGGGTCGGCGTGCCGGGCGGTGGGCTCGAGCGCGGCGGCGATCTCGGGAAGGACCAGCCAGGCCACACCGATCCCGACGGCAACCCGCACGTCGATGCGCTCGCCGAGCGGGCGGCGGGGCAGCCGACCCTCGGGCACCTCCAGCGCCTCGGGTGCCTCGGGCGCCAGGCCCTCGGTGAGCCGGTCTTCGGTTCCAGACGGGCGGTGAACGAGCATCGGACCCTCCTCGGCGCCACCGGCGGTGCGGCGCAGCACGACATGTTCCCACACACGCGAGCTGGATCGCGTGAGGAAGGAGCAGGGAAGGGAGGCGAGCTGGAGGTCGAGGCCGTCCACGAGGTCCCGAGCCCCCGTCCGCGAGACTGCCGGGATGGAACTCGACCTGCATGGGAAGCGCTGCATCATCACGGGTGGCAGCGACGGCATCGGCGCCGCCACCGCTCGCGTGCTCGCCGAGGAGGGCGCCTCGGTCGGGCTGATCGCCCGCAGACGGGAGCTGCTCGAGGCGGTGGCCGCCGAGTGCGTGGCCCTCGGCGCACCCGTCGCGGCGGTGGCGGTCGCCGACCTGCGCGACGCCGCCGCGCAGGCGGCGGCGTTCGACGCCCTGATCGGCGACTTCGGCGGCGTCGACGTGCTCGTGAACAACGCGGGCGACTCGAAGATGGGCACGATCGAGGCGCTCGACGACGCGGCATGGCAGGAGTCGTTCGACCTCAAGCTGATGGGCTACGTGCGGGGGATGCGCCACGTGCTGCCGATCATGCGGGCGCAACGGTCGGGCTGCATCGTCAACATCCTCGGCACCGCGGGGACCCACCCGTCGGGCGGCTACGTGCTGTCGTGCTTCGTCACGGCGCTCGCCCAGCTGACGGCTTCTGTGGCCGACGACGTGGCGGGGGACGGCGTGCGGGTGGTCGGGCTCGGCCCGGGGTTCACCGCGACGGCCCGCATCCGGGGAGTCATGTCCCGCCTGGCCGAACAGGCAGGCAAGGACGTCGATGAGTTCGCCGAGGAGTTCGGCCGCTCAGCCGTGCCGATCGGCCGGGTGGCCACGGCCGAGGAGATGGGCCGGCTGGTGGCGGTGCTCGCCAGCGACGCCGTGTCGGGCTTCGTCACCGGCACGCAGCTGATCGCCGACGGAGGCTCGAGCCGCGCCATCTGATCCCGGGTTCGGACGGGACTTGGACGCGAGGAGGGGGCCGGCCGCCGGGGCCGGCCCCCTCCTCTCTCTCATCGCCCGGCGGTCTCGTCACGGACCGCAGGCAGACCGGGGCTCGCTCGGAACGCCGCCCTGAGCACCCAGGCCCCCGGGGGAAGAGTCCGGGTCCAGGGGGGAGCGTCGACGTCACCCCGGTCCGCCCATGAGGCGGGCGGTTCGCTGCGGGCCGGGGGGCCGGCGCCGCAGTCGGTCGGATGGATCTCGTGGTCGTGGGTCCAGAGGGCCTCCTCGGTCTCGTGGGACGGTTCGGTCGGGTTGGTCGCCGGTGGCGGCCGGAACGGGTGGTCCTGGGCCTCACGCGATGTCGGCAACGGGTATCTCCCAGTGCAGGACCGGCTCGGGCCGGGCCACCTTGGGCGGACGTCCCCGGCGGCGCTTGTGCGCCACGACCCGTCCGTTGACGAACAGCTCGCCGCCCCAGACGCCCCACGGCTCGGCCCGGTCGAGCGCGGCGCCGAGGCACTCGGCCCGCACCGGACACCCGGCGCAGAACGACTTGGCCCGCGCGATGTCGCCGATGTCCTCGGAGAAGAAGAGGTCGGTGAGCGACGCGGCGCCGTCACGGCACCGGGCGTCGACCCTCCACGGGTCCTCGGTCTCCTGGGTGGTCCCTTGCAGTATCGGTTCGGCTGGCTCGAGTGTGATGGCGTACATCGCCGGTGCCCCTTCTCGTGACTCTGGTGCGCGGTGTGGGTTCGTGGGTTCGTGGGTCTGCGGTGCCGGTGGTGGGCTGGTGCGGTGGTGCATCTCGTGGGTGGACGGGACATCAGGTGGGGACCCGATCGCGGCCGAACGCGAAGAACGGCCGCCGGGGCGCCCCGGCGGCCTGGTGACTCGTGTGCGCTGGTGGGCGCTACAGCGGGGTCACGGGGTGCCGCCGGGGCTCGGGCTTGTGGCCGGTCGCGACGAGAATCGTCGGGAACGACCACGAAGCTGCCGGCATCGCGCAGACGTTGGCGTACGAGGCGCGCGCGGTCCCGGCGGAGTCCCGGTTGATCCGGTTGTCCAGCTGCGGGGTACGCATCGGAAGGTCCTCGGTCAGGTCTGCGCCCACGGCGGGCGTCGGGGACATTGTGGCAGGTGGCGACCGCACCGTGCACGCAATTAACCCAGCGCCCCCGCCCCGGCGGCCCCCCGCCCCCCGGAACGCCTTGCCGGAGGCCGCTCGCGCCCCCCACCCCCCGATGCGTTTCTCACCGTCGATACGGAATCGACGGCGGGCCGCCCGTCAGATGAGGGCGCGGATGGTGGGGTGGATCGTGGGGGGTGCGGCCACGATGTCGCCGGAGCGGAGCCAGGCGTCGGGGTCACCCTGCCAGTCGGTGACCACCCCGCCGGCCTCGCGCACGAGGAGCGCGCCAGCGGCGACGTCCCAGGGACCGAGACCCTGCTCGAAGTAGCCGTCGTACACCCCCGCGGCCGTCCAGGCGAGGTCGAGGCTCGCGGCGCCGGCCCGACGCAGGTCCTCGAAGGTGGTGAGCGCCCGCTCGAACACGGGGAAGTACTCGGGCAGCCGCTCCCGCTTGGCCCGGAACGGGAACCCGGTGGCGCAGATCGCCGCCTCGACCGGCCGGTCGGAGACCGCCAGGCGCTCGCCGTCGCGGAAGGCGCCGCCCCCGCGGGTGGCCCAGTAGGTGTCGCCGAGCATGGGGGCGTGCACCACCCCGACCACCGGCTCCGACCCCACCACGAGGCCGATCGACACGCCGACCACCGGATAGCGGTGCAGGAAGTTG
>Ga0194132_10002529_pt1 | contig 34054 bp, 21 predicted proteins | sample TA2KigOf80mmetaG_FD_148612 | JGI IMG/M metagenome (GOLD analysis project Ga0194132, IMG submission 148612) | Freshwater microbial communities from Lake Tanganyika, Tanzania - TA2015054 Kigoma Offshore 80m | ecosystem: Environmental > Aquatic > Freshwater > Lake | place: Tanzania: Lake... | reverse complement strand
CCGCCCTACGCGAGCATCAGAACCGGCGTCTCTTCGGTCGCTCTCGACCTGCCTCATTCGGTCGAAAAAACGGGTAGCGTTTGCGACCTTCCCGAACCACATGGCGTTTTTCAACCAGACTCGGCATCTGACCGCGATGACGAACCCCGACCGCAACCCGCAGGAGTCCCGCAACGACCCAGCACCACCACATTCAGCCGACCAGCGCCGCCATTTTCAACCGTCGTCCACAGCCGAGCCTACGGCTATCGCCGCTACGACCACTTCAAACTCCGACTACTCACACTCCATCACGCCAAATTCACTCTGGCCAGATGAACCAAAAGACCACCAGACCCCAAGAGTCCCGATGAAGCCGAAGTTGAACTCACCGAAATGGGGGGAGCATGGCAGGAGATGACTGGTGAATTCCGAGATGCGGGATCGGGTTCTTACGGACCGTCTCATGAATTCCTCAGAATGCTTGGCGAATGCCAATAACTCGTTGGTACATCCGCTGCGGCAGTCGTTTCTGCACTTGCCAAGCTCCGTGTCGCGTTTGCAACGTCAGGCCTTGCACGCCAGAGTTGCGGTTGGAACAGGAAGCCCGTTGCTTGCTGAACTCCGTGATCGGGAAAGCCCCGTCGCGTACAGTGCCGATGTTTGGAATTGCATTTGAGTAATCGGATGGTGAAGGCGAAGGCCACAATGACAGAGCACAACCAGGTAGGTTGGCGATTCGACAACACATACGCGCGGCTGCCTGGAATTTTTTTTGCTCCGGCGAAACCGGCGGCTGTCGGAGCACCTCGACTAGTGATCTTGAACCGTCGACTGGCAGATGACCTCGGCCTCGACTTCGAGGCGATTTTACCTGAAGCGGCGGCATCCGTTTTCGGGGGTCAGGATCTGCCAAGCGGTGCCAGACCGATTGCCCAGGCATACGCCGGGCATCAGTACGGCCACTTCACGATGCTCGGTGACGGCCGCGCCATCCTGCTGGGCGAGCACCGCTCGCCATCGGGTCATCTTGTCGATATCCAGTTGAAAGGGTCGGGGCAGACTCAATTCTCGCGACGCGGCGATGGCCGTGCTGCTCTGGGGCCGATGCTTCGTGAGTACATCATCAGCGAAGCGATGTTCGCTCTCGGTATTCCGACGACGCGGAGTCTTGCTGTCGTGACGACGGGCGATCCCGTTTACCGAGAGACCAAACGGAGGGGTGCGATCCTCACTCGCGTGGCCGCCAGTCACATTCGAGTCGGAACGTTCGAGTATTTGGCGGCGAGGGACGACGAATTGAACCTGCGTGTGCTGGCGGATTACGCGATCCAGCGTCACTACCCAGAATTGAAAGACTCACCCAGCCGGTATGTGGATTTCTTCCGCGCGGTCATGGATCGACAAGCCGCGCTCGTCGCAAGGTGGCAGTTCGTCGGTTTCATCCACGGAGTGATGAATACCGACAACATGGCGATATCCGGAGAGACGATTGATTATGGCCCGTGCGCGTTCATGAATACCTACCGTCCGAACACGGTCTTCAGTTCGATCGACCATGCCGGCCGATACGCCTATGGTAACCAGCCCGCCATCGCGCAGTGGAACTTGGCTCGCTTTGCCGAGTCACTCTTGCCGCTCCTGGCTGATCAACAAGAGAAGGCCGTTGCCGTTGCCACGGAGGCACTCGATCAATACCCGGCTCTGTTCGAGAAGTACTGGCTGACTGGCATGCGAGCGAAGCTAGGGCTTCAGTGTGCCGAGGCCGGCGATTTGGAGTTGGCTCAGTCGTTGTTAACTTGGATGCAGAACAACCGGGCCGATTTTACCAACACGTTCCGTGATCTCTCAGCAGACCAGTTGCCGACTGGGGAACGCTATCAAGATCCGGAATTCCGCGAATGGCATTCGCGTTGGCAAGTTCGTCTCAGCCGAGAGAGTCGGTCGAACACCGAAGCCCACGTTGCGATGCGGGGCATCAACCCGGCGGTCATTCCTCGGAACCACCGAGTTGAGGAAGCGCTCGCTGCCGCAGAGGACCACAATGATCTGTCGTTACTCCATCGTCTGCTGGCGACGCTGGCGACGCCGTATGACATCGATGCCGATGCAGCGACGTACCAAGAGCCTTCTCCTGAAGATTGCGGCTACCGAACGTTCTGTGGAACATAGGCGTTCCCCGTCTCGTAAAACCACGACCTTTTGCTTCTCGCTCGTCGATAGGAGACTCGAATGCTTCGCCTCGTTGCTGTGATTCTGCTGATTTCCGGGACGCTTGGGGCCGCCGATGAGGCTAACTCTGTAAAGCTCGCAGCCCCCGAAGGGTGGTCTGGCGAAACGATCACACTTCCGCCGGGGTTTGCTCCCGACATGAGGCTGAAAGGTTCTGAACATATTCGGTTCGCACCCGGAATGATGAGGCCGGCATCGGATTCATTTTTCAGCTATGCCTTTGTGTTCGAACTTCAGCCGAAGCCCGATTTGACTGAAGCCGTCATCAAAGACGAGTTTTTGAAATACTACCGAGGACTTTGCCAGAAAGTTCTCGACGGAAAGATTCCGGACCTCGATCCGTCAAAATTCACACTGGAACTGCAACGCCTGAAATCTGACTCCAAGCCTGAACCGACTAAAAAGGACACAGATGCTGCGATGCAGTACGCGGGCACGCTGGATTGGGTCGAGCCATTCGCCACGAAGAAGCCGCAGAAACTCCATTTGGAGATTCGGACGTGGACCAGGAACGGCCGCAACTACATCTTTGCCTGCGCATCACCACAGGCCCGAGATACGGCGATCTGGAAGCAACTGCGGGCGATACGTGACGATTATTTGAAAAAGCAAACCGAATAGGCGCTGAGCCCAGCTTCTTATTGATGACAAATTCAGACAGCAGTTTAGGCGGGCAACATGATCGGACTTGTCCGACTCGCGGAATGGTGAATGATCTGCCCGAGTGCTCGCCAAGCGAACCAAGGCAATCATGCGAGAGACCTGCCACATCTTCGCGTTCCGCTTCTATGAAGAACAAAACGCCACTTGACGCTTCAGTGTGTCGGCCCGATGCAGTTTTGCAGACTCGGGACTCGCGAAATTGCACTACTCCGGCGTCGGCTCGGCGCGAGGGCGCGTTCTGGATCGCCGGACTGCTGATCGCGGGACTGGCCGTGAGCCAACAATGGCAGGACTGGCGGCTGATGCTTCCCGCAAGCGTGGTCGCGGTCAGCTTTCTGACACTGCTGATCGACAGCGTTCGGCAACTGGAGCAGGTCTCGGCGGTGGACTGGACCGGCCCAGTGGCGGTCATTCAGGAGACGCTCGAACGCTTGCCAGTCGCGACAATTCGACAGTTCAAATGGATCACGCTCCTCTCGCCGCTGGTCGGCTTCTGTGGTTTGCTGGTGGCCGTTCAAGGAGTGTTGAACTGGGTCTCCGGCGGACGTGCCGACCTGCTCAGCAAGTTCGATCGCTGGTGGATCGTGAGCAACATCCTCTTCGGCGTGTTGTTCGTTCCGGCGGGCTATTTCATTGCCCGCAAGCTCGGCCAGAAGTGCCATCGTCATCGCTGGTGGCAATCCGTGCTCGACGGCATCTCAGGAACCAGCCTCAAGGCTGCGATGCAGGAAGTGGACCGCTGGGCCAGTCTACAAACGGATGATGTCAATCGCGGCCAGTGACTCTCGCCAAGATTTTCTCCCCAAGATTTTGGGAGTGCCGCCGAATTCCAGAGTCACTCCAGAAAGGGAATAATCGACGAAAATGCCTATTGATCGACGACACGATCTCGACGCCCTGCGAGCGACTGCGATGTTGCTCGGTATTGCCCTCCATGCGGCACTCTCGTTTGTGCCGTTTCCGTGGATGGTGCAGGACACTCGGCAAGACGAGTTGTTCGGGCTGCTCTTTTTTGCGATTCACGGATTTCGAATGCCGCTGTTCTTCGTCATCAGCGGTTTCTTCACGGCGATGCTCTGTCGGCAAAAGGGACTGGCCGCGCTGCTCAAGCATCGTGCTCAGCGAGTTCTGCTGCCGTGCGTGCTCGGCCTGCTGACGATCGTCCCGCTGATGCACGGCCTGTCGGCATGGGTGATGGTGGATGCTCCGCCGCCGGTCTTGGTGAAACCTTCGTCTTCGCCACTGATCGACGCGATCCGAGAAGCGGATCCCGCTCGCTTTGAGCAGTGTCTCGCCGACGGTTCGGACGTCAACGCCACTGACGGCGAATTTGGGACTCGGCCGCTGACGTGGAGCGTGCTGCATGGGAATGTCACGGTATTGCGGCGGTTGCTCGAAAAGGGAGCCAACATCGAGGGGACAAATCGCGACGGCTCGACGGCACTTCACGGTGCCGCGTTGCTGGGACACGCGGAGATCGTCCAGACGCTTCTCGATCACGGAGCGAATCCAACGGCGAAGACCTTTCGCGGCGATTCGCCCGCTGACGTCAGCTTGGCTGATCGTGGCATCATCGAGTACTACGCGAAGTCGTTGAAGTTCCCGATGCGACCCGACAACGAACTGAAGGCCGGCCAGGCGAAGTGCCGCGAACTGCTGCCGAAATCGGCTCGTGCGGCACCGATCGAGTTCGCGTGGCTGACCTCGATTCGATCCCGCTACGCCAACTGGATGAAGTCCGATGTCTGGAACGTCCGCTGGTCTGCATCCAAGCCCCCGATCCATTTGATTCAAGCCAGCATTTTCGACCATTTGTGGTTCTTGTGGTTTCTATGCTGGATGGTCGGTGGGTTCGCGATCTTTCAAACCCTCACGTCTCGTACAGCCGTTGCCGCCGCTGATTTTGGTGACGAGACACTCCGCGTTGCGAATCACGATGCGGAGCGTCGTGCCAAACTGCTGCGCCGCCTGATCCTTTCACCGATCCGCTTCTGCTGGTTGCTGCCGCTGACTCTGTTGCCGCAGTTGTTGATGGGCACGACCGGTTCCGTCTTCGGTCCCGACACGTCCGTCGGCCTGATCCCGCAGCCGCACCTGCTGTTGTACTATGGACTCTTCTTCGGCTTTGGCGTGCTGTACTTCGACGCGAACGACACAGAGACTCAAGTCGGTCGCCACTGGCTGATGCTGCTGTCGATCGCCACCGCCGTCACGCTGCCGATGGGACTGGCGATGATGGGCTCGCCGTTACTCGGCGGCATCGCTCAAGTCACTTACGCCTGGCTGATGTCGTTCGCTGCGATGGGCCTCTTTCGTCGCCTGCTGACGCGCGAATCGAAATGGATTCGATACCTCTCCGACTCGTCGTACTGGCTATACCTCGCGCACTTGCCACTGGTCATCGTGGGACAACACCTGATTCGAACGTGGCCAATCCCGTCGGGAGTCAAGTTTCTGCTGCTGTGCCTCGTCGTGACGGGTCTGCTGTTGGCCTCCTACGAATGGCTCGTCCGCTACACTTGGCTGGGAGCACTCCTCAACGGCCGCAAGAAACGTCCGGCCTGAAGGTGCGGACGCCCGTCCCGCAATTGCTCTTGGATGATGCTCGCGGACTCGCAGACTGACCGTGAAGACATATCCGCTCGAACTCATCAGATGTCATCCGTCAGCCGTCTCGGGTCGGCTCCCGCTGATCGTTGAGTGATTGCTGTCGCATACGTCGGTCGGTAGGAGCCGGCCCGCCTCTTGAGGGTGCAGTTCCTGCACCTCGTCGACTTTTCAGCGGAGATTGTTCAGGGGGAGTCGGCCCTTAAGGCCCGGATCAAGGCGCCAAGGCACAAGGAAACTGGCGTCTGATATTAATGGGACGCTCAATCTGGCCACTTGAAGGGAGCCTAGGGGACGCAACGCTTTTTGATGCGCCTGCCAAGAAAGCTGCGTCACCTTATTAGTCCGCCTGTTTTCTTTCCCACGCCATTGCTCGCGGTGTCAGGAAGTGTCGCCCGCCATTCTCACAGTCAAGGTCGCTTGCGCGGCGGCCACATTCGAAGTTTGAATCTCCTGCGAGATCTCCACGGCAGCGTCTGTCGATCAAACGATTTGCCAGCCTCGGAAGTCCACATCGATGCGCTGCACTCGCGGAAAGGCCGCGCCGAGTTCGGCGGCAATGTTCAGTGGTCCGTCGGTCTTGCGTTCAATGAGAATCGCCACTCCGATACCCAGGCCGAACGAGAAATTCGCGCCGAGCACGGCGGGTGCGAGCTGTTTTTCAAGAGGAACAGCAACAAGACCGACTTCGCCTTGCCAAACATACGGCCGTGGTTGGGAGTGCGTATTTCGGCTCTTGCTTGAACCCGAGTCATTTCCGACAGCATTGCCGTCAGTCCCGCCATCCCACCGAGCGCGAGTACGTCCCGACGCAGCAGCGCTGGCAATTCGCAGTTCGGCATCACGCATCTCCCGTCATATCACTGAAGAAATTCGCGGCCCCGACCACGGCACACAAATCAACTCCGATCGAGGGACATACTGACCAAAGATTCCCAGATGGCAGGATCCTGAAACCTCTTCAAGCTCGAAAAGTTCGCGCTTGTAAAAAGATTGCCGCAAATCTGAATCGCGAGCCATACACCTGACAAAGTCATCGAGAAGTTATGGTTATCAAATCACTCCTGATTCCGTCCTAATCGTTCCTCCTAATTTGGCCGACTTGCGGCAGGCCTTGGCGGAAGTTTGTTTCCCGCATATCACTTTAAAGATGAATCGTGTCAGACTATTCGGTCACGTCCGACTTGCTTGGCCATTCAGTTTCGAACGACCTTGCGCCGCCTCTCCAGTTGCACCATCCAAAATTAGACTACAAACTACCCCGGTGAATAAATTGAATCGATTCCGCAATGACGAGGTACCACACCGATGATTTTTCAAGCGATTGTGATGTGTGTCTTAAGCGCGGAGGCTGGTGACTGGCCGCAGTTTCGCGGGCCGAATTCGAACGGACACGCGGTCGGTCCGGCGACTCCTGTGGAGTGGTCTGACACGAAGAATGTTGCTTGGAAGACGAGCATTCCTGGTTTGGGCTGGTCGTCGCCGGTGGTAGTCAATGGGAAGGTCTTCTTGACGACGGCGGTGCCGCATGGTGAGGGTTTGTCGTTTCGTGCGATGGCATTGGACGCAAAGTCCGGCAAAGTCATTTGGGATCGCGAAGTCCGGACGCTCGACAAAGCACCGGCGATTCACACAAAGAACAGTCATGCCAGCCCAACGCCGCTCGTGCGAGACGGGGCGGTCTTCGTCCACTTCGGAGCACAAGGAATGGCTCGGCTGGCTGCGGCCGACGGGGAGCTGCAATGGACCTGCTTGGAGCTGGATTATCCGCCCCTGCACGGGAACGGTGGTTCGCCGGTGTTGCATGATGGGAAGTTGATTGTGGTCTGCGACGGCAGCAAAGATCCATTTGTCGCGGCAATCGATGCCAAGACAGGAAAGGTCGCTTGGAAGACTCCGCGCGGTGTGAAAGCTCGGCTGACGCATTCGTTCGTGACGCCAACGATCGCGGTTGTGGACGAAAAGGCTCAGGTGATGGCTCCCGGCCCTGATCACTTCGCGGCCTACGATTTGTCGAGCGGCAAGGAGCTCTGGCGAGTGCTCGCTCCCGGCTGGTCGGTGGTCCCGCAGCCGGCGATCGGACACGGGCTCGTCTTCTACAACCACGACTATGATCATCCCGAACTGATGGCCGTCAAGCTTGGGGGCCAGGGGGATGTGACCGACTCGCACGTCGTCTGGCGGATCAAGCGCGGGGCACCGAGCACTCCGTCACCGCTGCTGGTCGGCAGCGAGTTGTACTTCGTCTCCGATGACGGCATCGCATCATGCGTGAATGCCAAAAGCGGCGAGCGTCATTGGATGGAGCGGCTTAGCGGCAACTACTCGGCGTCACCGACATTCGCCAACGGTCGTGTGCTCTTTCTGAACGAAACCGGTTTGGCGACCTGGGTAAAGGCCGACAAAAACTTCACCATGCTCGGCACCAATGAACTCCCCGGGCGCACCTTTGCGACCCCAGCGTTTCTGGATGGCGCCATGTATCTGCGGACCGACGAAACACTTTACAAGTTCGCACATGGATTGCCGGTGCCACAATGAATTCCCCTGCAAGTCATTGGCGAAATGGTCCGCTGCGGTTGGCCGTCAGATTGCTACTCAGCGTGATGATGGTTGGTACTGTGGCCAACAATGTCGTTCACGCTGACGATACGGCGCGCGGCGTCGAATTCTTCGAGAAGAAGATTCGGCCGCTGCTTGTGAAGCACTGCTATGAATGTCACGGTCCAGCGGAAGCGTCGGCCAAGTTGCGGCTGGATTCTCGAGCGGGCTGGGAAAAGGGTGGCCAAGGTGGCCCGGCGATCGTCCCGGGCGATCCGTCGGCGAGCTTGCTGATTCGAGCGGTCTCACATCGTGATCCGCAACTCAAAATGCCGCCGAAAGAGGCGGGTGGAAAACTGAGCGACGCGCAAATCGACGACCTGACGACGTGGATTCGGCAAGGTGCTCACGATCCACGAACGGGAACCAAGATTGTCACCGACATCGAAGCGGCGTCGCAACGGCATTGGGCCTTTCAGCCGATCGTGCCGCCAGCACTCGACGCGAACGCTCATCCGATTGATTTCTTAATCGAACGAAAACTGCGCGAGAATCACTTGGTCGCAACAGAGCCGGCCGACATGCGGACTCTCGTGCGGCGGACGACTTTTGATCTCATCGGCCTGCCCCCGACGGAGAAACAACTGGCAACGGCTCGCGAAGCTTATCCGCGGCTCATTCAAGAACTGCTCGCATCGCCTCGGTACGGCGAACGCTGGGGCCGGCATTGGCTCGACGTGGCGAGATATTCGGACGCGAAAGACGGCGTGTTGATGTATGGCGATGCTCGCATCCGGCCGTTTGCCTACACCTATCGCGATTATGTGATCCGCGCGTTCAACGACGACAAGCCGTTTGATCATTTCGTTCGCGAGCAACTCGCCGCGGACCGATTGAAGTTGCCGGAGGGCTCACCGGACCTCGCGGCGCTGGGGCTGCTGACGCTCGGACGTATGTTCGACAGCAATCGGCATGATGTAATCGACGACCAGATCGACGTGGTCGCTCGCGGCTTCCTCGGCTTGACCATCAGTTGTGCTCGCTGCCACGACCACAAGTTCGATCCGATCCCGACGGCCGACTACTACTCGCTGTACGGCGTCTTCGCGAGCTGCATCGAGCCGCTGGAAAGGCCGCGCATCGCCACCGCCACGGAAGCTGGCAAGGCATTCGAGCAAGAGTTCGCCACCAAATTAAAAGAGGTCTATGACCAGCAGCAGACGCATTACGACTCGACGCTGAAGACCGCTCGCGAGCGGACGCCGGATTATCTGGTGCAAGTCGCCACGACCGAACCCGATGTCTCGGAGACCACGATTTTCTTTCTGTCGTTGATCCCTGACCAGCTTCGTCCGCAGATCACGAAACGCTGGCGACAATTGATCGCTCGGCGAGCGTTCGCTGACGACCCACTCTTCGGCCCGTGGCATGACCTGATGCGCGAACCGGTGCTGAAGCCCGAGGAGTGGAAGGCTCGCGGCATCGACCAGCGAATCATCGACGGACTCGTCGCCGCCAAGCCGCAAACCTCGACCGAGGTCGCGCAAGCCTACGGCACGATCATCCGCGATGTGTGGGCGAAGAATCCCGATGAAGCGGACTCGATCGCCGCGTTGCTGATTTCACGCACCGGCCCGGTCTGGTTTCCGAAGCGAGACGTGACGGTTTATCTCTCGCGACAACCAGGAGACGCCTTTCGTGGTTTGCTGGGGCAGCTTGATGCCATCGCCGTCAAACACAAAGACGCCGCGGCGCGAGCGATGGTCGTCGCAGATTCCGAAGTCTTGTGCGATCCCGTGATCTTCCAGCGCGGCGATCCCAGCGCGCGTGGATTGCCGGTCCCGCGTCGTTTCCTCAGCGCGTTGTCGAAAGCCGACCGAGCGAACTTCGCCGACGGCGGCGGACGACTCGATCTCGCCAACGCAATCGCGTCGCGCGACAACCCGCTCACCGCACGCGTCTGGGTGAATCGCGTCTGGATGCACCATTTCGGCGAGCCGCTGGTCGAGAACCCCAGCGATTTCGGCCTGCGAACCAAACGCCCAGTCCAGTACGAACTGCTCGACTTCCTGGCCGACTTCTTCATTCGCAACGGTTGGCGCACGAAACCGCTGCATGAGTTGATCGTCACGTCACGAGCCTATCAGCGAGCGTCACGAATTCCGGAGACGCCGCAGATGGCGAAGCAACTCGAAGCCGACGCAGCGAACTCACTGCTGTGGCGAGCCAACCGCCGGCGGCTCGACTTCGAGCAGATGCGCGACACGCTACTCGTCGCGTCGGGCGAGTTGGACGAAACGATGTTCGGCCGTCCGCCGCTCATCACCGACGAGAGTAATCTTCGTCGAACTGTGTACGCCTTTGTCGAACGTCAAAACATTCCGGCGATGGTTCAGAACTTTGACTTCGCCAACGCCGACAGCTCGACACCTCGCCGCGTGTTGACGACCGTGCCACAGCAGGCGCTGTTCGCGATGAACTCCACCTTCATACTGGGACGAGCGAAAGCACTGGCGAGCCGTCCGGCGAAAACAAAAACCACGAACGCGATCGCGGACCTGTACCTCGCCGCTTACGGACGCGAGCCAACGGCCGAGGAACTTGCGTGGTGCAACGAATTCCGCCAAGCCGGTTCGCTGGAGCAACTCGCTCAAGTTCTACTGATGAGCAACGAGTTGATGTTTATTGATTGACGCTCTGAGTTACTTACCGGTCATTTCACCGGAGACAGCATGAACGATCCATCGAGTTTGTTGTCACGTCGCGACCTGCTTTGCACAACAGGGACAGGGCTCGGTCTGCTGGCGTTGCCGGCGTTGCTGCAAGCAGAGGGGGCGGTATCGAGCAATCCGTTGGCATTGCGCAGTCCGCACTTCGCGCCACGTGCCAAACATATCATTCATCTCTATTTGAACGGAGGCCCATCGCAGGTCGACACATGGGATCCAAAAACGGAACTCACGAAATGGGGCGGCAAGAAGCTGCCGCTCGGCAACTTGACGACCGAACGGGAAACGGGCGTCGCGTTGGCCTCGCCGTTCCAGTTCGCTCAGTACGGCGACAGCGGCTTGTGGTGCAGCGAAATTTTTCATCAGACTGCCAGCCGTCATGCGGATCGCATCTGCGTGATCCGCTCAATGTACGCCAACACGCCGAACCACGAACAAAGCATGCGGCTGATGAACACCGGAGACGAGCGGCTGTCGCGGCCCAGCTATGGCTCGTGGCTGACCTATGGACTGGGCTGCGAGAACCAGAACTTGCCAGGCTTCGTCACGCTCTGCCCCGGCCTGCCCGTCGCCGATTCCTCGAATTGGCGCAGCTCGTTTCTGCCGGGCATCTATCAGGGGACGTATCTCGACACACGCAAGACGAACGTCACCGAGCTGATCGCCAACATTCAAAACCCGACCATCGGCGCGGCCGATCAACGTCGGCAACTCGATCTGTTGGCGAAGCTGAATCGTCAACATCAGGAGTCTCGACAAGAAGATGCGAATCTCGAAGCTCGCATTCAATCGTTTGAGCTTGCGTTCCGCATGCAGATGGAAGCGACCGACGCGCTGGACATCTCGAAAGAATCGAAGGAGACACAAGAACTCTATAACGCGAAGACGGTTCACGGCCGCCAACTCCTGATTGCCCGACGACTGGTCGAGCGGGGTGTCCGCGTCGTGCAGTGTTATCACGGAGACGTGCAGCCCTGGGATTCACACAGCAACATCGCTGGCGAACATCGCAAGCTGGGCAACGAAGCCGACGGCCCGATTGCCGCGCTGCTGACCGATCTGGCTCAGCGAGGTCTGCTCGACGAAACGCTTGTGCTGTGCGGCGGCGAATTCGGTCGGACTCCCGCGGTGGAGATCCCCATCGGCGGCGGAAATCCCACCGGCCGCGACCACAATCATCACGGCTTCTCCGTCTGGCTCGCGGGCGGCGGCATCAAAGGAGGCCTGACCTACGGCAGCACAGATGACTTCGGCTATCGAGCCGTCGAGAACCGGGTCCACATCCACGACCTCCACGCGACACTGCTACACCAGATGGGCTTCGACCACGAACGGCTCACCTACCGCCACGCCGGCCGCGACTTCCGCCTGACCGACGTGCATGGCCGAATCGTGAAAGAGATACTGTCTTGATCGCCCGTCGGCTCGCCAGCCGGAATCGGCAACGTCATGGCGTTGACCTTGAACGCAACTGCTTGAAAGAAAATGCAACATGGCAACAACGCGACATCTTACTGCAACGCAAACCACCCCTGTGTTGACTCGCCGCGAATTGTTTCGAGCCGTAGCGGTCGTCGTCGCAACCATCGTGTTCAGCTGCGAAGCGTCCGCAGCGGAGCTAAGCGCCGCCACGCTGCAGCCGGTCCATCCGGTGTTGATTCGGAATGAGCATGGACCGCTCACACGCGTCGTTCTGGATGTCGCGGAAGGAATCGAAGTTCGCGTGACGTCGTTCGACTTCAAGTTGGACGGCACGGATGATCTTGGGGACCTTGAATCGCTCTCGCTATTTTCCACTGGCGGCAAAGAGGAATTCTCGTCTGTCACGCCAATCGGTGACGCAATCAAGCCGGACAAAGAACTGACTTTTCGAAATGAGCGTGTGCTCAACTCGGGTAAGAACGTCTTCTGGCTGTCGTGCCGCTTGAAGCCGACGGCGAAACTCGCGCATCGAGTCGCGGCGACTTGCCGTTCGATCGAAACGACGGCTGGCAAATTGACCCCGCGCGATGCCTCGCCAGGCGTGCGACATCGCATCGGCGTCGCGCTGCGAAAGCACCAAGACGACGGCGTCCACACGTATCGCATCCCGGCACTGGCCACGTCGGCGAAGGGGACGCTGCTCTGTGTGTACGACATGCGGCGACGGATGGGTCGTGACCTGCAGGAAGACATCGACATCGGCCTCAGCCGCAGTACGGACGGCGGCCATTCGTGGGAGCCGGTACGCGTCATCATGGACATGGGCGAGTTCGGCGGCCTGCCGCAGGAGCAGAATGGTTGCAGCGATCCCGGGCTCATCGTCGATCGGCAGACGGGCGAGATCTTTTGTTTCGCCGTCTGGATGAACGGCAAGCCGGGCAAACATCAGTGGAACGACGACGGCTCTGAACCCGGTTTTGAAATCGGCAAGAGCGCTCAGTTCCTGATGGTCCGATCGAAGGACGACGGGCTGACATGGTCGAAGCCAGAGAACCTGACTCGCAAGCTCAAGCAAGACGCGTGGTGGCTGCTCGCGCCGTCGCCACAGCAAGGGATCAACCTGCCGGATGGAACGTTGGTGATGCCGGTCGAAGGCCGCACCGGACGCGACGCGCTGGCTACGTTCGCAACCATCATGATCAGTCGCGACCATGGCACAACCTGGACGGTCGGCAAGCCCGCCTTCAGCGGCGGGAACGAGTGCCAGGCAGCCCGACTCGGCGACGGTTCGATCATGCTCAACATGCGCAACGATCACGAGCGTTTTCGCGCCGTGTTCGTCACGAAGGACCTGGGCCAAACGTGGCAGCCACACGCGACCAATCGCAACACGCTCATCGAACCAAACTGCAACGGCAGCTTGCTGCGCGTCGATTACGAAGCGGCGAGCGAGAAAAAACACGTCCTGCTGTTCGCCAATCCCCACACGCAGCAAGGCCGAACACATCACACGATCCAGGTCAGCTTCGACGACGGCCGCACGTGGCCGAAGTCGCACCACCTGCTGCTCGACGAAGGCCGCGGCGCCGGATACCCGAGCTTGACTCGCGTGGACGATCGACATGTTGGCATCGTCTACGAAGGAAGCCAGTCACACTTAGTCTTCGAAAAGTTCTCGTTGGATGAACTCTTAAAGCGATGACGATTCGCGCAGCATGAATACCTTCTGGAGCACGGTCGAATGCGAAATCTCGTAATGATGTTGCTGCTTTGCGGAGTGGCGAGCCTGACTCTGGCGGAGGACCCGGCGACCGATGTGGGGAATACGGGGCGATTCGAGTTCGATCGACAGCCGCATTTGGTATCGCCCGGTTGGAACCTCGACAATCTGGAATATCCGCCCGAGGCGATCACCATCGAGCCGATCGGCGACAACAATCGGGGACTGCGTATTGGCCGTCCAGATGCGTCGCAGGCGGGGCGTTATACCATCACGCTGCGCGGCAGCACGCACGATTGGGAACCGACCGAGATCGGCACAACTCATTCGGTCACGGTCCGCATGGCGGCGAACTATTCAGGGGCGGCGGTTGTGGCAGTTTCGATTCCCGGTGGTGGAGCGCTGCTCGATCTGGGCGGCGGCCATTGCACGCTTTGGCAGCGAGTCGGCGACACCGACCAACGTGTCAATGAAACGGCTCTCGTGCGGCAAACGCTTGCCGATTGGCGAGCCGATGCCTTGCACAGTTACACGATCGAATGGACGCCGACGGGCCGGCCGCACGACTTGCCCTGCCGGTTGCTGATCGACGGCAAGCCGATCAAAACGTTTCGCGGGCATCATCGCGAGACGCCGTTTGATTCGACCCTGGAAATCAGTTTCGAGAATGGCACGGGGACCGGGCTGCTCGATTGGGTCGCATGGAACGTCAACGGCGGCCGGGCCAAGCCGAGCCAGCAGTTTATCGTCGAGCGCGGTGTACGACAGTTGTTTCTCGACGACTTCGGCATCGGACGCCTGACCGGACTGACGCGCGAGCTGCATCAACCGCAGCGGCATCCCGGCAATCCGGTTCTGCGCGGCGAGCATCCATGGGAGAAGAGTTCCGCTTCGGTGTACGGCACGATGCTGTACGACTCGGCCACGAAGAAGTTCCGGCTGTGGTATCTCTGCTCGCCCGAGCCGCCGAAATCGGGCCGCAAGTGGGTGGAAGTCGGCGGCTATCGGCGCGTGACCAATACCACGCTACTGGCCTACGCGGAATCCGAAGATGCGGTTCATTGGAAGAAGCCGGAACTCGGGCAGCTCAGCTTTGAAGGCTCGAAGCAGAACAACCTCATCAAAATCGGCATTGATAATCCGGAAGGAGTCGGCGTGCTGTTCGATCCGCACGACGACGATGCCGCTCGGCGTTACAAGGCGTTCTTCTGGGATCGGCGGCTCACGCCACCAGAGGATGCGACGGGCGTGGATGAGACGCTCGCGAAGGTTCCGGTCGATCCGCCCGGCTTGACCGACACCCAACGAGCGGGCGGAATGTGGGTCGCGTTTTCACCTGACGGTCTGCAGTGGACGACTCACGGCCCGGTCCTGCCGCAGGGGAGCGACACGACGCATACGATCCTCTTCGACGCGCGCCGCAAGATGTATCTGGGTTTCGGCCGCATGGGTTTCGGCCGCACGGTGGCGCTGACCGAAAGTCCTGACGCACTGCGTTGGTCAGAACCCCGCCGCGTGCTGGCCTGCGATGTCGCCGACGGGCCGGGCGGCCAGATCTACGGCATGCCGACGGACATCTACGAAGGACTGTTCCTGGGAATGTTCTGGATGTACCGCGAAGGGACCGATGCGAAGATCGACACGCAACTGGCCGTCAGCCGCGATGGTCGCCGCTGGCGGCGCGCGGCGGAGCGCCAGACGTTTATTGCCAACGCCCCGGAAGGTTCCTGGGACGACGGCATGTCCCGCGCTGGCCGAGGCATCAACATCGTGGGTGACACGATCTATCTGCATTACTCCATGGTGAACGGCCCACATCGCAGTCCCAAGTTTCCCAAGGTTGATCGAAAATACCCCAGCGCGATCGGCCTCGTCACGCTGCGCCGCGACGGCTTCGTCTCGCTCAATGCCGGCAACGACTCAGGCCAGCTCATCACCAAGCCATTCACATCGCCGCCGGGCAAGCTGTTTCTCAACGTCGATGCGCGGGACGGAGATTGCCGAGTCGAAGTGCTGAACTCCAAGGGCGAAGTATTCGCCAAATCGCAGCCTTTCACCGGTGACCACCGCCGCATTGAAATTGGCGATATCGCAGACCTCAGCAAGTTGGCGGGCCCGTCGTCGATCCAGCTCCGCATCACGCTGCAAAGCGCGAAACTGTTTTCGTACTGGTTCGAGTAAGAACTCTGGCGGACGGCGGACTCGCTCAACCAAGCTGGACGGCCAATGTTGACAAAGGATCGGGGATGGCGATGACTCGAATGGTCACGTGCCTGATATTACTTGCGGCCACGGCGGCGATTGCCGCGGAACCGCAGACGGGTGAGATGTCGGTCGATCGCGTGCGGAGCAAGCTCTTTCGGCATCAGTACACAATCTACGATCGGGAGTTCTGCGGCTCTGAAGTATGCGTGGATTTCGACAACGACGGCCGGCGCGAACTGCTGTATGTGTCGCGAGCGCCTGGCAAGCTGCAAATGCTCAACGCGGCCGACGGGAGTGTTCGCTGGAGCCGCGAGCTGAAGGGCCAACAGCAATCGACCTCCGCATTTGATCTCGACGGCGACGGCCGGTGGGAGGTGTTGTATTCGGTCTCTGATCCGGGTGTTCTGTATGTCTGCGATCACAACGGCAAAATCCTGCGGCAGTGGGATTCGGAAGACGGCAAGCTCGGCAATTCCCCGGTGATCATCGACGGAGATGGAGACGGAGTGCTCGACGGCTATCTCGGCACCCGATCCCGTTACCTGGCTCGTATCAACATGAACGAACTGTCGCTACTCCAGCGACGGCGTGACTGGGTCCAATGCGGCTGCTACACGTCGGCAATGGATGTGGATCGTGATGGCCGCTGGGACTTGTTTGCCGGTAGCGGGGACGACTTTGCCGCAAAGGGAGTGCTGCACCGCTTGAATCCATCGACGCTGGAGAGCGTGTGGACTTTTCCGACAAACGACAACGCCTCGAGTGCCGATGCCGTGTTGGTCGACATTGACGGCGATGGAACTGTCGAGATCATCAAGTCCGTGGACAACTACAAGCAGGACGAAGCTCACGATGCCGTCATGGCGTTCACGATCGACGGCAAGCTGCTGTGGAAAGTGGACGGATTATCGGAAGAGGACTCGCCGAACGTGGCGGACTTGGACGGCGACGGCTCGGTCGAGATCGTCGGCATGACATTCGGAGGCGAGGTCTACTGTCTGGACGCAAAGGGCCGCTTCCAATGGCGGCGCGATCTTCGGCCGGAACTTGATGATGGCCAGCACATGTACATGACGCCGATCCTCTGCGACCTGAACGGAGACCGGCAGCTCGAAATCCTCGCGATGACCCACGGGCAATATTCACCCACGCCCGGCCAGAAGCCGAATGCCAGACTGACGGCCCTCGATGCACGCGGTAATGTGCTCGACGAGTTGGACCTGGGCGAATCGCGGTATTGGGGGCACGCCTTCGTCTGCAACCTGGACGACGATCCGTTTCTGGAACTTGTCGTGACGGGTTATGGCGGTCTCGACGTATTCGAAACGAGCGGCTTTGGCTCAAACACCGAGCACTTTCAACGCCGTCGCAGCTACCAGCGGTTGAACGTGCGACCGTGGGCCTATGAAGACAGTTTTTTTATCGAACGGGGCCAGAAGCAGAGTGTGATCAACCTGACGGACAATCTCGTTCTGGCGAAGGGTGACGGCGGCAACGTCCGCGACGGTCGATTCGTGACGGAGTTGCTAACGTTGCCTCCCGACTGCGAATTCCGCCGACTTCAGTTCGCCGTGGAGACACCGGAAAATACACAAGTCCGCGTCGACGTGCTCGACGCCCGTGACCGTCCGTTGCGCGTGGAGGTCACCTCGGACTTGGACCTGCGAATTCGCGAGCCTGTGCGACTCTCCTTTCACCTCTCGACGAGCGACCCGGCAACGACGCCGAAGCTCGATTCCTACTCGCTGAATTTCGAGAAGTTTGCGCTGGACGAACTCTTGAAACGATGAGGGATTCCCGCGTTGCTCGTCGGCATTGTCGTAAGCCATCATTTCGAGTCCCCAAGCTTCCTGGGCGGCAGATCATCCAGCGACAAGAACGTGCCGCGAATCCAGGGGACGCCGAACATGTGCGGGTTGGCACTGCTGGCCGCGGCGGTGTCGTCGGTGTAATGCACCACGAAGATGCGGCCGTCGCCGAGTTGCACCCAGCCGGAGTAGCCTTGTTCATGGCCGTTGGCGCTGGCCTCCACTTCGACGATGTGATCGAGTTGATGCTGGTCGGGGAACCCGTCGTGGGCCGCGGACCACGACGTCACATGGCGTCCCGCTGCCGGGTCTTCGGTGACGGCTTCGAAGCGTCGCCACTGGCTGTAACCGGTCACACTCGGCGAAATCTGAACCGCGTACAGATCCGGATGCTGAACCTTGAACCGATAGTAATCGTACCCGAAGACCTCGTACGGGTTGCGCGGCTCGTTGCCGAACGCCAGGGCATGGCTGCTGATCAGAGTCCACGGCAACTCGCTCAGGCGGCTGTCGCCCTGATCGGTGTCCCAGGCAGGTCTTCCGTCGATGAACAGTTCCATGCGGCCGGTCCGGCTGACGACTCGGTAGGTGTGAAACTCACCGGGCGCGATCTCGGCCCGCAGCTGGGGATTGTGGGCCATGACGACGTGGTCGGGAAACAAGCGCAACACGCCGGCAAACGGTACCGACACGCTCGCCGCACGGCCTGCATTCGCCCGCACCAGAACCTCGAAGGTCAAATCGACGATGGTCTTGGCCGAATCGGCGGGACGCAGATTATACATCGTAAATTGGCCACGGTGCCCGTCATTATCCAAATGAAACACGCCGTCCTTCAGGCCGATGGAATACCGATCGTTGCAGTGACCGCCGGCTGGCTGCGGTCCGGTGGGATCATCCACATCGCCAATCCAGGCACGCAGCGCGGCCCGTCCCACGCCCGAGCGGAATGTCACCATCAGACGACCATCTTGTAACAGGCCGGCACACGTCCGCCCGGTGATCGGAAACGGCACGTGCTGGTACTTCCAGGATTTGCCACCGTCTGTCGAAAAGCCCTTCGCCCCCTGCAAACCGTCGACGCGCGATTCGCGGGCAATGACGAACAGACGTCCGTCGGCGAGCTGAATGGGACTCGGCTCGGAAAGGGAATGAGGCGGAAAGTGATGCGGCTGCCCGATGAACTCCCAGGTCTTGCCGCGATCCTTGGAACGATAGTAATCGAGGATTTCCACGTTTCCCGGCTTGGCAAAGTAGGACGCGGCCAGCAACCAGGAGCCATCGTCCATTTCGGCGACGCGACTGGGCACGATACCGCCTCCGCCGCCAACCTCTTTCGCGCGCAGCCAGCGTTCGTTGATCCAGGTCTTGCCTTCATCTCGGCTGTCGCGCAACAAGACATCCCAGGTGGCGACGGTCTGGTCTCCGCCCGAAGGAACGTCCACGAGCATGAGCAAGGCGCCGTCGTTCAATCGTTGCAGACGAGGACAGTTTTGGTAGACGCCCGCCGGCGTTGGTACACTTTCCGGTCTTCCCCACGTTTGTCCCAGGTCGTAACTATGCGCGACCGACAGACCGCCTCCGTTGCCGCTGCCGCCGGTATGCGAACTGTTCCGCCAGACGCAGACGAGATGGTCCTTCCCGGCCAGCGTCACATCGGGAAATCCCGCATGGACTCCAGGTTCTCGGAAAATGGTGACATGCTTGCCGGGTATGCGCCACGTGGATCGCAGCGATTGAAAGCGGAATCCCCGTTCGACATCCACCACACGATTCTGTTTAGCGAGGGGATGAGGTCGCACCGATTCCGATCCAGGGGCTGGCTCCGTCCGGAGTTGCAGTCCCTCAATCGGAGGAGCATCCGGAGTCATCTCAACTTGCACCCAGTCGATCTTCGGCGAGTCGCTGTGCAAGATCACATCTTCTGCCACTGGAAACCAGTCGTCGTCACCCCATCCGCTGACCCACGCGGAGAGACGTTTGTTCTTCAAATCCACTTGCAGTTTGAAATCATAGGGCGTGTTGGGCCGAGTGAACGGAGCGAAGTAATCGATGCGGCCGTCGGAAATCCAGCAGTTGACATGGGCCATCTTCTCACCACGGCCATCGTTGCCCAGCCCGAACCGGACAGCCGGCGTGAATTTTCCGTCACGTCGAGTTCCCAAGGCGATCACTTCCAGCAACTGTGGATGCCCGTCCGGCAGCGGCTCGTGTTCCTGGATTTCGAATCCACCCGGCACTGTTTCTCTGGTAAACGTCGGAACCTGCGACTTGTCGATCTCGACCACATCGCCTGCCGGTTGCCATTCGGGCAGACCATCGACGTACCTGATCGGATTCGCCGGCCCCATTTGGATTGTAGCGCAGACGTGCACGACCCCTTCGACGGAATCTACTTTGCCCTCGAACTGACGGATTGTCTTGGTATCTCTGGCAGACCGTTCATAGCGAAATGACAGACCGGACGGCTGATCGCGCGAGATGTCGTCTTGGGCGCGGACGCCGATGGTTGCCGCGATGACGACCGACAAAGTGAGCGCTTCGAGCAACGCCTGGGGGTTGATCATTTTGACAACCTCAATGTCGATGGCCTCAACTTCTGGATCGCTCTCAATGCCCTCGACCGAGGCGACGATCGTCCTCACCGGCGGTAGGATTTCGCATATCCTGCTTCCGCCGAAGAGGTTTTGTGCCTTTATCTTATTGCGTGGCAAGAAGTCAGGCGACAAGCTATCATCGTTGAGTATAAACAGCAATCGTCGTAGTCAAACGAGCACCATGGAATTCGGCCAACGAATTCGTGACCTACGACGAGCGATGAACCTCGGTCAACGAGCGCTATATGATCCAAGACCCGGCGTCGAAACTCTCACCAAAGGAGGAAGTCAGCGTCATTCGATACGAAGTCGGCCAGAAGGACTGGTCGCAGGCAGCAACCAAAGAAACCCTATGAACCATCGGAGTCATCCCATGAGCGAACGTACAAAGCCGTTAGGCAAAGTGCAGCCGCAGCGAGATCGCCAGAAGGAACTGGTTGAGCTTATCAGCGAAGCTGCCAAGCAGCCCGGCATCCAACAACTCATGGAAGTGTATCAGCAGTGGAAGCCCTACGAGGCCGTGGCGCGCGCTCATCAGCAGCTACTCGGCATTCACCGTGTTGTGATTGTCTCAAATTCGTCGGGTGGAAGCGTATTCGGAACGTAGCGAGGAATCGTTTATGCCGACTTGGAGCGGAATTCTGGAAGAGCTTGGGAAGTCGCGCTCTGGCGACGGCCTTCCTCAGTTCGACGCCGTGCGCCGTAAGTACCTGACTTCGCTTCAACAATACACGAAGCGAGAAGTCATCAACGTCATCAGCTTCCGTCACTCGACTTTTTTGATCCCGATCTTCTCGAACGGAATCGGCTTGAAGCCCAGCTTCCAGGCCGGAGACTCGGGTTTCAGGTTATAGTCGCCCCGCGTCGGATCCACAAACAGCGGATCGGCGACAACCGAATTCCGGTCGAAGCCAGCGGCACGCCATTTCTCAAACGAACCGTCTTCGAAACCCGAAACCTTCAGCGCCCCACCACCCTGCAGGAAATAGAGATTGTCGTCCAGCTTCTTGATTCCCTCGCGGGAAGTACAACGCAGCAAGGACGCGTCTGGCCGGGAAAAGGAGATGATGTTCCGCTGGAACACGTTGCCTCGCGAGTTGGCATTCATACTGGCATCGTATTGATAGACACTGCTGTCGACGAAGATGTTGTTCTCGACCAGGCAATCTTCGGGTTCCGCATAACCACCCCCCAGAAACACGCCGCCCCAGACGTTTCCGACGCACAGGTTGCCGTACACCTGCACTCGTCGCGGCGAATTGTCAAAATATATTCCCCAGGTGAAATAGGGACGCCGGATGCGATCCTGGCTGGGCGTGCCGGCCGGGTCGTCGGTCGCCACGGCGTGCGGAACGACTCCCATTACGTTTCGAATTCGGTTGTACCGAATGATCTGGCTTTTGTTCAGAACCGGATCGTCCGTGAGAATGCTCCAACGGTTACAGTAGACTCCGCCAGCGTCGGCCATCACGTAACAAAGATCGTGAATGTCGTTGTACTCGATGATGTTCTGCCCGAATCCCATCGAAAAGTAGATCGCGTGATGCGGCTGGTCGTGAATGTGGTTGTGGGCCACGACGTTGCCGTCAGTGTTCTGACCGTGGAAATGGATCGCGGCGCCGAAGTTGTCGATCACGCCGCAGTCGTGGATCTGATTGTTCTCAACCACGTTGCCAACCGCCCACGGCAATCGGCTTGAGACCGACTGCAGCTTCGCTTCATTGCCGCGCCACACCGCCGGGTAGTGATAGGGCCAGAATTCGAGGTCCGCGAAGCAGATGCCTTGTGCGCCGGCGCCGACGATTTCGTTGCGCGTGATCCGGTTCCGCGTGCTGGCGCCATGCAGGCGAATCGCATCGCCCCCCACCTGATCAAACCGGCAGCCGTCGATCACGCAGTTTTCCGTGTTCTCCAGGTAAAATGCAAAGCCACCGGAGTTCGGACGATTGCATTCGAGATAGTCGGGATTCAGCGGATGAATCCAGGGAAAGACCGAAAGGGTTTGCGTAAACGTCAGACCGGAAAAGTGCAAATGCCGAACCGGTTCGTGGGTCGTGGCGCGCAGTTCGATGAGCCGATCGATGACGGGGATCGTGACTTCCGCGCCGTCGAGCGTTCCCTGCGGCGGCCAAAAGTACAGGATTCGCGTCTGCGTATCAAAGCACCATTCGCCGGGCTGATCGAGTTCTTCCAGCAGGTTCTCGACGTAGAACCGATTTCCCTTCATCAGCCGGTCCCACACCTGATTCGGCCGACGGCTCACGGTGATCTCGCCGGTCTGCGGGTTGTAGTCCCGGATCGGGATCAGATGACTGTTCCAGGCGAGGCCGGGAATGATGAAAATCTCCCCCTGGTCGGGCTTGGCCCACTGGCGCGGAAAGACTCCCTTCTCGCCCGTGAATCGAATGGGTGCGGCATCATCGGCCGGGAGCGTGGCCCCGATAAACGCCCAGCCGCCAAAGCGCGGGTCTTGGGGATCGCGGTTCGGATAGCGGGCGCGGATCTGGCGCTGGCCGTTCAGGAACAGTTCGCGAAAGCGGTAGTAATGGTTCTCGATCTGCGGCAACTGGGCGGCCACGATCTGATCGCGATGAGGCTTCCAGTCACTGACAACGCGACCACCACTGAAGACCGGCGTTTCACCGGGATAGGCCTTGTAGGTGATGGGCGAGCCTGCCGTCCCCGAATCGCGGCCGCTGAATACGACCGACTGTTCGAGGCGATAGGTACCGCCGCGAATCAGCACCGTGATCGGTTTATCCGGTGATCTCGCCTTGAGGGCCTGGACGGCATCGCGCGCGCGTTCCAGCGTCAGAAACGGCGCGTCAAATGTTCCGGCGTTCTCGTCTTTGCCCAGGGGTGACACGAAGAAGTTGGCCTGCTCTGCAGTGGCGTCCGGCTTCCACTTCACCAGCACCGCTCCGACCGGGTAGTTGCCGTAGACCGAAAGCACATGGCCGTCGTCCAGCACCACCGCTCCGATATGTCCGCAGACGCCGTCCACCCAATAACCGTCCTTGCGCAGGAACTCGAAGCTGTCGAGTTCGTAGCGGCGGTCGAGACTCCAGGTCTGGCCGTGGTCGTGACTGACCAGCGCGTCGCAGCCCCGGCGGTGACTGGTCAACTCCCCCTTGCTGAGCTTGCCCGCCTGGATGTCGTCCCGCACGACGAGCGTGCAGACCAGATCGCCATTGGGCAGACGCTGCAGATTGGCGTGATGCCGCCCGGCTTCAAACAGGAACTTCAAATCCGACCAGGTCTTGCCGTTGTCTTTGGAAATCGAAATCGCTGTACCTTCGAGACTGTCATCGTGCGGGCCCTCGAAATACTTCGGCGGCATATCGGTTCGCAGAGCTGCGACCAGGTCGCCGTTGGCGGCCCGCACGATCGCCCCTTCGCTGACTCCCCGCAGCCACTTCTTGCCGTTGTGTTCGACGGTGAACTTCCACTGCGGCGGAGAGACTTCGTCAATCCAGGTCTTGCCGCCATCGACCGAGCGGCGGAAGATTCCGGTGAAGTCGCCCTGCGGGTGTGACTTGCCAGCGTCGAGGTGATAACCGATTTCCAGAATGGCTTTAGGAGTTCCCTTCTCGCCGCGATCGACCCAGCCGTTCCCCTCGATCCCAAAGCCCTTGCCGTCGCTGCTTCCCGGATGGTCAATACTCTCCTTCCACGTGCGACCGTAGTCGCCGCTGAAGAACCGCTGCTGCTTACCGCCCCCCAGCGCTTCGGTCACGAACGACAGGTTTCCTCCACCCAACCAGTGAAGAAACTGGGGACGGCCTCTGGTTCCAGGGATCGCCTGGAACGGCGACCACGTTGCGCCGCCGTCCTTGCTGAAGGCGATGTTCGGTTCGAACAGCCGTCCCCCGCCAGGAGCGGCCTTCTCTCGGCTGACGACGATCGCAATCTCGCCGTTGTCCATCTGCGCCAGGCCGAACGGCATGGTGTGCTCGCAGTCTGGATGCCGGAGCACCTTCCGCTGCGCGGGCCGCGTGACCCAGCCACCATTTCCATCTCCCTGACGAATCTCATGGCCCTGCCAGTCGGCGCGTGCTACTGCGGGGATCACAGGATGACTGGTCGACAGAGCCAATACCGCGCCCAGAAGCATGGACCGCCATCGGCTGATTTGAATGCCTTCAATCATCGAGTTTCCCTTCTGTTTGTGATACTCATCGGCGATGCTACTCACACCGAACCAGGATCTGTGCCGCGGAACGGTTCCAGCCATCGTCGATCGCGTGGACGGTGACGAAGTGACTGCCGGGCGTTTCGCCGCGAAGATCCCAGACGTACCGCGGGGTGTCGGTTTCCGCGACGAACCGATTGTCGATGAACCAGCGATACTTCACCACTTTCGATTCGCCCTTTGGCTGGGCGTCGGCGCGGATTGTTACGTGGGGAGTGGCGGTTGACGAGAGGCGGGCTTCGTGGGCCGGGGACGCGATCTCCACTTCCGGCGCGGGGTCGACGAAATACTTGCGAGCCAGTCGGTCGCATTCGATCGCGAGGTCCCGGCCGCCCTCGTAGTAGAAGCCGATGCCCGGCATCTCGGGCGCGTATTTCCGCAGATGCCTGATCTGTTCCTCGATCATCGCCGGAGTCAGTTCGTGACCGGGGTGGTACTTCTCCGCGGGAGCAATGTGACCGAGCATCACCACGTGCCGCTCGATCGCTTCGGCCTTACGCGCGATGTCGATCCGCTCCTCAATCCCTGGCATCCCCACGGTGAAACCGGCGGCCAGCGGGAACTCTTTCGTGACATGTGTGTACCCTTCCTGGATCAGCAGATCGAGTTCCCCCTTCCCGGCCAAGTCGGCCATTTCCCGCTGGCCCTGATAGTAGAAGGCGGAGTAGCACCGGGGGTGCTTCCACTCGGTCAGACGCGCCGCCCGCACCGCCCACTGCGCGTCGTTGCTGTCGCTCGACATGTGCCACTCGTGCATGCAGTAAGCCCGGCTGCGCGCAGCGATGCCCAGATAGTATTTCTCCCATGCTTCCTCCGTGGGCAGCCAGTCGATCGGGCCTCCTTCGCCCCAGGTCATGTCGAGCACGCCGCGCTGCGCCAACCACTCCGGGATCGAGGCATAGGTCGACATGTTCGATGTGCTGAACTGCTTCCAGAGTTCCTTGTCATGGACGCCGTACCAGACGATCGCGTAGGGGCTTTTGAGGGGCGGCAGCGCGGCGGATGGATAAATCGTCAGCGCTCGTCGCTCGGCCAATTCGGGAGTCGGTGGCGTTCCCTCCAGTTCAACGATCAGCTCCGGCCCGTTCTCTTTCGCTTCGGAGCTGGCGAATTCGAGCCCCCAGGCGCCGGCATCCGGTCGACCAAAAATGGGCGGTCCCATCGTGAGCAGGAATCCATGATTCGCCTGTCCCTGAAACAGCCATGCCTCCACGATCTCGGTCACGTCGAATTCGACCAGGCCCGGTTTGGTGACGACCTGCCGTGCCGATCCCAGTGCCATCGCCGCGTAGTCCAGGTTCTCGGCCTGATTCCGATCGGCCGGCCAGCGCGACGTGCCATCGGGACTCAGGAATGTCGCTTCGTGATTCCAGGCGACGCTTGACGCGGAAACCACCGTGGGCACGTTCTTCTTGTTCTCGACCGTGGCGGCATGCAGTCGCAACACGGCCCGTTTCAACTGACCGTGCCGCGCCGGGTCGATTGCTTTCAGATCGAAGCGCATCAGTCCGCGCTCGTACTCGGCCCACGGCCGGCCATTCAACTGCTGGCTGCTGCTGTCGAACGAGTGACCGCCCCCGGTCGACACCCACCCGTCCACTACCTGTTCCGCGCCGCGAATTACATGGCGTGAAACCGGTGAGAGAGGTTCCTCCGCCGGGCAGAGACCGCCAGAAATCACAACGAGCAGCGTGAGGACTGAGTAGGCGATTCGGTCTTGGCGAATCGGTTTCAAACGGTCAAAAACAAAAAGACCTGCCGCTCCCGCCAGTCCCAGTCCGGCGGAAATCCAGAAGGGGAGCCGCGAGTCAAAGCCACTCTCGTTGGGATCCATCAACGCCAACGGCAAGGCGCCGTACAGCGTGCTGCCGAGCCCCGCAAGCGAAATAGCACAGCCGATCGCCGTGCTCCGCAGCCGATTCGGCAGATGCTCGGAGAGATATCCGGCGTGCGACCAGCGCATGAACTGCCGCACGAATTCAAACACCGCGACGACCGCGAACAGCGACCCCGTCGAGGTCGCCCATCCGATGCCGCTACCGGCGAGTGCGAAGCTGCCCACCATGGCAACGGCGGCGATGCCCGGCGCGCGTCGGCCCGCCAGCAGTCCCACCGCCAGGCCGCCCGGAATCCACATCGCCGTGCGCAACAACTGGAGCCAGATCCAGCCACGATCCTGGGCGCCGACGATCAGGCCCACATCCTCGGCGCGATACTTCAGAAACTGATTGGTTGCCTGGAAGACGGGGCCGCCCAGCAGACACAACGCCAGGGTCAGCGCCCAGAAGCGAGGCGTCGCCAGGAGTTCGCGCAGCGAGGCGACCGTCTGACCAGGCAGTTGATCGTCGCCCGGAGCCTGGCCGGGCCGCTGGCCAAAGAGTCCGATCAGCACGGCACCAAAAATCGCCAGGCCACTCAGCCCGGCCATCATCATCTGGAAGTTGCCCAGCGGAGCGTCCGCGGGAGGCGGCGAGAGGTTGATGAGGAATGCCCCGGCACGCGCGAGACTCTCCTTGGAAACGAGATCCGCAACATGCTCTCGCCAGAGAACGGTTCGACCCAGGAGTGGCCCGATCGTGCTGCCGACTCCCATCGACATCATCATTAGTCCGTTCGCCAGCCCTTTGCGGTGTTGCGGGACGACTTGGACCAGTGAAACGCCGCCGACCCACATGAGCGCTCCCGTCAAACCGCTCCACAGGGCCACCGGACGCACGATCCACGGCTCCGGAGCGACGAAGAGCGCGATCGGAACCAGCGATTGACCGAACAAGGCCGCTGACCAGACGCGCCGTTCGCCAAACCGACGCGCGAGCAGCCCGGCGAGAAACGGCGCGATGATCCAAGGCATGACCTGCCACAACACCAGCTGCGACCATACGTCCTGAGGAAACCCCTCCAGTGCGTTGAAGTACAAGGGGAGGGCGTACTCCAGCATGTTGGCGAACAGGAAGCTCGTCAGCGCGACGATCACCACGACCGGTAACCGAGCAGTTCCGGCCAGTGAGGCATCTTGGGATGGCAGCACCCCGGTCATGAGCCCTGCCTCTCGGAGGGGTCGAGTGATGAGGAGGCCGGTTGACTGCGTGAGTACCGCCGTTGTCCAGGAACAGGCCAACGTGTCGCCAGCAGGGCCTCCTGCTTGTCTTCCGTGAGATAGAGCGTCCGGAAATCGGCACCGCCAAACACAATGTTTGTACAGTCGGTGCCGCCGGTGGGAATCGACGCAACGAGCTGTCTGTCGGGGGAAACGATATCCAGCGTTCCACCGCCGCAGAGCGTCACGAGCAAGTTGCCGTCGGCGTCGAAGGCGATCCCGTCGGGATGGTGGTCGGCGAACTGATAGAACAGCTCGGCCGGACCGAGACGTTTTCCATCGTCCAGCAATTCAAACCGCAGCACTCGATGCGTCACGCTCTCGGCGACATACAGCCAGCGTCCGTCGGCCGAGATCGTGATGCCGTTGGGAAAGCGAAAACCGTCCGCCAGAAGATCGGTCCGGCCCGTGTCCAGCTCGATCCGCAGAATGCGCCCGGGCCCCTGCATGTCGAGCCCCGGGTCGGTGAGATAGACGATTCGCCCGTCGGCGATGACCAAATCGTTGGGGCCGATGAACCGTTGACCACCGATGGTCTCGGCGACCGTGCTCAGCGATCCCGCCGGGCTGATCTTGTGCAGCGCGTGGTTCTTGGCGTCGGCCAACAGCAGTTCGCCGGTCTCCAAAAGTGCCACCGATTGCGGTTTGCCGCCGGTCGGGACCACTTCCGTGACCTGCCCCTGCGGGTCGACCTTGACGACGCGCCCCGTCCAGCGGCTCACGAGAAACACGTTCCCGGAGAGATCAGCGGCTGGCCCCTCTGGAGAAACGATGCCCGTCGCGACGATCTTCCAGCTAACGTCCATCGCAACCTCCGACGGCGAGCGTGCTCCTTTCGGCAGCCAGCTCAGTGTTGACGTTCAAACCGGTTGTATGATAATCATTCTCTTAAGGTGGTTCAAATTTCTACGGGTGGTTCAAGCGACTTTGCACGATCATCGCAGGACTGCCTCCGGTGCGGTGCGCACCGCCGCCACGCTTTCCTCGGAGTCGTCCTGCATGACGATGCGACGAAACACACTTAGCCACGACATGGCCGACCTCATCCAACCCATGCTGGAAGCCTCGCCATGAAGATTACCGATATCCGTTGCCATGTCATGAACGTCCCGGATTCACGGGGCGTCGCAGCGCTGCGGAACTGGATCTTCGTGGAGGTCTTCACCGACGAGGGCCTTCGCGGAATCGGCGAGGCGACGACCGAATATCATGAGTTGGCGGTGCAGGCCCAGGTCGAAACGGAACTGAAGCCGCGACTGCTGGGGATCGACCCGACCGAGATCGAGCGCATCTGGCAGTTGGGCTACCGCGATTTCTGGTGGAGACGCGGCGTCGTACATTCCAGTGCGATGAGCGGCATCGACATGGCATTGTGGGATATCGCGGGAAAAGCGGCTGGAGTGCCGGTGTTCAAGTTGCTCGGAGGCAAGGTTCGCGAACAGGTCCGCTGTTACATTCGCTATGGCCCGGAATTCGCCGGAGTGGACCGCGACACCGCCGCGCGCGTGACGCGAGAACTCGGGTTCGATGCATTCAAACATGGCTTTGGCACGCCGACGGTTCCGTACGACGGTAACCGGCAGGTTGACGTGGCGATCGCCGAACATGCTCGATTTCGAGAAACATTGGGGCCGGGCGTCGCCCTGATGATCGACGCCGCCGGCATGTTCGATCCGCAACAGGCCCACCGTTTGATCGCCGGCCTGCGACCGCTCAACATGCTGTTTGTCGAAGAGCCGACGAACCAGGACACGCTTGAACCCACCCTGCGACTGAAACGCGACTTTCCCGACGTGAAGATCGCGCTGGGGGAAAGGTTGATCACCCGCTGGGACTTCCGACCCTGGTTCGAGCAGCAGGCGATCGACGTATGCCAGGCGGATCCTAGTCACTGCGGCGGGATCAGCGAACTGGTCAAGATCGCGCACGTGGCCGAGGTTTACGGCATCCTGATGGCGCCGCATAACCCGTATGGGCCGGTTGCCCTGGCGGCTTGCGCCCATGTGGCGGCGGCCATTCAGAATTTTCTGATCCTCGAACACTGCCCGATTCAGCCCTGGTTTGATCAGGTACAGACGCTGCGGGTGCCGGTCGTAAACGGTTCTGTCGACGTGAACGAACTGGGCCGCCGACCGGGACTCGGTGTTGAATTGAACATGGAACTGGTGAAATCGCGGGGCCACATCGCATTGGCCGCCCGGCGATACGGGCAGGCCGACGGAGCGACACCGTTGATCTGACTCTCGATGAAATCTGGTAGAGATAAGTGAAAGCAGGGGACCATGCAGAAAGTTGTCGTGACAGGCGCCAAAGGAGGAACCGGGACATCGATCGTGCGCGTCTTGCGAGAAGCGGGCTACGACGTACTGGGAATCGACCTTAAGCCGTGCGGCTTTTGGGAACAGAACTACCGGCAACTGGACCTGGAGGATGGCGCCGGTGTTCATGACGCGCTGGCAGGAGCTGTTGCGGTGGTTCATTTTGGCAGCCTGCCGACCGACTCCTGGACCACCTGGGAGACATCGTATCGCAATCTGGCACTGGGCGGTTATCACGTACTCCAGGCGGCCGCGAATCTGAAAATCCCGCGCGTGGTGTTGGCCAGCAGTCCGATGATCTACGGTGAATATAGTCGGGCACCCTATTTGCCGATCGACGAGCAGTCGCCGGCGTGTCCCGACGGCATCTACGGCGCCGTGAAGCAGAATCTTGAAACGCTCGCGACGCATTACGCCCGTTGGCACGGCCTGTCGATCGCCGCGCTAAGACCCCAGCGGATCGTCTACGAAGGGTCGTACGAATGGCGGTTCCGCAAGTTCACGGAGACGGTCGCGGCCGCCGCTGACTCGCTCTGGTCCTATATCGACGCACGCGACGTGGCTACCGCCTGTCTCGCCTGGCTGCGGTCGGACCGTACCGGCTTCGAGGCCTTCAACGTGGCGGCCGACGACGTCTGCTTCGACGCGCCGACGCGGCAGTTACTGGCCGAATACTATCCACAGGTCACTGACGTTCGTGGGGATCTCCACGATCAGCGAGGTCTCGTGAATTGCGAGAAGCTCAAGCGGATGCTCGGATGGCAACCGCAATTCCACTGGCGAGCCATGGCCGCCGAGAGCCAGTCGGCAGGATTTCCCAAGGCCGTGCCGGCGCGATGAAGTCCCCATCTGTCCCGTCCGTCCTATACAGACCGTTCAACCCGGTGTCTTCTTTTCCGTAGAAGTTCTCCGTCAGTCGGAAGAAGGCGAATCGGCCGGCGAGTGCCCCATTGTAGTCGGTGAATCGCGCAAATCTGACCGTGGTTCAGAATATACAGTTTCATTCGGGCAAGTATGTGATCGGTCTTGCGAGAGGCGTCAGCCAGCATCCGCGCGCGGAACGCCGGCAGGTACTGGTGACCGAACCGCTGGCCCAGCGTCCGTGCCGGGGAAGTTTCGGGACGGCGATGGCCTGGTGGCGCGAGATCAGCGAACCGGACGGAACGAGAGTTTGGTTCGTTGTTGACCGAACTATTCGCCTTGGGCCGTTCGGCGGCGGAGTGGGGACCCTGGAAGTCCGCAAATGACTAATTGGACAGCGCCACTTTGCGGCGAATTCTCCAGTTCTTCCTGCCCCAGTCTTCGGGGCCTCCGAATGTTTATTCGACCTCCTACCCAGGGCGTTGCCTGAGCCAACCTCCACGTCTGACCGTGATCGGCCGACCGAGCGTAATGCGTCATCATCTCGGTCCCGCGCGGATGCACATACACGGCGGGCTCACTCGGTGCCGCTTCACCTTCTTTGAAGAGCGTCTTCGATCGCAGTGACAGAACTCGCGAACCAGCCGACTCGGATGTCCGCGATGAATTCCGCGCGCAACTACGGCGCGAGAGACTTGCGAAGCGCGGCGGTCATGATCGGATCGCAGCCGGGATCGACCCAGCACCAGGACGAGAGATTACTGTCGTTTTCCTTCCACGCTTGCTCAATCGGGATGAAACCGGGAGCCGACTCGCCGTAGCCCATGACGATGACGAAATCGTTCGGGCGCATCCGTTGAGCCGCCAGCTGAAACGCCACGTAGGTTTCGCCCGGCAGGAGCGCGACGGCTGCCGAGCCGAAATCGAGGACCGGCAAATCGATCGGTTGCTTCGCCGCGTGCCGATTCCGCCAACTCAGCGCGAGCGCCGCGAGGCACCGCTTCTTCGAGTCGTCCGATTCAAGTTGCTGCTTGAGGTCTGCTTCCGAGTACCCGGCCGTCGTGCGCAGTGGCAGTTCGAACGGAGAATTGCGAAAGTCGAGCCTTGTCAGCGGTTGCCGCTTTGTCGATTTCCACGAGGCGGACATCGCGTCGAAAAGCCGGTCCTGCAACGCTCGCTGGGCGACCTGACCGCCGTCGTTGTATTTACCCGCCGTTGTGTCGCCCGAACAGCCCGAGGCGTAAATCTGGAACACTTCCGGGTGAGCGTCCTGCATTCGCAACCGCGCCGCTCCGGGGAAGTCGGCGGTGACGCGGCCGGAACCCCAGTTCGACATCGGATGCACGGCGTAGACATGCAACGCACACAGTGGCGTGTCGCCGTCCCAAAAGCTGAGCGTTTTCAACCACGGATCGACGACTCCCTCGTCCCGCTGACTTTTCATGGCATCCGCGCCGCTCATGCTGCTGCGATCAAACTTCGGCAAGCCGTTCTGTCCGATGTACCGCCGATTCGACGCGATGCGGACCGCTTTCGCCTCCCCCGTGCCGAAGTGAGTCACTCCCCGCGCCGACTTCAGTCCTTCCCGCAACGCCGCGACCGTCGCCTGCACTGATCGCTCGTGGTAGGCCGGATCGACGATCGATCCGCCAAGCTTGCTGGCATCGAGAATCCGCTGAGCCTCCAAGTCCGCGAGCGGCGCATCATGCTGGTGAATCGCCGTCACGAGCACCCGCTCGCGAGTCGTCCCGGCCGCCTCCGCCAACGCCTCGCGCCAGCGGTCATAAGCGTCGTTCCGAATCTCGCACCAATCGATCGACACGACGACAACCGGCTTCTCGCCGCCGATGAGCACAAACCCGCGCGCCAGCAACGGGTCGTCAATCCGATGCGCCGGCGGCGGAGTCGTCGTTCCGCCCAGTAACGAATGTCCCAGCGGCGGCGTCACGTCGGTCGAGAACGTCGCGAGCCGAAAGCCCGCAGGCCTGGCGTCGTCGGCCATGATCGCTCGTTCGCCGAACCATGTGAGCAACGCTACGACGAAGACGCCTGCAATTTCGTACAGTCGCAACACAATTCCACCACGTCTCATGTGAAACCCTCCCGTTCCCGAATGATCGGGGACCACCAATGCGGGCTTTGAACTCTCTTCCGAACCCATCACACGAACTTCATCGCGAAGAGGTCGGCGTTTTCCAAGACGAAGCGGATTCGCACGGGTTGGACGCTGAGTTTCGACAGGTCGGCGGGCCATGTTGCCGGTTGGTCGATTGCGTCGCCTTGGAGCGCCTTGCAATCCGCGAGCGCGAAGCCGGGGATCGGTTTGCCGGAGGCGCCTTGCAGTTCGGCTCTTACACTGCCGGTGGCCGCCGTCTTGAAGTTCAGCGTCAGTTGTTTGCCGGTGAAGATGACCGGTTTCGTAAGCAATTCGCTCTTGGACTCTGCGTGAATTGAGACGAATCCGTCGGTGCGGAAGGTAAAGCGGCGGACGCGGCTACCGGGGCCGGCGTAGTAGCGTTCGGTGGCGTAGACCGAGAGTTCGTTCGGGCGGCCGGGGAGTTGCAGCAGGCCCCACGTCATATAGTTGCTGCGGTTGCCGTCGCGCTCGGCAGGGGCGGTGATCGGGATGAGGGCGTCCGGCCAGCGTTTGAAACGGAGTCCGTCGCGGCTGGTCATGAAGACCGGTTCGACTTGCTGCGTCTTCGGCTGAAATCGCGTCGGGAAGCCGATTAACAAGTGCGGCGCGCGGGCGTACTGCTGGATGGCGTTCGTGTAAAGGTGCTCGCTCGGTGCATCGCCGAATTCGAGCAGCACGGGCTTGGTCCAGTTCAGGAAGTCGCTCGACGTCGCCGTCATGATATGCCGCACGCCATCCGCCTTCGTACGGTGATAATCCACGTAGCACTTCCGCTCGGTGTCCCAGAACGCGAGGTTCTGCGAATCAAACGCCCCTTCGGTGATGACCGGCTCCGAGCGAATCCGTTTCCAGCGAATTCCGTCCGCCGACTGGTACGCATGTAAGCTCCGTTTGGGAATCCCGGACAAGGCCTTGTACTTCGCGTCGGCCAAACAATCGGGGTTCT
>Ga0194132_10002528_pt1 | contig 34055 bp, 23 predicted proteins | sample TA2KigOf80mmetaG_FD_148612 | JGI IMG/M metagenome (GOLD analysis project Ga0194132, IMG submission 148612) | Freshwater microbial communities from Lake Tanganyika, Tanzania - TA2015054 Kigoma Offshore 80m | ecosystem: Environmental > Aquatic > Freshwater > Lake | place: Tanzania: Lake... | reverse complement strand
ATGTGTGCCTTACAAGTGGCAAACATACTCCGGGACAAAACGGTGCCACTGCACTACCGCCCGATCATAGCCCGATCATTGCTGGGCGTTTACATTTTCTAACCATGGTTCTGCAATGACTCCGGGTGGGGCTTATGTTTCTGGTGCTCACCAGAATGTGGTGCTGACTTACATGAATTGGGAAATCATATATGATTATGGTGGTTCAATTGGCCAGAGAATACCCGGCACAATTCGAAAAGCAACAGACAGTATTGCTTCTATTTTCAATTGGCTAAATGCGAATGACCCCGGAGTAAATTTGTATTTGTATGAATGCTGGCCTAAGATAGAAAAAAACTATATCATGAATGGTAAGGATTGGAGCCTAAGCACGGGTAAAGCGCCCAGTTCAGCACAATGGGTTAATTATCTTAATTATGCTACAGGCAATTCCAACGGATTTTGGAAGGACCTTCAGGATAGCTTGATTAAAAAAGCAGGTATAGTGAACACAAAACTAATTCCGTCATCTATGATTTGTGCAAAACTTTGGCGGCAAGGAGGCTTATTATCTGATATGCCTGTGGATTCAATTTTCGAGGACCTAGGTCCACATGGAAAACCAAGCTCTTATTTCTTGACAGCAATGATAGTTTATTCAGCTCAACACAAAAAATCACCTGTAAAACCATTTGCTTCCCATCCACAGATTGATCAGCGCATACTCGACAGGTTTTCTGATATCTCGGCTCTTATAATGACCGAACTCAACGCGTTTAATTTTCCAAATGGAGAAAGCAGAGTATGGGAAAATACAACAACTAAAATTGAAGAGTCCAAAGAGCTTGGCGAAACTAATATTAAGATTTATCCAAACCCTGTGGAAGGAATAATTAATCTAAATATAGACATTAAACTTTTCGGTAACGTTTACACCATTTATGATAACATAGGAAGAGTTGTTTTGACTGGTATAATCAACCAAGAAAATACAACAATTGATTTAGGCAATTTATCAGATGGAATTTACATGTTTTGCATTGGAAGCAACGTGAAGCAGACATTTAAAATAATAAAGGAATAAACCACCCCACAACAGCCGTTTGTCTCAATGGCGGGTTCAGTGGTTAAAATCCCTGTCCGCGTATAGCCGCGAACCGTTATAGATCCATTTAACCACAGTAAACAATAAATAAAAAGTATGAAGACCTTAACAAAAGAAATGCAGGCGACCTTCACTCCAAATATGGCTTAAGGGGTTCTAAAAAGAGGACATCACAAAATTTTTAAACAAATAAAAAGCAAATCGTAATTTTTGATAAATGTCAAAGAAAATACTCCTCTGAATTAATTTTGTAAATAACCCCTGATTCAAATTTTTTGCCTATTTTTACGCCTGATTCAAATGAAAGCGTATTACTTAATATCGACCCTTCTGTTCGTATTTACCGTTTATGCGACCAACATAGATATTTCCATCAAAAAGATGGTTTCTGAAAACATTTGCACTGAATACAGCGATTCAGAAAACACTGAAAACGATATGGAAGAAAAATTGGAAGATAAAGGTGTGGAAGATGACTTAAAAGAATTTGCCTCTTTACAACATAAACCTACTCAAACTTTATTTCAGTCTAAATTATACGTTATTGCTGCCTTGGTCAAGCTGGAGCAGCCGATTATTTTGCTGGAATCTCCCCCTCCTAACATTTAATTCTGTTTTCTACGGCCTTTCTGGTCATTTTTATCTTTTACCTATTGTTGTAATAATAGGTGGGAAGAGAGATTATTCAATTAAATCAAAACAAATTCAACACTTTTTTACCTTTAGAAATGGAAAATTTAAACAATCAATTCACCGCAGAAATGGTGAAAACAACTTTACAAGGATGGTGTAATGCCGTTGTAGCCACAGGAAAAGTATATGATGAAGGAGGCGATGTTAAAGCATTTGCCAATCAGGTATTATCCGAAGCGTACGACTATGACAATGGAAGTGTATTATTCAAACCAACTCTCACATCAGGAGAGCAAACATTCAGACCGACAAAAGAAGGAGCATTGGCTTATTTTGTGGGAAAAAACCCCTCCTATCCAAACGATCATGGATTTTTGTTGGAGCCATGGACCAAAGTTTGGTTTGCTAACGAAGACTTTATTTTGAATGGAAATCTGGCTCTTGTTCAATGTAATATTCACTTTATTTCAGCCAAGAGAGAAATCTTTGTAAATAAAAGTTTTGTTTTCAGAATTGATAATGAAGGAAACGTAAAAATTTGTTTACATCATTCTTCTCTTCCTTACAATCCAAATCCAATTACCTAATGACTAGAGAAATTGGTATTGTAGGTGGTATACACGAATTATCAACGGAAGAGGTTACTTTTTATAAGGAAACTTCTTCTATTTAATTACTAAAGAATTTAATTAAAAATATTATAACTTATGGACAAAGTAAAATTCCCAACAACGCCTCTTGGAAGGCTAAAATTATTCTTCACATTTTTTGACTCAAGATGGGAAGATTTAACCAAAGAAAACTGGTTAAAAACAACTTATCAGGATTTAAGTGCTGGACTAATAGTTGCACTAACTGCCATTCCTATGGCAATGGGTTTTGCAATGGCAAACGGTATGCGACCGGAACATGGAATTATTGCAGGAGCATTAGCCTGTGTGGTTGGAAGAACCTTTGGTGGCTCAAAATATCAGGTGTATGGACCAACTGCTGCATTTATTCCTATTATAGCAGGACTGATAGCAAAATATGGCCCTGCAAGTGGAGGCAATTTTGAGACGGCTCATGGTTTCCTTGTTTTGGTTTCCATTATCTCCGGAATTATTTTAATAATAATGGGAATATATGGTGTTGGAAAATACGCCAAACTTGTTCCTAACTCTATCATTGTTGGGTTTACCATTGGAATAGCTTGTGCAATTGCACTTACCAATTTGGAAGATATTTTAGGTATTGAAAATTTTAAAGATTTCTTAGGTCAAGATGAAGACATCAAAGGTGGGCTTTTACATAATTTGTCTTTGGCTTTCAGTAATTTAAACATTATCAATCCCTGGTCTATCTTTCTTGGTTTATTGACCTTTGCTTTGGCAAAAATATTATTGCGTATCTCTATATTTATTCCAGGTCCTGTAATTGCTATGGGCACAGCTACATTGCTATCTGCTACCGTTTTAGCCGACAAGAATATTATTCTTGTAAGAGACTTATACGGTTCTATTCCCAACAATTTTTTCAAAATACAATTACCTATTTTACCTGAAATAACAGGTGGCGTAATTTACGATATCTGCTATTTTGTTTTTGGAATTGTATTTATTTCAGGGGTGGAAAGTATTTTGTGTTCTTCAATGGCAGATAGGTTAGCTAAAAACGATAAAACACCGTTTAATCCTGACAAAGAATTTTTCGGGCAAGGATTGGTGCAAATTCTTGTTCCATTGGTGCAAGGATTTCCATGTACAGGCGCATTGGCACGAACAGCAACAAGCATTAAATCTGGAGCAAGAACACCATTAGCAGGATATTTTAAAGCTATTTTAAAACTGGTAATGGCATATTATTTAGCTCAATATTTAGAGTTAGTTCCCATGGCTTGTATTGGCGGTATATTAGTATGGGTAGCAAGCAATATGATTAAGCCGGCAGAGATTAAAGAAATAAAGCATCTCGGAAAATTTGAGTTTTCAATTATGCTCTACACCGCCGTTATGGTTCCAATGACTGATTTTCTAACGGGAGTATTATCGGCACTAATCATCTATTTTGTGGTGAAATATGCTTTCAAAAGAATAAATCCGAAGGAAACCAGCCACTAACAGCACCTACCCAAAAGTGGCGGTTCAGTGGTTAAATGAAGCTTTGTGCATCTATCAAAGTTTGTGCTTGGTTGACAGTGAATCGTTTCGAAATCGCCACATTTGGGTAGCCGATAAACGTTAGCAATCAGCTACTTAAACAGAAGACAAGTGGAATGGTAAAAACAAAGGATATACCAAATGAGATTACCTTTCAAGTTTTTACTTTGTATTCTAATTTTACAACCATCAACCACATACCCAAAGGTGTATTTCGTGGCACCAGATGGTATCTCTACGCTCTCTTCTAATATCAATTTACCAGGTAGCCTAAGCTATGCCACAACACATGCGATTGCAGGGGATACGGTTTGGGTAAAAGCAGGTAATTATGGATCATTAAACATAAGTATAAGTAATGCAAATACAAGCTATATTGGATATACAAATGTGCCTGGGGATATTGTTAGCAATGCGATACCTGATTCTTTAAATCTTTTTCTTCAGAATACATATGATACAATTTTTCCAACATTAGATGGAGTAGATAGAGCTACTGCAGGTATTGGGATTGATTTTGTTTCCACAAGTCGAAATAATATAGTAATCAAGAATTTCCAAATCAGGAATTACCGATTAGGTATTTCGATTGTCGGATCAAACAATTTGATTGAAAACATTATTGCATATAATTTTGGTGACGTAAATGTTTTTTACAGTGGCACTGCAATTTCTACATACGGTAATAACAACGTCATACGCAATGCTTTTGTATTAAATGGTGCGGCAGAGGGAATCAATGCAAAAGGGGACTCAAATTTAATTACGCATTGTAAAGTATATTGTAATGATACACTTTCGAAGCATGGAGATACAGATTATTATATCTACATTTCTGCAAACACAGGCACTAATCAGGCAAAATACAATGTAATAGAACATTGCTATATAGAAAGAATCTCGAGATATCTTCCACATTTGGGGCATGGGGGGCATGGACTGTGTTTGACGCTTTCATACAATCACGCACCATGTGCATCTGGTATTGGTTACTGTTACGATGAGTCGCAAAAATTGCTGACTGTCGAAAAAAATACCATCCGAAATTGTACGACTAAAAATATTTTTGAGTCGGTTATGTTAAGAGGAGACAAGGTCCAAAATAACCTAATAGAAGACATAGTTTCTTTATCTTATGGTTCACTTAACGTTCAAAATAGTAGTAGATATAACACATTTAATCGTTGCCATATAAAAAACACGTACTACTACAAGGATCCGAAGTATTCTTCTATTTATAGAGCTCCGGGAATTGATTTGCGTGCCAGTTATTATGGAGACTCGACTGCACAAAACATACCAGACCCCGAAGTGAATTCTTACCCGTGGGAGATTCAATATGCTGCAAGTTATAATACTTTTTCTAACTGTATTTTCGAAAATGTAGCTTCTGGGGTATTATTTGACAGTTATGCTGAGCATTATTATCCCAATTATCACACTTTAGCCGGAAAGCCTATTGATAGAGTAAATAGAAAACGCATAGTTGGTAACAACTTTATTAATTGTACATTCATTGCACAAGAGAGTGATACAGTTTCTATGCTACCCGTCAATCGCCCATCTTTTATGCTTGCCATGCGGGGAAGCTCAAATAATTCTTTTATAAACTGTATTATCAATGGGTTCTATAATTTTGAAGGTAGATATTCTGCACTTAATACGCAGCAATATGTTGCAGATATACACGGAATTATTCCCACTATGAATAGCTATCAAAATTGTTTATTTCACAATAATGCTTTTGATAATCAGATACCTTACACTGATACACTAGCAACAACTTTGTCTCCGCCAATTTTACCAGGAAGCAATAATGTTGTTAGTGGTTACTTTGATCATTGTTGGGTTGCAAATCCTATGTTTACAGATTATAATAATAAAGATTTCCACCTGCTCCCTACTTCTCCTTGTTTGAATATGGGAAAAACTGTTGATCTCATTGATGATTTTGAAGGAAATCAACGTCCGTGCGGTAAGAAATACGACATTGGTGCTTATGAGTTTCAGGGAGATTGCTCTACTACCGCGGTAATAGATGACTCATCAATACAAAACCTTAGATTACATATTTATCCCAATCCAACAGGTGGAGTTGTTCATATAGATATAAACAATGAAATCATTCAGAATATAAAAGTTTATGATATACAAGGTGTTTTAATAAACGAAACATCAAAAAGCCAGTTTAATATTTCCAACTACTTGAGTGGAACTTATATTATACTAGTCCAAACGAATGAAGGACTCTATAGAGGCAAATTTATTAAGCATTAAATCTTTGAAATGAATGAGATAATACACTATCGCCAATAGCCTGCTCATCAATTTTGGCGGACTGAGTCTCGAGTTCAAAAGAGTGTATTATAAACGCTTGGTCAATCCAACAGGGAATTCTCTCGAGTATCCTGATCCATAAATAAAATAAGCCTTCGCCACAAAATCTTGTCCATTGTTTCTATCTATATAACTCTGTCCGGACAAATGAACAAATTCAACTGCAAAAATATTATAATGCTACTGTCTTTAATCTATGAATTACCATGAAACATATACATACTCTTTCCAAGACAATTCTTGATATGAAAATAGTCTTGTCAATTATATGTACCCTTTTTGCTGTGAATATCTATACTATAAAATCTAAAATCGTCGAGGTATCTCAAGAAAAAATACTCATCAGTACTATGGCCTCTCCTTGGGGTTTCACATTTATCACTAGCGATGAAGTGCTCTTTACGGAAAAGCAAGGGAAGATGTATCGATATACTATTTCCACAAATACGCTGAATGAGATTTCAGGTTTGCCTGCCATTGTGCAAAAAGATTAAGGCGGACTTTTGGATATAGCCATTCATCCCAATTTTGAGCAGAACAAATATGTGTATATCACATATGCTGTGTCCGCAACGGGTGGACAAACTACTGCTTTGGGTAGAGGCATACTGGTGGAAAATCAACATAATGAAGCAGATATCTTGATTGTTGCATTGGCCGGAACACATATCCATTGGCTGAAGATGAAAGACAATCAAAAAATATCTTCATCAAGAAGCATGAATGGATATGTCCGCTTTCGTGATATACGACAAGCACCCGTTGGAAAAATCTATGCAATGACAGAATCACCAAATCGATTTGTGCAATTGCGTATTAGTGGTCTTACTTCTAGTTCAGTGTATGATGTCAATACGGGATATGAACAAGAAACCATAGTATATCCAAACCCAAGTTCAGAAGAAAGCACGATCTCTTTTGAAGTGTCAGACGATCAATTGGTACCGGTGAGAATCTATAATATACATGGAGCTGTGGTTCAGGAATTGCCTGCACAATATGTTTCAAAAGGCAGACATTCCCTTGCGATTCAGTCATTTGACATAGCAAAAGGAATGTACTATGTCGAAATCAATAAGGGTGGTATAAAGTCGGTAGTGAAATTTGTGAAAATGTAACGGTTCATTTACTTGTTATATGTTGAATATTTGACATATATTAACCAAATAAGCGATGAACGTCAAAGAAAATACCTCCTTAACATTTGGACACTTAGATATGAAAAAGAACTTTTTACTCTTGATTTGCATTGGCTTATCAATTGTATCATTTGATGGTAAAGCACAAGGTACAAAGTGTGCAACGATGAACATCCTCGAACGGAGAATGTTACAAGATCCTTCTCTTCGTCAGCACATGGAAGAATCCGAGACTCAAACACAGAAATTGATTTCAACTAATCCTTATTTAAAACGAACAGCACAGGTTATAACAATACCTGTTGTTGTTCACGTAATTTGGAATGATCCAATTCAAAATGTATCTGATGAGCAAATACAATCTCAATTAGATGTATTGAATCAAGATTTTAGATTTTTAAATGCAGATACATTAAATAGTTCGCACCCTTTTCGTGGACAAGCAGCTGATTCACGCATAGAATTTTGCTTAGCTACGAGAGATCCCAACGGGGAACCTACTACCGGGATTACAAGAACACAAACATCTGTCGTTGGATGGGATCCGAATGATGCTGATAACATAAAATCTACAGCTAATGGTGGAAAAGACAATTGGAATCCAACCCAGTATCTTAATATGTATGTTGTAAAACTCGATTCATTAACACTTGGATTTGCAACATTTCCTGAAGAACTTACAACAAGCCCGAATCTTGATGGCGTGGTCATCAGATATGAGGTATTTGGTACAAAAGGTACTGCAGGTACAGGAAATTTCGAAAGTAATACAGGCGGAAGGACAGGTACACATGAAGTTGGTCACTGGTTAAACCTAAGACATATCTGGGGTGATGATGAATGTGGAGATGATTTTGTATCCGATACCGAAAAAGCTGAAGCTGCCAACTATGATTGTCCCACTTTTCCTCACAAAGCATCCAATAAATGTGGAACAGGGAATAATGGAGAGATGTACATGAATTATATGGATTATGTTGATGATAAATGCATGAACATGTTTACCATTGGACAAAGTGAAAGAATGACTGCAGCCTTAACCGGTCCACGATCCGGATTGCTGACTTCGCAAGGATGCCAAACACCACTTTCTGTAGAACATAATGATATCGCAAATGATATCAATGTATATCCAAATCCGAATAATGGATTATTCACCATTCATATGTCAGAAGCATCATCGAAAGATGTCACTATCAAAGTTCAAAATGTATTCGGGAATGTAGTAAAAGAAATTAGCACGAACTCAAATGCTAGAATCCAAGTAAACGCTGTTAATGAGTTTCAGCCCGGTACATATTTCATAAGAATTGATTCCGGTGACAATTCGATTATTACAAAAAAGATTTTAATTAACAAGTAACTTCAATATCAAAGTAGTAGATGTTCCAATGTAATAGGTTGAGTTTTGAACTATACATATTTGCTCCTCGCTCTTTCAATGTTATTTGCTTGTTCAAGTTCTAAAGTCCAAACAGATAATTCTCATAGTGATGTGCATGCTATTAATGTCTCGGATAGCATATATGCATTAAGAGTTTCATTTTTTAGTATTGGAAGCGGGATAGATGGAAAAGCAAAACAGGAATATGAGCAGTATATAAACGAATTTCAAACGATAAACAATGTAACCATTGTGTTGAATAAAACATCCTGGGGTAAAGAAGGTGAGATAGATTATTGTATAAAGTTGACAGGATTAACCAAAGAATTACAACAAGAGTTTATTGAGTCAACAAAAGACAAGTTCAAAGATTCAAAACGTATCCGTTTATATGAAAACACCACATGTGCATCAAACAAGTAATGTGATGAGGCAGTATCAACTGCGTGAATAATATACAACCCCGCATCAGCGGGGTTTTTTTGTCACATGCACTTTGAATGAACAACTCAACTCATCATGTTCTTGCCTATCTTGCAATAATCCACTAAAAAATTGAGGGAAAAGAAGGTATTTTTGCAGTATGAATAGTGCTCTTATACTCATCATCATCTTCATCTCAACCATGGAAGTCTATGCACAGATACTTCCAGCATTTGGAGATGAACGAATCGGCATATCCATTGGATCCGCATTGAAAATTGGGGCGGGAGCACGCGCAACCGGTATGGGTGAGAGTGTGGTAAGTGTTATAGATGATGCCAATGCGATGTATTGGAATCCAGCCGGGATGACGCAATCGAAAAGCAATCATGTTGTATTTACACAAACGCAATGGTTTACCGGACTTCAACATCGCTTTGCTTCAGGACTCTATAAACTGGATGATGAATCCTCAATAGGGTTTTCCATTGCCAATCTGAATGCCGGTTCAATCAAAGTAACAACGGAGTTTCGACCTTTCGGTACGGGCGAAACTATCAATTTTGGAACATCTGCTTTTTCATTTGGTTATGCCAGACAATTCACAGAGCAATTTTCTGCAGGTATAACTGTTCGCTATCTTCATGAGCAAGTGGGTAAACTTCGCATGAATGGGGTATTATTCGATGCCGGCACATTCTATAGAACAGGTCTTGGAACATCACGATTTGCAGTAGCCATCAGTAATTTCGGTGGTAAGTTATCGCCAATGGGAACAATTCGCAATCAAGGCACAGGACCAAATTTCAATGGTGCTGAAATGAGCGCATTTCAATCTTTTGATCCACCCATAAATTTTCGGATTGGTTTTGCGATGGAACCGATTCTCGATAGTATGCAATCATGGACAGTGTCCTTGCAACTCAATCATCCGAATGATAATGCAGAGAATTATTCATTGGGGACCGAATATGCAGTCACATTCTCTGAAGCATTTCCCGCAAAGGCAATCATAAGAGGTGGATATATCATTGGGCCCGGTCAGATATCAGGTGGAGCCGGAATTCAAGTTCCCATCAGCGGAATGGAATATATATTACAGGCGGATTATTCATACACGAATATTTCTGATCTCGGGGGGATACACAGGTTCACTCTTGGAATGCTGTTTTAAGTGTTCTCCTATTCTGAAAAGTGTTGAAGAAAAGTGTCAATCTTTATTGACACATTGACATCACATCACACCTTTTGAACCTATTCTCAAAGTTGGTGCAAAAACTCATACATATCATACAAGTGGCTTCCATGCTTGTTTCTGGGGTAGTGCATAGTACTCGAAAAAAGTTTGGCACGAGTTTTATATCATATTCTTGTAGAGTACATTGACATGATCAATCAAAGAAATGAACATAATATCTTAGGGAAGCATAGAGTGATGTAGGGGTGAAATGACATCCTGGGGCTATGCGCTTACACTTGGTATCGTCAAGCAGGATGAGGGGACATCCAAGGGGATCTTGAACAATACCATCACAATTGTGTCGGCGAAGAGAAAGGGGTACGGTAGGGGCATGTATCGGGGGTGTATGTGATGATGACAGGGTGTTGGAATCATTGCATGCATAATACGGTTTCGCCGTATCCTGTGCCGAAAATATTGTAGATTTACAATCAGGGTTTTGTTGTGAATCAATTCATACAAAGGATAGAACGATGAAAGCGCATGTAAACACCATCTTGATTGCAATTGCAATCATTGTATCGACATCAACATTGGCTGATGCAGTCATTAAACGTTATAGCATCGACAATGGAATTTTGGTTACGGGATTGGGAAGTAGGGACTTCACTTCAGATTTGATCATATGGCAATCTTCAGTGTCTGCACGAGCAGCTAATTTGAAGGAAGCATATACATTGATTGAAGGAAGAAGGCAAAAAGTAAAGGAATATCTTGTTAAAAAAGGCATCAAGAATGAAGAATTAAACATATCATCGATTGATATTGAGAAAGAATTTCAGACCATGTCTGAACCAAACGGTACTTCATATTCTTTATTTGTTGGCTATAAACTGACTCAAAGAATCACGGTGGAGTCACAAAAAGTGGATCTCGTTGAGAAAGTTTCCAGAGAGGTGAGCGAACTGATTGATCAAGGCATAGAAATCATCACTGAAAATCCGATGTATTATTATACCAAATTATCGGAATTGAAATTGGAGATGATTGCTCAGGCAACCGAAGATGCAAAGAATCGTGCTGAGAACATTGCAGACAAATCAGATGCTTCATTGGGTAAACTTAAAAGAGCATCGATGGGGGTATTTCAAATTGTCGGTCAAAACACCGATGAAGATTTCGAATCAGGCGGATCATTCAATACATCATCAAAGAACAAAACAGCAACCATCACGGTTCGATTGGAATATGAAGCAGAATAATGCTGCATGAAGAAGAAGTGTAGGGGTATTTTTACATTATTAATTGGGGTAAGCAATGAAACAGAAGTTTCTGATTACTATGTTATTGGCATTGGGATTAAACAATCTTTATGCTGATGAATATCGATGGACAAAAATTAAGGATAAAGGGGAATTCAAACATGAGAAGCTTGGATTTAGCTCTACAGGGTATGACAGAGTGCATAATCTCATTTACAGCATGAAATATGTTGATGACACACTTATTGTGATGGCTTATGACATACGTCAACATGTATTTATTGAGATTCCAAATCAGGGTGCGCCTAATGAATTACGAACATTCACATATGATTACACGAATGATCGACTGATTGCAGTACGCAGTGGAAGGGAAAATCTTTATGCATTACCTTCATCTGGTGGTGAATGGACACAGATTGCGACAGGCTCATTTGATAGTGAAAGTTATAATGCCGGATATTTCTGGAATGACAAAACACAATCTATGGGATTTGTTGGTGGATATGGATTGTATAATCTCAATAATTGGGTTTGGGAATATAAAGACCAATGGGTTAACACCATTGCGAATAATGCATTTGTAGATAGCAATACTGTTCCCATGAAGCGATGTCCTTCTTTGGTCCTTGGAAAACCTGGTGAGAACAAAGTGTATTTCGCATCAGGATATGGCAATGCATCCGGAAGTCAATTTGAACAAGAATGCACTATAGGTGAACCATGGGCAAATGATATTGGAAAATATTGTTGGTTAAAAGATGTGTGGGAATTAGATCTCAACACGAACAAATTCTACAATATTCTTCCGGTCAATCATGAAAGTTATAAAACTGAAGGTGCAGTGTCATATAATCATGATGATAATAGTTTTGTCAAAGTAGGTGGATTCATACCACCAAATGACTTTATACCGGGTTATGACTGGGCTAGAAATCAGTTCTATACCATGGAAGTCATGGTGTTCAAACCGGGTACGACAAATGGGTTTGAAGAGGTGACAACAGTTGGTGATATTCCACCAGTGATTCGGGTGTCAGAATTGGGACAGAATGCAGTTTTTTATGATGGGAGTGAACAACGCATATTATATTTCCGTGCTGATGGAATTTGGGCTTTATCAAAAACGAAACAAACGACTGAAAAGGATTGTCAGTATTCAATACTAGAAGTAGATACCACGATTTGCAAAGGAGAAACAGTTCAACTATCTATTGTCAAACCAATTGATACAACTTGCTTTTCATGGGACAACAATGTTATTCAGTATTATCTTGAAAATGGTGCATCACCAAATCCTGCAAGATTTCCTGACTCTAAAAAAGGAGGATATATTGAATTGGGTACATTTGGTCAACAAGACCTCTTTTCAATTTCTATGTGGGTGAAGGTACCGGATGTGCAACCAAATATTTATGGTGTTTTGCTTGATTGCAGTCATGGTGGTTCTAGAAATTGGGTTGTACAAACATTGGATGGCGGAAAAAAATGGTCTTGGAATGATTTGGATTTTATATTGAAGCCAAATGAATGGCAACATGTTCAATTTGTCTATAATAAAGGTACAAAGAAGATCTATGTCAATGGAGGGCTTGTAGCAGAAAATTCTACGCCAATTAGATATTCAGGCATTCCATCATTAACACTTGGTAATTGGAGAGAGGGCGGAAGAAGATTCAAAGGCTGTATCGATGAGGTGTATATAACATTGGAAGAATATGTGTTTACAGCTAATAATCTTCCGAGAAGAATTGAAAAACCATCACATACTGCTTTCGGATTGTGGCATTTTGATGAAGGGTCCGGTGACGCAGCAATGAATGCATTGAACAATAATGTAACCTTGATCAATAATTGGGTATGGAACAAATACCCTGATCAACCAATGAAAAGCAATCCGGTATATGAATGGTCCACTGGTCAAAAAGAACCGTTCATCACTGTAACACCGGTAAAAACCTCTACTTATTATTTGACTACCACCTATGGTGCAACAATATTTGTAGATTCCATCACAGTATATGTTTCAGAATCTAATGTTGATATTTTTGGATACACCAAGGTTCATGAAAAACAAGTTAATCACTCATATTATACTGCCTATCACGAGGGTAGTAGTTATAACTGGGAAATCAGTGGGAATGCAGTCATAGCAAGCAATAATGGTGGTTCTTCAATTCTCGTTTCTTTTACTAAGCCCGGATTAGCATATCTTAAAGTGACTGAGACCAATAAAGAAGGATGTATTGCAGATACAATGTTGACAATTACAGTATATAGTTTAACAAGTGTTGAAGAAGGAACAATGGGAGCACATGTCAACATTTTTCCAAATCCTGTTAATCAAGAAGATGCAATCGCTGTAAGAACAATGCTATCTCCTAATGGACAAGGATTCGTTGAATTATTGGATATGATGGGTAAACAATTATTCCAAACGAGCACACATGCGGGAGATTCATATGAACAATTCACAACCAATATCCCCGTTGCATCTTTGGCAAATGGCATGTATCTTATCAGAATACATGATGGAAGTCGGAGTTATGTAGAAAAACTTCTGATCAATCGCTGAAATGAATAAAAAAGGCATGATTTCCATAAATCATGCCTTTTATGTTACATCTTCAATCCTATTTCACGAAGTCTTTCATCGAGATATTCACCTGCAGTCATGTCTGCATATTGCTTAGGATTATCTTCTTTGATGCACGAATCCAAGCATGTCAAATCCATATTGGATTTTGGGTGAAGGAAAAATGGTACAGAGAATCTTGAGGTACCCAATAATTCTCTTGGTGGATTTACCACACGATGTGTTGTTGATTTCAATAGATTATTGGTTAAACGCTGGAGCATATCGCCAACATTCACAACGATGTCTTCCCCTTGTGCTTTAACCGGAAACCATGTACCATCACGAGTCAGCACTTCCAATCCATCGGCACTAGCCCCAATGAGTAATGTTATGAGATTTATGTCTTCATGTTCTGCTGAGCGAACAGCATCAGGCGCTATAGAGTCAGGATCTGTTATCGGAAAATAATGAAGGGCTCTTAGGATAGAATTACCATTATGGACATGCTTGTCGAAATATGAATCCGATAAATCAAGATATCGAGCAATTGCTCTTAACAACTGCTTCCCTGTTTCCTCAAGCTGTGCATATACTTCTCTTAGTATATCATTGAAATCTTGAAGTTCCGAGACCATGATATTTTCGGGGTAATCATGTCTCACAGGGTCATCGTCGAGTACGGTTTGCCCACATTGCCAGAATTCTTTCAAATCAGGTGTTAGTGCATCTTTTGCCTTTTCTCTTCCTTTGCCAGTATAGCCACGTTGACCAAAGAGTCCGGGAATTTCATAATTGCGCTTGGATTCTTCAGGAAGTGAGAAAAAAGCTTGAATCTGCTTATAAAGTTCATCAATTCTGGAGGCATCCAAACCATGATTTGCAATCATCACAAAACCGGTGTCATTGAATGCTTTACCAAGTTCTTGAGAAAATGCATGTTGCTTTACATGATCATCACCAATGAAGTCAAGTAAATTCAAGCGGGGTATATTGATTGCGGGCATAAGAACTCCAAAAATTGCCATGCGAAAATACACATAAGAATTCTAACTTCATCAAAGCATGAAAAGCAGTATCCCATACGGTAGTTGTGCGTATTTTTGGATAATTTAGACTAAATCAATCGTTGAAACATGAGATATGTATGAATACCAATGAGAATTCTCGCATTGAGCAAGGTAATATCCTTTTGCGTGAAGGAAAATTTGAAGAAGCCAATCAGCATGCCCAACTCTATGTAGATGAATTGAAATCCGGTATATATGAAACGCAGGAATTGTATGAAGCTTTGAATATTCTTGCATTTTCATATATCAGAAGAACATTGTCAAAAGACGCAATTCCCATTGTGCAGGAAATGCTGTCGATGTGTAAGGATTTACCGGATGACATACGTTTGACAAAGACATTTAGATGCAACAATATCATTGGGCTATTACTTTTTGAATTAAGCAGGAGCAATGAAGGTTTGTCATATTTGGAAAGGGCTTATGAGATTGCCTTGGAGCTGGGAGACAAGGACAATCTTTCCACCATAACAGGAAATCTTGGACTTGTTCATTCTTCACTTTCCAATGATGTGAAAGCATTGGAATTGCTCAGATTTTCAGAAGATATTTCGAAAGAACTGAAAACGTATGATCATCTTGCAATTGTTTCAGACAATATAGCAACCATATTCAATAAGCATGGTGATTATTCCAAAGCTCTGGACTATTTTTCAAAGGCTTTGGAATTGCATACGAAGAGCAATGCAAAAGATGGAATTGGAAGAGCTCTTGGACATATTGGCTCAGTATATTTTTCCATGAATGATCTTGAGAAAGCACAAGAATATTTGTTTAAGGCATTGTCAATTCATGAAGAAATTGACTACAAAAGAGGCATTGAAACATGGCATGAGATCTTGGGGGATATCATGCTTGAAAAAGGCAATGCAGATGAAGCGTTGAACCATTTTACCAAAGCAATAGAAGTAAATCGTTTTCTCGGAAATCCAATAACAGAGGCAGTGCACATAGGATCAATCGGCGATGTTCATTTGCATAAAGGACAATTGGATGAAGCATATGACTGCTATAACACTGCACTGGAAATGCTCCGTGATTCCGAACGCGTTGGTGATTATTATGATAATCTTTTGCAAATGACAAAGATTCAGTCAAATCCGGCATTTGCTCAGCACGACATTTCAAAAGCAGAATCAATATTGCTTGAAACTCTTGAATTATTGCGTAAACTATCTCTGAAGTCGATAGAATTGGCATATCTCATTCATTTGTCCGATATGTATAAATCGCAAGGAAAATGGGAGGAAGCCTATCAGTTTTATGTTTTGTCCATGAATGTGCAACAGGAAATCAACTCGAATGAAGTTCGGGACAAGATTAAAGACATGGAGTTTCAACAAGCATATCATCAAATGGAGCAACAAAGACTGGTTGAATTAACCAGACTTCAGGAGAAAGAGCAATTGCTTCATGAAATTCTTCCATCACATGTGGCGGAGAAGATTATTCGTGGAGAAAAAACTATTGCAGAGGAATGTCATGACATGACAATCATGTTCGCTGACATTGTTGGCTTCACATCACTCTCTGAACAGTTACAACCATCTCAGATCATCGAATTGCTCAATTCCGTTTATTCCAATTTGGATCAATTGGCAGAAATGCATGGAATTGAGAAAATCAAAACCATCGGTGATGCATATATGGCTATTTGTAATACTGATGAGAATTTAAAAGAACATAAGAGGCAAATGCTTACATTTGCAAAGCAGATACTTCATTCTTGCAAAGAAATTACACTTCCGAATGGTGATTGCTTGCAAGTAAGAATTGGTATTCATTCCGGGCCAACCGTCACGGGAGTGATTGGTACAAAAAAACTCAGCTATGATGTATGGGGTGATGCGGTGAACACCGCTGCGAGAATGGAGTCATACGGAGAACCAGGAACGATTCAAATATCTCAAGAGTTTTATGAAGAAGTCAAAGATTTTGAGGTGGTGAAATCGATGCACTTCCTCACTCAAAAAGAAGTGGCAATGAAGGGCAAAGGAATGATGCACACTGTTCTTCTTCAATTATGATAGATATACATTTACAATTTTGATAGGTTATTTTATGAAACATGTGTTGACAATATTGGTTCTTATATGTGGTTTCGTCCAAACTGTACAAGCATCAAGTGGTGGCATTACAGGAAAATCACAAACAGGTTGCGGAGGTTGTCATGGAGGACAAAACAATGCAACAACTGTATCTCTTCGAGAAGGTGCCGGGCCATTTACCGTTCAAGCGGGTAATTCAAAAACATTTACGGCTGTCGTTGCTCATGCGACTTTGACCAAAGCCGGAATGAATCTCAGTATAAAGAATAGCTCTAATGTCAATGCCGGTACATATTCAGCATTGAGTAACTGTAACGATTCCGGAGGCGAGCTTACACATCCAACACCCGCAAACATGAATGGCGGAGAAGCTGAATTTGGATTTACATGGACTGCCCCTTCAACACCGGGTACATATACAATCTACATGGCAGGAAATGCAATCAATAATAATGGCAATGCAAATGGTGATTCTTGGAATCTCATGAATTCCATTACAATCAATGTTGTGAGTGGATCATCCATTACATTGACAAGTCAAACCACCCCGAGTACTGTTTGTAGAAGCAGTGCCGTTAATGTGACTTGGACCGGTGATGGCCTTTCGGGCAATACAATCATTGAAGCATCTCCAAATGGAAATGCACCATGGACCCCAATTGGTTCTGTACCTGCTTCCACGTTAAACTATACATGGAATATTTCCGATAATCAAGCATTTGGTTCCAATTATCGAATACGTGTAATGAATGGAACTGCTATCGATACAATCGATGCTCCGCTTTCAATTTTACCGATTCCTGAAATACTGACGCATTCCGCACCATTTGACACAGCATGTGTCGGTACAAACAAAACGTTGAGCATTACGGTAAAAGCAGATGAGAATTTTCTGACATTTCAGTGGTATAGGAATAATGTGTTGATTCCCGGTGCCACGAACAGAACATTGAATATCACTCAAGTAACAGAATCCATGGCGGGTATCTATACATGTCGTGTAAAAGGTTGTACCGAAATAAATAGTAATCCGACTTCATTGTTTGTTCCTGTGCAAACAGCAATCATCAATCAACCCACTTCTGTGAATGGATGTAAAAATGCACCGGCAACATTGAGCATTTCAGCAAATGGTTATAATCTTTCTTATCAATGGAGGAAGAACGGTGTAGACATTCCCAATACGAATAAATCCTCGTATTCGATTGCTTCATTACAGAATTCCGATGCAGGTACTTACTCATGTATTGTGACAGGTTATTGCGGTAATCCAATCACAAGTTCTTCAGCAACGATTTCGGTTATTCCAAGTCCTGTTGCCAATCTTGCATTTAGTAATGATACAGCATTATGTGTCGGAAAACCATTTAAAGTATCTGCAACAGGAACGGGTGGAACAATCACTTCATTTATATGGAAAAAAAATGGTACGATTCTACCCATAACGGATACCATATTGAATTTTGCATCATTATCAAGCACCGATGCAGGTTCATATTCTGTGGCCGTAATGAATTCCTGCAATGAGATGTCAATTGAAAAAACAATCAATGTCATTGTCAGAGAGTTGCCATTGATATTATTACAACCACGAGATACTATTGCTGTGGAAGGAACAATCGCATCCATGAGAATAATTGCAAGTGGATCCGATCTTCGTTATCAATGGCGTAAAAACGGCATCATTCGTCCGGCAGATACAATTGCTGTTTTGACGATACAAAATGCTGTTCTTTCAGATAGTGGTTCTTATGATTGCATTGTGTCCAATGCTTGCCAAATAGTTACTTCTTCAGCAAAGAAATTGTCAATCACAAAAGCTCCAAGCGGACCAAAATTAACATTATCGCAATCTGTGATAGATTTTGGCTGCATAGATAAAGGTACAAATCAAGACAAAACAATTGAAGGGCTTCTTAAAAATGATGGCGAAGAAGATTTGATCATTACCGCAATGAATATTGCCGGATCACAAGCTTCACAGTTTTCAATTCTTGGAGCAAAAACCTTTACTTTGACTCCGGGTCAGGCACAAACTGTTGTATTGAAATTCACGGCAGGTGAATCGCTTAATAATACTGCAGACATTACGATCAAGAGTAATTCAACAACGGGTGACAGAGTACTTGCCTTGATTGGCAAAAGTTGCTTTGAGCGCATCGATACAACAGTGTTCAATCTTGGTAAACTCATTTCGGGATCGCAAAGTCTCGATACAATTGTGCGCATTTGCAATACAGGTAGCAAAGATGCAAGCATCACCGGTTTGTCCATCATCGGATCTGATAAGTTCTCCATTAAAAATCTTCCAACATTTCCTTTGTCGATTCCTGTTGCAGAATGTAGGAATATCAATATTTCCTTCAATGCAATCCAACCAGGCACATATACTGCTGGTCTTCTGACTACATCATCAAGAGGTACATATACCATTCCATTGAAGGTAGAGATTGCAACATCTATTGAAGAAGAGATCTCCATGCTCCGCATCATGCCGAATCCTGCATATAGTATTTGCAGCATTTCGGGGATAGGAAGTACCAGAATTGAATCAATCAGCATGTATTCTTTGATGGGAGGCATGATTCGGATGATGTCCGGCCCATTCATGGATGATACCATCGATCTTCCACTTTCAGGACTTCCTTCGGGGCTCTATGTGCTGCGACTACAGTCAAATGATGGTCGGATATACACTAGACAAATCATGAAACAAGAATAAAAATTGAGGCCTGTCTTACCGACAGGCCTTTTTTATGGCGTTTTTGACTGATTGCTCGAAATATTTCATGAATGGACAGTGTTTGGCATAATCTTTTGGGGTACAGTATGGAGAATCTTCACAAGGAATAAACATGCGACACTTCATCATACTTTGTTTGACTTTGTTCATTTGCCATAACTCAATAATGAACGCTGCAGAACCCGCAAAACGACATACCGCACGTTTTGCAGGAACATATATGTTTGGTTCTGCCATTCATAAAGATGCCGATGAAGATGAAGATGATCATGTTGGTCCCGGTGGTACAGTACTGTTGTATCCTGAATCAGATTCGACCATGCTTTTTTTCATGGAAGTAGAAAAAGGCGAGCCCGCGAATGTGATCGGAAGGTTGACGGGAAAAATCACATTGAAAAGCAATAAGGGAATATTCACTCTGAATAATCCGCAAGGAATTCCTGTTTGCAAATTGTCATTCCAAATCGAAAAACGCTTTTTGGATATTCGCACAGTTGATGGCCTTGCCGAATGTGGCTTCGGGCCGGGAGTTCGAGCGGATAATAGATTCTTCCGTTATAGCGGAGAAATTCCGGAATGCTATGAAATTGATGGAAAGAAAACTTGTTTTGAGCAGACACTTGAAAAGAAAAATGCCGTTGCTACACCTGTGATTGAAAAGAAGCCGACCCCAGGTAATGGCAATCCTTTATGAATCCTGAAATCGTTAACCTTCCTAACACACTCATCATAGGTAGACATCTTACATTACCGATTGATGATCACAATGTGTTTCCACTTTGGAAGCAATTCAGAACAGAGCAATCTGCAAGCAATCTCATGGGTGTTGACCTCTATGCGATTCAACTCTATGCAGAATGGCCACCAAAGAGCATGATCACACATTGGGCGGGGATTGAGAAAATAGATGGAATTGCATATCCCGATGAATGGATAATGCATACTTTGGGTGCCGGAACTTATGCCCGTTTTATACATCGTGGTACACAAGCAGACTTCCCAAAAACAATGGCGATGATTTTCACCGAATGGTTGCCATCATCGCCATATCACTATGATTCCTCAAGAGCACAATTTCAAATCATGTCAGCAGACTATGTGATGAATGATCCCGAAAGTGAGGAATATGTCTTCATTCCCATCGCTCAATAATACATCGCATCAATCGCATCTTTGTATTTGGCTTCGACAAATTTTCTTTTGACTTTTTGTGTCATTGTGAATTCGCCTGCTTCCACGCTGAATGGTTGACGCTTGACGATGAAATTCTTCACGCGTTCAAATTTCGCAAGATCTTTTTCGAGTTGTTTCATGTCTTGTTCAATCCAATCATGTATGTCTTGATCCGGAATGAAGGGATCGACTTCTTCGAAAAATGCATCATTCTTTTTGAATATCTCTTTGATATCATCTTTCGAAGGAACGATGATTGCCGTGAGAAATTCTCTTTTATCACCTATGAGGAATATCTGTTCGATCTTCGTGCTTTTTGAATATTGATTTTCAATCGGCGTTGGATAGACATTCTTTCCGAAGCTATTCACGATCATGTTTTTGATGCGATCGGTAATCTTCAAATATCCTTTGTGGAATGTTCCCACATCACCTGTATGAAACCAACCATCGGCATCCATCACTTCTGCGGTGGCTTCGGGTTTATTCAGATAGCCATGCATCACATTCGGACCCTTCACGAGAATCTCGCCTTCAGGACAAGTAAAATTCTTGTCGAAGGTTTCATAAGTCTGAACCGTATGCATTTCTTTGGTATCAGGATTCTGAATGGCCACTGTGCATCCGGGAGCCACACGACCAACTGTTCCATAGACTTGTCTCTCGAATTCATTCACTGATACAAGTGGTGAAGTTTCGGTTAATCCATATCCTTCCAGAACGAGAATATCGAGATTCTTGAAGAAGATTCCGACATGTGGGTAGAGTGCCGCACCACCGGAAACCACGATGCGCATTCTTCCGCCCATGCGTTCACGGATTTTACTGAATACCAATTTGTCTGCAATAGCAAGTTTTATGGAAAGCAATGCACCGGGTTGTTTACCATCTTCATTGAGCAACCGCTTTGCATCACCTTGACTGAATGCCCAAAGAAAAATCTTTGATTTTAATCCTCCATCCGCAAGTGCCATTTTTTGCACACGATCATAAATGCGTTCAAGCAAGCGTGGAACTGATGCCATCACTGTTGGGCGCACTTCCTTGATATTTGTCGCGATTGTTTCAATCCCTTCCGCAAATGCAATTGTACCACCTATATAAGTCGAGAGATAATAGGATGCGAGTCTTTCGAAGACATGACATAAAGGAAGGAAAGACAAAAAAACATCATCGGGTCCGATATTGCTCACGATGGTTTTTGCCGCTTTGGCATTGCTCATGAAATTCCCATGACTGAGCATCACACCTTTTGGGACACCGGTTGTACCTGATGTATAAATCAAAGAAGCAAGATCATCTTCATGAATCGAATTGAAGATTTCTTGAATTGTGGATGCATATTCAGATTGCTTCTGTTTTCCATGTTCAATGACATTCTTGGCACTCATTACTTTTTCCTGTGACTCGATATCAAATACAGTAAAGATATGTTGAAGCGATGTGCCTCGTTCATCGATACCAAGTATTCTTCGGAGAAGAAAAGGTGTGCCTACAAGAATTGCTTTCGACTCACTGTCTTTCAGGATATATTCTATTTCGGATTCGGATAAGGTTGGGTACAGTGATGCATTCACCAATCCCAATTTCAGACATGCTTGATCGAATAAAATATATTCCGGAGAATTTTCCAGAATAAACGCTACACGATCACCTTTACGTAAACCCATGTCGTGCAAAGTAGAAGCAATTGCATCGATAGAGGAAAGAACATCGCCAAAGCTAATTTGTGTATAAGCGCCTTGGACTTTTTTCATGAGGAATGGTTGATCCGGGCCTCTCAATGTATGTGCGGAATTGAGAAAGAAGCCGTGTAAAGAGTGTGCTTGCATAAGCATATTCCAATAATGTGAATGAGTGTAATCTACGAAAAATCAATGATTTGAAAGAAGATAGGTTTCCACCGTTGAATACATCGGAATCGTTGCGTAATTTGCGACTGTCAATCATCTTTTATGGATTTACATGCACACCTTACTACTATTATTAGCGCTACTCTGTAGCTCGTCGCTGCTTGCGCAGCATATACAACAGTTTACGCCTTATGATGAATCATTTTCGGGTATCATCAAAAGTCATAAACCGAGTTTCGACGCCTCATATCCCGATTGGGCCAAAGAACTCTATATATATCCAGCCAATGCAGAAAAAGTACGCATTGGATTGAATACGTATCTCCAACAGAACCCCAATGCACATAGTGCAATCATTCGGTATGCAAAGCAGTGGTTGAGAGCTACTGCAGATAATGCTGATGCGCAGGGAATGGTTCAGCTTCCATCAAAAGATGTGCAAGCGTATGATTCAAAAGCCGAACAAACTCTTGCAGGTAAAGGGAAGTGGACATTTTGGGGTCCGAATGAAACATTCTGGCTCAATGAATCCGGATCGGCCACTGCACCAAAAGCATGCCCTTGGCAAGTGAATATTTATGCATTCGATGTATCGGAATCCAATCCTTCGATTCTGTATGCAGGAACCGAAACGGGTTTTGTTGCTAAGTCTACCGATAAAGGATTGAATTGGACTCAATCAGGAACAGATTATTATTTCGGTGGTGGCATAACTGCAGTTGCCATTCACCCCACAAATCCTGAAATAGCATTTGTAAGTGGAGGAAAGCAAATTCATAAAACAAGTGATGGTGGCAAAACTTGGACGGCGATGCTGACTGAGCGCTTCGGAGCAGATCGTTTGAAGATTGATCCAAAAGATCCCAGCATTATGATTGCAGCTGCACCGGAGGGAGTATATCGTTCAGAGAATCAAGGCTTAACTTGGACAAAAGTGTGGAATATGCCGGCTTATGATATTGAATTCACGCCGGGCAATTCCAAAAATGTGTATGCGCTCGTGAAGGAAAACACAAATTTTCGATTGGCGCAAAGTACAGATGGCGGAAAGACATTCACCAATCAATCTGCATTTCCTACAGACATTGTTGAGCGTTCCGGTGGATTGCTTGCGATGACGCCTGCAAATCCCGGAATCATTTATGCAATCTTATTGAGCACTGATGATATTCCACATTTGCTTAAAGGTCGAGTTGGAACGGCAAATCCTCAATGGACGACAGTGAGAAAAGGGAAAACGACAGAATTTCCAATGGATAACTGGCAAGGATATTTTGACTTGGTATTGGAGGTGTCACCAAAGGATTCAAATATGTTGTTCACAGGAACTGCATCATTGTATAAATCAACCAATGGCGGTTCTACATTCAGCATCATAGGTGGATATGGTGGAAATATACCTGTGCATCCCGATCAGCAAGACATGAAACTTATGTCGAATGGTGATTTTTGGATTTCGACCGATGGTGGTTTGACTTTATCCACCGATGCATTTTCAAATCCGAATAATGCATTCGCAAGAAATAATGGCATCGTAGGATCGGATTTTTGGGGATTTGATCAAGGTTGGACTGAAGACATCATCATTGGTGGTCGCTATCATAATGGCAATACTGCAATTTCAGACATGTATCAACCCAAGGCATTGCGCATGGGTGGTGCTGAATCACCGACCGGTTGGGTATTGCATCATAAACAAAGGCATGTGGCATTCAATGATTTGGGCAATGGTTGGATTTTACCGAAAACAGCGACCGGAAAACCTGAAGGACGATTCGTCTACAGCAAATTCCCCAATATGGAAGAATATGGTGGAAGACGCGGAAATCTTCTTCATCATCCTACATATAGCACAACTTTGTTTGTGGGAGAAGGAAAAGGATTTTGGATGTCTTCCGATGCAGGCTCAACATGGGATTTGATGCATGCTTTTGATAATCCCGTTCGATTCATGCAAATCAGTTATGCGGAAAAAGATCCCATCATCTATGCGGATATCGTGAATGAAGGTATGTATCGCAGTGATGATCTTGGAAAAACATGGAAAGCCAAATCATCATTATATGTCACACCGAATGGAACGAATGCATGGAAAGGAAGAACACATATTTCCGTTTCTCCGACAGATGGAAATGTGGTCTATGCAACATTTTCCAATGGCACATGGAGTGCGGATATAGGAAAAGTTTTTCGCTCCACTGATGGCGGTGACACTTGGTCGGACCATACAGGTACAGTATCGGAATACTTGAAATGTACTGTTATTCAACCCGATAAAAACGGCAAAGACATCGCATATCTCTTCACGAATGCAAAGAATGCGAAAACCGGCAAAGTATATTATCGCACAGCAATGATGACTGATTGGGAATTATTCAATGAAGGATATCCGGCAGGTATGAGTGTGAATCTTGCATTGCCATTTTTCCGTGATGGGAAACTTCGTGTTGCGGGAAATGGTAGCGTATGGGAATCGCCGATGATTGATACAAGTTTTACGCCGATTCCAAAAGCATGGGTAGGTTCACAAGTGGTATCATGTGGTGAAGACACCGTTGCAATGACTGATCATTCGCTCTTTATCAATCGCAATGCAAAGCGTACATGGAAGATTGAACCCGAACCTGTTTGGATCAGTGACAAGAATGCAATGAGCCCACAAGTAGTCTATGGGGAAAAAGGAACATATTCCGTTTCACTCACTTTGGAGCAAGATGGCAAGACATATACATCGGTAAGTGTTCCAGTCACCGTAAAATCATGTCCTTCGATTGAAACATGTGATAATCCCGGTTTGCTTCCCAAAACAGATTGGCATCTCATGAAATTTTTTAGTCAGGAAGTGAATTATCCCGGACTTGCAGAAATGGCGATAGATGATGATCCAAATACAATTTGGCATACAAGATGGAGCACGGGCAATGATACGATTCCTCATGAAATGCAGATAGATTTTGGATTTGAATATAAGGTGTTCAAGTTTGCATATCAGGGAAGAGCCGATGGAGTGAATGGTCGCGTGAAAAACGCAGAATTCTATTTTACCAAAGACACAACCGATTGGGGCAAAGTATATCCCGCTACATTTGACAATAGCAGTGCGATTCAATGGCTGAAATTGGATTCGGCCGGACTCAATGCACGATATGTGAAATTTCGATCTTTGTCAGAAGTCAATGGCAATCCTTGGACAACGGTTGCGGAATTTTATGCTCAAGGTTGCATACCACCAAAGCCAAGTCCAGTAAAGGAAGAAATGGCTGTTTTGACTGTTTTTCCCAATCCAACCACAGGTTTTGTTACCATACCATTATCGGGTTTGAATGTGAGACATATAGATATTATCGATCTTCAAGGTAGAATAGTTCGTAGTTTTGAAGGACCATATGATCACAATGACATCATGTTGGACTGTTTCGGTATTGGAACCGGTTTGTTTCAAATTCAGTTATATAACCGTGACGATGTCATATATCGTTGTACAATTGTCAAACATTAAATTATTGAATAGATGAAAACATTTGTTTCTATATGTTTTGCATTGGTTGGATTATTGCAATGCGACCTCAATGCACAAGGATGTGTGGCCACACGTGGTATGAGTTCTTGTGGTGGTGGTACGGGAATTGGCATGGGAATTAATTTGTCACCCGGAGAATGGAATCTCGTTACGGGATATAGATATTTTGAATCATTCAGACATTTTCGTGGTGATCACGAAGAACCTGAAAGAGTTGCAAATGGAACGGAAGTCTGGAATTGGTCAAGCTTTTTGGATGTCACGTTGAATTATGGCATTACCGATCAATTATATGCCACTGCAACTTTGCCCTATATGCACCATAATCGTTCATCGATGTACGAGCATGGTGGAAATCCACCAAATGGTCTTGGTCGAAGAAATTCGACAGGTTCATCCGGATTATCGGACATTCGTTTTGGTCTTGGGTATTGGTTGTTTGAACCATTTGAACATGATTTCAATTATGCAATCGGGTTTGGTGTGAAGCTTCCGAATGGACAATTTGATTGTCAGGATTTGTTTTATAATCAAGGTCCGAAGCGCGACACCAATATGCTGCAATTCGTGGATCAATCCATTCAATTGGGTGATGGTGGAACAGGAATTTCTTTGGATATGCAAGGTTATCATCCTATTTCTCATGAGATTGCGATTGCAATGAATGCATTTTACATGTTCAATCCACGTGAAACAAATGGTATTCCAACATTGAGAAAAGATGCTTTTGGCAATATTTTGGAATATTCCGTTCCAGATCAATATGGCGCTCGCATCGGAGCATTTTACAATTCAACTTTTGGATTGAGTGGATATTTCGGTGGACGAATAGAAGGCGTTCCATCACATGATGCATTTGGTGGAAGCCGTGGATTCAGAAGACCCGGCTATTCTGTTGCATTTGAACCAGGGATGTCCTATGCATTCAATTCCATGTCTGTATTCTTCAGTGTACCTCTGGCTGTCTATCGCAATCGCGTTCAAAGTTATGATGATCTTGAAAAGACAAGAGTCAATGGTGTGTTCACAAATGGCGATGCAGCATTTGCGGATTATGTCATCAATCTCGGCTTCACATGGAGATTTGGTGGCAAAGAACATGCGATGTAAATATTCATCACAACCATGAACCTTCACATCATCTATCGCATCTCAGATTCTGGGTATTCCAAAGTGAAACCCGCATATATCACAAATGAACATTGTCTGAAGAATGCAGCTAAGGTATTTCATGATGCAGAATTTCATGTGATAGCGGATAATGTATCGGAAGAAACTTTTGCGATGATATGTCGATATGTACAACCTGAGTACATTTCTCGAGTTTCCATAGGACATGGTGCAGGGACATTCAATCTGGGACTTGATTTGGCATTGACTTTTCCTGAAGAAGACATCGTCTATCATCTTGAAAATGATTATCTACACAGACCAGGTTCTGAACAACTCATTCAGGAAATCCTGCATCATGGTGCATCATATTGCAGTCTCTATGATCATCCCGATAAATATAGACCGCCCTCTTTGGGAGGCAATCCATTTGTGGATGTCGATGGAGGTGAAGCAACAAAAGTCTATTGCATTGGGTCATCTCATTGGAAAATCACGAATAGCACCACCATGACTTTTGCTTGTAAAGTCCGAACTCTCAAACAAGACATCAGAATATTAAGGAAATGGACGAATAAAGGTCATTGTCCAAATGATTTCAAAATGTTTCTGGAACTTCGGAAGAAGGGTAGGGCCCTCATGACACCGATTCCCGGTTATTCAACACATGGCGAAACATTGTTTTTATCTCCGTTCACCGATTGGGAATCCATCGCATTATCAGAGTGAACCGTTAAGATTTGGGCATAAATCATTATCTTTGTAACACTTATTTCATCAATTCTATTCATCAAGGATAATACATGATCCGTTCAGCAATCATTGCAATGGCATGCATCGGACTATTTTCTGTCCAAGCATGTTCACAATCGTCCGATAAAGGAGCACCAATGGAACTCAAAACCCAGAAAGACAAAGCAAGTTACAGTATCGGTGTTAGCATCGGTAAAAACTTGAAAGACCAAAAAGTAGAAATCACTACAGATATTTTGGTCAAGGGTTTGCTTGATGCTTATACAGGTGCAAAAACACAATTGACAGAAAAAGAAATGGGTGATGTCTTAACTCAATTCCAACAAGAAATCATGGCTAAAGCACAGGAAGAAGCAACCAAAAAAGGTGGCGAGAATAAAACAAAAGGTGAAAAGTTTCTTGCCGACAATAAGAACAAACCCGGTGTGAAGTCAACCCCAAGTGGACTTCAGTATTCTGTGATCACAGAAGGCACAGGTCCAAAACCAATTGCTTCCTCAACCGTAAAAGTACATTATACCGGAAAGCTGATCGATGGCACAACATTCGACTCTTCAGTTGATCGTGGTGAGCCGGTTGAATTTCCTCTCAATGGTGTTATCAAAGGTTGGACAGAAGGCGTTCAGCTCATGAGCAAAGGTTCAAAGTTTAAATTCTATATTCCTGCTGAACTTGCTTATGGTGAGCGCGGAGCAGGCAATGCAATCGGGCCAAATGAAACATTGGTATTCGAAGTTGAATTGCTTGATATCGTGAAATAATTTCACGACTTGAATATTCAAAGCCCGACCGTGAATGCACTGTCGGGCTTTTTTTCTCTACATAAGAATGATGAAAGAGACGAGAGAACAAATACTGGGTAGGGCAATTGACCGACATATCTCTGTATCCGCCGGGGCAGGAAGCGGGAAGACACGGGTATTGGTGCAGCGATTCATACACATTTTGGAACAATATCCGGGGATTGACTTATCATCCATCGTGGCAATTACATTCACAAGAAAAGCCGCAGCAGAAATGATGAAAAGAGTCATGGATGCAGTGGAAGACAAATTGCATGATGCTATCAATCAAGAACGAATGCTTGATGTGGAAATGTGGTCGAGAATCAGACAACATCTCAATGCCGCAAGAATTTCTACCATAGATTCGTTTTGCAGTCAAATTGTCCGTGAATATCCAATCGAAGCGGGTGTGCCACATACGCTTTCTCCACTGCCTACAAGTAGAGCAGTCACAATGCGCATGCAATGCATCGAAGAAGCATTGATACATGTACTGCATCCGGATCATCCATCAAAACAATTGATTCAATCGCTCTTCCATAAACATCATCATTCGACGATAACAAAGGCATTAGACCATTTATTGCAAAAAGGTTCATTGGCATTGAAGGTTCTCGATGAACTTCATAACAGGCGAGATGAAGACATAATAGAACATGCATGGAAATCGATTCGGAATGATTTGCTGGAACATATGAGCACAATGTTCATTGTAATGGCTGAATTACCTGGATTTCTTGATTCACAATTTGTTGATGCGCACCTTGTGATGCAATGGAAATCGCTTCGTAAACAATGCGTTGAGATTCTTGAACAACCATTACATGATGAAACATTCACATTTTTACGATTGGTTGATGCATTGTCCAAGACGATAGTTTCTCAATATGTGACGCAGAAGAAAACACCGGCAGTGAAATACACAAAGTTCTCCGATATTTCCATTGATGATTGGATTATTTCCAATTATGGTTTGATCGAGGAAATACGTAAACAATGTGATATACTAAGCAAGATAGGTGAGATTGGTGTAGCTCTTGATGGCTCTTCTCTCTCCGCAGAAAAAGAAGCAATAAGATTTTCTCGCTTATTGCTTGACATTGCTCTTCATGCCTCTCAATTGTTTGAAGCATATAAAAGAAATGAAGGCACGCTGGAGTTTAACGATGTGCAAACAATTGCCATAGAATTGCTAGATCATCCGGAGGCGGGTCCTAAAATAAGGTCCCGAATAAAGTTTTTGATGATTGATGAATTTCAAGATACCAATGCAATGCAATATGAATTGGCTTCACGCATTGTTCGATCATTAAAAGGTGAACAGAGCGATGATGATGATGTAAATCTCTATATCGTCGGGGATCCCAAGCAAAGCATTTATGGATTTCGATCTGCAGATGTCCGCGTATTCGGCACTGCATCAAAAGACATACAGCAGGCAAATCTTCTCAATGTTACAGTATATCATGCAGAACAATTGAATGATGAAGAAAGAGCTGGTAAGTTATCACTTTCAACTTCATTTCGTCTTCTGCCGGGCATCATTGGATTTGTCAATGATTTGTTTTCATCACTGATGGGTAAAAAAGCGGAAGGATATGAAGTTGCTTATGAACAGATGATAGGTGGACGGAACATAAGCAATGACTTTTTCGAAAAACAAGAAATAGGAAGTATTTCATTTTTGATTCGTACACACACAGATGAGGATGAATCGCAATCGATCATGGATGAGGCGGGTTTGATTGCCACTGCAATCAAAGACATGGTTGTGAATAAAAGCAAGAAAGTATGGGATGTCATAAAGGATGAGCAAGGCATTATTCAGCATGTTTTACGTGATGTGAAATTTAAGGACTGCACCATTCTCTATGAAAGAAGAACCATGGTAAATATACTCATGGCTGCTTTAAGATCAGAAGGTATACCGTATTTCACTTCCGGGAATAAGGGGTTTTACACATCTCCGGCAATCATTGACATCAGAAATTATCTTACATTTCTGAGTAATAGAAACAATGAATTAGCTCTTGCAGGAATATTGCTTTCACCATTTTTTGGTGTGAGTGATGATGAGTTATATGCAATTAGGAATGCATATGGCAGAAAAAGTCTTTGGGTGGCAATGAACGAATATGTCAATGCAGAAGCGGAAGCTACGCAGCATATAAAAGAAGCGGTTATGATTCTTTCGGCATTATTGGTCAAAGCTCAAACAATGTCCTTACCAATCTTGATTCATACCATTCTGGAGGCATCTCATTGGAGAAATATTGTCAAAACCATGGAGGATGGAGCTCAATGGTTGGCAAATGCGGAGAAGTTAATCGGTATTGCTCGTGAGTTTGAGCAAAGAGGCTTCAGACATATTCATGCATTTGTGCAAGAATTAAATCTAGCTTCAGATTATGATGATGAATCCGAAGCACCAATTGTCAATACTGAAGATGCCGTGAATTTAATGACTATTCATGCATCGAAAGGACTTGAATTCCCGATCGTCATGCTTTATGACACAAATGCAAAAGAGCGAATTTCACAGCCGGCATTGTTTGAATCCGATCAATTCGGGATAGGTTTGCCACTCATCAAAGAATATCGCGTTTCAGGAGCACATGAAACGTCTCAATCATTGATGTCAATGGCTGTGTCCACAGAAAGAAAAGCAAGACTCTTAGCTGAAAAGAAGCGTTTACTCTATGTTGCATTGACAAGAGCAAAAGACCATTTATTCATTTCCGCTTCTCATAAAGAAGGTAAAGAATATGCCGAACGCAGCATGATGCAATTGATTAGTATACATTCCTCGGCTTATGAGATTGCACTGCAAAACATCGAAGGAACTTCACTATATCATACGACAATACCAGTACTTGATACTGATCAAGAAATCGTGTTAAATCGAGAATTGGACATTCCCATTTCAATCATTCGCAAACCTTTTGAGATTCAAACTGAAGAAGCGCAGGAAAGTCCGATTCAAGAAGCATCGTTTCATTTGTTCGAGAAGTCAAGACAGGAATATAAAGATGAATGGTATTCCACCTCTCAATTCATGTTGCTGCAGTCTGATGAAGATCGCTTTAGAAAAAAATATGTATTTGGATTTCCCGATACAAAAGCAGATCATCATGCAGGTTTCATGAATGATGAAGCTCATGGTGATATATCAGCCGCTCAATTTGGTATTCTTGTACATCGCGTCCTTGAACAAATCAATGCATGGATTCAACAAGATGGTTCAATCAATGAAGAACTTTTGCATTCAATCATCAAAGAACAAGTGAATGAATTTATGTTATATTCATCTGAAAAAGATGAGATATGTTCACGATTACTAACACTTTGTAGAACGATACATCAATCTGATTTCATTCAATCTCATCTATCAGTGATTTCAAAAATCAAAACTGAATATTCATTTACCATACCAATCGATGATGATTTTTTTGTTGTAGTCTATGATGTGCTCATTGTAAAAGAAGATGGTAAAGCCGAGGTTTGGGATTGGAAAACAAATGCATGTTTCACAAAGACTGAAGTTGACACCCTTGTTAAAAAGTATGAGCTTCAGATGAAATATTATGCATATATCCTCCATTTGATGTATCCATTGCAGGAAATCATCACAACCACATTATTATTCACAGGGATGATTAACAATGCCGATCAGCAAAATTGGATTAGGGAATTACATTGGAATCGAGATGATATGCCCATGATTCGAAAAGAAATAGAAGAACACATTGCCTCTGCCAAGAAATCCACTTTATTATAAAAAAAGCCACGCATAAGCGTGGCTTTTATATCGAACTCCTCGGCCCGATATTGGCATAAAGTGCCGAATCATATTTCAGAGAAAATTTTCCAACCTCCGTCAGCATAGACATAGGTGAAATTATTTCCATTAAGTCCTTCTGAATTGATTTCAGGCGCATCACCTTGAGTGGTTCTTTTATGAATTACATATAACACTTGTCCGGTCTCACCTGTTGTTGGTAATGTAATTCTATCAATTGCTCCATCATTATTGCTTTGAATGATGATCAATGATGCTGTTCCTTGTAATACAACTGTATTGGTACTGTCAATTGTTACATTCATTACCATGGGTTTCATTGCAATGGAATATGGTGTTGCGGTTGTACCATTTCCGGTAACTGAAATCACGCCACTTCCTGTGACCTTTGTTTCGGAACCATTAGTCGTGGGCTTATTTGTAAGATCTGCATAATCTTTATCCCAAGCCATAAACACAGGATCTGACTCAACAGTGAGTGCGGAATCAATTCTTTGAAGATATGTTGTATCCAATAATGCAGCTGCCGAAGCACTGAAAACCGGGTCCAACTCATTCAATAATTTGGCATTCCATCTTGCTGTATCTTGAGCAGTGATGGCTGCAGCAACCGATTTGGTGAACATGGGATCTCTTTCATGTTTCACGGAATCGGCATGAAGTGATTTATGTGCTTGAATAGCATATGGTACAGTTAAAATCTGGCTGACTGTAGTAATACCATATTCAGTTCCACCAAGCGGATCAGTCTCAGTTCTCAGGAAATAGGGTCCATTTACCCACTCTATCGATTGGAAAGCTCCAAATAGTGGATTTCCTGCTCCAATGTGTAGAGTCAATAGTCCATTTGCATTGGTCTTTGCGCTATGTCTTTCAACATAAACCGGGCTGCCAAATTCAGAATTTTTCAAAATGCTTATGCGTACAGACACTGTACCATTCACAATCAAACCTTGGTTTCCATTACGAATGATGGCTTGATAAGACATTGTCTTTGGAACATCACCTGCAATCAATGTTGAGAATTGTACAATTCCCATCAT
>Ga0194132_10002527_pt1 | contig 34062 bp, 28 predicted proteins | sample TA2KigOf80mmetaG_FD_148612 | JGI IMG/M metagenome (GOLD analysis project Ga0194132, IMG submission 148612) | Freshwater microbial communities from Lake Tanganyika, Tanzania - TA2015054 Kigoma Offshore 80m | ecosystem: Environmental > Aquatic > Freshwater > Lake | place: Tanzania: Lake... | reverse complement strand
GGTCGCGGTCGCGCCGCCTTGGCGGCCTTGCGTCGCGCTGCCCGAGCGGGCTTGGATCGCGCCACTCGGGCGGGCCGCGGCCGCGACGGGCGTTTGGGCGGCGTCCGTTCTTTGCGCCGGCGGACGGCCCAACCTTTGATTTCCTTCTGCTCGGCGCGGGTCAGCGCCAGCGCGCCCGGCGCAACGTCGCGCGCGATCACCGAGCCGGCGCCGATAACCGCCCCGTCCCCGATCGTGACCGGCGCCACCAGCGCGCTGTTCGAGCCGATAAAGGCGCCGGCGCCGATCTCGGTCCGCGACTTGGTGAAACCGTCGTAGTTGCACGTGATAGTGCCGGCGCCGACGTTGGCGCCGCGGCCGACGCGCGCATCGCCGATATAGGTCAAGTGGTTGACCTTGGCGCCGGCCTCGACCTCGGATTGCTTGACCTCGACGAAGTTCCCGATGTGCGCGCCCTTGCCGATGCGCGCGCCCGGGCGGAGCCGCGCGAACGGGCCGATCACGGCGTCGTCCTCGATGGTCGCACCCTCGATGTGGGTGAAGGCCTTGATCCGGACGTTGGCACCGACCTGGACTTCGTTGCCGAACACCACGTTGGGTTCGACCACGCTGTCGCGGCCGAGGCGGGTGTCGAAGGAGAATGTGACCGAGCGCGGATCGATCAGGGTGACGCCTTCGGCCATGGCGCGGGCGCGCAGCCGCGTTTGCATCAGCCCCTCTGCGACCGCGAGCTGGGAGCGCGAATCGATCCCCATGAACTCGTCGGGCGAGCCCTCGACCACCGCGGTCGGCATGTTGATCCCGCGCGCGACCTTGACGATATCAGTGAGATAAAATTCCCCTTGCGCGTTGGCGGGCTCGATCTGTTCGAGAAGCGCGAAAAGGTGCTTGCCGTCGACCGCCATCACACCGGAATTGCAAAGCCCGATCTTGCGTTCCTCGGGGGTTGCGTCCTTGTACTCGACGATCGATTCGACCGAACCGTCGGGCGCGAGCTTGATGCGGCCGTATTCGCGCGGCTCCCGCGGCCGCATGCCGAGGATCGCGATCGAGGGAAACCGGCCGCCCGGCAACGGCTGACGCCGCGCGGCGAGCAGCCCGGTAATGGTCTTGGGCTCGATGAACGGCGTGTCGCCGAACACGATCACGATGTCGCCGACGATCGTCTTCAACGCTTTCTTGGCCGCGATCACCGCATCGCCGGTGCCGCGCGGCGGGTCTTGGACCGCAATCGCATGCGGCGCCACCGCTTGGGCGAGATCGGCCATGTCGCGGCCGACCACGACCACCGTGCGGGTCGACCCGGCCTTGCGTACCGAGTCCAGCACGTAGTGGATCATCGGCTGGCCGGCGATAGCGTGCATGACCTTGGGCCGCGCCGATTTCATGCGCGTTCCGCGGCCGGCGGCAAGGACAACGGCGGCGAATGTGGTGGGCATCTAGCTATTGAGCGTGGTCAAGGCGCGGGGGCTCGGGTAAAAGGCCGCTGCCGCGACGCGCGGAACGTGCCATAGCGCCCCCCGCCTCGCTAGTCACGAATTCTTACCAGATTTTTCGCTGCGTGCGACTATATCTTGTAGGCGATTTACCCGGAAATACTATGCCCGCCGCCCGCACTGCAATCGTTTTCGACCTCGACGGGACCCTGGTCGATACCGCGCCCGACCTGACCGATGCCTTGAACGCGGTCCTCGTCGCATGGGACCGCCCGGCGGTCGACCCGACCTCGGTCCGCATGATGGTGGGGGGCGGCGCCCGGGCGCTCCTCGCCCGCGGCTTTGCCGCGACCGGTAACGGCCTGACGCCGGCCGAGGTCGAAGCGCGCGTCCCCGAATTCCTCGCTTATTACGGGCGGCACTTGGCCGACGGCAGCCGCCCCTATCCCGGGGTGGTCGAGGGGCTCGAGCGGTTCCGGCGGCTCGGTTTCAAGCTCGGCGTTTGCACCAACAAGCCGCATGGGCTTGCGAGCGAACTTCTCGATCGGCTCGCCCTCACCCCGTTTTTCGACGCGATCCTGGGCGGCGACAGCCGGGCCTACCGCAAGCCCGATCCCCGCCACCTCATCGATACGATCGACGCCATGGGCGCCAAGCCGCGCCAAGCGGTCATGATCGGCGACTCGCCCGCGGACGTGAACGCCGCGCGCGGCGCCGGGATCGCGATCGTGATCGCCGGCTACGGCTACGGCGCCGCCGAGGCCGACGTGCTCGGCGCGGACGCCCGCATTGCCCGGTTCGGCGACCTCGGTCAGGCGCTCCTGCGCTTGCCTTGACAGGCCCGAGGCCCGGGGATTTCATGCGGGCCTCGCGATCAGGGCGATTAGCTCAGCTGGTAGAGCGCTCGTTTCACATGCGAGAGGTCGCTGGTTCGAGCCCAGCATCGCCCACCATTTCCTAAGGCGCCTTGACGCCGCTCCCGATCACCGCCGGCATCGGCACGGCGTACGCGCCGTCCGATCCGCGAAAGCGTTCAAGGTTGTCGGCGAGGTAAGCGCTCACGGCGACCGCCGCGGTGCCGGTCTGAGCCGCGAGCACGGCGCGGACGCGGACGGTTCCCGACAGGATAGCCTCGACGTAGCGATCCGCGGATTCGACGCGCCAGGTTTGTGCGACCGAGAGCGCGGCGACATCGACGAACCCGACGTTCGCGAGCGCCGCCTCCAACTTGTCCGGGGTCCCGAACTGGAAAAAATCGGGGCCATGCGGCAACGCGACCTCGAGGCGTCCGTGTGCCCTGACCGCCTCGTAGACCAGACTGAAGCCGACCCCGGCGGCGTCCCAAACACTCACCGCCACACGTCCAGCCGTTTTCAGAATCCGCCGCATTTCAGCCAAAGCGAGTGCGGGCTCGGGCACGTGCATGAGCCCATAGCCGCATACCACGGCGTCGAAGCTACGGTCGGGGAACGGCAGGCTCTGGGCATCGCCCTGCTCGAACCGACCGCCGGGAACGTTTTGGCGCGCGAGTTCGACCGCAGCCGGCGAGAAATCGAGCCCGATCGCTTGGGCGCCCCGGGCGAGTGCAGCCGCCGTCAGCATACCGGGGCCCGCACACACGTCGAGGACCCGCGACCCACGGCCGACGGCGGCCGCATCCAGTAGCGGCGCGACGGTTTGCCGCGCGACCGTTCCGAAGGCGCGGTCGTAACCGGCGATGTTGGCGTCCCACCCGGTGCGCTCGAAGGCCGCGAACTCAACCGGGGAATTCGATTTCTCGATCGTCATCGACGAACAGCAGCAGCAGATCCGTAGCTGACGCTAAGCCGGTCTCCGCTGCGACACCATGAGGGATTCCCCCAAACCCGACCTTCGTCGGAGCGACGGTATCCGGTCAGTCGCACCAATCGTTGACGCCTCGGCATTCGCTCGCATACTGGCGGACCTCGCCGTCTCCACGCCGCACGAGGACCCCATGCACGTCCGCGCCGCCGTCGCCCACAAGGCCGGCCAACCGCTCGCCATCGAAACCGTGACCCTCGACGGACCCAAGGCCGGCGAAGCGCTGGTCGAGATCAAGGCGACGGGAGTCTGCCACACGGACGCATTCACGCTCTCGGGCGACGATCCGGAAGGGCTGTTCCCGGCGATCCTCGGCCACGAGGGTGCCGGCGTCGTGGTCGAGGTCGGGGCCGGCGTCGCCGGCTTGAAGCCGGGCGACCACGTGATCCCGCTCTACACCCCCGAATGCCGCCAGTGCGATTACTGCCTCTCCGGCAAAACCAACTTGTGCCAGGCAATTAGGACGACGCAGGGACGCGGCGTCATGCCCGACGGATCGAGCCGCTTTCGGCTGGGCAACGACGTCATCCACCACTACATGGGCACCTCGACCTTCAGCCAGTTCACGGTGGTGCCCGAGATCGCGCTCGCCAAGATCCGGCCCGACGCGCCGTTCGACAAGGTCTGCTACATCGGCTGCGGTGTCACCACCGGGATCGGCGCCGTCATCAATACGGCCAAGGTCAAGCCCGGCGCGAACGTCGTCGTCTTCGGGCTCGGCGGCATCGGCTTGAACGTGATCCAAGGCTGCCGGCTGGTCGGCGCCGATATGATCGTCGGCGTCGACACCAATCCCAAGAAGCGCGCGCTCGCTGAAAAGTTCGGCATGACCCACTTCGTCAATCCAGCCGAGGTCACGGGCGATCTCGTCCCCTACCTCGTCGGTCTCACCAAGGGCGGGGCCGACTACTCGTTCGAATGCATCGGCAACGTCAAGACCATGCGCCAGGCGCTCGAGTGCTGCCACAAGGGCTGGGGCGAGAGCATCATCATCGGCGTCGCCGGTGCGGGCCAGGAAATCGCGACGCGGCCGTTTCAACTGGTAACCGGGCGCGTATGGCGCGGTTCAGCTTTCGGCGGCGCCAAGGGGCGCACCGACGTGCCCAAGATCGTCGATTGGTACATGGACGGCAAGATCGCGATCGACGAACTCATCACCCACACGATGCCACTCGCCGATATCAACCACGCTTTCGATCTCATGCACGAAGGCAAATCGATCCGGAGCGTGGTGACGTTTTAGCTGCGAACGCGCGATTTAGGCCTGCGCGACGCTATCCATCGACGAGCCCAGCCGCCACCGCGAATAGATTGGCCTTACGCTCGAAGCCGATGCCGGGCGTATCGGGAAGCGAAGCCCGGCCGTCGGCGATCGTGACGCCCGCAGGGAAGCCGCCGAAGAGTTTCGACTGATCGGCGCCGGCTTCGGCGCAGCCCAAACCGAGGCCGCCGACGACATGAAGCGCAAACGCATGTCCGGCGTGCGGATAAAGCCGCGTGCGCGACCAGCCGGCGGCCTCGACCACGGCTACGATCCGTCGGTACTCGGCGATGCCGTAGGCGAGCGCGATGTCGAATTGCAAGAGATCGCGATCGGGCCGGAGTCCGCCGTAGCGGAGCAGGTTCCTGGCTTCGTCGGCCGCGAACAGGTTCTCGCCGGTCGCGAGCGGATGCGGATAGCGCTCGGCCAGCCTTGCGCTGGTTACGAAATCGAGCGGCGGCGCCGGCTCTTCGACCCAGCCCAAGCCATAGGGGGCGACGGCGTCGAGAAACGCCTCCGCGACCGCCGGCGCGAGCGCACCGTTCAGGTCGAGCGCCAGCCGGTCGGGCCTCGGTAAAACCTTGAGCACGGCCTCGATGCGGCGGCGGTCTTCGGCCAACGGCGCGCCGCCGGCCTTGATTTTGACGCGCACGTAGCCCAGCCCCAGCATCGCTCTTACTTCATCGGCCAAGCTCGCGACGTTGCCGTCGGGACGATAGTGCCCGCCCGAACCGTAGACCGGAACCGCGGTCGGCGCCGGCCCGCGGCCGTAGCGCTGGTGGAGGACGCGCCAGAGCGGCCGGTCCTCGATCTTCGCGACGGCGTCCCACACCGCGGTATCCAGCAACCCGACCGCGCCGCTGCGCTCGCCGTGGCCGGCCGGCTTCTCGTTTCGCATCGCCGCCGCCCACACCTTGTCGGGGTCGAGGTTGCGGCCGCTGCCATCGAGAAGCGACCCCGGTTCGGCCGCCAGCACCCGCGGCGCGAAGCGCTCGGCCAAGAGCCCGCCATGACCGTAACGCCCGACCGAATCGAAGCCGTAGCCGACGACCGGCTTGCCGTTCCGGACGACGTCGGTCACGACCGCGACCACCGACGCGGTCATGTCGTCGAACGAGATCGCGGCGTTCGCGATCGCGACGTTCAACGGGAACGTTCGCTGGCGGATATCGACGATGCGCATGGTCCCTCCACCTTAGTGCTAATCGGCGCGGTACGTATTAGATTACCGCGGCGGTAGCTAATTCAGGGAGGCAGGTCGTGGCAAGCATGATGCGTTGGGTGATCGGTGCGGCGGCGGTCCTAGCGATCGCGGTGACAGCGAGCGCGCCGGCGGACGCCAAGAAGACGTTGCGGCTCACGCTCCAACTGCCGTTGAAAAGCGTGCTCGGCGACAACGTCGTGATGTTCAAGAACGAGGTCGAGCAGGCGACCAAGGGCGAGATCGAGATTCAGATCTACGACTCGGGCCAGCTCTACGCCGACAAGGACGTGCCCAAAGCGGTCGGCACTGGCCAGATCGAAATGGGCGTCGCTTCGCTCGCCCGCTACGTCGGCGATGTGCCCGCGGCCGACGTCTTCTACGTGCCGTTCCTGTTCGATTCGGACGCCAAGCTCCGCGCCGCGGTCGCCCCGGGAAGCCCGGTGCGCGGCCCGCTCGACGACGCGATCTTGAAAACCGGCGGCCGGGTGCTGTGGTGGCAGGCCTATGGCGGCACCGTCTTCCTCGGCAAGGGCACCACGGTCAAGTCACCGTCCGATCTCAAGGGTAAGAAGGTACGAGTGTTCGGCAAGCTGCTTGGGACCTGGGTCGAAGCAAACGGCGGCAGCCCGGTCAACGTCGCCGGTAACGAGCAGTATTTCGCCTACCAGCGCGGCACCGTCGACATCGGTATGACCGGCCCCGACACCGTCAAGTCGCGCAAGATCTGGGAGGTGATGGACACCGTCACCATCGCCAACTCGGCGGCGATCGAGTTCCTGGTCGTCATCAATGAACGGACCTGGCAGAGCCTGAGCCCAGCCGAGCGCAAGATCATGGTCGAGGCCGGCAAGCGCGCCGAAACCAAGCTCCGCGCCGATTTCGCTCAGATCGAGAAGGACGCGATCGAGGCCGGGCGCCAGAACAAGATGGTGATCTACACGCCGACCGCGGCCGAAATGGACGCGTGGCGGAAATCGACCGCGCCGGTGCGCGACGCGTTCCTGAAAGAAGCCGGCGCGCTCGGCAAGCAGGTGTACGACGCGGCGCTCGCGCTCAAGTGAGCCGCGCCGACCCCGACCGGCATAAGACGGCGCCGGACCGGACCCAAGTCGCGCGCGGGCGATGAAGGCGATCGACCGCGCCAGCGATTTCTTGGGCGTGGTCGGCGCCGCTCTCCTGCTTGCGACGGGTGCGTTCCTCACCTACGAGGTCGTCGCCCGTTACGTGTTCACGGCTCCGACCAAGTGGGCACAGGAGCTCTCCGAGCTCTCGCTGCTGTGGGGCGTCTTCATCGCGCTCGGCCGGATCGTACACCGGCGCGAGAACATCGCGATCGATGTCGTCTACGAGCGGTTCGGCACGGCGCGGCGGCGGCTGATCGACGGCTTCGCGCTGGCGTTGACCCTGGGGATCCTCGTCTTCATCGCCCGCTACGGTTACGCGCTGGCGTGGGAGTCGATCGAGCGCGGCACCACCACCGGCACCATGCTCAACTACCCGAGCTGGTGGGAAGAGCTCGCGGTTCCGGTCGGCTGCACCTGGGCGGCGGTGCAAGCCGTGCTCGAGCTCTACCGGGTCGTGACCGGACGGGGGGAAACGCCGCGCGGGATCGATGCCGACATGGCGCGGCACGCATGACGACGATCGCCGTCCTGGGCGGCCTCTTGGGCCTCCTAGCGCTCCGGGTCCCGGTCGCGTTCGCAATGGCGGGGCTCGCCGTCTTCTTGCTGCTGATCGGCGGGTTCTCGCCGCTGATCGTGCCGCAGTCGCTCCACGCCGCAACCCAGAGCTTCGTCCTGATTTCGGTGCCGCTGTTCGTGATGATGTCGAGCATCCTCTTGAAGGGTGGGGTCGGCAGCGATTTGTTCGAAGCGGTCCAGGCCTGGGTCGGTCATTGGCCAGGCGGGCTCGCGATCGCGACCGTGATCAGCTGCGCGATCTTCGCGGCGATATCGGGCTCGTCGGTCGCCTGCGCTGCGACCATTGGAACGGTCGCGATCCCGGAGATGATTCGGCGCGGTTACCCGCCGCGGTTCGTCTACGGCCTGCTCGCAGCCGGCGGCACGCTCGGGATTCTGATCCCGCCCTCGATCCCGATGATCGTCTACGGCTTCATCACCGAAGAAAGCGTAACGCAGTTGTTCGTGGCCGGCGTCGGGCCTGGCCTCTTGCTCGCGGTCCTGTTCTCGGCCTACTCCGTTTTCTTCGCGATCCGGCATAAGGAGATTCCGCGCGAGACGCGCGCGTCAAGCGCAGTGCGCCGCCGCGCCGGGTTGCGCGCGCTGCCGGCGATCGCGGTGGCCGTTTTCGTGTTCGTCGCGATTTATTCAGGCGCCGCGACCCCGACCGAAGCGGCCGCGGTCGGGCTGGCCTTCGCGCTCGCGCTGACAACGCTGGTCTTGCGCACCATGACGTGGGCCAAGTTCAAGGAGGCGGCGGTCGAAGCGATGGTGACGACGGTCGCGGTACTCCTGATCGTCGCCGCCGCGACCGCGTTCGGCAAGGCGATCGCGTTCTATCGTATCCCGCAGGAGATCTCGACCTTCATCGTCCAGAACATCGGCTCGGCCGCGCTGTTTATCGCCGCCACCACGGTCATCCTGCTGGTGATGGGCTGCTTCCTCGAAGCGATGTCGATGATGCTCCTGATGGTGCCGGTGCTGGCGCCGGCGTTGCGCGCGCTCGGGATCGACCCGATCTGGTTCGGCGTCTTTTTCACGATCATGATCGAGTGCGCGCTGATCACGCCGCCGGTGGGCCTCAACCTCTACGTCATCCAGGCGATCGCCAAGGCCAATCTCCAAGACGTCGCCGCCGGCGTGTGGGCGTTCGTCGGCCTGATGCTGGTCGGGGTCGGCGCGCTCTACGTCTTCCCCGGGATCGCGCTCTACTTCACGCGGGTATGAGAAGCAGCAAGCAGCGCCGCTGCGCCTAGGCGTAGACCTCGACCTTGACCTGGGTGCAGTTGAAATCGTTGCACGGCGCCAGCACGTCGAGCGGGCAGTTCGAGAAGCCGATCAGAATGTCCATCTCGGCCTTGAACTCGATGTAGTCGCCCGGCTTCGACACCGGCCGGCCGATGATCCAGCGCCCCTGCGCGCAGTCGTGGTGGTAGTTCATGAAGAGATCCATGGTGTCGGGGATATCCTCGGCCAGGAGCCCCCACGGCGCCACCGCCTTGGTGATGATCTCGTGGCAGCCGTCGCGCGGACCGAACCCGTGCGACTCGTAGAGGAAGCGGTTGCACATCCGGTTGTGGGTATCGTGGATGCCCTTAGGCTCGGGCGTCTCCTTGATGATGGTCGCCATCGGCCGGCAGATGGTCGACATCAGCGTGTCGCCCTCGGTCAGTTTGTCGCGCGGGATGTAGGGGGCTCCCGCCTTGGGGATGTAGCGCGTGCGCGAGTACGAGGTCGAAAGCTTCTCGCGCAAGTTGGCGAGATTGAACAGCGCCATGTCGACGACCTGGCGCCCCTCGAGGTCGATCACACGCCAGGACTGGCCTTTCTTGACCTCGATCGCGAGTCCGGTCTTGGGCGGCATGACTTTTTCGTAGACGAGTCTCATGGCAGTGACCCTTTCGATGCGGGTAGGCCGCTACGGCCTCGCGATCCCGCGCCCAAGCGAACAACGAACGCCCGAAGTACGTCAATCGTGAATAGGCCCGATGCGCTGGCCGCCCTTGACCGGGCGTCCGCATGGGTCGAAGATCGAACGCCATCAACCAACAACGGGGGGGACAGCAATGATTGGCGTATTACGTCGACGCGTGCTCGCCAAGGTGGCAGCCATAGCGATCAGCGCGGTAGCTTTGGCCGGTGCCGGAGCGAGTCCGGCCGACAGCCAGGAGATCAAGCTCAAGGGCGTCTACGCGTGGTCGCCGCCGTTCTTCGCGAGCCTGCCCCTGATCTGGTTCAAGGAAGCACTCGAGAAGGAACTCGCCGGCAAAGTTAGCCTCAACATCCTGGGCGCGGCCGAAGTCGCGCCGCCATTCGAGCAGTTCGAAGGCCTGCGTAACGGAACCTTCGACGTTCTGCTCACCTCGGCGTCTTACTACACCGGCCAGTTGCCGGTCGCGCAGGCCGGGTTGTTCGTATCGGAACCGGTCGAAACGCGGCGCGCCAACGGGTATTACGCCCTCATTCGCAAGCTCCACCTCGAGAAAACCAATACGATCTACCTGTCGCAGGTGGGCGGGCCGGTCGGAGGGTTCCGCTTCTATACCAAGAAGAAGATCGAACGCATCGACGACTTCAAAAACCTGAAGCTGCGCGGCTCGCCGGCCTACAAGTCGATGACGATCGCGCTCGGCGCCGTACCGCTCATCATCGCGCCCGGCGAAACCTATGCCGCACTCGAGCGCGGCGTTGCCGACGGCTTGGGGTGGGGCGTTTCCGGCTTGACTCAGTTCGGATTTCAGGAAGTCGCGAAATTCGTCCTCGACCATCCGTTCCAAACCGTCGACACCGCCATCCTCATGAACGCGGCGGCCTACAACAAACTACCCGCGGATATTCGAGCGGCGGTCGAACGCATTGCCGAACAGCTCGAAGGCGAATCGACCCGACGCATCCAGAAAATCTACGACGACGAGGACAAGGTCCTTCGCGGGCACGGCTTGACCTTCACCAAGCTGCCGAAAGCCGAGGAGAGCGAGTTCTATCGGCGCGTCTACGACACCGGGTGGTCCGACATCCTCAAGGTGGATGCCGAGAACGGCGCCAAGCTCAAGCAACTCGGTTACAAGCCGACCTCGTAAAGACGTGAGGGCGACGGGTGTCGCGGGAGCGGCGCCCGTCGCTCGCTTGCCTCGGCGTCCCTATTCCATCGCCTGAAGCGTTATCCCTCGATTGGAGCGAACGATGGCATCCCAAGGCATCGGCGCCAGCGTTCTTCGGAATGAAGACGACCGCTTTCTCCGCGGCCGCGGCCAATACGTGGCCGACATCGCGCTACCCGGCACCTTGAACGCAGCGTTCCTGCGCAGTCCGATCGCCCATGCCCGCATTAAGTCGATAACGATCCCCGACGACCTCAAAGGCCGGATCTTTACCGCCGCCGATATGACCGGGGTCGGTCCGATCGTCGGCATCTCATCGCTCCCGGGCTTCCGGGTCTCCGAATATCCGGTGCTGGCTACCCGGAAAGTCCGCTTCGTCGGGGAGCCGATCGCGGTTGCCCTCGCGCCCGAACGGGCCGAAGCCGAAGACATGATCGAGCGGATCGCGGTCGAGTTCGATCCACTCCCGGCGGCGGTCGAGTGCCTCGACGCGCGCAAGAGCGGCGCGCCGCTCGTTCACGAACAATGGCCCGACAATGTCGTCCACCAAGCCGAGTTCAAGCTCGGGCCGTTCGACGAGATGGTGAAAAAGGCGGCGCTCAAGGTCACGCGCCAGTTCCGCATCAGCCGCCAGGCGGTGATGCCGATGGAGAGCCGAGCCGCGCTTGCCCATTACGATACGCGTCAGGACGAGCTCGTCGTCTATGCCTCGCATCAGACGCCGCATCTCCTGGCGACCGGCCTCGCCAAGTTCCTGGGCATGAGCCAGCGCCAGGTACGCGTTATCTCGCCCGACGTCGGCGGCGGTTTCGGACTGAAGATCTTCGTCGAGGCCGAGGCGTTAGTGGCGGCAGCGCTCGCTATGCGTTTGCGCCGTCCGATCCGCTGGATCGAGGACAACCTCGAACACCTGACCGCCGATGCCAATTGCCGCGAGCACCGCCATACCTTGACGGCGTATGCCGACAATCAAGGCAAATTCTTGGCATTCGACCTGGATGTCGTCGTCGACGGCGGTGCCTATTCGATCTATCCGTGGACCTCGTGCGTCGAGGCGGCGCAGTGCGCCGGTATTTTGACCGCGGCTTACGATCTACCGAGCATTCACGCCAAGCTGGCGACCGTCGCCACCAACAAGCCGCCGATTTGCGTCTATCGCGGCGTTGCGCGGCCAGGTGTCTGTTTTTCGGGCGAATTGATCGTCGATGCGGTTGCCCGGGCGATCGGACGCGAACCGTACCAGGTTCGGATCGACAACATGGTCCGGCCGGAGCAAATGCCGTACAGCACGATCACCAATAAACTCTACGACAGCGGCGACTACCCCGAAAGCGTGCGCCAGGCCGCGAAACTCGCCGATGTCGCCGCGATTCGGGCCCGGCAGCGGCGCGGCGAGACCGACGGTACGCTGATTGGGGTCGGATTCGCGAGCTATACCGAGCAAACCGCGCACGGCACCTCGGTGCTCTCGAAATGGGGCGTTGAACTCGTACCCGGCTACGAAATGGCGACGGTGCGGATGACGTCGGACGGCGATCTGGTGATCGAAGTCGGCATCCATTCGCACGGCCAAGGCATGGAGACGACCCTCGCCCAGATCGCGAACGAAGTGCTCGGCATCGATCCGAAGCGGGTGAAGGTTAAGTTCGGTGACACCGCCATGTCGCCCTACAGCACCGGTACCTACGCCTCGCGCAGCATCGTCATGGCCGGCGGCGCCGTCGCAACCGCGTGCCGCACGCTCGCCAAGCGCATTGCCGTTATCGGGGCCCACCTGTTGCAAGCCAAGGCCGACGATGTCCGCATCGAGAATGCCCAGGTGATCGGACCGAAAGGGCAAGTCGATTTCAGCGCGCTCGGCCGCGCTTGGTACCTGCATCCCGAAGACCTGCCACCGGTCGTCGATCGCGGCGGCCTCACGGTAACGGAGGGGTACCGCCCTAATCCCGACAGCGGCACGTTCTCCTACGCCACCCACGCCGCTGTGGTGTCGGTCGATCCCGATCTCGGTACGGTCAAGTTGATCGAGTATTTCGTGGTCGAGGACTGCGGCCAGCGGGTCAACCCGATGGTCGTCGAAGGTCAGGTTCTCGGCGGTACCGTCCAAGGTATCGGGACCGCGCTTTACGAGGAAGCGCTCTACGGTCCCAACGGTGAAGCGCTGACGGGAACATTGGCCGACTACATGATCCCGGGCGCAACCGAGGTACCCGACATCAAGCTCGCCCATATGACGACGCCCTCGCCGTGGACCGAGTTTGGTATCAAAGGGGTGGGCGAAGGCGGCGCGATCGCGCCGCCGGCGGCGATCGCCAATGCCGTTAACGACGCGCTCCGCGTGCGCGGCGTCGAAATCGCCGAAACCCCGATCACGCCGCGTCGTATCCTCGCGGCGCTGGCGGCGGCAGGCGAGCTGTGAAAGCGCCTCCGCTCGACTACGTTCGCCCGGCAACGGTCGCCGAGGCCCTGGCGTATCTCAAGCAAGGCGGCGACGGCGCCATGGTTCTAGCGGGCGGTCAATCGCTGGGGCCAATGCTCAACCTGCGCTTGGCGCGCCCGACGCTCCTGGTCGATATCTCCCGGCTCGCCGAGCTCACGCGCACGGCTACGGTCAACGGCACGCTAGCGATCGGTAGTGCCGTCATCCACGCCGATATCGAGGATGGTAAGGCTCCCGATCCTTGCCACGGGCTTCTCACCGAAACCGCCGCCACCATCGCATATCGTGCGGTTCGCAACCGCGGCACCATCGGTGGCAGCCTGAGCCACGCCGATCCAGTCGGTGATTGGTGCCCGGTACTGATGGCGCTCGGCGCGTCCGTGGTCGCCGCCTCCAACGCGGGCGAACGGACGATTGCTGTCGCCGACTTCGTCGAGGGCGTCTTAACGACGAGCCTGCGCCCGGGCGAGATCGTGACTGAAATTCGCATCCCGCGTCTCGCTGCGACGGCACGCTGGGGCCGCTACAAGATATGCCGCAAACCCGGGAAGTTCGCCGATGCCATCGCCGTCGTGGTGATGGACACGGCGGCCGTTCAGTCCCGTGTCGCCGTCGCCATGCCCAATCACCGACCGGTTCTACTGCCGCAAGCAGCCGTTCACCTGCTCGCGTTGAAAGGCGCCGACCGCGATGGGCTGGCCGCGTTTCGAAACGCGGCCCGCGCCGAGCTTGCGGCGCTCGGAGCGTCCGACGCGCTGCAGCTCCACATCCTCAGCGCTGCCGCCATGCGGGCCGCTGCCGATGCGCTCAACCGCAAACGACCTCAGCCATGAAAGTCACCCTCACCCTGAATGGCCGTCCGATCGAAACCGATGTCGAGGCGCGCAAGTCGCTCGCCGATTTCATCCGCGAGCGTGAGGGCCTGACCGGTACGCACATCACTTGCGAGCAAGGGGTGTGCGGCGCCTGCACGATCTTGGTCGACGGCCGGCCGGTGCGTTCGTGCATTGCGCTCGCCGTCACCGCGGACCGCCGCGATGTGCGGACCATCGAGGGCTTCGACGACGACCCGGTGATGGCGATCGTGCGGCGCTGTTTTTCCGAGTGCCACGCGCTCCAATGCGGCTACTGCACGCCAGGCATGCTGGTGACCGCCCGCGACATAGTGACCCGACTGCCCAACGCCGACCGGGCGCGCATCCGCCTCGAGTTGAGCGGCAACCTCTGTCGTTGCACCGGCTACCTCGGCATTATCAACGCGATCGAGAAGGCCGCGTTCGAGATCCGCGCTCGACGCCCCTAAGCGCTCTCACACCATCACGTCGCCGCCGGCCGGGCAGAGCGTCTGGCCGGTGAAGAAGTCGGAGTCCTTGGTGGCGAGGAAGAGCGCGGTCGCGACCACATCCGCGACCTCGCCGACCCGGCCCAAGGGATAAGCGCCGACGATCTCATCGCGAACCGCTTCGGGCATGAAGTTATAGAGGTCGGTGCGGATGATCGCCGGAGCGATCGCGTTGACGTGGATGCCGTCGTGCCCGACCTCGCGTGCGAGCGCTCGGGTGAACCCGATCATGCCGGCTTTGGCGGTCGACAGGTGCGTATAGGTGGCACCGCCGACGACCCCGAAAGTGCCGGTCATGTTGATGATCTTGCCGCGCTTCTGTTTCAACATGTGCGGGATCACGGCGCGCGTGCACAGGAACATGCCGCGCAAATGCGCCGCAATCATCTCGTCCCATACCTCGACCGCCATCTCGGCGAGCGGCACCGAGTTCAAATGCCCGGCGTTGTTGACCAGGATGTCGATGGTGCCGAAGCGGCGAACGCCGTCATCGACCATGCGCTTGACCGCGACGGCGTCGGCGACATTGGCTTGCGCCACCAGCGCCTCGCTCCCGGCCGCCTCGACCGAACGCGCTACGTCGGCCGCAGCGTTCGCATCCTTGACGTAGTTGACGACGATCTTGGCACCCTCGGCGGCGAAGCCTTCGGCGATGCCGCGGCCCAACCCGCGACTTCCTCCCGTGATCAGCGCGACCTTGCCGGCGAGGCGTTTTTCCGTGGCCATGCGACTGCTCCTCCGTTTCGACTAAGAATGGGCGGCGATGAAGTCGGCGACGAGCGCGTTGAAACGCGCCGGCGCTTCGAGATTGGCGAGGTGGCCGGTCCCCGGCAGCACCGCGAGTTCGGCACCCGGGATCGTGCGCCTGAGGAAGAGCCCAGGCTCGAGACACGGCTCGTCCCGATCGCCGACCACGATGAGGGTCGGAACACGGAGCCGCTCAAGCTTGGGCGCGAGTCGCCAGAGCGAAGGCCGCCCGGCAAGGACGTGGCGGAGCGTGGCCGCCATGCCCTCGACCGAGTGCTCCGCAAGCTCGCGGGCGAAGCGCCGCCAGGCGCGCGGGCTTTTGGCGCGCAGTGGCGCCGCGTAGTCGCTCGCCGCCATCATCCGCGCATAGCGCGCGATCCCCATCGTCCGCGCGCGATCGGCCTCGCGGCGCGACGCTCGGGCGTGGCTTGCGGTCTGATCGGGCTTGGCGCCGTATCCGACCCCGGCCAGCACCAACGAACGGACGCAGTGCGGATGGCGGAGCGCGCAGTGGAGCGCGGAGAACCCGCCCATCGATAAGCCGACGACATGCGCGCGCCGGGCGCATGCAGCGATCACGTGGGCAACATCGTCGGCAGCGCGCGCCTGGCTATAAGCGCTCGCTGCGGCCGGCACGTCGGAGGGTGGGTAGCCGCGCGCGTTGAAAGCGATGCAACGGTACCGCTGCGCGAAGGCAGCGAACTGTGGCGCCCAGCTCCGAAGGTCGCCGGTGAACTCGTGAACGAACGCAAGCGCCGGGCCGCGACCAACGACGCGGGTGGCGAGGGTCACACCGTCATCGGCGACAACTCTCGCGGGCGCGGCGATGCGGCGAGACAACGCCCGAGCCATGGCGCGCTGTCGCCCAGCGACCGTATCAGGCCGCTTTGAGCAGCCGCGCCGCCGCGAGCGCGTAGATACGGGTCGCCTGCTCGATGTCGGCGAGCGCCAGCGACTCGTCCGGCTGATAGACCGGCTCGCCGCCGGGGCCGAAGATCACGGTCTCGCAAAGGCTACCGAACGATGCGGTATCGCCAAGCCACGAGCCGCCGACCAGCTTGGCCGGTCGCCGCATCACCGTCTCCCACGCTTCTTTCAAGCAGCGAACCACGGTTGCGTCGGGATCGACCATGAACGAGTTCTTGACGTCGGCGACCACGACCTCGACCACGATTTCGGGATCGCGCGCCTTGGCGCGGGCGATTGCCTGCTCGAGCACGCCCCGCACCTCATCGAGCGGGACACCGGGCTGCGGGCGAGTATCGACCCGGATCGTGCAGCGGTCCGGGATCATCGACGGGCCGCCGGGAAAGAGGCCGCCGAAGATGCGGCCGACCGCCATCAGGAGCTCGGGCCCGACCAGCTCCTTCAAGTGGTCGGATATCCGAGGGAAATAGCGGAGTTTCGAGAGCTCATCGACCAGCGGCAGCATCTTCTCGATCGCGTTGAGCGCCTGGTATTTGTGGCAGGTGTGGGCGGATCGGCCGATGGTCGAGATATCGAAATAGTAGCGACCGCGGTGCGCCACGTAGATCTGCATGTCGGTGAGTTCGCCCAGGATGCAGTGGTCGAATTTGTGGCGGCGGAAGAGATCGATGCTCCCGGTCTGCTTGCCCATGTGATCGCACACGGCAGCGAAGGTGAGCTTGCCGGTGAAGTCGATGCCGGCGTCGAGCAACGTCCGCATGGCGCCGACTTGGCATCCAAGCCCGGCCTTCATGTCCATGACGCCGTGGCCGAACAGGCGGCCTTGTTCGATGTCGCCGGCGAACGGGTCGCGGGTCCAGCCCTCGCACACCGGCTTGGTGTCGAGATGGCCGGTCAAGACGAGATGCGGGCCGGGCCGACCGCTGTCGACCTCCCAGAACGTGTTGAGGCGACCCTCGAACACTTCCTCGGACCACACCCGGCCGCGATCGCCGGCAATCGTCTTGAGCCGCGCCTCGAGCTCGCGGGCCAGGGTCGTCTCCTTGCCCCAAGTACTGTCGGTTCTGACCATCGCTTGGGTCAGGTCGATCGAGAGGTCGCGCGCGAGTGTGCGCGCGATTTGGTTCTGAACCTGTATCTCCACGGTCCGCCTCGAACTGGGACAGCGCGCCCGACTACTCGACGCCTTCGACGATCCGCATGTCGCGCTCGACGGTCTTGCCGAGTTTCGCGAGCGCGGCCTGATAGCCCGGCCCGTCATGGGCCGCGATCGCCGCCGCCATGCTCGGAAATTCGATCAAGACCGTCCGCATATCCAGGCCGGCCTCGTAGGGCTGGACCTTGCCGCCGCGCGCCAGGAACTTCCCGCCTGCTGCCTGAATCGCGGGAAGGGCGAGCTTGCCGTACTCGGCGAGCGCGTTGGGGTCGTTGATCTTGCGGTAGCAGGCGATCCAGTACGCTTTGGCCATCATCAGCTCCCTCGTTGTCGTCGACGTTCGGGCGTAATCTACACACTCGCGCCGACGCGGGCTACACAACCGCGCCCCGGTCGTCCTCGTTCCCGGCGCCGGGCCTGAGCGCGAGCCCAGCCTCTTTCGGCAGCAGCGCGAACACCGCGACCGAAACCGCGGCGATCGCAGCGACGCCGAAGAAGGCGAGGCCGAAATCGGTAGCGAGCGGCTGGCCGCCCCCGTGTCGGAGCGTCGCCAAATGCACGAACAGTGCGCCGGCGCCGACGCCGACCGTCAGCGACAGCTGCTGCATCATCGCCGCAAAGCTGGTCGCTCGGCTTATCTCGCTCGGTCCGAGGTCGGCATAGGAGATGGTATTGGTGGCGGTGAACTGGAGCGAGCGGACATAGCCGCCGATCACCAGCACCGCGATCATGACCGCGACCGGCGTCTCCGGACGGAATAGCCCGCACGAGGCGAGGAACGCCGAGCTCAACAACGCGTTGACGATAAGCGCGGTGCGGAAGCGGATACGGCGGAGAATCGCGGTCATCGTGAACTTCATCATGATCGCGCCGGCCGCGGTCGCGAAGGTGACGAGGCCGGCCTCGAACGGGGTCATGCCGAAGCCGAGCTGCAGCATGAGCGGCAGCAGGAACGGCATCGCCCCGGTGCCGATGCGGAACAGGAATCCGCCGGCGATACCGGCGCGAAAGGTGGCGATCCGGAGCAACCGCAGATCGACCAGCGGATTGGCGGTGCGGCCGGCATGGCGGACGTAGAGCGCGAGCAGCGCGCCGCCGACCCCGAGCAAACCGAGCACGACCGCCTCGGGCACCATGGCGCGGCCGATATTCTCGAATCCGAACATCAGCGCCGGCAGCGCTAGAGCCGCGAGCAGGAAGCCGCGCCGATCGAGCGCCGGGACATCGTCCTGGCGCATGTCCTCGATGTAGATCGTGACCAGGATCAGACCGACGACGCCGATCGGTATGTTGATCCAGAAAATCCAACGCCAGGACGCGAACGTGGCGAGAAACCCGCCGAGTGGCGGCCCGAACACCGGCGCGATCAATGCCGGCACCGTGAGGTAGGCCCACGCCCCGACCAGCTCGCTCTTGGTGACGCTGCGCAGCACGACCAGGCGGCCGACCGGGGTCATCATCGCGCCGCCCAGGCCCTGCACGATGCGGGAGATGACGATATCGGAGAGCGACTGGCTCAAGCCGCAGCCGACCGAGGCCAGGGTGAAGACGATGACGGCGGCACGAAACACGTTGCGCGCCCCGAAACGATCGGCCATCCAGCCGCTCACCGGCACGAACACCGCAAAGCTCAAGAGATACGACGTGATCGCGAGGTTGAGCCGGAGCGGGTTTTCGCCGAGTTCGGCCGCGATCGCCGGCAGCGCCGTCGCCAGCACCGCCGCGTCGAGGTTCTCCATGAAGAGACCGCTCGCGACGATCAGCGGCACCATGATGCGGCGCGGAAACGGAAGCTCACGCATGGAGAGGGGAACGCACCACGAATCTTTCGAACGGCCGCCGCGGGACGCGGGACCGCTATCCTAGCGCGATCGCCGCCGCGCGACTCGGGTTTAGACGTAGCTGTCGCCGTGGATCCAGCCGACCAGCGCGAGGCGCGTTCCCCTGGTGACGGCCGTTACCCGGTGCGCGAAGAACGCCGGGAAGACGACGAGCGCTCCCTTGGCCCGCACCGCGGCACGGTCGTAGGGCACGTTCAAGAACTCGAGGTCGCCGCCATCGTATTCGTCCGGGCGCGAGAGCTGCACCGTGAAGCCCAACTTGCGCGAGCCGTTCGCGGCGTGGCCGACGTCGACGTGCCAGTCGTAATGATCGCCCGGCGCGGTATAGCGCATGAGCCAGGGCATGTCGTCGTCGACGAAGCCGCAGAGCTGAAAGCGCCACGCCATCGAATTGAAGTTGGCGACCTCGGCCGCGATCTTGTTGATCGGAAAACCGTCGCGTTCGACCTTGAGCTGCTGCTGGGTCATCTGTCGGACCGCGGCTTTGTTGACGAACCCGAACTTTTGCGAGGCCCCGACCGCGCCGATCGTACCCGCTTCCCAGCCAGCGCCGGCGCTCGTCTTGACGCGCTCGATCTCGGCCTCCGAAAAGACCGGCCGCACTCCGATCGCTCCGATGTGCGGATTGCGAATCGGCAATGTCTGCAGCACAAGCATCCGTTCCCCCCTCCCAGAGGTCGTGACGCGGTCTATTTCTCGATCGTCGTCCCAGCGGGTCGGGCTCTTCACGGCCCGATCACGGATAGTTGATCGAAAAAAATTCAATAGATCAAGCCCCTAGTTCGGAGCCGGTCGCGTTACCGGCGCGGCAGGGCGGCTTCGATGGCGCCGGTGAGGCGCGGGGATTCGGGCGAAGTTTGGGTCGAAAACGCGGCCGCGAGCCGACCGTCGGGCGTCACTAGGTACTTATGGAAGTTCCACTGCGGTGCCTGGGCGGGTCCGAGTACGTCCCGCGCCCACCGGTAAAAAGGGTGGGCCTGTTCGCCCTTGATCGCGACTTTTTCGGCCAACGGAAAATCGATCGCGTAGTTGACCTCGCAGAACTGCTTGATCTCGGTAGCCGACCCCGGCTCCTGCGCGCCGAAATCGTTCGAGGGCACGCCGATCACCACCAGCCCGCGGTCGCGGTAGCGTTGCCACAAGCTCTGGAGGCCGGTGTATTGCGGCGTGTAGCCGCAGAACGAGGCGGTGTTGACGATCAAGAGCGCCTTGCCTTCGAACTTCTTGAGCGGCAGCGGGCCGCCTTCGATCGCGGTGAACGAGAACTCGAACGCACTCGATCCGGCCATCGCAGCAGTTCCCGTCACAGCGAACCCCACGCACAAAGCCCAGGCGAGGAAGGTCTTCAACGATCGGAGCAACATCGGGCGGTCGCGCGTCCTCGGCGATATGCGATAGTCTACGCCGTTTGATGTCCTACGATCTCAAAATCATCAATGCCACCATCGTCGATGGCACCGGCGCGCCGCGACGCACGGGCGCGGTCGCAGTCGCCGCCGGCCGCATCGCCGCGGTCGGCGCAGCACCCGGCGAGGCCCGGACCGTGATCGATGCCGGCGGCCATGCGGTCGCGCCCGGCTTCATCGACATGCACACCCACTACGACGCCCAGATCCTTTGGGACCGCAAGCTCTCGATCTCGCCCTGGCACGGCGTGACCACGGTGGTGATGGGGAATTGCGGCTTCACCATCGCCCCCAACCGGCCATCGCAGCGCGACCTCATCCTGCGGACGCTCGAGCGGGTCGAGGGTATGAGCCTCGATGCCCTCCGCGCCGGCACCGGGCCGGATTGGGGCTTCGAAAGCTTCCCTTCGTATCTCGACGCGGTTGAGCGGCGCGGGTCTTTGATCAACGTCGGCTGCTACATCGGCCACACCGCGGTCCGGCTCCACGTCATGGGGACCGAAGCGGTCGAGCGCGAAGCGACCGCAGACGAGATCGCGGCGATGGAACGCCTGGTTCACGAGGGGATCGAAGCCGGCGCGCTCGGGTTTTCGTCCTCGCGGCTCCCGACCCACAACGGCTTCGACGGCAAACCGGTACCGAGCCGACTGGCCACCATCGACGAGTTCCACCGCCTGATCGCGGCGATGACCGCCGGCGGCGGTAATTTCTTCCAGGTATCGATGGGACGCGGGTTCTTCCTCGACGAGTACAAGACGATCGCCCAAACCTACGGCACCACCATCGCCTGGACGGCGCTCCTGACCCACATCGCCGGGCCAGGGTCGCACCGCAAGTATCTCGACCGGACCCAGGCGATGATCGCCGCGGGCGCCAACGTGATTCCGCAGACTTCGCCCCGCCCGCTCACGCTCGAGTTCAATTTCGACTCGGCGTTCGCGTTCGAAGCACGCCCGTTCTACGCGCCGACCATGCGCACCGACCGCGCCGGACGCAAGGCGCTGTTTCGCGACCCGGCCTTCCGCCAGACCTTCAAGGACGACCGCCATGACCCCCAGCCGCACCAGATGGTCGGATGGGACGAGCGGGCGGTGATCTCCTATTCGCCGGTCGAGCCCGCGCTCACCGAACGCCCGGTTCGCGAGGTCGCGGCCGAGCGCGGCGTCGATCCGGTCGATCTCGTGCTCGACTTGAGCCTCGCCAGCGACTTGGCGCTCAGGCTGCGCGTCCCGATCCTCAACTACGACGAGGTCGGCGTGGCCGAAATCCTCAAAGACAAGAACACGGTGCTTGGCCTCTCGGATGCCGGCGCGCACGCCAATTCGCTTTGCGACGCCTGCTACCCGACTTATCTCCTCGGCCGCTGGGTGCGTGAGAAACGGACGCTCTCGCTGGAAGAAGGCGTGCGGGCTCTTTCCGCCCGCCCGGCCGAGGTGCTGGGGCTCGGCGACCGCGGGCGGATCGCGCCCGGTCTCGTCGCCGATCTCGTCGTCTTCGACCCGGCCACTGTGCTCGACGGGCCGATCCGGCGTGTCTACGACCTGCCCGCCGGCGCCGACCGCCTTATCTCTGATGCGATCGGGATCGACGCCGTCATCGTCAACGGCACCGTGATCCGGCGCCACGGCGTCGATGTCGTCGACGACGACGCACGCCTCCCCGGACATCTGCTCCGGGGCCGCCGCGCCCACTAGGGACCAAGCGCGATGACGACCGTAGGCGCGACCGCCGCGCTCTCGAAACCGGCTCCGCCGCGGCTCGGCCGCGTCGTCGGCGTCGGCTTCGTCGCCGGCCTCTGGCTCATGCTCAATACGCTGGCGTTCGCGGCCCTGATCTTCCCGGGCGCGCTCGCCGATCGCGTCAACATCGGCATGGGCCTCGCGCTGTTCAGTTCGATGGTGCTGGCGGCGGTGGTGCCGTTCCTCTCGAGCTATGCCGGGATGGTCGCCGGCGTCTCGGCCCCGGTCGCGATCGTCGGTCTGATGGGGATCGAGATCATGGGGCGCAGCCCGCCCGAGGCGGTGGTGCCGACGCTGCTGACTGCGTTCGCCGCTTCGACGCTCCTGACCGGCCTCTTTTTCATGGCGCTCGGCTACTTCCGTTGGGGCCGGGTCGCCCGCTACATCCCGTTCCCGGTGATGGGCGGTTTTATCGGCGGCATCGGTTGGCTCGTGATCCAGGGCGCGTTCGCGACCATGACCGGGCTGAAGCTCACGGTCCACAACCTGCCGCTCTATCTCGAACCCGCGATCGCGCTCAAGTGGGCCCCCGGCCTCGTGCTCGGCCTCATCCTCACCTACCTCCATCGCCACCGCTTCAACCTCTTCAACCTGCCGGTCGTGGTGGCGGTCGGCATTTTCCTGTTCTGGATCGTCGCCGAGCTCGCTGGCGCCTCGATCGACGTCCTCCACGCCCAGGGCTGGGTGTTCGGCGGTTTTCGCTCGGAGGGACTTGGGCTGCCGTTCGACTACGTCGCCGAACTGGGCCGCGTCGACTGGCGCGCATTCGCAGCACTGGTGCCGCTCGCCGGCTCGCTGATGGCCGTCAACCTGATCGGCACGCTGCTGACCTCGAATGCGATCGAGCTCTCGATCCAAAAGGACATCAACCTCAACCGCGAGCTGCGCGCGACCGGGGTCGCGACGGTGTTGTCCGGGCTGGGCGGCGGGCTCGCCGGCTTCCACTACATGGGGCCGTCGCGCTTGACGCAGCGCTTCAAGGTCGGAACCCAGGGCGTCGGCATCGTCGCCGCGCTGGTGTGCCTGGCGGTGCTGCTCACCGGCGACAAGCTCCTCCCCTACCTCCCGACCATGGTGGTCGGGATGCTGCTGGTGTTCGCCGGCACCGATCAGATCCTGAACTGGCTGGTAGCGTCTTACGGCAAGATGACGCGGAGCGAGTACCTGGTCGTGCTACTCGTGTTCGCGGTGGTGGTGCTGGTCGGGTTCATGGAGGGGATCGCGATCGGCGTGGTCGCGGGCGTTATTCTGTTCGCGGTCAACTATAGCCGCGTCTCGATCGTTTACTCGGAGATGACCGGCGTCGAGCAACGGAGCAACGTCGACCGCTCCGAGGCGCTCCGCCAGATCCTCCGCGAGGAAGGCTCGCGGCTCTTCATCATCGAGCTGCAAGGGTTCCTGTTCTTCGGCACCGCCTATCGTCTGGTCTACCGCCTGCGCGACCGCGTCAACGACCGCACCCGGCCGCCGCTCCGTTACGTCGTGCTCGATTTTCGCCGCGTCAACGGCATCGATTCCTCGGCCGCGGTGAGCTTCACCAAGCTCTGCCAGTACGCCCAATCTTACGGCTTCCAACTCTGTCTCGCCCACTTATCGAACGATCAATTCGCACTGCTCGAGCGCGAGGGCATCGCCGAAGAGCGCCGGGTCGCGCTGCCGGTCAGTCACCCCGACCAGGAGCGGCGCAGCGGGCGCCCCGACACCGCGAGCCCGTTCGGCGCCCGAATCCGGCGCTTCACCGACATCGATCACGCGCTCGAATGGTGCGAGAACCATCTCCTGGTGACCGTCAACCAGCTCCGCGGCGGCGCGGTCGATCCGCTCGAAGCGCAACTGCGCCGCACGTTCCCGGAGTCGGTCGACGTCGCCAAGTTCATGGGCTACGTGGTCGCCGAGACCTACAAGGTCGGCGATGTCCTGATCCGCCAGGGCCACGAGTCGCGTGACCTCTATTTCATCGAGTCGGGCGAGGTCACGGTCGAGATCACGACCAATGGCGGCCACAACCTGCGGCTTCGCGTGATGGGCGCCGGCACCTGCGTCGGCGAGGTTGCGTTCTACTTGGGCCGGCTCCGTTCGGCGTCGGTGGTCGCGACCGCGCCGACCACTGCTTATCGCCTAACCGCCGATGCGCTCGACCGCATGCAAATCGACGACCCCGGGGTCGCCGCCGCGTTCCACGAGTTCATGGCGCGGCAACTGGCCGAGCGCTTGTCGGATACCGATCGCCTGCTCGAGGTTTACGCCCACTGAGCTAAGGAGCGAGCGCGCGGCGCACGTCGGCGACTTCGGCCTGCGAGGGCAGCGGCGCGTGGCGGTCGCGGATCCAGGCGGCGACGTCGCGCCACACCGTCTCGGCTTGCAAGTCGCGGAGCAGCATATGGTAGCCGGCGGGATAGACCGCGACCCGGCGGGACCCGTTCATCGTCTCCAACATCCGCACGGTCGGGCGCTTCGGCACGATCTCGTCCTTGGCGCCGTAGAGCACCAACGCCGGCGTCTGCACCGCCGGCGCCGCCGCGAGCGCGTCATCCATCAGGTTGACGAGACCCCAGACCGAATCGATCCGGGTGTGCTTGATCACCTGCGGATCGCGCCCGAGCGCCTTCAGCATTTCTATGTTGTCGGACGGAACGATGTTGAACCCGCTCGCCGTCACCTGATTCCACGGCGTGACGTGGGCGCCGATCCACAGGAACGCGCGGTAACGGAGCGGCATTGTCGTGCGTCCCCACACCGCCGGCGCGACCAGGACGATACCGTCGGCGGCCGGCCGATCGGCTCCACCGTTCGCGGCCTCGGCTTCGGCCGCCATGATCACTGCGCCGCCCATGCTTTCGCCGACGAGCGTGACAGTGAGGTCGGGATGGCGGCGCTTGATCGCCCCGACCACCTCGCGGAGGTCCTGCGTCAAGCGACGCTCTCCGGCCCAGATGCCGCGCTGTTCGGTCGCACCGAAGCCGCGTTGGTCGTAGGCGTAGGTGGTGATACCGTTCGCCGCCCAGTAGCGGGCCGGCGCTTCGAACGCGCTCGAGTAGTCGTTGAACCCGTGGAGCGCGATCGCGATCGCCTGCGGACGGCCGGCACGCCACACGCGATAGGGGAGCGCGCGCCCGTCGCCGGCGATGAACGCGGTCCCGGTAAGCTCGGGCGCCCGCACGTCAGGTCCGGAATCCTGGACGCGCGGCGCGCAGGCGACGGCGAGAAGCGTCAGCGCGACGGCTGCCGCTCGCCGGCGGCGCGGCCCGCGCCGCGGCCGGGTGGACGGATCGAGAACGGCGGTCATGGCTGGGCGAAACCTATATTTCACGGTATATGGTCCACGGACGCCATGGCAACGAGGGGCCCAACCCTCGAGCGCGTAGGACGATACGGGGGCCACCGCATAAGCAGGAAACCGCAAGGACCGACGACGATCCCGCCACGTCCGACCGCCGACCCGCGCCCGGCCGCCGCGGCGTCGCCGCGCCCGGCCGATCCCAACCGTAAGCCCGGCGCGCCGGCGAGCGATCTCAAGGCGCAAAAGCTCATCCACCTCTTTACGACGCCGATCCTGAAGCACATCTGGGCCGACAGCGGCCCGCTCAACGACGATCTCCGCCGCATCATCATCAACAAGACCCGCGGCGGTAAAGGCGCGAGTTACAGTGCGATCGGCGGCTGGTAATCGAGCGACGATTTCCACCAGTGGGCCGGCGAGCCGGGGCAGAAGATCATCCAGCGCGTCGCCGAAATGGTGAAGCACGCGACCGCCGAGATTTACGCGACCTTCAGCGGCCAGGAGCGTTCGACCTGGACCATCGCGATGTGGGCCAACGTCAATCGCCGCGGTAACCACAACCGCATCCACGTGCAGCCGGGCTCGACCTGGTCGGGCACCTATATCGTCGACACCGGCCTCGACGACAAGAACGACACGACCAGCGGCGTCATCGGCTTGATCAACCCGAACCTCGCCCAGGCGATGAGCTTTTACCGCAACGCCATTCCGATGCGCTACATCGTGCGGCCGGAGCCGGGGTTGATGATGGTGTGGCCGAGCTACATCGCGCAGATGGTGTACCCGCACGGCGGCAAGCGGCCGCGGGTCTCGATCTCGTTCAACGTCAAGAAAGACCCCTACCCCTAAACCGGCCCCGCTAGCCGCGGATCACCGGCCACGGCGGTGGCAGCTTGAGCCCGGCGCGCTTGCGCCATGCCTGGCTCGCCGCCTTCAGGCGTCGTTTGACGTCCGCTTCATCGATCGTGACCAGCGTGCCGCGGCGCAACAGGACGCGGCCATCGACGATCACCGTATCGACGCTTTTCCCGGTCGCCGAATAAACCAGCGAGCGCACCGGATGCCGGCCGGGGTGATTAGCGAACTCGATCCCCGCCATGTCGACCAAGGTCACGTCGGCCTTCTTGCCGACCTCGAGCGAGCCGATGGCGTCGTCCCATAGCAGCGCCTTGGCGCCGTCGATGGTCGCCATCTCCAGCGCCTTGTAGGCGCCCCACAGGGTGGCGTCGTTGTAGATATCCTTGTGGCCGCACGCGGCCAGGTACATGACGCGAATCATATCGAGGTTGCCCGAAGCGGACGCCGAATCGGTGCCGAGCGATATCGTGACGCCTGCTTCCGCCATCTTCGGCATCATGCGATTCCCGAAAACCCCGTAGGCGCCGAACATCGACGCGCCCGGGCAATGCGCGACCTTGCAGCCGTTGTCGGCCAGCCACGTGATCTCGCGCGCGTTGGGCCAGCCCATGTGGACGAGATAGAGGTTGGGCCCGAACAGCCCGAGGTCGTAGTAGCGTTCGAGCGAACGCTTGCCGAACATCTTCTGGATCGCCTCGTTCTCGCCCTTGACCGCGGCGGCGTGGGCGTGGACGCCAACCTTGTGCTTGCGCGCGAGCTTGCCGATCCCGGACGCCAAACGGTCGCTGATGTTGTAGACGTAGCGCAAGCTGAACCAGGCGCGGATGCGATCGTCCGCCGCCTTGTGCCACTTTTTCACGAACGCCTCGCCGCGCTCGAGATTTTGATCGGTGGTCTCGATCAACGATTTCGGCAACGGTGCGATCGGATCGTGAATATCGCGGGTCGAGCGCGTCATGATGCCGCGGATGCCGATGTCGACCGCGGCTTGCGCCATCGCATCGGCGTGGATGCCGCCGGGGTCGTTGAAGGAGGTGGTGCCGTAGCGGATCGCTTCGACGAAGCCGCCGAGCGCCGAGAGATAAGCGTCCTCGGGCGTCAGCACCGCCTCATAGGGATAAATCCGCTTGTAGAGCCACGACATGATGTCGGTGTCGTCGCCGATCCCGTTGGAAAGATATTGGTTGGGATGAAGGTGTCCGTCGATCAGGCCCGGGAGCGCCATCATCCCGCTGCCGTCGATCACGTGCGCAGCCTTGTGCTTGGCGCGCACCGCGGCGGTCGGGCCGACCGCGACGATCTTGTTGCCTTGGATCGCGATCGCGCCGTCGGAGAAGATCTGGCGCTTCGCGTTCATGGAGACGACGTAGGCGTTGGCGACGATGAGATCGGCCATGGCTCCCCCAAGAACTCGGTCGGGCGAACGTTACTCCGCCGCGATCAGCCGCGCGACTCGGGCGCGCAAGTAAGGAATCGTCTCGGCCTCGAACCACGGGTTGTCCTTGAGCCAGCGGTTGTTGTGCCACGAGGGGTGCGGGATCGGCACGACCGTGGGCCGGAACGTCCGCCACGCCCGCACGGTCTCGGTCAAGGTCGCCTTGCGTTTGCGCCCCAAGTGATAGGCGTGGGCGTAACTCCCGGCCGCGACGATCAGTTCGACCTTGGCGAGTTCGGCCAGCAGCGGATCGTGCCAGGTCGCGGCGCACTCGGGCCGCGGCGGCAGATCGCCACTCGCGTTCTTGCCCGGATAGCAGAAGCCCATCGGCACGATCGCGATCCGGCGCGCGTCGTAGAACGTCGTGCGGTCGAGCCCGAGCCATCGGCGCAGGCGATCGCCGCTGGCGTCGTTCCACGGGATCCCAGTCACATGCACCTTGGTGCCCGGCGCCTGGCCGGCGATCAGGATGCGGGCACTCGCGGCGGCGACCAGCGTCGGCTTGGGTCCGAGCGGCAGGTGCGCCGCGCACAGCCGGCAGGCGCGAATCGCCGCGAGCAGCGCGGCTAAGTCGCCGACGCCCTCCGCCGGGGGACGCGCGGTTGATCGCATCGCCCCGACCCCCTAACGTGGACCTTCGTTCATGCGGTCATAGTGCGGGTCGACAATGAAATTTGCGAGCACCGATACCTACGTCGCGCCCGAGGAGCTGACGGTTGCGGTCAACGCCGCGATCACGCTTCGGCGCCCGCTGCTGATCAAGGGCGAGCCCGGCACCGGCAAGACCCAGCTCGCCGCCGAGATCGCCAAGGCCCTGGGGAAGACGCTGCTCGAGTGGCACATCAAGTCGACCACCAAGGCGGTGCACGGCCTGTACGAGTACGATGCAGTTGCCCGGCTCCGCGACTCGCAACTCGGCGACCCGCGCGTCGAGGACATCGCCAACTACATCAAGCGCGGGCGGCTGTGGGAGGCGTTCGCCCATCCCGACCTGCCGGTGCTCCTGATTGACGAGATCGACAAGGCCGACATCGAGTTCCCGAACGATCTTCTCCTCGAACTCGACCGCATGGAGTTCCACGTCTACGAGACGCGCGAGACGATCAAGGCCAAGCAGCGGCCGATCGTCATCATCACCTCGAACAACGAGAAGGAACTGCCCGACGCGTTCCTCCGCCGCTGCTTCTTTCACTACATCCGCTTTCCCGACCGCGACACCATGACGCGGATCGTCGACGTGCACTTTCCGAAACTTCAGAAGAAGCTTTTGTCCGAAGCGCTCACCCTGTTCTACGAAATCCGCGAGGTGCCGGGCTTGAAGAAGAAGCCCTCGACCTCGGAGCTCTTGGATTGGCTGAAGCTCCTGTTGACCGAGGACATCCCGCCCGAAGCGCTCCGCGCCAAGGACACCCGCACTCTGGTGCCGCCGCTCTATGGCGCACTCTTGAAGAACGAGCAGGACGTCCAGTTGTTCGAGCGCCTGGCGTTCCTGGCACGGCGCGAGCGCGGCTGATGCGGGTATCCGCATGAGCACCGCACGGTGAAGGTGGCCACCCCCACCCTCACCCGCCCTCCCTCGAAGGGGGCCGGGACTGTGGACGTGTGCCAGCACGACGCGACAGAAATAGCTACGCTATGTTCTTGAATTTCTTCACCGAACTCCGCGCCGCCAAGGTGCCGGTGAGCTTGAAGGAGTACCTGGCGCTGATGGAGGCGATGGCGGCCGGCGTCGCCGATCACAAGGTCGATGACTTCTATTACCTCGCGCGCGCGATCCTGGTGAAGGACGAGCGCAATTTGGACAAGTTCGACCGCGTGTTCGGGCACTGCTTCAAGGGTCTCGAAGCGCCGGCCGACCCGCTCAGCATCGAGATCCCGGCCGAGTGGCTGAAGAAGCTCGCCGAGAAATTCCTGACGCCCGAGGAAAAGGCGATGATCGAGGCGCTGGGCGGCCTCGATAAGCTCTTGGAAGTCTTGAAGCAGCGCCTGGCCGAACAGAAAGCGCGCCACCAGGGCGGCAAGAAGTGGGTCGGCACCGCCGGCACCTCGCCCTTCGGCGCCTACGGCTACAACCCCGAAGGCATCCGCATCGGCCAGGACGCGAACCGCGAAGGCCGCGCCGTCAAAGTGTGGGACCGACGCGACTTCAGGAACCTGGACGACTCGGTCGTCTTGGGCACGCGCAACATCAAGGTCGCGCTCCGGCGGCTCCGCCAATTCGCGCGCGAGGGCGCCGAACTCGAACTCGACCTTCCCGATACCATCCGCTCGACCGCGAAGAACGCGGGTTACCTCGACTTGAAGCTCGTCCCGGAGCGCCACAACGCGGTCAAGGTGCTGCTTCTCCTGGACGTCGGCGGTTCGATGAACGTCCACACCCGTACCTGCGAGGAGCTGTTCTCGGCAGCGCGGACCGAGTTCAAGCACCTCGAGTATTACTACTTCCACAATTGCGTCTACGAAGGCCTGTGGCGCGACAACCGCCGCCGCCACGCCGAGCGGACCGAAACCCGCGACCTCATCAATACCTACGGCCCCGACTACAAGCTCGTTTTCGTGGGCGACGCCACCATGAGCCCCTACGAGATCACCGCGCCCGGCGGCTCGATCGAGCACTGGAACGAGGAGGCCGGGTCGGTGTGGATGCGCCGCCTGCTCGATCATTACAAGCACGCGGTCTGGCTCAATCCGTCGCCGCCCAAGTACTGGGAGTCGACGCCCTCGATCCAAATCATGCACCAGACGATGAGCGGACGGATGTATCCCTTGACGCTCGAGGGCCTCGACCAGGCGACGCGGGAGTTGAAGCGGTAGTCGCGCGTAGGGTTACGCCGGTCAGTGAAAATCCCGTGACGGAAACAGACGGCGGGCGACGGTGCCGGGGTCCGACGGGCGCCCGGTCGCGGCCTGATCGGCGGGACCGCCCACGAATCCCATCTTCAAGTGATCGTTGTTGGCGTTGCCGCCGGTCGCTAACGGCCGCGTCGCGTAGCCGGTCGCCAGCGGTCGCGTTGCGTAGCCGGTCGCGGGCGCCGGCGCGGCGTGAGCGTGGCGGACGTCGAACCCGGTGAGCGAATCGAGTTCGCCCAGGTCGAAGAGCCTCGCGGTCTCGTCCCGCATCCGGTCGGCGACGATGTGGATGACGAGCCCCTCGCGCTCGACCTTGCCCGTCACCGACAGGAGCCGCGACCGCAGCACGGTCTTGCGGTTCTGCTCGAACATGCGCGGCCACACGATCACGTTGGCGACCCCGGTCTCATCCTCGAGCGTCATGAAGATGACTCCGCTCGCGGTGCCGGGGCGCTGGCGGCCGATGACGAGGCCGGCGACCTTGACCCGCGCGCCCGGCTTCACCTCGGCCAACGTCGCCGCCGTGATGTGCTTCGCGCGGGCGAAGGCCGGGCGCAGCAGCGCGAGCGGATGCGACTTGAGCGAGAGCCGCATCGCCGCGTAGTCGTTCAAGACCTCTTCGCCGATCGGCATCACCGGGAGGTCGACGGGCGGCTCCGCACCCCCCTCCCTACCCTCCCCCTCTTGAGGGGGGAGGGACTCCATGGCCGCGAACAGCGGGAGCGGCACGTCCTTGAAACCCTTGACCGCCCACAGCGCCTGCCGCCGCGAAAGCCCGAGCGAGCCGAACGCGTCGGCGTCCGCCAGCAGCGCCAACGTCGCCGGGCCCAATCCGCTCCGCCGCCAGAGTTCGTGCATGTCGGCGAAGCGCGCTTCCGGGAGCGCGGTGCGGGCCGCGACCAGCGCATGGGCGTCGGCCTCGCCGAAGCCCTTGACCTCGCGCAAGCCAAGGCGGAGCGAGCACGCCGCGTCGTCGGGCGCGCGCCAGGCGGGGTCGCCTTTTCCCCCCGACCCCCTCCCCCTGCAAGCAGGGGAAGGAGGTTCCAGCGTGCAGTCCCACTGGCTCGCATTGACGTCGACCGGGAGCACGCGGACGCCATGGTCGCGGGCATCGCGCACGATCTGGGCGGGCGCGTAGAAGCCCATCGGCTGGCTGTTCAGGAGTGCGCACGCGAACGCCGCCGGGTAGTGGCACTTGAGCCAGGACGAGACGTAGACCAGGAGCGCGAACGAGGCGGCGTGCGATTCGGGGAAACCATAGTCGCCGAAGCCCTCGATCTGCTTGAAGCAGCGGACCGCGTAGTCTTCGGCGTAACCGTTGCCGATCATGCCGGCGATGAACTTCTCGCGAAACGTATGGATCGTGCCCATGCGGCGGAATGTCGCCATGGCGCGACGCAGTCGGTCGGCCTCGGCCGGGGCGAAGCTGGCGCCGACGATCGCGATCTGCATCGCCTGCTCCTGGAAGAGCGGCACGCCGTAGGTCTTGGCGAGCACGTTCCGGAGTGCCTCCGAGGGATACGCGACCGGCTCCTGGCCGGAGCGGCGGCGTAAGTAGGGATGCACCATGTCGCCCTGGATCGGGCCGGGGCGGACGATCGCGACCTCGATCACGAGGTCGTAGAACGAGCGCGGCTTCAAGCGCGGCAGCATCGTCATCTGGGCCCGGCTTTCGACCTGGAACACGCCGACCGAATCGGCCAGGCACAGCATGTCGTAGACGGCCGGGTCCTCGGCCGGGACGTTGGCGAGCGTGAGCGCGCGGCCGTGGTGGCGTTCGATCAAATAGAACGCCTTGCGGATGCAGGTGAGCATGCCCAAGCCGAGAACATCGACCTTCAAGATGCCGAGTGCATCGATGTCGTCCTTGTCCCATTCGATCGTGGTGCGGTCGGGCATCGCTGCGTTGGCGATCGGCACCACCTCGCACAAGGGCCCGCGGCTCATGACGAAGCCGCCCGGGTGCTGCGACAAATGACGCGGAAAACCGGTGAGCTCCTTGGCGAGCCTGAGTGCGAGCCAGAGCCGGGCGTCCTCCGGGTCGAGCCCGAGCTCGCGCACTTGGGCGAGGTCGAGGCCCTTGCTCGACTGGCCCCAGACATAGCCGGCGAGCGCGCCGCCGACGTCGGCCGAAAGCCCGAGCGCCTTGGCGACCTCGCGGATCGCGCTCCGCCAGCGGTAGCTGATGACGACGGCGGTGAGTCCGGCGCGGTCGCGGCCGTACTTGCCGTAGATGTACTGGATCACCTCTTCGCGCCGCTCGTGCTCGAAGTCGACGTCGATGTCGGGCGGCTCGTTGCGCTCGGCCGAGACGAAGCGCTCGAACAGGAGATCGATGCGGTCGGGATCGACCGCGGTGATGCCGAGGCAATAGCAGACCGCCGAGTTGGCGGCCGAGCCGCGGCCCTGGCAGAGGATGCCCTGACTTTTCGCGAAGCGGACGGTGTCGTGGACGGTCAGGAAATAAGGCGCGTAGGTGAGCTGGCCAATCAGAGCGAGTTCGTGGTCGAGCAGCCGCTTGACCTTGTCGGGGATGCCGCCCGGATAGCGCTCGGCGGCGCCGGCCCAGGCGAGCCGCACGAGCTCGGCCTGCGGGTCGCGCGCCGCTTCCTCGCTCGCGTCCGGATATTCGTAACGGAGCTCATCGAGCGCGAAGCGGCAACGGTCGACCAGCTCGACGGTGCGCGCGAGCGCATCGGGATAGTCGGCAAAGAGCCGCGCCATCTCGGCCGGCGGCTTCACGTAGCGCTCGGCGTTGGCGAACAAGCGATAGCCCGCGTCGTCGACCGTGCAGTGCTCGCGGATGCAGGTGAGCACGTCCTGGAGCGGGCGCCGCGCCGGGATGTGGTAGTGGACGTCGTTGGTAGCGAGGAGCGGCGCGCGCGCCGCATCGGCCATCGCCTCGAGCCGCGCGAGCCGGGCGCGATCGTCGCCCCGGTAGAGATAGCTCACGGCGCAGTAGACGCGGCCAGGGAAGCGCGCGGCCCAGGCGGCGAGCTCGGCGGCGAAGGCGGTTTCATCGGCAACGTCCACCGGCGGAATCACGACGAAGATCTGGCCTTCGCCGTGGGCCCAGACCTCGGCGCGGGCGATCTCGCACTCGCCTTTGGGCGCGCACCGGCGGCCCACGGTGATGAGCCGCGCCAAGCGGCCGTAGGCGGCGCGGTCGATGGGAAAGCAAAGCGTGCTCGCGCCGTCGCTCACGTCGAGCCGGGCGCCGACCACATAGCGGAGCCCCGCTTCCTTGGCCGCCAAGTGCCCGCGCACGACCCCGGCGAGCGTATTGCGATCGGCGAGCGCCAGCGCCGCCAAGCCGAGCGCCTTGGCCTGCACCACCAGCTCCTCCGGGTGCGCGGCGCCGCGCAGGAACGAGAAGTTGCTGGTCGCCTGCAGCTCGGCGTAAGGCATCAGAATCAGGCGAAGATTCCGTGCAGGAACCAGGCCGGCCCCGGCGCCGGGCTTGGCAGCCGCGGCGGTGCCCGCGCGGCGGGCGGCGGCGTCAGCGCGAGCGGGCCGCG
>Ga0194132_10002525_pt1 | contig 34082 bp, 24 predicted proteins | sample TA2KigOf80mmetaG_FD_148612 | JGI IMG/M metagenome (GOLD analysis project Ga0194132, IMG submission 148612) | Freshwater microbial communities from Lake Tanganyika, Tanzania - TA2015054 Kigoma Offshore 80m | ecosystem: Environmental > Aquatic > Freshwater > Lake | place: Tanzania: Lake... | reverse complement strand
CCGGCGCGGCGGGCGGGGCCGGTGCATCCCCGGCCGGCGCATCACCCGTCGCGCACCCCAGCACCGCCGCGAGCACCGTCGCGCCGAGCCTCGACCACCCGCGGATGGCCCCGCCTCCCCTGCGCGCGCTCACGAGGTCCGCGCGGTGACGCGCTGGACGACGTTCTCGAGCAGCTCCTGCCGTCCGGACACCGGCCTCGGGTCGAGGCCACGCTCGCGCACCAGGGCCGCGAGACTCGCGAGATCGTGAGCGCCGCCGAGGATGTCGCGGCCGAGCGGCGTGTCCCAGCCCGCGTAGCGCTCGTCGAGACGCGCTGCGAGCGTACCGTCCTCGATCAGCCGCGCGGCCCCGAGCAGACCGCGCGCGAGCGTGTCGATGCCGCCGACGTGCGCGTGGAAGAGGTCGTCCGGGGCGACGCTCTGGCGGCGCAGCTTCGCGTCGAAGTTGCAGCCGCCGGTCGAGAAGCCGCCCGCGCGGAGGATCACGTAGAGCGCAAGCGTCGCGTCGTCCGCGCTGTTCGGGAACTGGTCGGTGTCCCAGCCGTTCTGCGGGTCGCCGCGGTTCACGTCGACGCTGCCGAGCAGGTCGTTCGCCGCGGCGTAGGAGAGCTCGTGCTGGAAGCTGTGCCCGGCGAGCGTCGCGTGGTTCACCTCGACGTTGAGCTTGATCTCCCGCTCGAGCCCGAAGCGGCACAGGAACGCGTGCACGGTCGCGGCGTCGAAGTCGTACTGGTGCTTGGTCGGCTCCATCGGCTTCGGCTCGATGAGCAGGGTGCCGCCGAAGCCGGTCCTGTGCTTGTGCTCGACGACCATCGTCAGGAAGCGGCCGAGCTGCTGCGCCTCGCGGCGCAGGTCGGTGTTGAGCAGCGTGTCGTACCCCTCGCGGCCGCCCCAGAGCACGTAGTTCGCGCCGCCCAGGCGGTGCGTCGCGTCCATCGCCTTCTTCACCTGGGCCGCGGCGTAGGCGAACACCTCGGGGTCGGGGTTGGTCGCCGCACCGGCTGCGTAGCGACGGTGACCGAACAGGTTGGCGGTGCCCCACAGGAGCCCGACACCGGTGCGCTCCATGCCACGCTCGAGCTGGTCGAGCATGCGGTCGAGGTTCGCGTTGGTCTCGGCGAGCGTCGCGCCCTCGGGTGCGACGTCGCGGTCGTGGAAGGTGAAGAACGGTACGCCGAGCTTCTCGAGGAACTCGAACGCGACCTCGTTCTTGCGCGTCGCGAGCGCCATCGGGTCGCCGTCGCCGAACCACGGACGCTCGAACGCCCCGGCGCCGAACATGTCGGTGCCGGGCCAGCAGAACGTGTGCCACCAGCAGACGGCGATGCGCAGGTGGTCGCGCATCGCCTTGCCGAGCACCACGCGATCGGGGTCGTACCAGTGGTACGCGAGCGGCTCGGTGCCGTCGGGACCGGTGTATCGAATTCTCTCGATGCCCTCGAAGTACGGCTTGCCCATGGGTGCTGTCACTCCTCCCCCGACACCGGCGACGCAAGCGCGGCGAAGCCGTCGCGCAGATCACGGTACAGCCTTCGGAACGGCTCGATCCTCGCCGCGTAGCGCGCGCGCAGCGCCGGATCGGGTGCGATGGTGTGCGCGACCGGCGGCGGCGTGCAGACGTCGCGCGGATCCTCCCCCGTGGCCGCGAGGCGCGCGAGGCGTGCGGCGCCGAACGACGGTCCGTGCTCGGCACCCGCGTGGTAGTCGAGCTCGCGGTCGAGCGCGCTCGCGAGGATCCGCCCCCAGAGCGCGCTGCGCGCGCCGCCGCCGATCACGGACATGCGTCCGATCGTCGTGCCGGCGGCCAGCAGCGCGTCCTGTGCGTCGACGAACGCGAGCGCGACGCCCTCGAGCACCGCACGTCCGAGGTCGGCGCGCGTGGTCGCCTGCGTCATTCCGACCAGCACGCCGCGCGCGTTCGCGTCGTCGTGCGGCGTGCGCTCGCCCGACAGGTACGGCAGGAACAGCACGCCGGGGTCGCGGTCGTCGGCGCGCGCGATCTCGTCGAGCAGCGCCGCCTCGTTCGCGGCCCCGGTCGCGTGCGCGATCCAGGTGAGGCAGCTCGCGGCGCTGAGCAGCACCGACATCTGGTGCCACGTCCGCGGCAGGCAGTGGCAGAACGCGTGCACGGCGCGCTCGGGATTGGGCGCGAAGCGGTCGCCGGCGACGAAGTAGACGCCCGACGTGCCGAGCGAGAGGAAGGCGTCGCCGGGACGGATCACGCCGGCACCGACCGCGCCTGCCGCGTTGTCGCCGGCGCCCGCCGCCACGATCGCGCCGCGCGGCACGCCCCACGCGTCGGCGACCGCGTCGCGGATCGTTCCCGTCGGCTCGGAGCCCTCGTGCAGGCGCGGCATCGCCCGCTCGTCGAGGTTCGTCGCGGCGAGCATCGCCGGCGACCACGCGCGCGCCGCGACGTCGAGCCACAGCGTACCGGCCGCGTCCGACGGATCGCTCGCCGCGTCGCCCGAGAGCCGCAGCCGGAGGTAGTCCTTCGGCAGGAGCACGCGCGCCACCTGCCGAAACACGTCCGGCTCGCGCTCGGCGACCCAGAGCAGCTTCGGCGCGGTGAAGCCCGGCATCGCCTTGTTGCCGGTGACGGCGCGCGTGCGCGGCTCGCGCCGCTCGAGCTCCCGGCACTGCGGTGCGCTGCGGCCGTCGTTCCACAGGATCGCCGGGCGCAGCACGCGGTCGCGCGCGTCGAGCAGCGTCGCGCCGTGCATCTGTCCGGCGAGTCCGATCGCGCGCACGCGGGCCATCTCCGCGGGACGGCGCGCGCGCAGCGCCAGCGCGGCCGTGTCGGTCGCGCGCCACCAGTCCTCGGGGTCCTGCTCGGACCAGCCGGGGTACGGGCGCGCGACGTCGAGCGGCGCGCTCTGCTCGTCGACCGCGCGGGCCGCGTCGTCGACCAGCAGCAGCTTGACGCTGGACGTTCCGAGGTCGATACCGAGATCCATCGCTACCGTCCTAGCGCAGTTCCGCGCGCGTCGTCACGCGCGTTGGCAAGCCCGGAAACCTGCCCTACTTTAAGCGGCGTGCGGAGGTCGTGCGGCACGCGCATCGAGGCGACGTCATGGATCTGACGGCGGGCCCGATCCTCATGACCGCAGCGGGCGTCCTGCTGCTCGCGGCGGTGCTGCTGAGCCCCGTCTCTCAGCGGCTCGGCGTGCCGATCATGCTGGTCTTCCTCGCGGTCGGGATGCTGGCCGGCGACGAAGGCCCGGGCGGCATCCCGTTCGAGGACTACGGCCTGTCGTTCAACCTCGGCACGCTGGCACTGGTGAGGTAGCCGCCCGCGGGCCAGTCGCCGAAGGCGCCGGCGATGCGGATCGTGGTCCAGGCCGGCGTCGCGCGCCCCGCGACCGCGCGGCGCCGCACGCTCAGCCGCCCGCGAGGATCGCCTCGGCGATGCGCTTCACGTCGCCGGCCTCGACCTTCCCGCGGTGCGTCTTCATCACGTCGCCGACCAGCTTGCCGACCTGCTTCGCGTCGCTCACGCCGAGCGCCGCGATGCGCTCCGCGACCAGCACGCGCAGCTCGTCGTCGCCCATGGTCGCGGGCAGGAAGCGGCTCGCGAACTCGATCTCGAAGCGCAGCTTCCCGAGCTGCTCGGCCCCGCGCTCGCCGAGCTTCTCGTACTCCTCGACCGCCTTCTGCAGCTGCTTGCGGTAGGCGCCGATCACGTCGCGCACCAGAGCGTCGTCGACCTCGCCCGCGAAGCCCTTGGCGGTGCGACGCTCCTGGACCTTCGACTTGATCATCCGCACGACGTCCAGCGTGGGCTGGTCCTTGTCGCGTAACGCCTGCTTGAGCTGCTGGTCCAGGTCCTGCTCGATCGACATCTCCCTGCCCTCCTTCCGCCTACCATCGCGGTCCCGGGCCCCGCGTCGCAACCCGCGCGCCGGCGCGAGCGTCGATACGCCCATATTTCACCGATCCTGCCCGACTTCGGGCAAATTTCTCGCTCCCCGCCCGACAAACTGCTTCATTCGTCGCCCATGACGGACGGAGGCGGCCCCGATGACCTGCTCGCGCACCTCGCCCGGATCAGCCGGGGCGACGGCTCGGAGCTCGAGAAGGTGGTCCGCGAGACCCTCGACCACTTCTCCGAGACCGTCGAGCAGTTCGTCGCCCGCCGCCACGCCGAGCTGCAGGCCGAGGAGCTGCGCAACGACGCCATCTGGGAGCGCATCGGCGCCGAGCTGCGCGCGCGGCGCTTCGCCGCCCCGCCGCTGACCGCGCGCCAGATCCGGCGCCTCGTCTACGGCTGACCCCCGAACACGGAGCATCGACCCATGTGTGGAATCGTCGGATACGTCGGCCGCCAGGACGCGACCCCGCTGCTGCTCGCCGGGCTGCACCGCCTCGAATATCGGGGCTACGACTCGGCCGGCATCGCGGTGATCGGCCGCGGCGGCGTCAAGCTGCACAAGTCGTCCGGACGCATCGCGCGCCTCGAGGCGACGCTGCCGAAGCGCGGCGTCCGCGGCACCACCGGCATCGCACACACGCGCTGGGCGACGCACGGCGAGCCGACCGACGCCAACGCACACCCGCACGCCGACTGCTCGGGCGAGATCGCGGTCGCGCACAACGGCATCATCGAGAACTTCGCGGCGCTGCGGGCGGAGCTCACGGCGGCGGGCCACACCTTCCGCTCCGAGACCGACACCGAGGTCCTCGCGCACCTGATCGAGGCGGCGTACGACGGCGATCTCCAGCAGGCGGTGCGGGAGGCGTTGCGCTCGGTGCAGGGCACGTACGGGATCGTCGTGATCGACGGCCGCCACCCGGACCGCATCGTCGCCGCGCGCAACGGCAGCCCGGTCGTGATCGGCATCGGCGACAAGGAGATGTTCGTCGCGTCCGACGTCGCGGCACTGGTCCGCCACACGCAGCAGATCGTCTACCTCGACGACCGCGAGATCGCGACGATCGAGGCCGGCGGCTTCCGCACGTCCACGCTCGACGACGAGCCGACGCAGAAGAGCCCCGCGACCGTGCCGTGGGGCTTCGAGGCCTACGACCGCGGCGAGCACGCGCACTTCATGCTGAAGGAGATCCTCGAGCAGCCCGAGACCTGCGAGCGCACCCTGAAGGGCCGGCTCGACGCGCAGTTCGGCACGGCGCACCTCGGCGGGCTCAACCTCGGCGCGCGCGACCTGCTCGACATCCGCCGCGTCAAGATCCTCGGCTGCGGCTCGGCGTACTACGCCGGGCTCGCCGGCGCGCACATGATCGAGATGCTGGCGCGCATCCCGGCCGACGCCGAGCCGGCGTCGGAGTTCCGCTACCGGAACCCGGTGATCGAGCGCGAGACGCTCTACGTCGCGGTCAGCCAGTCGGGCGAGACCGCCGACACGCTCGCGGCGGTGCGGGAGGTCCGGCGCAAGGGTGGTCGTGCGCTCGGCATCGTCAACACCGTCGGCAGTCAGGTCGCGCGCGAGTGCGACGGCGGCATCTACATGCACGCCGGGCCGGAGATCGCGGTCGCCTCGACCAAGGCGTTCACCTCGACGCTGCTGTGCACGGCACTGCTGGCGCTGAACCTCGGCCGGGTGCGCGACCTGTCCGCCGCCGACGGCAAGCGCGTCGTCGCGGCGCTCGGCCGCATTCCCGAGCAGGTGCGCGCGGTGCTCCGCGAGCGCGAGCGCGTCCGCGCGCTCGCCGTCAAGTACATGCAGCACGCCTCGGCGTTCTTCATCGGGCGCACGCACGCCTACCCGGTCGCGCTCGAGGGCGCGCAGAAGCTGAAGGAGATCTCGTACGTGCACGCCGAGGCCTACCCGGCGTCGGAGCTGAAGCACGGACCGCTGGCGCTGGTCTCGCCGGACACGCCGACGTACGTCGTGCTGCCGCAGGACGACCTGTACGAGAAGTCGCTGTCGTCGATCGAGGAGATCCGCGCGCGGCGCGGACCGGTCGTCGCGATCACGCAGCCGGGCGACGAGTCGCTGCCGACGAAGGTCGACGACGTGATCGTCGTGCCGCACACCGAGCCGGTGCTGAGCCCGATCCTGCTCACGATCCCGCTGCAGCTGCTCGCCTACGAGACCGCGGTCGCGCTCGGGCGCGACGTCGATCAGCCGCGCAACCTCGCCAAGAGCGTCACCGTGGAGTGAGCGGCAGCGGGCAGGGCCTCGCCTCCACCCGGTGCCGGCGACGCCGGAACCCTCAGATCTTGCGCGGCGAGGGGAGCAGGTCGTCGAAGCGCGGCGCGCGCCTCTCGGTCTTCGCGGCGAACGATTCCATCATGTCGCCGGCCTGGAACATGCCGGTCTGCCAGGTCGCGACGTAGTTCAGGCTGTCCGCGACCGAGTGGTCGCGCGCGTAGGTGATCATCTCCTTCGAGCCCCAGATCGCGAGCGGGCTCTTGTGCGCGATCTCCTCGGCGATCTCCATCACGCCGGCGAGCATCGCCGCCTGATCCGGGTAGACCTCGTTGACCAGCCCGACCTCGCGCGCACGGGCAGCCGACATGCGGCGGCCGGTGTAGGCGAGCTCGCGGACGACGCCCTCGGGGACGATCTTCGGCAGGCGCTGCAGCGTACCGACGTCGGCGGTCATGCCGATGTTGATCTCCTGGATGCAGAAGAACGCGTCGGCGGTCGCGTAGCGCATGTCGCAGGCGCTCACCATGTCGACGCCGCCGCCGATGCAGCCGCCCTGGACCGCGGCCAGCACCGGCATGCGCGCGCGCTCCAGCGCGTTGAAGCTGTCCTGCAGATGCAGCACGATCAGGCGCAGGTTCGCGCGGGTGCGTCCGATCTCCACGCCGTCGCCCGCACCGGCGGACGACGCGACGCCCGAGTCGCCGGTGAACACGGAGAGGTCCATCCCGGCCGTGAAGTGCTTGCCCGTCGAGGACAGGACGATCGCGCGGGCGCGCCCCTCGTCGCTGATTCCGTTCACGATCTGCGGCAGCTCCGACCAGAAGGCTGGCGTCATGGTGTTCAGCTCGGCCGCGCGCGTCAGCTTGACGTGCGCGATCTTGCCGACGTTCTCGACCGCGAAGCAGGTGTACGACACGGGATCCTCCTCGGCGGCAGTTAGCGGACGCGGCGTCGCCGCGCGACCTGCGGCAACGATGATCCCCGCCGCAGCCGGACGCTTCGCTCTGGCGCGGGGCACGCGCGCGTGCGATGACGCGGTTGCATGTCGGACTGGTTCGCGGGCGCTCGTCTCGGGATGTTCATCCACTGGGGTCACTGCAGCACGCGCGGCCTCGAGCTGTCGTGGCCGCTGGTCGGCGGCAACCAGGCGCTGCCCCGCTGCCAGGACCTGCCGGTGGCGGACTATCAGTCGACCGCGACGACATTCTGTCCGCAGCCCGGCAGCCCGCGGATCTGGCTCGAAGCCGCGAAGCGCGCGGGCATGCGCTACGCCGTCTTCACCACGCGCCACCACGACGGCTTCTCGATGTTCGATACGAAGCTGTCGGACTTCTCGGTCGCGCGCGGACCGTACGGGGGCGACATCGTGCGCGAGTTCGTCGAGGCGACGCGCGCCGCCGGGCTCAAGGTCGGCTTCTACTACTCGCTGTCGGACTGGCACCACCCCGACTATCCCGCGTTCACCGACGCGAGCCGTCCGTACCGCTTCGGCACGGAGTCGAAGCCGACCGAAGAGCAGTGGGCGCGCTACCTCGAGTACGTGTTCGGGCAGGTGCGCGAGCTGCTGACCAGCTACGGGAAGATCGACGTCATCTGGTTCGACGGCGGCTGGGAGCGGACCGGCGCCATGTGGCGCTCGCTGGAGCTCGAGAAGATGATCCGCGAGCTGCAGCCCGGCATCCTGATCAACGACCGCCTGCCCGGCTGCGGCGACTACGACACGCCCGAGCAGTTCGTCCCGGCGCTCCCACCGGCGCGCGCCTGGGAGACGTGCCTCACCATGAACGAGAGCTGGGGCTACAACCCGTCGGACACCGACGAGAAGTCGTCGCACGACCTGATCCACACCATCTGCGAGGTGGCGTCGCGCGGCGGCAACCTGCTGCTCAACGTCGGCCCCACGGGTGACGGCAGCCTGCCGCCGAACCAGGTCGAGCGCCTCGACGCGATCACGCGCTGGATGCGTCGCAACGGCGACGCGATCCTCGATACGACGCCCGGCCTCGAGCCGTGGCAGTTCGACGGTCCGACGACGCGCAAGGGAGACCGCATCTTCCTGCACGTCCTGGCGCGCCCGTACGAGAGCGTGAAGGTGCGCAACATCCCGGTTCGCAGGGTGAAGGCCGTGCGCGCCGTCGGCACCGACACCCCGCTCGAGCACCGGGCGCGCTGCGCGGTTCTCGACACCCTCTTCAAGGCGAACCCGATGGGCGAGCTCACGATCCGGGTCCCGGCGTCGGTGATCGACGAGTTCGCAACGGTGATCGAGCTGACCATGGAGCCCGAGGCCTGACGCGGACGCACCCGTTCGCTAGAGAGCAGTCGTGGATCCGAACGCACACGCCGTCGCCCTCGCCTGCAAGGGCTTCCTCGACGACGACGAAGGCCGCCGCTTGCACGACCTGGGCCGCGAGTGCGCACCGCTCGGCCCGGTGGTCGAGATCGGCAGCTACTGCGGCAAGTCGACCGTCTACCTCGGCTCCGGCGTGAAGGCCGCAGGCGGGCTGCTGCTTTGCGTGGACCACCACCGCGGCTCGGAGGAGCACCAGGTCGGCGAGGAGTACCACGATGCGGACCTGTTCGACGCGCGCGTCGGGCGCCTCGATTCGCTGCCCGAGCTGCGCCGCACGCTGCACCTGGCGGGACTCGACGACACGGCGATCCCCGTGGTGGCGCCGTCGCCCGTGGCCGCGCGCTTCGTCGTCGGCGACCTCGGGATGGTGTTCATCGACGGCGGCCACAGCCACGCCGCCGCGCACGCCGACTACGAGTCGTGGTCGGGCAAGATCGCCCGGGGTGGCGTGCTCGCGATCCACGACCTGTTCCCGGACCCGAACGACGGCGGGCAGGCGCCGATCGAGATCTACCGCCGCGCACTCGCGTTGGGACTCTTCGAGGAGCTGCCCGGCACGAAGACGCTCGGCGTCCTGCGTCGTCGCTGAGAGCTGCGCCTTCGCCGGACGCGGCTCCACCGTCGCGCCCCGCGGCGGGGCGTCGCTCACCCCCTGCGCCGTGCTATCCCGGCGCAGGGGGTGAGCGATGATCGAGCGGATTCCCTTCGGACGCACCGGCCACCACAGCACGCGCGTACTCTTCGGGGCGGCGGCGCTCGCCAGCATGCGGCAGGAGCGCGCCGATGCGCTGCTCGAGCAGGTCCGCGCGGCCGGCGTCGATCACGTCGACACCGCGGCAAGCTACGGCGACGCCGAGCTGCGGCTCGCACCGTTCCTGTCGCGCCGCCGCGCGGAGGTCTTCCTCGCGACCAAGACCGGCCAGCGCACCGCGGACGGCGCGCGCGCCGAGCTGGAGCGCTCGCTCGAGCGCATGGGCGTCGAGCAGGTCGACCTGATCCAGCTGCACAACCTGGTGGACGAGGACGAGTGGCAGACGGCGCTCGGACCCGGCGGCGCGCTCGAGGCGCTGGTGCGCGCACGCGACGAGGGCCTGGTGCGCTTCCTCGGGGTCACCGGGCACGGCACGCAGGCCCCGGCCATGCACCTGCACGCGCTCGAGCGCTTCCCGTTCGACTCGGTGCTGGCACCGTACAACCGCGCCATGATGGCGCAGCCGGAGTACGCGGCCGACTTCGAGCGCCTCGACGCCGCGTGCCGAGCCCGCGGCGTGGCGCTGCAGACCATCAAGTCGGTCGCGCGCCGGCGCTGGCGCGACGAGGACACCGGGAAGCGCTTCAGCTGGTACATGCCGCTCCGCGACCGCAACGCGATCCGCCGCGCCGTCCACTACGTCCTCGCGCGTCCGGGCGTGTTCCTCAACAGCTCGAGCGACGCGACCATCCTGCCGCTGATCCTCGAGGCGGCGAGCCTGCCCGTGGTGGCGCCGAGCGACGAGGAGCTGGCGCGCGACGCCGCGGACTTCGGTGTCGAGCCGCTGTTCGTGCACGGGGTATCCGACGCGATCTGACGCAGGCCGTGCGGCGGGTCGGACGCGACCTGACGCGAGCCGTGCGGCGGGTCCGACGCGATCTGACGCAGGCCGTGCGGCGGGTCGGACGCGACCTGACGCGAGCCGTGCGGCGGGTCCGACGCGATCTGACGCGAGCCGCGCCGCACGTCGACGCGATCTGCCCCCCGTGGCTGCGACGCCGCGGGCATTCGACCTTCGGGGCTGCGACGACTGCGTCGCCGCTCGTGGAGCCGGCTCAGACGTCGAACGCCGGATCCTCGACGTCGACGTGCGCCGGCACGCGCCGCGGCCCCTCCTGCGCCACCCGCTCCGCGCGCAGGGACGGTGCCGCCACGACGCCCAGGTCGTCGCCCGCGAGATCGCGGAAGAACGTCCGCGTGGCGTTGTCTCCCGCGAGCGCGTCGTGCGCGAGGAGCACCGTCGCCGCGGTCCACGTCGTCTGCTCGGTCTCGGGCCAGCGGATGCGGTCGGGGTGCGTGGTGCCGGTCCAGTAGCTGCCGTTCTCGAGCCGCTGGTCGCGCATCCAGAGCACGACCTGCCGGGCACGTCCGGACAGGCCGACGGAGTCGAATGCGAGCGCGAGCTCGCAGCTCTCGGCAACGGTGTACCACGGACGGTCCTTGACGCAGCGGCAGCCGACGCCGTCCTCGATGAAGGTCGCGTTCTGCGTCGCGTCGAGGAGGTGCAAGCGCCCTTCACGGCCGCGCAGCGCGCCGCCGAGGACCGGGTAGTACCAGTCCATCGAGTGGCGGCCTTGCGGCTCCGGCAGGTCGTCCTTCTCGAAGCGCGCGCGGTCGTAGCGCAGCAGCCGGACGATGCCCTCGCGCGCCTGACGCCACGCCGGGCGGGCGATGCCGAGACGCTCGGCGACGCGCACGGCGCACACGAGACTGCCATGGATCGACGACGTGCCGGTGATCAGCGGCGCGCGCCACGGCTTACCGTGCGGGTCGAGCGCCCAGGCGATGCCACCGCACGGCAGCTGGTGCCGCACCACGAAGTCGGTCGCCCTGGACACCATCGGCCACAGCTCGGCGAGCAGGTCGGCGTCGGGCTTCGCCGTGAACTGGTGCCACACGCCGGTCGCGACGTAGGCCGCGTGGTTGGTCTCGCGCGTCGCGTTGCTGACGGCTTCACCGCGCCACTCGCCGGGCCACGAGCCGTCCTCGTTCTGCGTGCGCGCGAGGAATCGGTAGGCCGCGGTCGATTCCGCGTGGCGTCCTGCGACGGCGAGGCCCATCGCCGCGTGCACCATGTCCCACGGATCGGTCTTGCCGCCGCGCTGCCACGGAATCTCGCCGCTCGGCAGCTGCTGCGACGAGATCCACGCCGCACTCTGCTCGAACTCGAGGTGCGTGAGCGGTCCTCGCTTCGCCTCCATGCCCAGCTTCGCGCGTCCTCGCATCGGCGTCATCCTTTGACGGCGTAGAGCACGATGCTCTTGCCGATCAGGGGGTTCAGCGCCTCCTCGACGAGACGCGTGATGCGCGGCCGGGACATCAGGTCCCAGACCAGCATGCGATGGTAGAGCTCGACCGGCAGCGCCTTCTCGCGGTCGACACCGACCAGGCACCTCAGCCACCAGTACGGCGCGTGCAGCGCGTGCGCGAAGTGGCTCGCGAAGATCCGGTAGCCGTTGCGCTCGAGCAGCCCCTTGATCGTCGAGCGCAGGTAGATGCGTACGTGCCCGCCCGGCGTGTTGCGGTAGCGCCTCGAGAGCGCCCAGCACACGGCCTCGGGCAGCGTGCGCGGAACGGAGACGGCGAGCACGCCGCCCGGCTTCAGCACGCGCGAGACCTCGCACAGCGCGCGCTCGTCCTCCGCCAGATGCTCGAGGACCTCCGAGATGATCACGCAGTCGAAGGCGGCGGTCGCGAACGGCAGCTCGTAGATGCTGCCCTGGAACGCTCCCCACGGGCCCGCCTCGGGCGACGACCCGCCGACCGCGGGCGGCAACGCGTCGAGCTCGCGCAGCGACGCCGCGGTGTCGACGATCTCCTTCCTGCCGAAGTCGAGCGCGACCGCGGTGACGCCGGGCAGCGCGCGGACGCCGCGCGAGTGCCGACCACCGCCACAGCCCACGTCGAGCACGCGCGTGCCGGGCTTCAGGTTCAGGCGCTCGAACTCGACGGTCAGCATGCCAGCGCCTGTCCGTGCGCGTGCCTGCCGATCAGCTCGCGATACGACTCGACGGTACACTCGGCCGCGCGCCGCCAGGTGAACAGCTCGAGCACGCGCGCGCGGCCGGCGGCGCCCATCGCGCGACGCAGCTCCGGTGCATCGAGCAGCGCGCCGATCGAACGTGCGAGCTCGGGTGCCGAGCCGGGCGCCACGAGCAGCCCCGCCTTGCCGTCGCGTCCCACGACCTCCGGGAGCGCGCCGGCCGTCGTCGAGACCACCGGGACCTCGCAGGCCATCGCCTCGCCCGCCGGAAAGCCGAAGCCCTCGTAGAGCGACGGCACGACCGCGACCGTCGACTCGGCGTACGCTCGCGCGATCTCCTCCGCTGCGACGCGCCCGGTGAAGTGCACGGCGTCCTCGAGACCGAGCTGGTCGACCAGCTTCGCGGTCTGGGTGCGCAATCCGGGCGAGCCGATCACCTTCAGCTCGAGAGTGGGCCGCGTGCGGCGCAGCTCCGCGAGCGCTTCGAGCAGATACGGAAAGCCCTTGAGAGGGGAGTCGGCGGAGAGCGTGGTGATGAGCCGGTCCGGACGGCGCTCGATCCCCGAGATCGGGTGGAAGACGTCGAGGTTGATGCCGTTGCCGACCACCCGCAGGCGATCGCCCGCGATGCCGTAGTCGGTCTGCAGGTCGCGCGCCGAGGCTTCGGAGACCGTGAGAACGCGGTCGAGCGCTCGGGACACCCGCTGCTGCACGGGCAGGAAGCTGTACCAGCGACGCAGCCCCCAGCGCTTGACGTACGTCGAGGCGGCCTTCATCGCGATGCGGAAGTCCATCGTCACCGGGTGGTGGATGGTCGCGACGACGGGCAGGTGGGGGCGCATCGCGAGCAGCCCGGGACCGAGGCATTGATTGTCGTGCACGACGTCGTAGTGCCGGGCGTGCGCCTCGCGCTGGAACTTGCGGGCGACGCGGCGGGAGAACGTGAGCGGCTCCGGGAAGCCGCCGGTCACGGTGTGCGCGTACTCCGAGACGTTGATCGGGTCGCGCAGCTCGCGCAGCGTCGGGCGGCGGAAGAGCGCGGTCTCGTCCCACAGGTCGAGGCTCGGGACCTTCACCAGGCGCACGCCGTCGGCCAGCTCCGGGTAGGGCGGCCCGCTCCAGACGTCGACCTCGTGGCCGAGCTGGCGCAGCTCCTGGCTGAGCAGCCGGACGTAGATGCCCTGCCCGCCCGAGCGCGGATTTCCGCGGTAGGTGAGCAGACAGATCCGCAGCGGTTTCCCGGCCAATCGAGCACCCCAAGTTGGAGAGAGAGACGCCAGGGACGGACGACCGACCGAGTGCTCGGGTCCGCCCCAGCGAACGGCTTGGTTACGGCTTGAGACGGGCGTTTGCAACAAACCTGCGCTGTGGCTGCGAATACCCGGGCCCCGCGAAATTCCGCCGGTTTCGCCCCGCTCGCGGCGCCGGCGGGCGCTGGCGGCGCTTGACAGCGCGCCGCTTCGGGGCGGACGGTCGCACGACATGACCGTGACCGCACGCCGACCGCTCGGCCCCGACGATCTCGTCCTCTGCGCCGGGACGATTCCGGGCGCGAGCTTCGCCGAGCGCGTCGCCGCGGCCGCCGCCGGGGGCTTCTCGGCGATCTCGCTGCGGGTCCGCGACCACGTCCGGGCGCGCGCCGAAGGGCTGTCCGACGCGGACATGCGCGCCCGGCTCGCCGACGCGGGCATCGCCGTCGCCGAGGTCGAAGTCCTGCAGGGCTGGCGGCCCGGGATCCGGGTCGGCCGCAACGTGCCTCCAGCCGACGAGGTGCTCGCGATCGCGGCGGCGGTCGGCGCACGATCGGTCTGCGTCGTCGAGGGGCCGGGCGAGCCGCCGCCGATCGACGAGGCCGCGCGCACCTTCGGGGCGCTCTGCGACCGGGCGGCGGACGCGGGACTGATGCTGCACTTCGAGTTCTTTCCAGGCTCGGCGCTCGACCTCGACACGTGCCTCGCCATCCTCGACGCGGCCGACCGCCCGAATGCCGGCCTCACGGTGGACACCTGGCACCTGGCGCGCACGCCGGGCGGACTCGAGCGCCTGCGCGCGTCCGGCGCGCGCGTGGTCGCGCTGCAGCTCTGCGACTCGCCCGCGATGACGGCACCGGAGCCCGACTACATGGCGGCGACCCTCACCGGACGCCTCGTGCCGGGCACCGGCGCGCTCGACCTCGCGGGCTTCGTGCGCGCGATGGACGAAGACGGGTGCCAGGCACCCCTCGGCGCGGAGATCTGGTCCGACGTGCTGGCGCGGCAGCCGCCGGTCGAGGTCGCGCGCCGCGTGGGGTCGGCGCTGCGCGTGCTGGTCGCCGCGGTGCGCCCTGTCCGCGTCGCGTGAAAGCCGGCCGCGGACGCGACGTGCGGCGTCCCACGCGCGGGAGCGGAGTTCAGCGGAGTCCCACGCGCGGGAGCGGAGTTCAGCCGAGTCCCACGCGCGGGAGCGGAGTTCAGCCGAGTCCCACGCGCGGGAGCGGAGTTCAGCGGAGTCCCACGCGCGGGAGCGGAGTTCAGCCGAGTCCCACGCGCGGGAGCGGAGTTCAGCCGAGTCCCACGCGCGGGAGCGGAGTTCAGCCGAGTCCCACGCGCGGGAGCGGAGTCCAGCGGAGTCGCTTGATTGACGGGGGCGCGAGATTTGACGATCATCCCCGCCGATGGCAGCAAGCGCGCCCCGCGACCCGAACGACCGGCGCTGGCGCGGCTTCGTCGCCGCCAGCGCTCGTCTCGCCGGCGACGCCGAGCCGGCCGACGTCTTCGCCGCCATCCTCGACGCGGTGATCACCTTGCTCGACCTCGAGGCGGCGAGCATCGGCCTGATCGACCCGACCGGCACGCGCGTGCGCTTCGTGCTGTCGCGCGGCCCGGCGAAGCTCGACGAGTTCGAGGTCGAGGTCGGCGTCGGCATCGCCGGCTGGGTCGCGAAGACCGGCGAGGGCCTGGTCGTCAACGACGTCGCGCGCGACCCGCGCTTCTTCAAGGGCATCGACGAGAGCTCGGGCTTCCAGACGCGTGCGATCCTCTGTGCGCCGCTCGCGCACGAGGAGCGCATCCTCGGCATCATCGAGGCGATCAACCCCAACCGGCGCGACGCCTTCACCGAGGCCGATCTCGAGCTGCTGACCGCGTTCGGCGCGGTCGCGGCGAGCGCCATGGAGCGCGCGCGCGCGGTGTCGGCGCTGCGCGGCAGCAACGCCGAGCTCCGCGCGGCCGCGAGCGAGCGCTACAAGCTGGTGCTCGGGCCGAGCCGTGCGATGCGCGCCGTGCTCGACCTCGCGTCGACCGCGGCTGGCTCGTCGAGCACCGTGCTGCTGCTCGGCGAGAGCGGCACCGGCAAGGAGGTCGTGGGGCGCGCGATCCACCATTGGAGCACGCGAGAAAAAGGCCCGTTCGTCGCGGTCAACTGCACCGCGCTCAGCACCGAGCTGCTGGAGAGCGAGCTGTTCGGCCACGAGCGCGGATCGTTCACCGGCGCGGTCGCGCAGCGCAAGGGCCGCTTCGAGCTCGCCGACGGCGGTACGCTGTTTCTCGACGAGATCGGCGAGCTGGCGCCGAGCCTGCAGGCCAAGCTGCTGCGCGTGCTGCAGGACCGTGAGTTCCAGCGCGTGGGCGGCGAGAAGACGATCCGCGTCGACGTGCGCATCGTCGCCGCGACCAACCGCGACCTGCGCGTGGCGGTGCGCGAGCGAACGTTCCGCGAGGACCTGTACTACCGGCTGAACGTCATCACGATCGACCTGCCCGCCCTGCGCGAGCGGCTCGAGGACGTACCGGGTCTGGTCGAGCACTTCGTCGAGCACTTCTGTCGCGAGATGGGCCGCCCGTTGCTCCAGGTCGCCGACGAGACGCTGGCCTGCCTGCGCGCCTACCCGTGGCCGGGCAACGTGCGCGAGCTGCAGAACGCGGTCGAGCGCGCGATCGTCCTCACCAGGGGCGCCACGATCCGGGTCGCGGACCTGCCGCGCGACATCCGCGAGCCGGATGTTGGTGCCGCGCACGCGGGCAACGGCGCCAACGACGTTCCCGACGAGCTCGACTTGCGCGAAGCGATCGACGTCTTCACCCGGCTGCGCGTCACGCGCGCGCTCGCCGCGGCGGGGGGCAGCCAGACCGACGCCGCGCGGCGTCTCGGCCTGCCGCAGTCGAACCTGTCGCGGCTGATGAAGCGCCTCGGCCTGCGATGAGCCTCGCTGGACGGTACCGGCTGGTCTGTGTTGCGGCCGGCCTGGCGGCCGCCTGGCTGCCCTTCCTGCTGCATGGCCCGGTTCCGGAGAAGCTCGACCGGGTGCGCATCAACGGCGCGCTCGCGGTGTGGGGCTGGTACGTCGCGCGCATGCTGATCGGCGTCGTGGTCGCCTCGACCACCTGGCCGCACCCGTGGTGGCTGCGCGGCGGGCTGTTCGGGGCACTCGTGATGCTGCCGTCCGCGATCTTCTCCGCCGCGACGCCGGGTTGCGGTCCGGACTGCGCGGCGATGAACGTCTCCACCGGCGCGCTGGTCGGACTGCTCGCGGCCGGGGCCGCATGGCTCGCTACGGGCCGGGACCACGCGTGAAGCTGAGCGGAGACGATGCGGGCCGGGCTCGCCTGCACGAGGGCACGCTCATCTCCCTCCTGCGACGTACCCTCGGCGAGCAGCCGCCGATCTCCTGGCAGCTCCGGCTGCCGAGCGGCTCGACGGTTCGCTTCGGTGCCCAGGAGCCCGCGTTCGCGGTCGCGATCCGCGACGACGCGGGGATGGCCGCGCTGCGCTCGCTCGACGAGCTGCGCCTCTGCGAGGCCTACATGGAGCGGCACCTCGACCTCGACGGAGACCTGCGTGCGGTCGTCGCGCTGCGCTCGCACCTCACCGACGCGAGCCGCTGGATCGGCCTCTGGCGGCGGCTGGAGCCGCTGCTCGTCGGCCGGACGCGCGCGCGCGCCAGGTGGGTGCAGCACCACTACGACGCCGACGACATCCAGCTCGCCTTCGTCGAGCAAAGCTACAACGCCTACACGCCCGGCGTCTTCGAGCATGACGACGAGCCGCTCGAGGACGCGACCGAGCGCAAGCTGCGCCTCGCGTTCGAGGGTCTCGGGCTACGCGCCGGTGACCGCCTGCTCGACGTCGGCTTCGGCTGGGGCCCGTTCGTCCGGTACGCGGGCCGGCGCGGCGTGCACGTCACCGGGCTCACGCTGTCGCGGCAGCAGCTCGCCTTCGTGCAGCGCGCCGTGGTGGACGCCGAGCGGCTGCCGGTCCGCTTGCTGCTCGAGGACTTCTTCGCGCACCGCCCCGCGGCACCCTACGACGCGATCACGGTGTGCGGCGCGATCGAGGAGCTGGCCGACTACCGCGGCGTGATGGCGCGCCTCGCCGCCTGGCTCGTTCCGGGCGGCCGGGCGTACTTCGACTTCCTGTCGGCGCGCGCAGACTTCGTCCTGCCGGCGTTCGTGAGCAAGCACGTCTTTCGCGGCGGGACGAGTCGCGTCTACCTGCCGCGTCTGATCGAAGCCGTGATCTCGTCACCGCTCGAGCTGTGCTCGCTGCTCGACGACCGGCGCAACTACCAGCGCACGTCCCGCCACTGGTACGAGCGCCTCGAGGAGCGGCGCGACGCGATCCGCAGCCGGCACGGCGAGCACGCCTACCGCCTGTTCCGGCTCTACCTCGCCGGCACCGAAGCGATGCTCGCCGACCCGTCGTACTTCGCGGGTGCGTACCGGATGCTGCTCGAGCTCCCGGCCGACGGGGCCGCCGCCGCCGAGCGTCACGCAGCGCCCTCCTGAGCGCGCCGGGCGACGACGCCCTCGAGCGCGGCGAGGTCGGTCGTGAGCCCCAGCACACGAAACTCCTCGCGTGCAACGGCGAGATGTTCCGCCGCGTCCCCGCCGGCGACGCGCAGCGCGGGGGTCCACGCCAGGGCGTTCGCGAGCGCGGCGTGCGTCCGGCCGTTCTCCGGACGCGTCCCGAGGCGCTCACCCTCGGTCAAGGCACGCGTCCACGTGTGCAGGGCACGCCGGCGCCGGCCGCCCAGCTCGTGCAGGCAGCCGACCAGGCGCAGGACCTCGGGCCGCAGCCACGCCACCTTCGCGGCCGCGGCCAGGGCACCGCGCGCCGTTCGGCGGGCCGCGCCCAGGGCGCCGCGCGCCGGTGCCGCCCGGGAGCTCCCGAGCTCGGCGAGCTGGAGCATCAGTCGCGACCGGAGCAGGTGGGCGCTGTACAGCGGCGGTACGCGGCCCATGCGCGCACGGAGCCGGTCGGCGTCGAGCATCGTCGCGCGCGCCTCGTCGATCTCCCCGCGCAGCACGCGCACCTTCGCCGCGACGCTGAGCGCGATCAGGTTGATGTTCGGATCCTCGTGCTCGGTCACGTAGGTCTGCGCCGCCGCGAGCGCGCGGTCGAGCTCCCGGCGCTCGGTGTAGAGGAACGCGAGCGTGCTGTGCCGGTTCGAGCGCGCCAGGTCGTAGCTGTAGAGCTCCTCGATCTGCTGGATCCGGACGCCGTGCTGCTCGGCCTGAGCGAAGCGGCCCTGCGCTACCAGCTTCGCCGCCTCGAGGCCGAGGTGGGAGGCGACGTCCCAGAGCTGGCCGACCCCGACCGCCGCGTCGACCAGTGCTGCGTCGATCTCGTGCCGTCGGTCCCAGTCACCGGCGAGGAAGTGGTGGAAGAAGCGCATCATCCGCACGAGGAAGACCTCGGCGACGTCGTCCGCACGGACGTAGCGCTCGGCGAGAGCGAGGAAGCGCTCCGACATCGAGAACGAGACGCCGCCGAACGAGAACAGGCCGATCATGCCGGCGTACATGCCGCCGGCGTTGCGCACCGTCGTGGGGTCGACCGCGCGCAGCGTGCGCAGCGTCTCGGTCGCGTCGAACACGAAGCGCGTCGGGTCGGCGGTGGTCTGCGCGCGTGCCCGGTCGAACATCAGCTCGATCAGCTCGCGATCCTCGTTCCGCGCCGGCGGGCGGGGGGCGGGCGCCCGGCGCAGCCACACGTCGCCGGCCACACGCACCAGCGTCGTCGCGGCGCGCACCGTCATCTCGGCAGCGTGACGGGGGACGCGCTTGCCGAGCAGCTCGATCGCCCGGTTGAAGTGCCGGCTCGCGTCCACCATGTGGCCGCGGTTCAGGAACGCCCCGGCCAGCCGCTTCTCGAGGTCGGCGAGCTTGCGCGCGTCTGCTCCGTCGCCGTGCAGGCGTGTGAACAGCTCGGACGCCTCCTCGAAGAACGCGAGCGCCTCGGCGGTCGCCGCGACGCGCGCCGCCTCGTCGCCCGCCTTGAACAGGAACTCCTCCGCGCGGTCGGCGTCGCCGGCCATGCCGAAGTGATAGGCGAGCATTCCGAAGTAGCCCGGGCTGCTCTCCGGCAGCTCGGCGCGCACCGCCTCGGCGACACCCCCGTGCAGCTCGCGACGCTTCGACTCGAGCAGCGACTCGTAGGCGGCCTGCTGGATCATGCGGTGCTTGAACGCGTACTCGACGACCCCGCCACGGCTCTGCTCGACCAGGAGCTGCGCTGCGACCAGCTCGCGCAGCTCCGCCTCGATCTCCGTCGTCGCGCCGGTGATGCGACCGAGCAGCGCCGCGGTGAAGCTCCGCCCGATCACCGACGCCGCCAGGGCGGCCTGCTTGCGGTGGGGCGGCAGCCAGTCGAGGCGCGACAGCACGACCTCCTGCACGGTTGCGGGGATCGTCGCACCGGAAACGGCGGCGGTCGCGCGCAGGCCGAGCGGCGTCACCTCGACGTGGCCCTGCTCGAGCAGCGCGCGCAGAACCTCCTCGACGTAGAGCGGGTTTCCCGCGGCCTGCGTCTCGACCCGATCGCGCACCTGGCGGGGGAGATCCCCGGGCGGGAAGAGGCTCGTGAGCAGGCGGCGCGTGTCCTCGACCGCGAGCGGCTCGAGCTCGATCTCGACGACGTGGCCGGCGGGCAGCGTCCGTGCCGCATCGCGCACCGCTTCCGCGGTCTCGGCAAAGCCCGGACGAGCGGCGGCGAGGATCAGGATCGGCGCATCGAGGACGATGCGGATCACGTCGATCAGCAGCTCGCTCGACGAGAGATCGGCCCAGTGCAGGTCCTCGAACACCAGCACCAGTGGCCGCTCGCGGGCGCTCACCACCAGCAGCTCCTTCAGGCCGCGCACGAGCAGGCGGTCGAGCGCCTCACCCTTGACGCTCGCCAACCGCTCGCGCTCCGCCGCGGCGAGCGGGACACCCATCACCGTCGCGACGAAGGGGAAGACGTCGTCGGCCGCAGGGCCGCACGCACGGTGCACGCGCCGGCGAAGGCGCTCGGCGGCGCGGACCTCGTCATCACCCTCCGCGACGCCGGCGAAGGCGCGCAGCAGATCGACCAGCGGGTGGTAGCGGAGCCCTCGGCCGATCGCGACCGATCTCCCCTGAAGCCACTCGAGCGCGCCCGCCTCGGGACTTGCCGCCAGCTCCGCGAGCAGCCGCGACTTGCCGAGACCCGGCTCGCCGACCACGAAGGCGACGCCACCCTGCCCTGCTGTCAGCGCCGCCAGCGCGCCGCGCAGGGACGCGAGCTCGCGCTCGCGGCTGACGAAGCGCTCGAACAGGGTCTCCCCCGTCCCGACCGCCGGCCGGTAGATCTGCTCGCGCTCGGAGAGCAGCGCGTACGCGGGGGTCGACCCGCCGCGGCCGCCGAGGGGAAGGTCGGGTACCGCCTCGAAGGCGAAGTCGCGCCGCGTCGCCCGCCAGGTCTCGGTGCCGACGTAGACGCGGCCCGGCGGTGCGACGTCCTTCAGGAGCGACGCCACACCGACGCTGTCACCCATCAGCGCGAACTCGCGCAGCACGGGACCGCTCACGTCGGCCGCGATGGAGAGCCCGGTGTCGATGCCGACGTGCACCCCCAGCGGGGGCTCGAGGCCACGCGCCGCGCTGTACTCACGCACGCGACGCAGCATCTCGATCGAGGCGTTCACCGCGGCGCGCGGCGCGTCCTCGAGAGCCACCGGAACGCCGAACACGGCGAGCACGCAGTCGCCGAGATACTTCTCCACCGTGCCCCCGTGCTTGACGGCGACCTCGTGCAGCACGCGCAGGCAGCCGCTGACGATCTCGCGCGCCGCGCGCACCTCCATCTGCTCGGACATGCGCGTGAAGCCGGTGATGTCGGCGAACAGCACGGTGGCGCGGCGGCGCTCGGCCTCGGTGCCACGCTCGGGCTCGCCCGCGGCGAGCGCACTCTCGGTCTCGAGAGCGCCGGCGAGCCAGGCGGCCGTGATGAGGCGAAGCGGGTTCCCCGCGGCGCGTCGCACCACCAGCGCGCGTGTCGCCGGCGACAGAGCGCGCTCGCGGGCGACGTGCGCGACCAGTGCGTCGCAATCCGTCGCGGCGAGCGGCCCGAGGGCGATCTCCAGGCCTGCCGCTGCCGGTCCCTCCGGGATCGCACGGGCGCCCGGTTCGCGCAGCACCAGCACGCACAGCACGGGGCGCTCGCACGCGAGATCGCACAGCGGCCGCAGAGCGAGCAGGCATTCCTCGGCCGCGTCGTGCAGGTCGTCGCACACCACGAGCACCGGCCGGGGCACGGGGCGGGCGCGCAGCCGCGCGTTCAGGTCGGCGAGCTCCCCGGCCGTGGCCGGGTCACGGAACGACGGCCGGTGCACCTCCACCGTGCTCGCGTCGACCCGCGCCACCAGCTCGCGGCACAGGCGAGACTTTCCCACGCCGCTCGCACCCGACACGATCGTCACGCCACCGGCACCGGCGTGAAGCGCTGCGACGCGGTCGAGCAGTCGCGCGAGCTCCGCCGTACGGCCCTGGAACGGGGTCGCTGCGAACACGTCGAGCTGCTCCGGGGTGACGCCACGGCTCGGCGCGCGCTCCAGCGCGTAGCAGGCGACGACCTTCTCCTTGCCCTTCAGGCGCAGCGGCTCCAGCGGCGTGAAGGCGAAGTCGGCGCGCGCCTCCGTCCAGGTGTCGTGCCCGAGGTAGACGCCGCCTGCCGGCGCGCGCTCCTTCAGGCGCGCGGCGACGTTGACCGCATCGCCCATCACCGCGAACTCGCGCGTGATCGCACCGCGCACGTCGCTCGCCAGGACGTCGCCGGTATTGATGCCGATGTGCAGCGCGAGCGGCTCCGGGCTCTCGACCTGGCGCCGGTAGGCCGCGGTCGCGTCGAGCATCGCCGCCGCGGCGGCGACCGCCGCGCGCTCGGCGTGCGGCACCGCGAAGGGCACGCCGAACACCACCATCATCGCGTCGCCGAGATACTTGTCGACGGCCCCTCCGTGCCGGCGCGCGATCTCGTCGAGCAGCTTCAGCAGGCCCGACACGATGCGGCAGGCGGTCTCGGGGCCGGCGCGGGTGGACAGCGCCGAGAAGCCCAGGATGTCGACGAACGCGATCGTCGCCCGCCGCAGCGCCGGGGCCTCGCTCGGCAGTGGCTCCCCTGCCATGCCGACAGAGGTAGCCGATGGGTTGCTCAGGATCGAGGCGGTCCGGGCAGCTCGTCCGCCGGGGTCGCGAAGACCGGCGCGCCCGCGTGACGGCGCGCACGCCGCCACGCCAGGGCGAGGGCGGCGAGCGCCGCGACGACGCAGGCGAGCGCGAACGCGTCGCCGGTTCGGGCGTAGAGCGTCAGCCCGCTCGCCGCCGCAACCCGCCCGGCGATCGTCGCCTGGCTCGGAAACGGCACCTCGGCGACGACACGGCCGAGCGGGTCGACGATCGCCGAGGGCCCGGCCGTGGAAGCGCGCACCAGGTAACGACGCTGCTCGACCGCGCGCACCAGCGCCATGTCGCTCGCGATCGCCGCGTACTTCGCCGCCCCCACCCAGCTGTCGTTGGTGAGCGTCACCAGCCAGGCGGCGCCGGCGAGGACCCGCGCCGCCGCGAGACGCGGGAACATGGCCTCGTTGCAGATCAGGATCCCGGCCGGTCCGAGCCGCGTCGGCAGCGGCGCGGTCGCCGATCCCGGCGTGAACTCGCGCACGCGTCCGAAGCGCTCGCGCAGGCCGGCTGCACCGAGCAGCGGAAAGGCCTCCGCGAACGGTACGAGCTGCTGCTTCTCGTAGACGCCCGCGACCGTTCCGGTCGGCGTGAGCAGGAAGGCAGCGTTGCGGTAGCGTTCGACGCCACCGGCATCGCGGCCGTGGCGCGGGCCGCCGACCAGCAGCTCCGCCCCTGTCGGGTCGAGCGCGGCGGCGATCGCCGCACGGAAGGCGGGCTCCCGCTCGACGAAGAAGCTCATCGCGTTCTCCGGCCAGACCACGACGTCGGCGCGACCCCGTGCGATCGCATCGCGGGTCAGCGTCAAGTACTTATCGAGATTCGTGCCGTACATCTCCTCGCGCCACTGCGTGCCGAGGTCGAGGTTGCCCTGCACGACCACGACCTCGCCGGCCGCTCCGTCCGTCGTCGCCGGGATCGCGGCCCCGGGCGCGGAGAGTCGCCAGCTCCCGAAGCCGAGCACCAGCACCACCGCCGCGACGGCGCCGAGCGCGCCGCGCGCCGCGTGGCGCACGCCGTCGGGCGCGCTCCGTCGCGCGCGCCAGGCGACCCACAGCTCGACGAGCGCCGCGTTCACCGCGACGACGGGGAAGGCCACCCCGTAGACGCCGGTCACTTCGGCGACCTGCAGCAGCACCGGCACGCGCACCTGCGAGTACCCGAGCAGCGCCCACGGGTTGCCGATCAGCAGCTCGGTGCGGCCGAGCTCGACGGCCACCCAGGCACACGCCGCGAGCAGCGGCGTCGATGCTCGTGGCGCGCGCGCCGTCGCCGCGTACCAGGCGGTGAACAGCATGTAGAACACGCTCGAGGTGAGGATCGTGCCGCCGAGCAGCACGGCGACACCGACGAGCCAGGGCTGCTGCCAGTAGCGGACGATCGCGCCGGGCATCCAGTCCGCGACGACGCAGGCCATCGCCGTCCCCCAGGTGAAGCCGAGCACCAGGGCTGCCCGCGGCGACGTCCCGCGTGCGGCGACCAGCAGCGGCGTGACCGCGACCCAGGCGAGCCAGTGCCAGCCGGGGCCGGGGAATGCCAGGCCGTAGGCAACCGCCGAGCCGAGCGTCAGCAGGAGGCGCGCGCGCACGCTCGCTCGACGCGCCCGCGCGCGTTCACGGGTTCGGGCCGTACGATGCCCGGATCGTCTCGAGCGCCTCGCGGTACCCGCTGCAGCGTGCGCAGCTCGCGATGCTCGTCGCGTCGTCGCCGCACGCGTCGAGCGGCGCCGGGATCGTTCCGGCGCACGGCTTCGCGAGCCGCTTGCCGATCGTCTCGGCCGCGCGCACCAGCGCCATGGCCGTCGTCTCGTCGGTCGGAAGGGCCGTGCTCAGCGGCGACTCGGCGCCCAGGCAGAGCGCGACTGCGTCGCCGCTGAGCCTGCCGTCGTTGATGCGGTCGACGCAGCGGCGCAGCGCGTTGCCGGCGGACGCGACGTGGCTGATCGCCTGCTTGGCGATCGCCTTCTGGCAGCTGCGCTGCTTCGCGTCGTCGATCTCCTGCACGTCGCCGTACGCGAGGTCGGTCGTGCGCACCGCCGCAGCGCCCATCCGGTCGGACAGGCAGTTCACGAGCCCCGCGCTCGTGGTGCCACAGGCGTCGAGCTGCCCGATCAGCGTCGGGGTGCACTTCTGGTCGATCGACGTCTGCAGCACACCCAGCGCGGCGAAGAGCTTCGCGAGCGTGGTGACGTCACCGGGCGCGAACGGCTCGCCGTCAGCGGCGATCCCGCCGCAGGTCGTCGACGCAGGACCGTCGAGCCGGCCGCTCGCGATGCGGTCGAGGCAGGACTGTCGCGCCTTCGCCCAGCTCCTGAAGAGCGTCTGCGCGCCCTTGCCGATCGCGTCCTGGCACGCGTTCGCCGCGGCCGGTGCGACCGGCGGCGCCGCCGGAGCGACGGCCGGACAGAACGGCGTCGGATCGCACGCGTCACCGACGCCGTCGCCGTCGGTGTCGGCGTTCGCTGCGTCGGCGCGCTCGACGCACAGGTCGCTCGAGTCGAACACACCGTCGCCGTCGGCGTCACCGTCCACCAGGACGACGACGTCGCTCTGGTCGCCGTCCTCGTTCACGTCGCGGCCGAGGTCCGACTCGTGGGCGTCGCGGAACACGATCGGCGCGCCGAGGAAGGTGGTCGGCAGCGGCGGCAGGCGGAAGACGCCGTTTCGTGTCTTGACGATCTGCTTCGTCGCGCTGCGCACGTTGAAGATCTGCACCACGGTGTCGTCCGCGAAGCCGTCGCCGTCGAGGTCCTGTTCCCCCTGGTCGTCCTCGCGCGTCAGGAAGGCGACCGAGTCGCCGAGGATCTTGTACGGCAGACCCGGCTCGCAGCCCGGCTGCTCGCACTTGATGGTCGCCTGCTGGGTATCGACCACCTGGTTGGTCACCAGGTCGTAGACGCGCATCACGAGGTCGCTGCAGTCGGCGTCGGTGTTGTCGAACGCGATCTCGTTCTGGTCGTTGCAGTTGAGACGGAAGACCCCGTTCTCGCTGTCGCGGAAGGCGACCAGGTTGCCGCTCACCTCGAAGTCGACGACGTTGCGGCCGATCTCGACCGAGCCCGGCACGCCCTGGCGGTGCACGGCGAGGGCGAGATCCTGGCCGCCGTCGAAATTGACCGCGCGAACCTTCAGCGACACCGCCACGCCCTGGCAGCTGCTGCCCGGACAGTCGGCGGCCTCGTCGCAGGGACTGCCCGCAGCGCTCCCACCGGCGCACACGTCGGTCGCGCCGATCTCGAGCGCGTCGACGCCGACGAGGGTCGGAGGTGCCGAAGGATTGGCGAGCGAGGCGACGACCAGCGTGTCCTCGCCGACGATGCTGTCGCCGTCGGCGTTCCCGACCACGAGGCCCTCCGGCGCCGCGAGCGCCAGGATCTGCGACGAGATCGCGAGCTTGTTGGCGAAGCCCGACGCCGAATCGAGGCCGACGAGCGCGTCCGACGCTGCATCGTAGAGCTTCACCTCGGGGAACAAGGTCCCGAAGGCCTCGCCCGGGCGGATGAAGGCCGCCCGTCCGTTCGCGACCGAAGCGAGCTTGGAGCCGACGGTGGCATCGAGGCCGGCGCGCGTCAGGCCGGTCGTGGTGTCGAAGGCGCGCAGCCGGCTGTCGCGCGCGAACAGGCGGCCCGAGCCCAGGTTGCCGCTCTGCACGTAGACGTGCTCGCTGTCGGGGCTGATCGCCAGGCCGACGGACGCGAGCCCCGAAAAGCCACCGCCCGTCCGGCGGTTGAAGGTCAGGAGGCCGGTCGACGTGTTGCGATCGAGCGCCACCACCTGGGCGGCCGAGTTGACGAAGTAGAGGCCGGTCCCGTCCGGGCTCACCTCGATGCTCCGCCCGCCGCCGATGCCGTCGGCGTCGATCCCCTGAGCGAAGGTGCCGACGAAGGTGAGGAGCCCGGTCACGAGGTCGCGCGAGAAGATGGTGAGGCCGTCCTCCACGTCTGCGATCGCGTAGACGAACCGCCCGTCGGGGCTCACCGCGACGTCGTTCGGACCGCCGAGGAGCGTGCCGCCGTTGCCGTTGTCGACCAGCTCCTGGACGCGGTCGATCGCCGCCGAGTTGTTCTGCCGCGTGAAGACCGCAACGCGGTTGCTGCCGTGCACCGCGACGTAGACGTTCCGTCCGTCGGGGCTGGTCGCGACGCCGCGCGGATTGAGGAAGTCGGTGATGCAGACACGGGTCGCCGAAGGCACGCACCCGGCGCTGTTCTGCAGGATCCGCGTGAGAGTGAGAGTGAGTGCCGGTGTCACGGCGAAGCTGCTCTCGGAGACGTTGAACGCGGTGACGCTGTCCTCGAGCTCCGAGGTCGCGTACAGCGACGCGCGCCGCGAGAGGATCGTCCCGTCCGGAGTGAACGGGGTCACCGCGAGCCGCCTCGCACCCGGAACCGCGACGCTCGCCTCGAGCAGCGAACCACCGATCCCGATCGTGTCGGGCGACAGGGTGACCTTGAACGCCCCGACCCGGCCGGCCGTCGGGGCCGCAACGTAGAGGACGTTGCCCGACGGGTTGAACGTCACCTCGTCGGCGCCATTGGTCACGCCGCAGATGGTGCGCACACCGGAAGAGCCGATGAAGACGCTCGACCCCGTGGCGCCGTCACGCCGGCGGACCTGGATCTCGCCACAGTTCGCGGTCGAAGTCGGCCGGGTGCTGGCGATCAACCGGCCGTCCGGGCTGACGTCGACGCCAAGGCCCTGCTCGATGGAACCGCTCTGCGCCCCGAAGCCGACGTCCGGCTGGCGGAAGTAGACCAGGTCGCCGTCGATCGCGACCGGCTTGCGGTCGACGCCCGGGAACGGGCTGGCGACGAGCGCCGCGCCAGGCGCGTCCGGGGTCACGAGGTCGCCGGCCGCGGTCATGACGCGCAGCAGGTCGTCGGTCGCCGGCTCGCCGTTGCCGTTCAGATCGACGCCGCCCTGCTGCGCCTCGGACTCCAGGAAGGCGACGAAGTCGTCCGACGTATCGATCACGCCCCCCGTGATGGGGTTGACGATCGGCGACGCCGCGCGGCCGGTCAGCGTGCTGGTGAAGGTGGGAACGTCGATCACCTGCACGACGTCGTCCGCGATGTCGGCGTCGGCGCTGAACGGCGGACCGTTCAGGTTGCCCTCGATGCTCTCGTCGCGGGCGAACGCGACCGCGCGCGTCGCCGAGCGCAGGTTCGCGAGCGGCACCGCGGCGCCGGGCTCGACGGTCCAGCGCCCGGCCGGGATCACCACCGGACCGCGTCCGTTGCTCGCGCGCAGGTACTGCAGGTCGAAGATCGGCGGCGCGCCACCGAGCGTCCGCGCGACGCGCACGATGCCCTCCGCACCGTCGCTCGCACCGAAGACCTCGTTGCCCGCATCGGTCGCGCGCAGCAGCGGCGGCACGGGACGCCCGTCGATGGTGAACGAGCGCACGAAGCTCGAGTCGGGCACGTCGATCGGCACGCCGGGCGCGGACTGGAAGGCGTCGATGGTGGTCGAGCCGGAGAGCAGCGCCGCGACCGGCTCCGCCGGCCCGAGCGGCAGGACGTCGCGGTAGTCGAAGGGGATCAGCAGGCTTCCGCTGCCGTCGAGCGCCGCCAGCACGCGGGTCGCCGGCTGGTCGATCAACGTCTGGAACACGTTCGGCGGCGGCAGCACCGTGAGCTGGCGGAAGACCGTCTCGGCCTGCTTGTCGCACGTGGTGTCCGGGCGCGGCTGGAACAGCGGGCCGATGAGCGCCGCGGTCGCACCGCCGTTGAGCACGCGGACCTCGGCCGGGCCGGCGAGTCCATCGGGGAAGGTCGCGCTGGTGGTCGAGGGCATGGTGAAGCGCAGCGTCAAGCATGGGCCGGGGCCTGCCGCGCAATCTTCCACCGTGACGCCGCCGACGGTCACCACCGCTTGCGGGTCTCCGGCGGGAAGGAACGCGACCGTCACCACGTTGGCCGCGGCGCTGGTCGCGAAGCCGGGACCGTCGTCGCAGGCCTGGAGCGAGATCGTCACCTCGTCGCCCGGCGCGACGATCGGGCTCGTCACGCTGCCGAGCGTCGAAGGATAGCTCCGCTCGGCAGGCGGGATGATGTTGCAGAGGGCGTGCGCTGGCGAACGTGCCCCGAGCAGCGACGCCAGGGCGACGAGCATCCCGAGGAAGATCAGCGGACGCCTGGACCGCGGCCGGAGTCGCGCGCGCCCCGCGAACGGCAGCGCGTCGTGCGCGCCACGCACGGCCGCAGGGGCGGGCCCCGGCGAAGGGTCCGAGGAGCCGACATCGACACCGGGTACCACCCGCAAATGGGTAGCGCGCGCCGCCTGTGCTTGTCGACCAGAATCTTTGGTCGATGCCGGCACCGGCCGCAGGTCACCGAACGGATCGGGGTGGGGTCGTCGCGTCAGCACGCTGCACGCTGCAGCACGGTTCGTGCCACCCACGGACCGGAAGCGTCGGTGTCCACCTCCTCGCCGCACGGTCGCCGCAGCACTATAGCGATCCGTCGGCTCTCGAGGCTCGACCGGACCGAAGGTCCGGCGGCGAGCGGGCTCGGCGCGCCGCCAGCACCGTGTGGATGGTGGACGACGACGTGGCCTGCCCGCTCCTCATCACGGCACGCACCTCGCGCGCGCGCCGCGCTCTCTGCGGGTCGCAACGATATATCGAGCGGATCCGCGTGGGCGTGCGTTGCACACGTGGACCCGAGCCGACTCCGCGGCTCCCGCGGTCCTCCGGGCGCGGCGCGATGCTTGCAATCCGACCGTCGAGCGGCGCCGTCGCGCCGCTCGACGCGAAGGAGGAGAGTCATGCATCCCGAGTCATCGAACCGCGCCCGCAGCACCCGCGGGAGGGACTGCGCGCAGCGCCGCGCGCGGACCTCGCCGTCCCCGGCGGCGGCCCTGGCCGCGACCGTGGTGGTCGCGATCACTCTGCTGCAGGCATGCAGCTTCACGGCCGGCCAGTTCCAGAGCCCGCAGGACGTCTACGACATCCTCGACGAGTCGCAGTACGTCGAGCCCTACGCCGGCGATAGATGGACCGTGGTCGACGATCCCAAGCTCCGCGTCGAGCACGGCTGGGCCTGCGCCGCGGCGTCGAGCGCAGCGTCGAGCGAGTACATCGGCCTGCGCGTCGGTGGCTTCACCAGGCTGCCGAGCGGCTTCGACGGCACTGTCTTCCTCAACGGCTGGCACCTCGAGTACCAGAGGACGGACCACCACGTGGTCGGCTTCGGCACCAGCATCTTCAACATCGTGCAGCTGAACGACGTGCTGGTGTGGAACGCCGGCGGCGTGCTCAGCGACAAGAACGGCGACGACGCCTACCGCTGGTGCTACGAATACACGACGCTCGCGTGGGCGCGGCCCGAGCCCAGCCCGATCGTCTTGAAGCCGCGCGTCGACATCCAGGCGATCCACTCGGATCCGCAGGCGAACCTCATGTACGTCGACAGCGTCGCCAGGGACGGCGTCGACAAGATCCCCGGCAGCTTCAGGACGACCGGCAAGCCGCCGCGCGGCGTGCTGCTCGCCGGCTTCGGGTCGAGCTACACCGACGACGACCACCACGTCCTGCAGATCGGCTTCGACCTCGGCAAGGCCAAGGTCAGGCGCAAGCGGATCAAGTGGAAGTCGGACGTCGTCTTCCGCGACAACAACGGCGACGACGGCACGCGCTCGGCGTCGATCGTATCGGTGCTGACCGGCGACAGCGTCAACGTCTTCCATCCGGCAGGCGCCCGGGTCGAGGGCGGCGATGCGCCCGTGGGCTACGTGTCCAACGACCTGGAGCTGGCGGCGCGCAGCGGCGGCAGCGGAATCGTCGGCGCGTGCCTCGGCAGCCCGGCCGAGCGCACCGTCGAGATGGCGATCGTCACGCCACCCTTCACCTGGGCGATCCCGATGCTCACCGGCTGGGATCTCGGCAGCCCGTGCCGCGACAACCACCTGACCCACGTCGGCGCGTGGATCGAGGACTTCCGCTACGTGCGCGTGCCCGGCGAGTCGAACGGCACGCTCTACTACACGATCAAGACCAACTTCGGTGACAAGGACGACATCCCCGGCATGCTCGACCGGGTTCAGGTGGACGTGCTCGGCATCAACCTGCTGCAGTCGCCGGGCCTGGACCCCGGGGCGGGCCGTCCGGCGCCGGGCCCGCGCAAGCCGGGGCCGTTCGCTCCCTGAACGCGGGGCCCGACAGCGAAAGGGGGCACGACACCCGGTCGCGGTGCCGATGCCCCCGGGCGGTGCGAGCCGGGCGGGATCTTCGCGGATCCCGCCCGGCTTTGCTGCGTCCGCCGCACGACCGCAGCTGCAAGGGGATATATCGGCGCGATCTTCGCGGCCTCTGCCGGCAAGCCGTATCGGCGCTCCCTTCACGCAGGACGGGGCCTGCGACGCGCGCAGCCCGCGGCATCGACCTTGCTTTCTCCCTCCACGACGGCGCTCCACCCCGCCGTCGATGGAGGTCCGACATGGATTCGAACGTCGCAGCAGCTCTCGCCCCGAGTCTCCCCCGAGCGCTCGGAACGTCGTCCCGGCAACGCCTCGTCGCAGCAGTCGTGGCCGCGGTCGCGGCGGTCGGGCTCAACCTCCTCCAGGCCTGCTCCTAGACGTCCCCGGTGTCGCTGGACTCGCCGGAGAGCGTCTACAAGATCATCGACGACGCGCCCTACGTGAACCCGACCGAGCAGACGCGCTCGCTGGTCTTCGGCGCGCCCGGCAAGCTGCACGTCGAGCACGGGCGGAGCTGCGCCCGGGCGAACCAGGCCGCTTCCGAGACCTACATCGGCATGCGCATCACCGACAACGTGCTGCTGCCGCGCGGGTACACGGGCATGGTCTACCAGAACGGCTTCGAGCTCCAGTACGAGGACGCCGACCACCACGTCCTCGGACTCGGCGCGACGATCTACAACGTCCACCAGCTCGGCGACATCCTGTTCTGGGACGCGGGCGGGTTGATCAGCGACGTCAACGGCGACGACGACTACCGCTGGTGCTACTCGTACACCGTCGTCGCGTGGCCGAAGCCGCCAACCGGCGTCATCGCGCCGTTCGTCTCCCGCGTCGACATCGAGGCGGTGCAGTCCGACGAGACCTCCGCCCTGATCTTCACCGACGCCGGATCGGGCTCGGTGGACCGGATCAAGGGGCAGTACGTGTCGCCCGACCGGAAGCCGAAGGCCGTCCTGCTCTCGGGCTTCGCGGCGAGCTTCACGGACAACGACCACCACCTCCTGCAGTTCGGCTTCGATCTCGGCAGACCGAAGCTGCGCGGCCGCAAGGTGAAGTGGCGCTCCGACGTCGTGCTCAAGGACAACGACAAACCGCCGTTCCGCTCCGCCGAGATGGTGTCGATCCTGAAGGGCGAGAGCGTCGAGGTGTTCCACCCGAGCACCGTCGTCGTCGAGGGCGGCAACGTGACGAGGGGCTCCGTGAGCAACGACGTGCGCATCACCGCGGCCAAGTCGGAATTCTTCTGCGCCGCGGTCGGCAACCCGTTCACGCGCCGCCAGGTCGTCGTCCAGACGCCTCCCTACACCTGGGCGATGCCGATGCTGACCGGCTGGGACCTGCGCGAGGCGTGCAGCGACCAGCACAAGCGCACTGTCGGCGCGTGGATCGAGAGCTTCAGCTACGTCCGCGAGCCGGGGGCTGCGAACGGCACCCTGCGCTACACGGTGGCGACCGCCTTCGGCGACTCGGACCCCGGACCCGCCTTCGAGAGCCTGCAGGTCGACGTGCTCGGCATCAACCTGCTGGGGCCCACGACCGGCTTCGACCCGGGCGGCCTTCCCCCTTTGCAGCCCTTCAACCCGGGCCTGCGCTGAATCGGCTCTCGCGCGGCACCGGCGTCGCGAACCTTCGGCGGCTGGGCGGGTCGACCAGCGGCGACCCGACGAGGAGCACCCGGACCCTGCGGCCGGGTGCCCTCGTCGGGACGACTCCGGCGGGGCGCCCGAAACGTGGGGCCCGCCGTCGCGGGGATCGAGGTGCCGAGCGCCTGGCCCCCCGTCGGGCACCCGCATCGTGGCGCTTCGGCCCTGCGACGGCCCACCGGGGCGGGATCAGCGCGGCCCCTTCGGCCAGTCCTTCGACACCCGCAGCGACCAGCGCGGCGCGCGCCGCTCGAGGAACGCCATCACGCCCTCGAGCGCGTCTTCACGTCCCATGACGACGTGGTGCAGCGCGGTCTCGCGGCGGCCGATCTCGTCCTTCGACAGCGCCTCGCCGTCCCAGAGCAGGCGCTTGCACAGCGCGACCGACAGCGGCGCCGTGTTGACCGCGATGTCGCGCGCGATCTCCAGCGCCGCCGGCAGGACTTCGGCCGCGGGGAGCGCGCGGCTCGCGATGCCGAGGCGCTCGGCCTCCTCGCCGCGGAACGTGCGCCCCGTCAGGAAGAGCTCCGCGGTGCGCGCGCAGCCGATCGCGCGCGGCACGGTCCAGTGCGAGTACGCGTCGGGGATCACGCCGCGCCGCACGTGCAGGAATCCGTACTTGCCCTCGTGCGCGAAGATGCGGACGTCGCACTGCATGGCGAGCGTGAGGCCGATGCCCACCGCGTGACCGTTCACCGCCGCGATCACCGGCTTGCGGATCGCGAACGCGGGCGGCTCGACTCCGGCGGCGCTGAACCCCTTCTCCTCGCGCTTCTCGAACGTGCTGCCGTCCGGAGCGAGGTCCGCGCCGGCGCAGAACGCGTCGCCCGCACCGGTGAGCACCACCGCGCGGACGTCGTCGTCCTCGTCGCACGCGGTGTAGGCTCGTCCGAGCTCGACGCCCATCAGGCCGCTGAACGCGTTCTTCTGCGCCGGTCGGTGCAGCGTGATGACCGCCACGCCGTCGCGGAGCTCGAAGCGGATGTCCTGGTACGCCATGCGGGGCCTCCGCGTCCGTCGTACGTCCCCGTGCCGCGGCACGGCAAGCGGCGGACCATCGTCCCTTCCTTCCTTGCGGCATTTCCGATCGGGAGTAGCGTCAGGTGCGATGGTCGATCAGGTGCGAGGCGAGATGCTGCCGCTGCTGGACGAGATCGCGCACCAGGAGAGCGTCGTCGCGTCGGTGGGCGCCGCCGACTTCTTCCGGCGCGTCGCCGCCACGATCGCCGAAGCGCGCGAGGTGGACGACCTCGGTGGGCCGTTCATGGAGCTGTCCACCACCGCGTTCCGTGGCTTCGTCCTCGACGCGCACGCGACGGTGCTGATCGACCAGCTGCTCGAGCGCGCGCAGCTCTACGCGCTGCTGTTCTCGTCGCACGGCGAAACGGTGCAGTGACCCGACCGCTGCGGCCGGAGACGGAGCCGCCGCGAGCACCGCGCACCGGTCCGCGTCCGCACGCTTGAAGTCGTCGGACCGCGCGCGGATGATCGGCGGGCATGGAACCCGCTCGCCCGCGAAGCGCCGCCGCCCTCGCCGACACGCTCGCGCTCGCCGCCGCCCTCGCCGACACGCTCGCGCTCGCC